>Ga0335074_10001687_pt1 | contig 29850 bp, 26 predicted proteins | sample Lox_Sample_23_FD_206715 | JGI IMG/M metagenome (GOLD analysis project Ga0335074, IMG submission 206715) | Soil microbial communities from Loxahatchee National Wildlife Refuge, Florida, United States - Lox_Sample_2.3 | ecosystem: Environmental > Terrestrial > Soil > Wetlands | place: USA... | reverse complement strand
GGCTTGAGCCGGTTGCGTGGGTGTCGCAGTCCGCGCGGCCACGACGCGCTGGACGAACCGGGCGAAAATGACGACCATAGCGGCGCGCCGATCGCGCCAGCGTTAAAGCTCCACCGAGACTTTACTCCGCGGCGCGATAGGCGTGCTGATCGGCGACTTACTGTTAGTCGATTTCCCTCTCACGTAGATTTTGGACCACCTTGGCTTCAAAATCGCGGTAGGCGCCTGCGCCGAGGGCTGTGATGGCAAGCAAGGCTACCCTGAGTGACGCATTCCCAAGGCCTGCCCATGCGCTCGTGTGGCACATGTGTGAACCTCAGAATTTGACGCTCGCATTGAGCCCAATAGTACGCGGTTGATTGGTCGAGAAGCGGGTGAGCGAGGGCATATTGGACGACAATGAGGTGTTATTCGCCGTGAGTTCCGCAATTCTATTCGTCAGGTTAGTCACACTCAGATAAGCTGTCCACCTATCGGCCTCCACACCTATCCGCGCATCAACGAGCGTGTATCCTGGCAGGCGAACGTACGTGTAGGCCTCATCCATCAGCGAGCCTGTATACGTCGCACTGGCGCGTGCGACCAGGGTCAGATCCCGCGGCAGCGGCTGCGAGTAGATAATCTCGCCTGTCCCGGTGTATTTCGGAATGTTAAGAATGGGCGTTCCGGCCGGAAGACCGACGGCCGCCGAGGGGTCGTTGATTTCCGCGTTCGTGTAGCCACCCGTCGCGGATACGGACCAATTCGAGGTCAGGTTTGCGTGGATTTCCAATTCGGACCCGTACGAGCGTGCGTTGCCGGCGTTGACGGTGGTGAACGCACCGCACTCGAGCGGCACGAGCTGCTGAATGTCATTCCAGCGGATGTAATAGAGCGCGCTATTGATCGAGATCCGGTCATCATTGAGCTTGGCCTTCTCGCCAGCCTCATAGCTCCAGACGGAGTCGGGTCTATAGGTATTGTTGCTCCCCGTTGTCTGGCCGATCGCCTCGAGCGCCGCGGCGCACGAATTGGGTCCGGCGCTCGGGAGCTGCAGATTCAGACCGCCCGGGCGGAAGCCCTTGGCGATCGTCTCGTAGATCGTCAAATTGTCGGTGGGCGTATAGGAGAGAGTCTCCTTGGGACTGCTGCCGCTCGCGCTGCTCTGCGTCTCTCCGATCGTCGGCACTGCGGAGACGGTCTGGGAGAATATACCGGACTGCACGGAGCCCTCGGTTGAGTGATAGTTGTAATAACGAGCGCCGACAGAGAGCTTCCATACCGGAGTGAATCGGTAGGAGATCTCGGTGAATGCGGCATCTTGCTTCATGTCATAGGGCACGAAGCCGAGAAACTCGATGCCCTGCGGGTTATCCGCCGCGGTGACCGGCGCGTAAAGACCAGTCGCATAAACCTCGTCCGTCAGCTCTTGGCTGATCTCGGATTGGATCCACTCCGAATGAAGATTGCTGAAAAACCCGCCGATGAGCCATTGAAAAGGGCTTGTCCCCGTCGATGCGAGGCGCACTTCCTGCGAAAACTGCGCGGTGGTGTCGATCTCGGTGGTGGTCTCGTCCGGGATGAAATTCGGCAATGCGTAGAGGTTCTCGTTCACCTCCGAGGTGTCCTGCGCTTGGGTCAGGTCGCGGTCCAAGTAGGACGAGACGGAGGTCAATTGCGCCCGAGCGAAGTCGTAGGTGGCTTTGATGCTTGCCAGGCGGACGTAGTCCGACATCGGCTCCGGTGTGTCGAATGGCTGGTAGTGCGCGAGGGTACCGTTCGGCCCGGGCGGTGAATCGAATTCACTGTAGCCTCCCGATAGCGTGCGCTGATACATGGTCGTGGCGGTGATTCTCAGCGCATCGGTGGCTTGAACGAGGAAGTTCGCCCGTATCGTATCGATTTGCGACCAGTTGGTATCCGGGATCACTTGCTGAAAGGGCCCGGCGGCAACGTTGCCGCGAGCGCAACCCCGGAAGAAGGAGGGCGCACATCCGGTGTTGGTGGGGAACGGAAATGGATTGACCACGATCCGATCGATCCAGCCAGAATTCGAAATGCTCGACACCACGACCCTCATCGCGGCCTTATCGGTGACGAGAGGAATGTTCATGAGCGCGTTGGCATCCCAGTTGGTGCCGCCATTGCGTTCGGTCGTGGAGATACCCGTGTCCACGGCGCTCTCGAACGTGTTGAGCTTTGCCGGGTTGGTCACGATTTTGATCGTACCGCCCAAGGAGCTGGCGCCATAGAGCGTGCCCTGGGGACCACGTAACACCTCCACACGCTGGATGTCGTAGAGAGTCGGATCGATCGTGATCTTGCCGATGTCGCCGACTGCGGGCGTGGAGATCGGCACGTCATCGAAGTAGTAGCCCACGGTTGCGGTTGCACCTCCGGAGGAGGCCAAGCCGCGGACCTCGTACTCCGTTTGCCCAGGTCCCGCTGTCCGAAAGGAGACGCCCGGGGTTTCCTGGGCCACCTCCAGCATGTTCGTCGTTCCCTGCGCGGCAAGCTCGGCGCCACTGTAAGCGGTGATGCTGATGGGGGTCTTTTGTATCGTCGATTCGCGCTTTTCTGCCGTGACGACGACCTCCTGCAGTTGCACGGTTTGCGGCCCGGAATCGCTCGCCGTCAAGGCCGCGGGCGCTTGCTGTGCAAGGCTGACGTTCGCTTCCAAGAGGAGGGCGAGCATGGAGCCTGTCGTCAGAGCTCCTGCCCACTTGGCCGTTGCGCGGCGGACGTTCGTGCCAGACATCGACTTCGACATAGGCGATTCCCCGTATCGTTATTCGTAGGCCAACCCGCGCCATGGTTTATATAATCAGGACGCTGTTCTGAAATATAATACGATGAGACGAATCATGCAACATTGGACCGTTAATAGATCAGCTTTACCGGATAAGCTGAGTCCACTTGGCCGTGCGCGCACGCGCCGGTGGTAGTGCTGGAGGGCTGGGGCCCGCTGGTATTGGGTGGATGGGACCCCACCGCTGTCGGGCGGCACCGCGCCTGCGAGGCGGTTTCCCATACCGTTCCGGCGCCCCTCGGACAGCTGGCAGCGGTGTATCTCGGCGTGCCGTGCCGCAGAGGCCGGCCCGCCTCGAGAGGCTCTCCCTCCGCCGTGACGGCAGCGTCTTTCAGGCCGAGATCAATCCCCACGGCGCCGCGCCGCGGGGATACCGCAGGCTCGGTGTGCCCGCGCCGTCTGCTGATCATGGTAGGCCTGCCAAGCCTGATCGATGAGATAGGCGCGAATTGCATCGACATCCGCTTTGCTCAGCAGATCACCGAATTTCTCCATTCCCGCTTGCGCGAGCAAGCCCTTGAGGACGACCTGATCGAGGAACGCGTCGTCAGCGAGTGGCGCGATCCTTAAGTCAGGAGTCACGCTGACGCCGAACGTATGGCACCGGGAACACTCCTGAATGAAGAGGACTTCCCCCCAAGCCAATAGCCGGTCATTTCACCCCGGGCGCCCCCGCCAGGCGATGGTGGCCGGATCCTGCGCTCCCGCGTGCCGCATGGCCGCTTTCAGATCCCGCGCACAGGCCCAGAAGTGCCAGGCGGCAATGAATCCGAAGCTGCTGAGGACAATGAGAGGCGTGCGCAGCGATTCCGCTCCGTAGTAAGGAGCTAACAGGTCACTCGCCCAGCCGACCGCAAGCGGCGCGATCACGAGATTCGCCACATTGATGACCAGGAGGCAGATCGCGGACATCTGCGAGCGCATGGCCGGTGGCGAAGAATTGTGTAGCAGTGAAAAGGTGGGACCGTACAAACTATGCAGCACGAAGATAAAGAGCCACAACATGGCGATGGCCAGAGTCGCATCACGCGTGCAAACGAGGATAAGCGCCGGTACCGTCGCGACGGACACCATCACGGCCGCAGCGCGCGCCAGCCAGCGCAGATCGCGGCTTTCAAGCCATCGCATGAGGCCGACGCTCGCGAGCAGTCCCGCCGTCCCCCCCACTCCGTACATCCACCCCAGGAGCGCCCCGGCCTGGCCGACCGACATGCCGTGAGTCCGCACGAGGTAGGCGGGCAGCCACCAGAGTAGTCCCCACGAGGCCAAGCACCAGAAGAATGAGGCCCACATCTGGTGACGCAGGCTCGGCTCCTCGCGGATCTGCCGTAAGGTCTCGAGGAGTCCCGCCTGCCGGATCTGACTGCGGGAATCGAGCACACCGCGAGCCGGCTCCGCAACGGTGGCCTTGATGAGGAACGCCAGTAAGATGCCCGGAATACCAAACACATAAAACACCTGCCGCCATCCGATCTGTTCACTGAGCCACCCGCCCCAGGAAGAGATGGCGAGGCCGATCGAGGTGCCGAGGCCAAAAAGCGCAAACATGCGCGCCCGTTGACCCGCAGGAAAGAGGTCCGACAGCAATGCGTGCGAGGGTGCCGTCCCGCCGGCCTCGCCAATACCCACGCCGATACGAACCAGGAGCAATGAGGAGTAGCTGCGCGTGAGACCGCAAAGGGCCGTGAGGCCCGACCAGGCCGCGAGCGAGGCCACCACGATGTTTCGGCGGTTGGAGCGGTCGGCGAAGGCGGCAATCGGCAATCCCGCAGCCACGTAAAATATGGCGAGCGCCGCTCCCGAGAGAAAGCCGACACTGGCGTCCGAGAGGTGCAGGTCCCGTTTGATCGGTTCCAGCAAGGAAGACATCATGAACCGATCGGCCTGGTTGAGCGCGTAGGCGAAGGTCAGTACAGCAAGCACATACCAGCGCTTACCGTTCGCCGCTACGAATCTCACTAAATGCTCCGCGCCAAACCGGGTGGCCGGTCCGCCCAGGCCCAGTAATGGGTCAAAACCGGGATGAGCCACGGCCCGAGAGCCGGGAGGGGCAATGCGCGGAAAGTCGGCGATTCGAAGATGGTCTGGGCCGCCTCTGTCTGCCCCAGGATCCGCGCGGCCGCTTTGCGCGCAAGATAAGGCCCCATGGCCATGCCCGAGAAGCAGTAGCCGAGTGCGTAATGGATACCGTCATGCATCCCGACGTGAGCGAACAGATCGCGCGTGCCCGCACAACGCCCTGTCCAGCCGTGCGAGATCCGGGTATCCCTCAAGACCGGGAAAAAGAAGCGCAGATCCTCCTGCAGGGCATCGACGATGCTCGCGCGGGAGCTCGGCAAACCCCCGGTCCGGCCGCCGAACAACACCCGTGTGCCATCGGGTGACAGGGATATATAGTGCGCGCGACGCCGATTGTCATGATAGGTTCTGAGCCTCGGAACGACCTGTTTGATGAGCTCCGGTGACAGCGGCTCGGTCGCAATCATGAACGCATCGATGGGCGCGAGTCGCCGTTTGAACCAAGGCAGTGCCGCCGTCGAGTAGCCGTTGGTGGCGACCAGCACCTCACGCGCCACCACCTGGCCTCTCGTCGTCTCAACGATGAAGTCCTTGGCACTTCGGTAAATCCCGGTGACCGTGGTGTAACCGACGATCTTCGCACCCGCCTGAGCGGCTCGATTGTGCAGATAGCGGTAATAAAGCGCGGGTTGGATGGCGCCGTTCTCGAGGATGCGAACGGCACCGTAATAAAGAGGCGAGCCCAACTCCCCGCCGATATCCGACGGGCCTACTACCTCTATTTCCTCGCCCACATGCTCGGCACGCAGCTCGTACTCGAGTCTCACCTTATCGAATAGCGTCGGAGTCAATGCCGCGACGATCCGGCCACATTTGCGCCACCCGATCTGCGCCCCGGCCACTGCACCGAGCTCTGCCGCGGCGTCATAGGCGGCGCGTAGCTCACGGAAATAGCGCTTCGCCACTTCGAGGCCGAGGGTCTGCTGTAATTCAACGAAGGAGTGCTTGAAGTTGCGACCGATCTGGCCGGCGTTACGGCTACTCGCGCCGCGGCCTGGCTCTGCGGCATCCAGGATCAGTACGTCACGTCCAGCGGCCGCAAGCGCGCGCCCCGCCTCCACCCCCGTGACACCGCCGCCCACGATGAGCACGTCTGCTTTCTTTGGCAGCGGCGGCTGGCTCGAGGCGCTGTCGGAGGCGATGACATCGGCGTCCCACCAGTAGGGGTCATACTTGAAATCCGGAGTGCGCCGTTCGAGCGTCGAACTCATCGATCCGCCTCCCATGGGAGATTTATCGGCTGGGGTGGGCACTGTGTCCCATTAAAACTACCATTGATCCAATATCCGATACAATGTGCCGATCAAAAATAATGCGGGAAGCGTGGGCGGGCGCCCGGGTAGGGGGGCCTTGTAAGCGAACGAGGACCGAGACGATGCGGCGGAACGGGGTGCGAAGACCCAGATCAGCCTTCGAAGCCGAGCACCTGTGAGACGCGCAGGGCCGCGTGAATGAGCGCGAGCGAATGGCTTTCGAATTTGTCGGGTGCCAGCCGCTCCGTGGGCCCGGTAAGGGAGATCGATGCGACGACCTCACCGCGCGAATCCCGGATGGGAGCCGCGATGCCATTTACGCCAGGACGGAAACCGCCCTCGGAGATCGCGTAACCCATCGTGCGAATGCGTTGAAATTCTTCGCGCCAGGCAGCGCGATCCACCGGAGTAGGAGTCGCCTGCTGCATCAGATTGAGCGCCGCCTCGATTTCCGGTAGCGGCCGATGCGCCAGCATGGCCTTGCCAGAAGCGGTTTTCCACTGCGGCACGCGCATGCCGACACTGCAGAACATCCTGATCGGATTCGGGTGTGCGATGACGTCGATATATAACTCGTCATACCCGCTGCTGACACAAAGGAAAACGGTCTCGTCGAGATCCTTGTAGAGGGAGCGCATCTGCGCACTCGCGGCGCGCTTGATCTCATCCCGCGACAGGACCCGCTGGCCGTACTCCCACATCTTCAGCGTCGCCGAGTAGTGGCTGGTCACAGGATCTTTCTGCACGTACCCGAGCTGCAGCATGGTGCTGAGCAGCCGCTGCACATTGCTCTTGGTGAGCTGCATTTCGCGGCTGAGTTCCGAGACTCCGCGTGGGCGTTCGCTCGCCGTGAGCACCTCGAGCAACGTAAAGCCTTTCAGAACCGTCGAATCCATGGGAGCCTCATCATGCAGTTGTCCTATTATATGGAACACCTATCCGACCGTCCAGGGTCCACTGGCCGCCTGGATTCAGCCGCACTATTTGACCCTTCTGGTTAAATTTCGCACCACTGTGCTATATAGTGGACCATGAATGACTCAATCCGAACATCGGAGTCTTGGCGGGGAGCGTGAAATTTATGAAGCGGTTCGAAGGCAAGGTCGCACTCGTGACGGGAGCAGCTCAGGGGATCGGCTTTGCGACAGTGCGACGATTGCTGGAGGAAGGGGCCACGGTGATCGGAGCTGACCTGAAGCCCGATACCCCGGCACTCCTCGCGGCCATCGGGGCACGAGGCCTCGTGGCGGATGTGAGCGTCGAGCAGTCGGTGAAAGAACTTTTCGAGGCTGCCGTGGCGGCTGCAGGTCGCATCGACATCCTCGTCAACAACGCGGGGGTGACGAGCGCTGCGGACTTTCTCCACTACCCTCTCACCGAATTCGAGCGGGTGTTGCGCATCAACCTGGTCGGTGCGTTCATGCTTTCCCAGCTCTTCGCCCGGGAAGTGGCGGCACGCGGCTCGGGAGGAGCCATCGTAAACGTCTCATCTATCAACGGGCAAGTAGCCTTGCCACACCAGACAGCGTATGTGACCTCCAAGGGCGGCTTGAATCAGCTCACCAAGGTCATGGCGATCGCACTCGCGGAACATCAGATTCGGGTGAACGCCGTGGCGCCCGGCACCATCGTGACGGAAATGGCGCGCGCGAGGTTCATCGCGAACGAAAGAAACCGTCTACGCATGCTCGCCCGCACACCGCTCGGCCGGCCCGGGAAAGTCGAGGAAGTGGCCTCAGTCATCGCATTCCTCGCCAGTGAAGATGCTTCCTACGTGACCGGTGAAATCGTCTCCATCGATGGCGGACGGCTCGCCCTCAATGGTCTCGTCGAAGCGGCGCCGCTATAAGGTTGCGGAGGCGCGGTGAGGGCCATTGACTTCGCAGACTTCGGCGACCCCGATGTGCTACGAGTGGTCGAGGTACCGCAAGTGCCGGCAAGATAAGGAGTGCGCGCGCGCTCGGCGCGCACACCGTCATCGACTGATCGGTTCCCGCCTGCTCCAACAGGCGATCGATCTTTTTGAGCGCCTCCTCTGTCTGTTGCACGACGGAGGCGTGGGGTGTCCCCCGGTGAGATAGACCGTCTTGCCATGAACGACGGCGAGATGAATGCGATCACGAAACTCGAGCCTGGCGATGTCTGACATCTCCGCTTCACTACTCCACTATCTAATCCTCCGGACCAATATTAGAGCCGTGACCGAGCGCCTGATCCGCGGACTTGCGGCTTGAAGTTCATAATCCGGTGTACTACCATTCAGCCCTGTGTCTCGTTATATGATACGAATGGCTTCCCCATGACTGACACAATCCGGCACTACATCAACGGGGAGTTCGTGGCCTCGAGCCGCACGGAGCCGGACCCAAATCCATCGGATTCAGCCGAAGTTATCGCTGAGTGCTCTATCGGTGGCGCGGCGGACATCGATGTCGCGGTGCGCGCGGCCGCTGCGGCAGGGCCTGCCTGGCGCGCGACGGTCTCCCTGGAACGGGCGCGGATTCTCGATGCCATCGGAACCAGGATCATGGAGCGCAAGGCAGAGCTTGGGAGCCTCCTCGCCCGCGAGGAAGGCAAGCTCCTCGCCGATGCGATCGCGGAGGCGGCCAAGGCCGGATGGGTGTTCAAGTTCTACGCCGGCCTCGCCTTGCAGTTGCACGGCGCCTCGGGCTCGCGCTTATCAACGGAGGGAGAGACCCTCATCTCGCGAGAGCCGGTGGGCGTGATCGGACTCATCGTACCCTTCAACGCACCACTCATCATCACGGCATGGAAAGCGGCGCCGGCGCTCGCTTGCGGAAACACGGTCGTGATCAAGCCCTCCGAGCTCGCGCCCGCGGCTGTCGATGCCATGACCCGGATCATTGCGGCAGTGGGCCTGCCCCCGGGGGTTTTCAACGTGGTGTACGGCCACGGCGCGGAAGTCGGACAGGCGCTCGTGTCCCATCCCGAGGTGGCGGGTGTCTCCTTCACCGGCAGCGAAGCGACGGGCGCTCGGGTCGCGATCGCAGCGATTCCGCGCCTGGCGAAAATCCAGCTCGAGCTCGGTGGCAAGAACGCCTTCGTGATCGCCGACGATGCCGATCCGGTCAAGGCGGCCAAGCTCGCCGTGGCGGGCGCTTTTCACGGCGCGGGACAGCGTTGTACCGCGACCTCCCGAATCATCATCCTCGATGCCGGCTACGACGCGGTTGTTGCCGCCCTCATAGCCGCGACGAAGGCGTTACGCGTAGGCGCCGCGTTGGACCCCGGGGCCACGCTAGGTCCTTTGACGACTCGGTCGCAGCTCGAGCGGTGTGCCGAAGTGATTGCACGCGCGACGGCGGACGGTGGACGTGTCATCGCGACAGGAACGGTTGCGGCGGATAGCAAGCGAGGGCATTACCAAACCCCTATCCTGATCGACAACACCGCGGCCGACACGAGCATCAATCAGCACGAGATCTTTGGTCCCGTGGCGACGATCATCCGTGTGCGCGACTTGGACGAAGCCATCTCTGTGGCCAACGCCACTCGCTTCGGGCTGTCTGCCGGCATTGCAACAGGCTCGCTCAATCGCGCACGCCTCTTTCGGCAGCGGGTGCGCGCGGGCCTCATCGCGGTCAATCAGACAACGAGCGGCGTCGACTTGAACGCACCGTTCTCTGCCATGAGAGCCTCCGGCTACGGCGGCGCCGAGCAAGGGGTCGAGGCGCTTCATTTCTACAGTGTCACCAAGACGGCGTACATCGCCGATGCATAGGAAAGCCGGCTTGAATCGGCAGCAACCCTCGCCGCCCAGTACCGCAAACGCGAAGACGCTAAGTGGCGGAGAAGCCATTGTCGAGGCTCTCATCGCAAACGGGGTCGAGACGGTCTTCGGCATCCCGGGAATCCAGCTCGACGCCCTGTTTGACGCCTTCTACGGCAGACGGGACCGGATCCGAGTCATCCATACTCGTCACGAGCAGGGCGCGGCCTATATGGCCATGGGTTACGCGCAGGCAAGCGATCGGGCCGGTGTTTTCACGGTCGTACCAGGGCCCGGCCTATTAAATAGCTTGACCGCGCTCGCCGATGCCGCATCCGCCAACCTGCCGATACTAGGGGTCACAGGCCAGATTCCCTCGGAACGAATCGGGCAGGGCTTGGGCTTTGCGCACGAGCTCAAGGACCAGAGAGCGGTCGTGGCCGGCATCATCGACTGGGTCGAGCGCGCCCAGTATCCGAGCGAGGTGCCGGAGCGGATCGATGCTGCTTTTCGCCACATGTACCGGCCGCGCCACCGGCCCGCCGTGCTGGAGATGGCCCCGGACATCATGGCCAAACGCGCCCCGGTGCTCGCCCTGCCGGCAGCTCAAAAACCGCAGCCTCCCCTCGCCCCGCCCGAGGCCATCGCGCGAGCCGCCGAGCTCATCGGAAAGTCGAAGTCGGTCCTCATCATGGTCGGCGGCGGCTGCATCGGGGCGGAGGCTCCCCTGCGGCGCTTCGCGGAGTTGCTGGGCGCCCCGATAGTCATGACGCAAAACGCCCGCGGCGTGCTGTCAGACGACCACCCTCTCGCCTACAACATGTTGTGCGGACAGGAATTCTGGAAAGAGGCCGATCTCATCATCGCCATCGGCACGCGCATGATGACGCCTCTGCTCTCTTGGGGGCGCCCGGAGCTCCCCATGCTGCGGATCGATGTCGATCCGGTGCAGATTGCCAAACCGCGGCTCCCCACCCAGGCCATCGTCGCGGATGCTAGCGCCGCCTTGAATGCGCTCAGCGCCGCGCTTGAAGCCTCATCCCACCGCCCTTCCCGCTCCTGGGATTTCGCGGCTCTCGCTAAACCGGTGATGAGCCGCCTCGCGAGCCTCGAGCCCGTCGCGCAATTTGCACGCGCCATTCGCGAAGCTGTGCCGCGCGATGGCATTTTCGCGAGCGACATCACCCAGTTTGGCGTGTACGCACGCTTCGCGCTCCCGATTTACAACCCGAAATCCTATCTGCTCCCGGGCAACCAGGCGACGCTCGGGTGGGCCTACCCCGCCGCACTCGGCGCGCAGATCGCGCAGCCGGAGCGCAAGGTGGTCACTTTCGCAGGTGACGGCGGATTCCTGTTCAATGTTCAGGAGCTTGCAACGGCGGTTCAACATCGCATTCCCGTGGTCGCCATCGTTTTCAACAATTCGCGCTATGGGAATGTGCACCTGATTCAGGCCAAGGACTACGGCGGCCGCCACATTGCGGCGGACCTGCGCAATCCGGACTTCGTCGCGCTGGCGCGGGCATTCGGGATGGATGCCGCGAGGGTCGAGACGCCCGAGGCTCTCGGGCGCGCATTGACAGGCTTTCTGAAGGCCCGCGCACCCGCCTTGATCGAGGTCACCGTGGGCGATCTTCCGGATGTCTGGCAGTTGGTCAAAAGGCCGCCTTCACAGGGCGAGCGACGCTAGATGTCTTTGGGGGAAAGCATGGCGGACTCATCGGATCTCACACTCGGCAGTTGGGAGCTTCCCCAGGAGCTCGAATTGCTGCAGCAAACCGTGCGTCGCTTCATGCGCGAGGAAGTGCGGCCGGTCGAAGACCGCCAGCCGCATGATTGCTACCAGTTGCCGCCGGCCGATCTAAAGCGGCTGCAGGAGAAGGCGAGAGAACTCGGTTTGTGGTGCCTCGCCTCCCCCGCGCAGTATGGCGGAGGGGGCCTCGGCCTCCTGGCTCAGGTATTGGTCGCCGAGGAGGCGGCGCGCTGCAAGATGGGCGCCTATGTGCCGGCTTGCGGTGCCTTCGGCATCGACCCCCCGAGCGTTATCTGGCTCGGCAATGCACGACAGATCGAGACCTACGGGATCGCGAGCGTTCAACAGGGCAAGAAGTGCTTCGTGGCCATCTCCGAGGCATCCGGCGGCGCCGATCCGGCCCGCTCGATCAAAACCACGGCCCGCCGCGAGGGTGACACTTACGTCATCAACGGATCAAAGACCTGGATCACGGCGGCCGGGGAGGCTAAATGGGGGCTCGTCTTCGCCCGCACGGGCGCCGATGGGGACCGCCGTGGCATCAGTTGCTTCATAGTCGATCGGCAAACCGAGGGGATCACCACCCGACCGATACCGGTGATCCGCTCCTACGAGCCGTTCGAGGTACATTTCAACAGTGTGGTGGTACCGGCCGAAAACCGCCTGGGTGAAGAAGGCGAAGGGTTCGCCGTCTGCCAGAAGTGGCTGGTCCATGCCCGCGTGCCCTACGCGGCCGGTGTGATCGGGGTGGCGCAGGAGGCATTGGAGATGGCCATCGCTTGGGCGAAGGAGCGCAAGACATTCCGCTCGACGCTCGCGGATAAGCAGGCGATCCAATGGATGATCGCCGACTCGGAGATGGAGCTTCGGGCCGCGCGCCTATTGACCTATGCCGCCGCCTGGCGTGCCGATCTCGGCCACGACATCAAAGTCGAAGCCTCCATTGCGAAGGTGACCGCAACCGAGACCGCCGGGCGCGTCATCGATCGCTGTGTCCAAATTTTTGGCGGCCTCGGTGTGGCAAGTGAGCTCCCCCTGGAACGCTGGTACCGGGAGCTTCGCATCAAGCGCATCGGAGAAGGTCCTTCGGAAGTCCACCGCATGATCGTGGCCCGGCATCTGCTCGGCGGCAGGGCTTAAAGAGGAGCGCGCCGACATGTCGATCGATTTTCAGAGGGACGATGACGTTGCAATCATCACGATCAACCGCCCGGAGCGTCGCAATGCGCTCGATGCGGAGCACTACGAGGGGCTCTCGCATGCCTGGATGCGGGTGCGCGACGATGAGGCGATCCGTGCCGCCATCATCACCGGTGCCGGCGATAAGGCCTTTTGCGCGGGAGCGGATCTCAAGTCCTGGGTCGGGCGCGAAGTCGAGCCGGCGGAGCTCTGGCAAACGCAAAAGGGGCAGCTCCTCAACAGGGGACTCGAGATCTGGAAGCCGGTGATCGCCGCGGTGAACGGCGCCTGCGTCGGCGGTGGCATGACCCTGCTTTTGGCTACCGATATCCGCATCGTCGCCCCGCAGGCGACCTTCGCCCTGGCGGAAGTCAAGCGCGGCATCATCGCGGCCAACGGGGGCACGCAACGCATCATGCAGCAGCTCCCTCACGCGATCGCGATGGAGATGCTGCTCACCGGCGATCCCATCGATGCGGAGTCGGCACTGCGTTGGGGCCTGGTGAATCGCATGGTGCCGCTGCCTGAGTTGGCACAGACCGCGCTCGCCTTTGCACGCAGAGTCGCGGCGAACGCGCCGCTTGCGATACAGGCGGCGAAAGAGCTCGCCATCCGCTCGAGGGATCTCGATCTGGCGGCCGGTCTTCGCATGGAGCAATTCGCCAATCGCATTCTCCATCAAACCGAGGACACCGGGATCGCCAAAGCGGCGTTTGCCGAACGTCGGCCGCCCAAGTTCCGCGGACGGTGAGCCGATGCCCGAGGGCGCCGACGTTCCGACAGAGGCTCTGCCGCTTAAGGGCCTGCGGGTGCTCGACCTCACGCAGATCTACAACGGCCCCTATGCCACTTTTTTGATGGCAATGGCCGGAGCAGACGTCATCAAGATCGAGCCGCCGGGGGGTGAGCATCTGCGCCGGCGCGATGCCCGCAGCGGCGCGGGCGTGCCGTTTGCGATGCTCAACGCCAACAAACGCTCCGTGTCACTGAACCTGAAAGCGCCATGGGGCCGGGAGCTCTTCCGCGAGATGGCCCGGACCGCTGATGTCGTTGCCGAAAACTATGCACCCGGCGTGATGGATCGCCTCGGGCTCTCTTATGAGGAGCTGAAGAAGCACAACCCCCGCATCGTTTACGCCTCGGGCAGCGGCTACGGAGACAGCGGCCCCTATCGGGACTACCCGGCGATGGACCTCACCGTGCAGGCGATGTCGGGCGTCATGAGCATCACCGGATTTCCCGAGAACCCGCCGGTCAAATCCGGCGCCGCCCTGTGCGATTTCTTCGGTGGCGTTCACCTCTATGGGGCGATCCTCACGGCTCTCTTTCGCCGCGAACGCTGCGGCTTGGGAAGCAAGATCGATGTGGCGATGCTGGATGCCGTCTATCCGGCGCTCGCCTCGAACATCGGCATGACCTTCGGCGAGCGTCACGATATTCCCCTTCGCACGGGCAATCGGCACGGGGGCCTGTCCCTCTGTCCTTACAACGTCTATCCGACGAGCGACGGGTACGTCGCGATCATCTGTAACAACGACAAGCACTTTCTCTCATTGCTCGATGCGATGCAGCGCCCCGACCTTAAGAACGACCCCCGGATGGCGAGCGCGCGCGCTCGCGTGGCGCACATGGCAGAGGTCGACGACATGATCGCGGCGTGGTCGAGTCGTTTTCAGCGTACGCACCTCTTCGCCCTGCTCTTGCAACATCGCGTCCCCTCAGCGCCGGTGCGAGACCTCTATGAAGTGATCGCCGACCCCCACATGCTCGAGCGCGGTATGCTGCTCAAGATCGAACACCCCCAATATGGCGAGATTACGGTCTGCCGCAGCCCCTTGAACTACGAGGGAATCGGACAAGCCCCCTATCGAGCAAGCCCTGCATATGGGGCCGACAACGAAGCCATCTACGCCGGTGAGCTCGGATACGACCTCGAGAAGCTTCGCGAGGAAGGCATTGTCTGAGATGCGCGGCAAGGCGGTGATTGCGGGCGTCGGGCACACGGCCTATGGAAAGCATCCCGGCCGCGACCGGATGTCGTTGATCGTGGAAGCCTGCCGCAACACGCTGGCTGACGCCGGCATCGACAAGGAGAGAGTCGATGGTGTCCTGGTGAAGATGGCGAACGCGGAGCCGTCATTCCTTTACGGGCAAAAGGTGGCGGAGGCGCTCGGCTTACGCCCACGTGTGGGCGCTTCACTCGACCAGGGGGGCGCTGCCAACATCGCGCTCATCAGCTATGCGGCCATGGCGATCGAGGCGGGACTTATGGAGGTCGCGCTCGTGTGCTACGGAGATACGCCTCGTACGGGCACGCGCGCTGTCTATCAACGTCCTCGAGGAGACGATGCAGTCTATGGGTGGTACTCGACTGCCGCCGGATATGCGCTCGTGCATCAGCGGTATCGGCTCGAGTATGGGGTTCCGGATGAAGCCTTTGGCGCCGTCGCGGTGGCTTGCCGTGCCAACGGCGCCAAGAATCCGCATGCCCATTTGCGCAAGAGCATTACGCTCGATGAATATCTCGAGTCCCCTTTTCTCGTCGAGCCGTTGCGGCGCGACGACTGTTGCTTGCTGTCGGACGGGGCCGCGGCCGTGCTCGTCATGTCGGCTGCGCGCGCACGGCAACTCGGCATCGCGAAAGCGGTGCCGATTCTCGGATTCGGACAAGGACAGGAGTCCTGGGATGTGCAATTGCGTCCCTCCCTCACCACTACCGCCGCCGCGCGATCCGCCGACACCGCCTTTCACATGGCAGGCTTGCAACGCAAGGACATCGGGGTCGCGCAACTCTATGATTGCTTCAGCGTGACGCCGCTCGTGACCCTGGAGGACTACGGCTTCTGTAAGCGGGGACATGCCGGCGCTTTCGCCGCCGCCGGCGGCATTGCGCTCGGTGGGCCGTTACCGATCAACACCAGCGGGGGACTCCTCTCGGAAACCGGCACGCCTGGCCTGCAGCTCGTCATTGAAGGCGTGCGCCAGATGCGCGGGGACGCGAACCTGCCCGTGGGAGGCGAGCGGCATTGCATCGTGAGCAACCAAGGCGGCACGATGCACACTCATAGCACGCTCATTCTCGGTAGGGCCGCGTGAGCTATCCGGCGCCCGACATCTCCAATTTGAGTGCCCCTTATTGGGAGGGACTGAAGGGCGGCCGACTGCTGTACCTGCGCTGTCGGCATTGCGGTCATCGCTGGCTGCCCGCTCGTGAAGCCTGCCCCCGGTGTCTTACCGCGGAGCCCTCCTGGGAGGAATCCAAGGGGCGCGGTAAGGTGGTGAGCTGGGTCGTTTATCACCTCGCCTATCATGAGGCCTTCAAAGCTCGTCTCCCCTACGACGTGACGCTCGTCGAGCTCGACGAGGGTCCACGACTTTTGACCAACGTCGTGGATAGCCAGGCGGGCAAGCGCCTGGCGCTCGGTTCGGTCGTTTACCTCAAAATAGAGCACGAGGGCGAGCTCGCCTTGGCGAGATTCAGCCTCGAGCATCCCGCTGGAGCGAGGGAACCATGACAAGCACCGCGAGCCCCTCTTCAGCTCCCGTCGCGATCGTCACGGCGGCAAGTCAGGGAATCGGCGAGGCCTGCGCGCGCACGCTCTCTGCACGCGGGTACCGGCTGGCACTCCTCGCCCGATCGCAGGCTCTAGGCGCCCTGGCGCAGGAGCTGGGCGGCGTGCACGTCGTAGGCTCCGTCACCGACCCTCGAGATCTCGAGAAGCTCGTGCACGCAACGCTCAACGCCTACGGGCGCATCGACGCGGTCGTGAACAACACCGGACATCCCCCGCGGGGGGAGCTGCTTCAGATTTCGGATGAGGAGTGGCATGCGGCGCTTGACCTCGTCATCCTCAATGCCATCCGCATGACACGGCTGGTCACGCCCGTCATGCTCGCCGCCAAAAAGGGGGCGATCGTCAATATATCGACCATCGGGGCCATCCAGCCCGATCTGGCGTTTCCGGTATCGACTGTCCTGCGAGCCGGACTCAATGGCTTCGCGAAACTCTTTGCGCAGCGCTACGCCGACAGCGGGCTGCGGATGAATAACGTGTTGCCTGGCCGGATCGCGAGTTACCCCCAACCGGATGAGCGGGTGCGCGAAATTCCGGCGCGACGCCTCGGAACGGTCGCAGAAGTCTCCGCCGCGGTGGCGTTCCTGGCCTCCGATGAGGCCAGCTACGTCAATGGCCAAAGCATCATCGTCGACGGCGGTTTGGTACGCGGAGTCTAGGCTAACTGGCCGGTAGCCGCGTTGCCACCATCGACTCGCGCTGGCTGAACCGCTCGAACCAGCTTGCAAGCGACGGAGCGCTCTTGGGCCATCCGAGCGAGGCAAACCGAAAGTCGAGGTAGCCGAGCGCGCAACCCATCGCGATCGTCCCGATGTCGATGCGATCGCCGAGCTCGGCAGCACGTCGCTCGAGCTCGGTGACACCAGAGCCGACTTTATCGAGCTGACCGGCGACCCACTCACTCCAGCGCAGAGGCTCGGGACGCACCGCCGTTTCGTAACGGGTCGAGAGCGCCGCGTCCATGATGCCATCCGCCAGCGCCTGATCGACCAAGACCGCCCAGCGCTTCGCCCCTGAGGCGGGCAGGAGGCGCCCGTCCCCCACGCTATTTAAGTACTCGCAGATGACAGGACTGTCGTAGAGCGAAATGCCTTCCTCCGTCATCAGCGTCGGCACCGTCCCGAGCGGGTTGAGCGCCACCAAGGCCCTATCGCGCTTGATCGGACTCGGGGCCGCGGGCGCGAGCTCCAGGCGCTCCTGCAGGTTGAGCTCGTGCGCGCACACCAGGCACTTGCGCACAAAGGGGGACCCGACCGCATGAAACAGCTTCATCGGCACCTCATCGCTTAAGCCGACGGACCCGATAGCCCGTCCAGTATTCCGCACGCTTTCGTTCTAATTAGTATACCATAGGATCATTATATAGAACACTGTATCGAATTTGTCGCTGCGTAAGCCATGATCGATAAGAGCGTGAAGTCGGCTGAAGCCGCCGTAGCGGATATTTTCGACGGTGCCTGCATCATGATCGGCGGGTTTGGCACTGCGGGCCTGCCGGTCGAGCTGATCAACGCGTTGATCGCACAAGGGGCGAAAAACCTCACGGTCGTCAACAACAACGCCGGCAACGGGGATAGCGGACTCGCCGCCTTGCTCGCCGCCAGGCGCGTGCGCAAGATCATTTGCTCCTTCCCGCGGCAGGCGGACTCGCATCGCTTCGATTCGCTGTATCGCGCCAAGGAAATCGAGTTGGAGCTCGTGCCGCAAGGCAATCTCGCGGTACGCATCCAGGCCGCCGGCGCCGGCCTCGGGGCGATCTACACCCCGACCGGCTTTGGCACCCTGCTCGTAGAGGGCAAGGAGACGCGGCGCTTCGGCGAGCGCGACTACGTGCTGGAATTGCCGATCCCCGCTGACTTCGCGCTGATCAAGGCACACCGCGGCGATCGCTGGGGAAATCTCGTCTATCGCAAAACGGCGCGCAACTTCGGGCCGATCATGGCGACCGCCGCAAAGTGCACCATCGCCCAGGTAAGCGAAATCGTGCCCCTGGGGGCGTTGGATCCCGAGGCCGTGGTCACCCCTGGAATATTCGTGCATCGCCTCGTGGGTGTCGCGTGAAGAGACTCACCCGAGAGCAGATGGCCGCCCGCGTGGCGCGCGATATTCCGGAGGGCGCCTATGTGAACCTGGGGATCGGCCTGCCCACACTGGTCGCCAACTTCCTGCCGCGAGATAAGGAAATCTTTCTACAAAGCGAGAACGGCCTCTTAGGGATGGGGCCCGCCCCGCCAAAGGGCGAGGAAGACCCGGATCTCATCAATGCCGGCAAACAACCGGTGACCCTCCTCACCGGCGGGAGTTACTTTCACCATGCCGATTCGTTCGCAATGATGCGCGGCGGGCACCTCGACATCTGCGTGCTCGGCGCCTTCCAGGTTTCAGTGCGCGGGGACCTCGCGAACTGGCATACCGGTGCCCCGGACGCGATTCCCGCAGTCGGCGGCGCGATGGATCTGGCGATCGGTGCCAAGCAGGTGTTTGCCATGATGGACCTCCTGACACGGGAGGGGGTAAGCAAACTGGTCGAGCGCTGCACCTATCCTGTCACGGGACTTAACTGCGTCTCGCGCATCTATACCGATGTCGCCGTCTTTAACATCACAGAGGGCGCGGTGGTCGTTGCAGAGCTCATCGAAGGGCTCACCCTGACGGAACTCGAGCGCCTGACGGGACTCCCCCTGCGCGCAGCCCCGAGAGTGAGCCGATGAGCCGAGCGTTCCTTTGCGATGCCATCCGAACCCCCATCGGCCGTTATGGCGGGAGCCTGGCGGGACTGCGCGCCGTCGACAATCACCGAGCATCTGATCCCTGTATCGACGACCGGGGCGCTTCCAGAGCTCTGAGGAAAGACAGTCGCGATCACACCATTCACCATTCGCAACAGCGGGGTTGGGCTCAATGAGACGCTTGGCGATAGACATCGGTGGCACTTTCACGGATGTCGTCCTGGAGGCTGAAGGGCGGCGCTTCTCGACAAAGGTTCTGACCACGCCGAAAGCTCCCGAGGAAGGATTCCTCGAAGGGACGATGGCGGTGCTGAAGAAATCGGGGCTCGCGCCGGGTCAGATCGAGGCGGTGATCCACGGCACGACTCTGGCGACGAATGCGATCATCGAGCGTCGCGGGGCTCGCGTGGGACTCATCACCACGGCAGGATTTCGCGACTGTCTCGAGATTGCCTACGAGCATCGCTTCGAGCAGACCGACCTCAACATGATCCGGCCGCCGCCGCTCGTGCCTCGGACGTTGCGTTTGGAGCTCCCGGAACGAATGGCGGCGGATGGAACGATCGTCACACCGCTCGATGAGGCCGCGGTCCTCAAAGTGGCCGATCAGCTACGCGGCGCTCAAGTCGAAGCCGTTGCCGTAGGACTCTTACATAGCTACGCCAACGACACCCACGAGCGTCGCATCAGGGAGCTCATCACGGCGAGCCTGCCGGGAATTCCGATCTCGCTTTCGAGTCAGGTGAGCCCTGAAATCCGCGAATACGATCGAATCTCGACGACCGTCGCGAACGCTTACGTGCGGCCGCAGATGGAAGGCTATCTCACGCGTCTTAAGAGAATTCTCGCCGAGCGGGGATTTACTTGCGGCCTATTGATGATCACCTCGAGCGGTGCGATGACCACGCTCGAGACGGCCTGCGAGTTTCCGATACGCCTGGTCGAATCAGGCCCCGCGGGCGGTGCGGTCCTGGCGAGCAACCTCTCTGTCGAGCTGGATGCCACTCGAGTCGTCTCTTTCGACATGGGGGGCACCACGGCGAAGATCTGTCTCATCGACAATTTTCGCCCCCTGCACGCCCGCACGTTCGAGGTGGCGAGAGCCTATCGCTTCCTGAAAGGCAGCGGTTACCCTTTAAGAATACCGGTCATCGAGATGGTCGAGATCGGCGCCGGCGGCGGCTCGATTGCCGCGGTCGATGATCTGTCGCGGGTCACGGTCGGCCCGCAGAGTGCCTCTTCTGTACCCGGGCCGGCCTGTTATGGCCTCGGTGGCACAAAACCCACGGTCACCGATGCGGATCTCACCTTGGGCCGACTTGAGCCGAATTTCTTCGCCGGCGGCAAGATCAAGCTCGATGCCCCGGCCGCTCAGGGAGCGCTCAACGAGGCGGTCGGTCAGCCACTTAACCTCACCCCACAGCAGGCCGCAGCGGGCGTGGCCGAGATCGTCGATGAAAACATGGCGAACGCCGCACGCGTGCATGCCATTGAATGGGGCAAGGAGCTTGCCGACCGCACGATGATCGCCTTCGGCGGCGCCGCGCCGTTGCACGCGGCGCGACTCGCCGAGAAGTGCGGGATCCGACGCGTAGTGATTCCCACCGGAGCCGGCGTTGGATCGGCGATCGGGTTCCTGCAGGCACCGGTCGGGTACGATGTGACCCGCTCCCGCTATTTGCAACTCAGCGCCTTCTCTGCCGAGTTCGTCAACAGCCTCTTCGCAGAAATGAGTGCCGAGGCCACCGCCTCTATCCGCCTCGCATCGCCCTCGGGCCTCATCGAAGAGCGGCGCACGGCCTACATGCGTTACCGCGGCCAGGGTCATGAAATCGACGTGGAGCTTCCGACCCGAGCCCTGACCGCCACCGATGGAGCACTGCTCGAGAAGTTGTTCCTCGAGCGCTATACCGAGCTCTTCGGACGCACGATTCCGAATCTCGGCACCGAAGTCATGACATGGAGTTTGTCCGCCGCGATCGCGGTCATGCGCCCCTCGAAGCTCCCTCCCACCCCCTCCGCGAAGCCGTATGTGGGGGACACGCGCCGCGCGATCTTCGACACGGAGCTCCTTCGCCCCATCGATTATCAGATCGTGAGGCGCGATCAGCTGGTGCCCGGGGTGGTGGTACGAGGGCCCGCCATCATCGTCGAAGAGGAAACCTCGACGTTGGTCAGCCGCCACTTCGACGCGACGATCTTAAGCAGCGGCTACATAGAACTGACGAGGAACGATCATGCCTAGCGAAGTCATCCAGCTGCAGGTGATGTGGAGCCGGCTCCTGTCGATTGTCGAAGAGCAGGCGCAAACGCTCATCCGGACCTCCTTCAGCGTCACCACCCGCGAAGCCGGCGACGTCTCGGCCGGCATCTTCGATGTGCGCGGGCGCATGCTCGCACAAGCGGAAACCGGCACCCCCGGCCATATCAACTCGATGGCGCTCTCGATTCCGCATTTTTTGCGCACTTTCCCGCCGGACTCGATGCGGGCCGGCGATGTCTTTCTCACCAACGATCCCTGGAAAGGCACTGGACACCTGCACGACTTCACCTTTGTGACTCCCGCATTTGTCGGGGAGAAGGTGGTGGCCTTCTTCGCCTCTACGAGCCATGTGGTGGATATCGGCGGGGTCGGCTTTTCCCCGGAAGGGCGGCAGATCTTCCATGAAGGTCTGCAAGTACCGATCATGAAGTTCGCAAGTGCCGGCACCGCCAACGAATGGTTACTGGAGATCGTACGCACCAACGTTCGCGAGCCCGTCCAAGTGATCGGTGACCTCTACGCCCTCGCCGCCTGCAACGACAATGCCGTCCGGTCGCTCCAACGGCTCATGAGCGACACGCACACCTCGAGCCTGGAAGAGGTTGCGCAGTTCATCATCGGCAACTCCCGCAAGGCGATGCTCGATGCCCTCGCCCGGGTGCCCAAAGGTGGCGCTCGTCATTCCATGCGCACCGATGGGTTTGATACGCCGGTCGACTTGGTCTGTTCGGTGGATGTGCGCGATGACGGGGTCGTGGTCGATTTCGAGGGGACCTCCCCCGTATCGGACCTCGGAATCAATTGCCCGCTCTGTTACTCGACAGCCTACTCGGCCTTCGCGGTGAAGTGCGTTTTGGCGCCCCGTGTTCCGAACAACTTCGGCTCACTGGAAACCATTGTTGTCAAGGCGCCGGAGAATTCCATCGTCAACGCGCCGCGCCCGTGTGCGGTTGCCGTACGCAGCGTGGTCGGGCATTTGATCCCGGACGTCGTGTTCGGGTGCCTGAGCAAGATCCTGCCCGATCGAGCCCCGGCTGAAGGGGCCGGATCTCTCTGGGGCCTGAAAGCGGGCGCCGGGCATGGACTCACCCCAGAGGCCGGCGGCGGGCGCGTGACCCCCTTCATGATGATGAGTCTGCATAGCGGCGGCATGGGGGCTCGACCCGCCGCCGACGGTCTCTCGGCGACGCCGTTCCCGAGCGGCGTGAAGTGCATACCGGTCGAGGTCACCGAGGCCATCACGCCACTGATCGTCTGGAAGAAGGAGCTTCGCCAGGACTCCGCAGGCGCAGGCCAGTATCGCGGCGGCCTCGGACAGACGATGGTGATCGGCAACCGCGAGAATGCGGCCTTCACGATCTTTGCCACCTTCGATCGCGTGACCTATGCTCCGCGCGGTCGTAACGGTGGCGGCGACGGTGCGCGCGGTGGGGTCACTCTCGGATCGGGTGTGACCCTTAAGGCCAAGGGACGGCAAATCGTGCCCGCAGGCGACCGGGTGGTGTTGGACATGCCCGGCGGGGCCGGCTATGGAGAGCCGGCAAAACGGAGCCTTAAGGACATCGAGACGGACCTGCGAGAGGGCTATATTTCATGGGAAGGAGCCCGCCGCCATTATGGAGTCAAACGCGACCGGGCAGGCCGCCTCACCCGCGATACGGAGGGGCCGGCGACATGAGGCTCTGTCAGTTCGATAGCCCCGGACACAACGGCCCCGCCGTCGGCGTACGCTCGGTTGCCGGAAACGTAATTCCGCTCGAGTCCCTGCTGCGCGAGCATGGGGAAGGGGTGCCGACGGACTCGGTGTGTTCCATGGTCGAGTTCATGGAAGGCTGTCACGCTGGCCGGTTCTCTTTGGCGATGCTGCGCGGTTGGGTCGAGAAGCTGACCGCGGCCGAGGAGTCCCGGTTCGCGCTCGATATTGAGCGGCTGCACCTTCGCGCCCCCGTCACGACGCCGCCAAAATTCTTCGCGGTCGCGATCAACGGCAGGGCCAATTGGGATCGCTCGATCAAGCCACCGAATCCCACGGCGCAGTACTTCATCAAGCTGCGCACGTGCCTCACGGGACCCTACGACCCGGTTGAAATTCCCGATATCGGCAGCGTGGGACCGGAAGTCGAGCTGGCACTGATCATTGGACGCCCTGGGAAGAACATCCCGGTCACAGCGGCGACCGAGCATATCTTCGGATACACCATACACAATGACCTGACCGCGCACGCACTGCGTGAGCGCTCGGAATGGATCAAGCTGCGTCGAAAGGACGGTAGCGAGCAACATCTCACCTATCCGGGGCGCTGGAAGAACTTCGACACCTTCTCCCCCATGGGTCCGTGGCTCGTCACCGCGGATGAGATCCCCGATCCGCATGCGCTTAATCTGTGGGCAAAGCTCAATGGCGAGCTCGTGCAGCAAGGAAACTCACGCGACGTCGTGTTCAGGGCACCCGAGCTCATCGCCTATCTCTCCCAGGCTCATACGCTCGAGGTGGGCGACATCATCTCCTTGGGCACGGTTCCGCCGGTGGAGCCGTGGACAATGGCGAGTATCGATCTGCGTCTGCACGGAGGCATGATCGAAGCCGGCATCGAAGGCCTCGGCGCTCTGCGCAATCCCATCGTCCGGATATAGGTAGCGCATATGGCGACATCGTTCACTCGTTCCAATGCATTGGCGCGCGTGAAGCCGCCCGCGACTATTGCAATATCGCAGCGAGCGCGGGATCTCAAAGCCGCTGGGCGCACCGGAATCATTTCCTTGAGCGTTGGCGAGCCCGATTTCGACACGCCCGAACATGTCAAGGAGGCGGCGCAGGCCGCCATGGGGCGGGGCGAGAGCAAATACCCGCCGATCGCGGGAATACCGGCCCTGCGCGAGGCCGTGGCGGAGAAGTTTCGACGCGATAACGGGCTCACCTACAAGCCCGCAGAGACGATCGTGTCGAACGGCGGCAAACAGATCATCGCCAATGCGCTCCTCGCCACCCTCAATCCGGGTGATGAGGTCGCCATTCCCTCGCCTTACTACGTGCTGTATCCGGAGTTGGTCCAGTTCTGTGGGGCGACGAGCGTATTCATCCCGTCCACTATCCGTAATGAATTCAAGGTCCAGCCCGAGGATTTGGAGCGGGCGCTCACGCGGCGAACCCGTTGGCTGATCCTAAACTCCCCCTCCAACCCCTCCGGGGCCGTCTACTCGAAGGAGGACCTGCGCGGTATTGCCGACGTCCTCCTCAAGCATCCGCACGTCTGGATTCTGACAGACGATATCTACGAGCATTTGCTGTACGACAACCGCCAATTCTGGACGTTGGCGCAGGTGGAGTCGGCGCTCGCCGGCCGCACGCTGACCATGAACGGCGTGTCAAAGGCTTACGCGATGACGGGGTGGCGGATCGGCTACGGCGCGGGACCCCTCGATCTCATCAAAGCGATGGAACTGGTGCAGAGCCAGATGACCGGAGGCGCCTCGATCGTTGCTCAATGGGCGGCCGTCGCAGCCCTCAACGGGCCCCAAGATGAGCTGCCGAGGCGGCGCGAAATCTTCAGGCAGCGCCGCGACCGGGTCGTGGATCTCCTCAACCAGGCGCCCGGCGTTGAGTGTCCCACCCCAGGCGGGGCGTTCTATGCTTTCCCGTCGTGCGCAGGGGTGATCGGTACCCGCGGCTTCTCGGGGGAACTCATCTCGACGGACGAGGCGTTCGTCACTGAGCTCCTCGATCATGCCTCCGTGGGAGTCGTGCACGGCTCAGCCTTTGGTGTTGGACCCAACTTCAGAGTGTCTTATGCCGCTTCGATCGAAAGTCTCACAGAGGCGTGCAGGCGCATCATCTCATTCTGCCAGCGCTTGCAGGACACGGGCGTGGAAACCTCGGTCCGGCGCACCTCGTAAAATCGGGGCGACCCAGGAAGGCTCGAGCAGCCTCCAGGGACGCCCGGTGCGCGCCGCCGCCGCTGGCCATCGGGCGTGGGCGAGGCAGCCGCAGTGCAATCCCTCAAATGGACTTGACCTCGCCTCCGTCCATGCGCAGCACCGAGCCCGTCATCCAGCGGACGCCCGGGGAGACGAGAAACGCCATGAGTTCCGCGATTTCCTCTGGCTTGCCATAGCGCGCGATTCCAGCTTCCCTCGGGAAATTGGCGGTCGCCTCTTCGAGCGTCATGTTGTGCAAAGGCGCCCAGCGCTCAAGATACGAGCGCCGCCGGCCGGTCATCACCGCGCCGGGGAGTACGCTATTGACTTGCACTCCGTCGGCTATGCCGCGGTCGGAGAACGCCTTCGCCAATAGCTGCCGCGATTTCGGCTGCGTGCGTCTCGAGCGCAAAATGGCCGGTATCGAAGAATTGCACCACGGCGTGTGGGATGTCGCGCTTGAAGGCTCCATGTATCGACCGAAGCCGACGACCTCGGTGAACCGATCGATGGTCTGTGCAATCCGGTCGAAGGTGAGACCGCGCCGGGTAGATCCGACAATCCGAATCCGGGCAAGTCGGGCGCAACGATGCGAAAGCGATCTGCCAGTAATGGAATGAGATCGCGAAACATGTGGCTGGCGCTCGGAAAGCCATGGAGCAGCAGGAGCCCCGGCGCGTCTTTTGCTCCCGCTTCGCGGTAGAAGACCCTTGAAGCCGTCGACATCGGCCTTCTGAAAGCTCACCTTAGCCATGGGTGCCTCCCGGCGCGCATTAACCTGTTCAGGTGCTATGGACAGGTTAGGAACACTGGCGTAACTTGTCAATGGCATCCTTCGAATGCCGCCGTGCGGCACCGGTGTTTGCGCGCAAGCGGGACCGTCAGCAGGGGTATTCGGGCGTCGTGCCCCTATGGGCGCAGGCCCATGCCCAGCTCGGTGCGGCTGCGCTCCCGTATCGGCGATCAGTGAGAGTGCAATGATGGATAGAGCAACCGCAGCTACGTCAAGGGCGCAGTTGCCGGGAAGTGTGCTGCGTGCGCAATTCCGGCACGTCCGCGCCTACAGCGTCGCCTTGTTGAAGAATTTGTCCGACGCAGACGCCAGCGCACAGTCGATGCCGGACGCCTCGCCGGCCAAGTGGCATCTGGCGCACACGACGTGGTTTTTTGAGGCGTTCGTGCTCCGCGATTTTCTTGCCGATTATCGCCTCTTCGACACCCGCCTTCCCTATCTATTCAACAGCTACTATGAGGCCGAAGGAGCCCGCATGGCTCGAGCTTCGCGCGGGCTGCTCACGCGTCCTTCGATCGCAGAGATTATTTCCTATCGCGCCTACGTCGATGAAGCGATGGAGCGGGTGCTCGAGGACGCATCGCCGAGAGCGGCGACTTTGATCGAGCTCGGCTGCCACCACGAGGAGCAGCATCAGGAACTGCTCCTTACCGACATCCTACACCTGTTTGCTCAGAACCCGCTTGCGCCGGCGGTATGGCAGCCAACGCGCCTGCGGCAAGCGGACGCGCCGTCGCCGCTGGGCTGGGTTCGGGGCCGCGAGGGACCGATCGACGTCGGGCATGGCGGCGCCGGATTTGCCTTCGACTGCGAGGGTCCCCGGCGTACCCAGTGGTTGCAGCCACACACGCTCGCCGACCGCCTGGTCACGAACGGTGAGTGGCGGAACTTCATCGACGACGGTGGGTACCAAAACGTGAGCCTGTGGCTGTCGGACGGCTGGGCATGGGCGCGCCAGAACCTCATCGAGGCGCCCCTCTACTGGCGTCGGGGGAATGATGAGGGCTGGAGCAGCCAGTTCGGCCTCGATGGCCTCACGGCGATCGATCCGGCAGAGCCGGTGCGCCACATCAGCTATTACGAGGCCGATGCCTTTGCCCGCTGGGCCGAGGCCCGATTGCCGACCGAGGCGGAGTGGGAAAGCGCGGCCGAAAGCCTTGACCCCTCGGAAGGCACCTTCGCCGAGGCCGCCGAGGCTGTCTGTCCGCGCCATGCCCCGAACCGCCCGGGCCTGCGACAAGTGTTCGGAGACCTGTGGGAATGGACCGCAACGGCATTCCAACCTCACCCAGGCTTTCGAGCAGCTTCTGGGGCCATCGGGGAATACAACGGCAAGTTCATGTCCGGTCAGCTCGTCCTGAAGGGGGGCAGTTGCGCTACTCCGCGTGGGCATATGCGTGCGAGCTATCGCAACTTCTTCTATCCACATCAGCGCTGGCAATTCACGGGCTTGCGCCTGGCGAAGGACATCTGATGCTTCAATGCTCAGCCAAGCCGCGCCTCGGCGGCTCCCTCGAGGTCGATCCGGCGCTTCGCCGCGACGTGCTGCATGGACTGCGCGTGCGACCGCGGACCATCCCGCCACGTTGGTTTTACGACCGGGCCGGCTCCGAGCTCTTCGAGGCGATCACAGCGCTGCCCGAATACTACATCACCCGCACGGAGCGCTCGCTCCTCTCAACTGCCGCGGGGGAAATCGCTGCCTTGACGGGTCCGGCACGCGTGGTCGTCGAATTTGGCTCGGGCTCTTCGGCAAAGACACCGACGCTGCTGTCTGCAGTCCACCCGGCCCTCTACGTACCGATCGACATCTCGGCCGATTTCCTCTGGGAATCAGCTACGCGACTCTCACAGCTCTTTCCAGATCTGCCGATCCATCCTCTCGAAGGGGACTTCACCGGGACGCTGCGCCTGCCTGCGGCGGCAGAGAACATACCGCGGCTCGGGTTCTTTCCTGGCTCGACGATCGGAAACTTCCTCGTGCCGGATGCCGTCGATCTATTGAGAGCGATGGCGGTCACCTTGGGCAGTGGGTCGATGTTGTTGATCGGCATCGATCGGATCAAGGACACGGACGATCTCGTGCCCGCCTATAACGATTCACGTGGCGTTACGGCAGCATTCAACCTGAATCTCTTGCATCGAATCAACCGTGAGCTCAATGGCTCGGTGCCCGTCGAGGCCTTTCGTCACGTCGCCCGTTGGAATGATCCGGAGGCACCGGATTGAGATGCATCTAGAGGCTGTTCGCAGCGTCTGCTTCGACGTCGATGGCGAGCGGTTCTCGATGGAGAGCGGCGAGACGATCCACACCGAGAACAGCCTCAAATATGGTCCGCGCGATGCACTCGTACTGCTGCGAGCTGGCGGGTGGAATCCGCTTGGGAACTGGACCGACAAAAACGGCCTCTTTTCGCTGATTCTTGCAGAGGCCGGAGCGGCATCGCCGATGAGGTCGATGCAGGGCTGTGCGTCAGAGGAATCAGGACACAGCTACGGTACAAATGCGCTCGGGCGCGAGTGGTGTTCTCAGACGTCTTCTGCGTGCAGCGCACACGGGGCTGGACGGAGCCGCCTTCACGGCGCCGCCTCGAAAGGCTGGGCTTGTCTAATTAACTTGTCAATGGCACCTTTAGCGGTTATCCAAGTGAGCGACCGATGCGAGCATTCACTGCCATGTGCCACCTATGACTGATTCGCGGCCGGCACCGTTCTTCATCGCTGAGAGCGTGGGGCTCGACTTCCTGAACTCCATCGCCCGCCCCGGCGACACGGAAGTCGACTGGATTGCCTCCGGGTGGGACCTTCTCGCGTGGCTGAAACAAGCGGACGTGGTTCCGCATGAGGTATTGGACTCCTTTCGAAGGAGCGCGCTTCCCGGCCAACTCGACGCCATTGCCGCCCAAGCACGGGCGCTGCGGGATTGGTTCAAGCCCTTTGTTCATAAACACAGGGGTAGACCTATTGGACCGAGGGCGCTGCGCGAATTGGAACCGCTCAATCGGCTCCTGATGCGCGATGAGGAATTTGTGCAAATCGTCGTTCGCGAGCGCCCCAGAGAACAAGGGCGTCAGCGCCCATCGGAGAATCGACGGCATTCCGGTCTCATCTGGCGCCGCGAGCGGCATTGGGAATCACCCGAGACATTGATACTTCCGCTCGCACGTTCGCTCGCCGACCTTGTCTGCTCAGAGGACTTCACCTACATAAAACAGTGTGAGGCACCGGGCTGCACTCTCCTTTTCATGGATCGCACTCGCGCCCGCGCGCGACGGTGGTGCAGCATGGCAATCTGTGGCAATCGGGCTAAACAGGCTGCTCACCGAAAGCGTGTGCAGGCGGCGGGAAAGCGCTCGACCGCCGCGGCATAATGGCGCCATTGGATCGGTCAATGGCCGATCCGCAAGATGGAGCATCGCGACATGCGGCGACTGACGATTTCCGTGGACGATGAGCTCGCGGATACCTTCGACCGGCTGGTGGCCGAGAAGGGCTACGAGAACCGATCGGAAGCGTTCCGCGACCTGCTTCGGGGCGAGCTCGACAAGCAGCGCTTCGAGATTGGGGCAGCGAAATTCTGCGTCGGAGTCTTGAGCTACGTCTACAACCACCACGAGCGTGAGTTACCGCGGCGCCTCACGACCATGCAGCATCGCCATCACGATGTCACGGTCGCGACACTGCACGCTCATCTGAACCACGACGAGTGTATCGAGAGTGTGATTTTGCGCGGGCCGACCGCGGCCGTCGTCGCGTTCTCCCAGGCGGTGATTGCCGAGAAGGGCGTCCGGCA
>Ga0335074_10001685_pt1 | contig 29886 bp, 26 predicted proteins | sample Lox_Sample_23_FD_206715 | JGI IMG/M metagenome (GOLD analysis project Ga0335074, IMG submission 206715) | Soil microbial communities from Loxahatchee National Wildlife Refuge, Florida, United States - Lox_Sample_2.3 | ecosystem: Environmental > Terrestrial > Soil > Wetlands | place: USA... | reverse complement strand
GGCTGAGAGTTGCGGCCCCGCGCATTGCGGCCAGGCGACTGAGCACTGTGCCTGAGGCCTGCGCCTAAGCGCCCGTGCCCTGGCTGAGGAACTGGTCGAGCTCCTCCTTGGTGGGCGGGTCAGAGCCCGCTCTGGTGCACGTCAAGGCACTGGCCGCGACGGCCCGGCTGAGGGCACGACGCAGATGTTCTTCGCTCAGCTCTGCGACGTCTCCTGGGCCGAGGACTTGGGCGTCGGCCAGGTACGAGAGCAGCCCTGAAGTGAAGGAATCACCTGCGCCGATCGTGTCTTTTACGACCACCTGCGGCGGCGTCGCCCGGAGCTGCCAGCCCCGCCGGTGGAACGCGGTTGCCCCGTTTGCGCCTTCAGTTATTACCACCAAGGACGCTCCTAGAGAAAGCCAGCGGTGAGCGGCGTCTTGCATGTCCCGTGGTCTTGCCGGGACGATGATCTCTGAGGAAGGCGGCGCCATGCCACCAGTGCTGCCCCCGTACATGGCCTCGATGTCCTCGCTGCTCGCCTTCACGATGTGAGCGCAGGAGATCATGTTTTCGACAAGGGCACAGTAAGTGGGACGGTCGTCTACCAGTGCTGGCCTCACGTTAGGGTCGAAGGAGATGAGCACATCGCCGGCGGCGCGCAGAGCCCGCAGCCACTTGGCCAGCACGCTCGCCGCAGGTTGGTAAGCAGTCATGAGGGAGCCGGCGTGGACCGCAGCGAGCCCCAGCTCTGGTGCACTTGCAGCCCTGCCCCGGTTGGCGGTCCCTGGGCCATCAATGGGCAACTCGCTTTCTGCCCACTGCCAGTCGGCTGTCTCGGGGCCGTAAAACGAGTAAGTCGCCTTGCCTTGTGAGTCAAGTGTGACGACTGCAAGTGTCGGCGGCTCGGGTGCTTCGATCGAGAAGCGGAGGTCGACGTGGTTGCGTTCGAGATGTTGCCGCAGCCAGGGCCCGAACCCGAAAACCGAAAGCCGGCCGGCAAAATAGGCCTGGGCGCCAAGGCGTGCCAAGCCCACAGCCACGTTTGCGGGGCTACCGCCGGGAAGCGCCAGCAAGTAGCGCTCCTCACCGGGGGTGCCTGACGCTGGCTGACCGAGGTTCAAGTGCTGGAGCGGCACCGCCGCGGGTGCAAGGTCAACCAAACATTCGCCCATCACCAGTACCCCATTTGGACGCGCTGGGAGGTTGTGATCGGCGGAACTTGTCACCGCCAGACAGTACCTCGTAGCGGGCGCGGCGGTCTCGCTTGCTAGCCTTGGCGCCTGTGCTGGGACCTTTGCAACTGGGAGCCAATCAGCCAAAACAGTTTTACCGTGGCGGGGAGGCAATCGTCGCTTTCCGGGGCGTCCCCTCCTCCCACGAGCCTGGTCCCGAAGATTGGGTTGCCTCCACAACGGTTCGTTTTGGGCAGGCGCCGGCGGGGCTTTCAAAACTGCCTGACGGGACCTACTTGAAAGACGCGGTGGAAAGAGGCCCAGAAGCCTGGTTGGGGCCTGAACACATGCGGCTGTTCGGTGCCTCGACGGGAGTACTGGTGAAGCTGCTCGATGCTGCCGAACGGCTCCCGGTGCACCTTCACCCGCCCCGCGAGTTTGCCTACCGGCACCTTGGCGAGCGGCACGGCAAGACAGAGTCGTGGGTCATTGTGGGCACAAAAGGAGCGGAGCCCGCCGCCTACCTCGGGTGGACCAAGGACGTGGCACCCGATGAGCTCGACAAGTGGGTTGACGAGCAGGACACCAAAGCGATGCTCGGCAACCTGCACAGGTTGCCAGTGAGGCCCGGCGACGCCATCCTTGTCCCTGCGGGGACGCCGCACGCCATCGGCGAAGGTGTGTTTTGCGTGGAGGTCCAGGAGCCCACTGACTTTTCGATCATGCTCGAGCTGGAAGGCTTCGGCATGGACCGTGCCAGTGCTTACCTCGGTCTCGAGCGCGAGCTGGCACTTTCCTGTGTAAGGCGGCAAGCATTTTCCCCTGCTCAGGTGGCCGAGCTGCGTAGGCCGGCCCCCACCCAGGGAGTGAAGGCGGCCCTCGTCGAAGACGTCCTGCCACCGGCGGCTCGCCCGTACTTCAGGATCCAAAGGGTGCGCGGAGGAGCGAGAGCCTTGGAACCATCCTTCGCGGTGCTCGTTGGCATCCAGGGAAGCGGCTTGATGACAGGCGAGGGCTGGCACCTGCAGCTAAAACGAGGGACGACGGCCGTCGTGCCATGGGGGGCGGGACGCTCTGACCTCAACGGTGAAGTGGAGGTGCTGCGCTGCCTCCCACCCCTGCCCTCCGACTTTGAGCGCGACGACCCTAAAGCCGTCTCAGGACAGTGACTACCTTGCCGTAGATCTGCACGTCGGAAGAGGGGTAGATGAGCGGGTTCATCAGCTGGTTGGCTGGTAGCAGAGCGACCTGGTCACCCCGTTTGGACAGGGTCTTGATGGTCGCCTCGCCGCCGGGGATGCCGGCCGCGACGACCTCTCCGTTGGCGGCATCGGGTTGTTGGCGCACGACGACGTAGTCGCCGTCCAAAATGCCTGCTTCGACCATCGAGTCCCCACGGACCCGAAGCATGAAGAGGTTGCCCTTGCCCGTGAAATCTTCGGGGAGAGGCAGTAGCTCCTGCACGTGCTCTGAAGCGATCACGTTGGTCCCGGCTGCAATGTCGCCGACAAGGGGGACCAGGCGTGACCGGGCGCTCTCGATGGCGGCGCCAGAGGTTGGGTCGTAGCGAACTTCGAGCGCGCGGGGCTTGGTCGGGTCGCGCCGCAGGTACCCCTGCCTCTGCAGCGTGTTGAGGTGCGCTTGGACTGTGGAGGTCGAAGCCAACCCGACGGCGGCACCGATCTCTCTCACTGACGGCGGGTACCCGCGCTCGCGCACTTGGGCCGCAATGAAGTCCAGGATCTCCCGGCGCTTGCCGGAGAGGGCGGTCTCGCTCAAAGTGCCTCCGTTATGTGAAGGAGTTAGTCGCAGCCGGCTGCGGTTTGTCAGGCACATTCTACCCACGTCGCCAACGTCAGTCAAACATATGTTCTAAACGGTCACCGGGCACCGGTATATTGGCGGGTGGTGACGAACAAGCGTTCGAGGGGGGTACGTTCGGGCCCCTTCAGGCACCGCTGGGAGGCAGTCATGGTTGCGACGGCGTTGGCATACCCAATGGATGACGAGCGCGGGCCCCGTGAGCACGCGGGGGAGGTCTTGACCGTCCCGGTGAGCGGGTGGCGGGGGGTGGACGCGGCCCCTGCACCGCTGGTCCTCGGTGCGAGCAGAGAGCGCCGCAAGCTGCGCTTACCGCCAAAAGCGCCGCGGCGCGTGTACTTGTGGCGCCGAGCGCTGGTCGTAACAATTATCGCCGTCCTCGGCGGCATTGCCTGGGACGCTGCGCAACACCTGCTCGTAGCCGCGGGCGCGCCGGTTGGCGGCGTTTGCCGTCCTCTTTCCGCGAGCTCGGGTGCTCTTGGGCTCGCAGCACCCGACCAGTCCCCGGGAGCGGCCTCGGTTCTTGGGCCCTGCCCGGGGACATATGTTGCCAAGCAGGGCGACACGGTTTGGGGTATCGCCCTCCGTTACTCAAAAGGCGCGGACCCGCGGGCCCTTGCCGACGTGCTCGAAGGTGAGCTCGGTGGGGCCACCTTGCAACCCGGGCAGGCTCTCGCCGTCCCCTGAGCTGGTCACAGCACGGTGGTGCCTGTCCAGTCCTACGACAGGCAAAGGGGCTCGTGGAGGCGGCACTGGCTGGTAGTCGCGGTCTGGAGGTGGCGGCCTGCCGGCATGCGCTGGGGCGGAGCGCTGTAGGGTCGGCGTGGTGCGTTGCCCACGGTGCTCGGGGACCGAAGATAAGGTGATCGACTCCCGTACCGCAGACGACGGTGCAGCGATCAGGCGTCGCCGCGAGTGCTTAGCCTGTGGTCGCCGCTTTACAACTTACGAGCGGCTCGAGGAAGTCCCCTTCGTCGTCGTCAAACGTTCGGGTCAGCGGGAGCCATTTGACCGGGCCAAATTGATCGCCGGCATGCAGGCGGCCAGCAAGAACCGGCCTCTACCCGTGGCTCTTCTCGAGCAGATCGCGGCAGAGATCGAAGAGATCTTGCGGATCGAGGGCACCGAGGTCACCACACAGGAGATCGGGCTCGCGGTACTGGACGAGCTGCGCACGAGGGACCACGTTGCTTATCTGCGTTTCGCGAGCGTTTATAAGGGCTTTACCGACGCGGGCGACTTTCAGCGAGAGGCTGGGCTGCTGACCAAGCTCACTACGCCCAAGCGAGGCAGGTCTCCGAGTGGTAGCGAGACGGCTTAGGGAGCGCCAACAATGTTGTATAGGTGGCTCGGAGAGCGGTTGCGCACGGTACTGCCGCCGGTAGGGCTGCCTCAAGGTTGCCTGTCGTGGCACTGGGGATTGGGCCCGACGAGGCGTCGGCGGCTAGCTTGAAGGACGAAACTTATTTTCTCCGGCACCGAAAAAAGGGGCACGTACAATGCGCATAGGGATGTTGACCGGCGGTGGCGATTGCCCAGGGCTCAACGCCGTCATCAGAGCGGTCGTCCGCAAGGGCAGCTCGTACTACGACGACGAGTTCGTAGGTTTCCTCGATGGCTGGCTGGGCGTCATCGAAAATCGCAGTGAAACACTTGACTGGGAGCGCTGCCGCAACATCTTGTTCGAGGGCGGGACGATCCTCGGGACGAGCCGCACAAATGTCTTCAAGATAGAAGGTGGGCTTCACAAGGTCGAGGCCGCAATCCAAGCCAACAACCTGGATGCGCTCGTGGCCATTGGCGGGGACGACACGCTTGGTGTCGCCAACAAACTGGCGGCGGAAGGTATCAATGTCGTAGGCGTCCCTAAGACAATTGACAACGACCTTTCGGCAACCGAAGTGACTTTTGGCTTCCACACGGCTGTCCAGATCGCTACGGAAGCCATTGACCGCCTCCGCACAACTTCCGAGTCGCACAACCGGGTGATCGTGTGCGAGGTCATGGGGCGCCACGCGGGCTGGATCTCGTTGTACTCGGGGATGGCGGGTGGTGCCGCAGAGACGCTCATCCCCGAAGAACCCTTCGACGTCGACGAGATTTGTGAACGGCTGCGTGCCTACAGGGCTCATGGTCGGAGAGCTTGTGTTGTAGTCGTTGCCGAAGGGGCTACTCCAAAGGAAGGCACCTTCAGCACGGCCTCGAGCGATGTCGACTCCTTTGGCCACGTCCGCTTGGGCGGCGTTGCCAACATGCTCGCTGACGAGATCGAATCCCGCACCGGCTTTGAGACCAGGTCCGCGATCCTCGGCCATATACAAAGAGGCGGTACTCCAACAGCATTTGACCGGGTCCTGGCTACGCGATTTGGGATAGCGGCTATCGACGCGGTGCACGATGGAGGTGCCGGCACGATGGTAGCTCTCCAGGCCGACAGGATCGTGCGAGTACCGCTGGCGCAAGCCGTATCTGAGCCAAAGCTCGTCCCCCACGAGTTTTACGAGCAAGTGGCGAAGCCTTTGTTCGTATAGGTCGCCTGGCTACCGGCCTGCCAGCAGATTGGTGAGCGGGTTGCTCAACGAAGGAGTTGTTGCCAAGAGGATATTGCCGGGGAGGAGGGTGACCTCCCCGCCGGCCTCCTCACAGATCAACCGCCCCGCGGCCCAGTCCCATGCGTTGAGCTCAGCCTCGTAGTAAGCGTCGTAGCGGCCGCAAGCGACCCAGCAAAGATCGAGAGCGGCCGACCCGAACCGGCGTATGTCGCGCACGGTTGGCAGGAGCCTCGGCAGGATGCTCGCTTGTCGGGCTCGCTGCTCGGCTTGGTAGCCGAAGCCGGTCGCCACGAGCGCTGTTGAGAGCTGGCTGCGGCCCTCGGCAACCTGGCAGCGCACCCCATTTACCCAGGCTCCTCGCCCGCGGCCCGCCCACCAGGTCTCCGCTGTCACAGGGTTCGTCACAACCCCGACGACTGGCTCGCCGTTCGAGAGCGCGGCGAGCGATACGGAGTACGCCGGGATGCTGTACAAGAAATTAGTTGTGCCGTCTAGCGGATCTGCCACCCAGGAGATCCCCGAGCTCCCCTGGTAAGAAGCTCCCTCCTCGCCCTCTACGGAGTCCTCGGGGCGGGAACTTCGCAGTTCGTGAAAAATGTACTCCTCGGATGCCCTATCAGCTTCAGAGACCATGTCTGTGGGTGAAGACTTCGTGCCTACCTGCTTGAGGTGCGCTGCGGAATACTGGTCGAGGGTGCGGGCGGCGCCCTGGGCTACCCGAAGCGCGATTTGCATGAGCTCGTCGAGAAGTGGCTCGGGCACCATGGGAGCGGCCATACGGCACTATACAAACGGCGGGGGCCGAGCCCCTCCCTGTTACGTTGGCGATGTGGACAGCGGCCTACCGGGCGTACGCGCTTTCTTCCCAGGACAGGCTCCGGCCAGCAGCGACGGAGGGGCGGCCGGGACCGAGGTACCGCCTGCGCGAGCCCTCGCCATCTACGCCCACCCCGACGACCCTGACATTTCATGCGGGGGCACGCTGGCGATATGGGCGGGAGCGGGGAGCGAGGTACACGTCTGCATTTGCTGCGACGGGGACAAGGGGTCACTTGACCGCAACGTGGCGCCCGCCCAACTAGCTGCATTGCGGCGCAAGGAGGTCCAGTCCGCAGGCAAGCGCCTCGGGGTGGCGGCCCACCACTGGCTCGGCTACCCCGACGGCGACGTCGAGGGCAGAGGAGATCTGAGAGAGCGCATTGTGGCCCTGGTGCGCCAGGTCCAGCCCGAAGTAGTCTTGGCCCCCGACCCGACTTCGGTGTTCTTCGGCCAGAGCTATGTGAACCACCAGGACCACCGCGCCGTTGGGTGGGCCGTGCTCGATGCTGTTGCCCCGGCGGCCGCCTACCCCCACTATTTCCCCAATGCGGGGCCAAGTTTCCAAGTGCGTGCCCTCTACTTGTCCGGGACCCTCGAGCCTGACACCTGGGTTGACATCACTGAGACGATCGAAGTCAAAGCGTCCGCTCTCGCATGCCATACGAGCCAGCTGGGCGAAGGTGGGGAATGGTTGTTGACCGCGGTCCGCCAGCAAGCTGAAGAGGCAGGGCAGGTGGCTGGAAGGCGCTATGCGGAAGCGTTTCGCCGGGTGGTCCTGGGATGAGCCGTTGGGTCCTGCATGTTGACATGGACGCGTTTTATGCAGCGGTAGAGGTCCAAGAGGACCCGGCGCTAAAGGGCCGCCCGGTAATTGTCGGCGGCACTGGCAAGCGGGGGGTGGTAGCTTCCGCAAGCTACGAGGCGCGGGGTTTTGGTGCGAGGTCGGCGATGCCTGCCGGGCAGGCGCGACGGCTCTGCCCGCACGCTGTGTTCCTTCCCCCAAACTTTCCCCTCTACCACCGCTACAGCGAGCACTTGCACCGGATCTTCCGCTCCTACACGGGGCTCGTAGAGGGGATCGCTCTCGACGAAGCGTTCCTCGACGTTACTGGCTGCGGGACGCTCTTCGGCCCACCCGGCGACATGGCAGCGCAGATCCGCGAGCGCGTGGCCGGCGAGCTTGGGCTTACCTGCTCGATAGGGGCCGGCCCGAACAAGCTGATAGCGAAGCTGGCCTCAGAATCGGCCAAGCCCCGCGCGGGGAGCCCGGGGACAGGCCCGGTACCTGGGCCGGGGATAGTCGTGGTGAAGGCCGAGGAAGTGCTCGGGTTCCTTTGGCCGCTCCCCGTTGGAGCGCTTTGGGGGGTGGGGCCGGCGAGCAACGAACGGCTCCGCAGGTTGGGGGTCTTCACCGTCGGCGACCTGGCGGCATTACCCGAGCTGGCAGTCGCGGCAGCTCTTGGTAAAGCCAACGGGCAATCGCTGCACGCATTGGCGTGGGGGAGGGATGAGCGCGCCGTGGTCCCTGACCGGGCCCCGAAGTCGATCGGTCACGAGGAGACCTACCCACAAGACCTGACCGAGCGCGCGGAGCTTGAGCGGAGGCTGGTCGCGATGTGCGACTCCGTCGCCCAAGGCGTGAGGGCTCACGGGATGGTGGCGCGCACAGTCGTCCTCAAGCTCCGCTACGGCGATTTCACAACGATCACGCGTAGCCACAGCTTCCCAAGCCCTCAGTCGACGGGCCCGGCGTTTTGGAAAGCGGCCCAAGCCCTCCTCGACAAGCTTGACTTGCGAAATGGCGCCCGGCTCCTCGGCGTGAGCGCGTCCGGGCTGGTCCCTGGCGAGGCTGCTCCCTCCGAGCAGCTCCAGCTGGAACTGAGCCCACTTGAGGGGCGCCGCTACGACCGTGCCGGCACAGCCTCCGCTGATTGGGGACCCGCCAGCCGAGCAGTTGACGCTGTGCGAGCTCGCTTCGGCGACTCGGCAGTTGTACCCGCCACGGCGGTCGAGCGGCCCGCCGGGCCTCGCTCGGCATAGCGCATGTCGCGGCACGAGGTCCTGCACGGGCGCTCGAAGCGTTATAGGTTCCACGTTGGTGATCTCGGGCTCAAGGCCAGGGCTGCGGCTGCGCGACCGCGGGCGAGTTAGAGCTGGCGCGCGGCCGTGGGCTGCCGCTGTCTGCGTCGTGCCCCTCCTCGTGCAGCCACCGGGATTGGTCGCGTCCCCGGGCGGCCCGGCACCGACGCTGGCACCGGCACCGGTACCCACGCCGAGGAGCGGCCAGGGCTCGGCTGACGCCAGCCCAACAGTCCCGCCGCGCAACGAGACGCTCTACACGAGCGGTAGTGCATCGACGCCACCCACCAATTTCGACCCGCTGAGCGACCAGAGCTATACCGGCAGCCAAGGGCTCCTCTACGAACCACTCTTCCTCTACGACCCGCTGCACGGCACCTTCATCCCGTGGCTCGCGTCGAGCGGCGCGTGGGTGACGCCGACCTCATACCGCATCGTCGTCCGCAACGACGTGAGCTGGGTGAGCAGCGCCACGGGCGACGTGGTCGGGACGCTCAGCGGTACCGATGTGGCTTATTCGATCAAGCTCGCGATGGCCGACGGCACTAACGCCTTCCACCCTGACGTAGCAGGCGCGACCGGGGTAAAGGTGACAGGCGACAGCGTTACCGTAGATTTCGCCAAGCCGGTTGGTTACGCGCAGTGGCAAGAGTTCCTTTGGCATGCGCCTGTCTTACCATCGCTCTCCTGGCCGAAATTTTCGCACGCAGGGGCGACCTTCGCCGGCCCTTCACTCGTTTCAACCGGGCCGATGCTTCTCTATAGTGTCAACAAGGACGAAGCCTGTTACAAGGACAACCCTCATTGGTGGGCGAGCGCGCAACTAAAGCTGTCGTTCAAGTTCACCTACTTGTGCGACGTCGTGAGCGGCTCGAGCGGGAGGGCCCTCTCTGACCTATTAGCCGACCACATCGATTGGAGCAACCAGCTGCTGCGCGGGATAGCGACGCTGAGCGGGGGCGGTTACGACATAAAGACCTACTACCCCTCACAGCCCTACATGATCCCGGCGAGCACTGCCTGGCTGCAGATGGACCTTGCGAAAGCACCCATGGACAGCCTGGACTTCCGGCTCGCGGTGGCGCACGCGGTCAACTCGAGCGCGATCGTCTCGGATGTCTATACGGGAACAGTCCTGAGGGCCAACCCAACGGGCCTGCTCCCGGAGTTGTCTTCGTATATCGACGCCAGCGTCGTCAAAAAGCACGGGTTTACCTATTCGCCCGCCGAGGCGAAGGAGTACCTTAAAAAGTCGGGGTACAGCGGCCAACAGCTTCGCTTGCTCATACCTGTCGGCCGGGTGGACCTTTTCAATGCCGCAACCCTTATCGGCCAACAGCTGGGCAAAGTCGGGGTACATATAGACGTCATGGCGGTGCCTGTCGCCGAACGGGACCACGATGTTGCCGATGGCAATTACGACATGGCGATAGTCGACTCGGCTGGCCTTGGGGCAACTCCTTGGAGTTATTTCGACAGCATCTACCAGTTACCGTTGCCGGCAGCAATTGCAGGCGGGGACAACACCGAACGTTACTCCTCGACTGCCGACTGGGGCTTGGTGCAAGAGGCAGCGGGAACGCCCTTGACAGACACCACCGCTCTACAAGGTATTTATGCGAACCTGGAGCTCGATTTTCTCGAGCAGCTCCCCGAGATACCGCTGTGGTACTCGGGAGCATGGTTCCAGGCCAACACCAAGACCTGGCAAAACTACCCATTGAGCACCAGCAAGGACGACCGGTACACACCGGTTATGTGGCGCGGCTGGCTCGGGGCGACGACGACGGTCTTGGCTCTCGCGGACCTAAAGCCCACTCGTTGACGGCTCCGCGTAAAAGACAGCTACCCCGTACGGCCCCAGTGAGAGCTCGTTGCCGCTGAGACGGCCGCCCGGGGCGACAGACATCGGTGTTATGGACCTTCCAGGAGCCAGTAAGCCCGCAGTGGCTTCGTCCGGGGAGGCGTTCAACGCGACGAACGCTTCCTTCCCGCCAACGACGAGGCCGCCGATGACCAAGTGGGGGTCGTCGGCCCGAACGGGCCGCGGGACGCTTGCCGCCGTCGCCAAGGCCGAATAAAGGCGCCAAGTGTCTTCTGGGTTGGCGTCCGGGCGGGAAGCCGCCAGGTGCTCGAGCGGGTAAGTGGAGAGCACCGTGCTCCCCTCGCCGTTGGGGTTGCGCAACAGCGCGGGGCGGCCTCGCTGGTCTAGCGCGAGAACTTCGGCTGTCACTGCTTCGACCGGTAGGTAGGAGCGGGCACGCCCGGCTGCCGCTACGGGGAAGCGGAGCTCCGTCCCCGCCGGTATGTCCCCGAGGTCGGCAACGAAGCTGAACACCACTGCGTCGTCTTCGATCTCGTCGACGAGGCCGTAACGCAGGCGGTGGGTGACCCCAAAAACCTGCTCCAGCCACGGGAACCACGGCCCGGGCTGGCCAGGCGTGCTCCCCGCAAAGTACGAGGCGTAAATAGTTGCGCCGGCGGCCGCGGCAGCGAGCAGGACCTGGACGGCGTTCGTCGTCGAGAACTTGGCGCAGGGCATTATGTACAGCTGCGCCTCCGGTAGGCCCCCCTTGGGGCCGCTATCGCCCCACTGGGCCGCTCGCGCCGTCATGTCACGTTCTCGCAGGACCGAAACCGGGAGCCCCGCCTCCCTGGCAGCGATGTAGGCCTGAAAGAGGTTGGGCTGTATATCTGAGCGGGCGAAGCGCGACCAGGTCGGGTCGGTGCTCTCGAGGTGTTCGGGGACAACAAGGGCCACAGCACTTGGGGATTTTTGCCAACCTTGCCGGGCCAGCTCGGTCACGAGGTGGGCGAAGCGGGCGAGCTCGTTCGCCTGCGGCTTCGGGTTGCCGGAGTGGTCGATGATGCCGAAATGCAGTTCGAAAGCATGGTGGCGATAGGGATCGTCCTGCGCCAGGGAGTCGTAGTCGCAGTTGTTCCAGGCGAGCCAGCCCCGAGCCCCTGCGATGAGCGAACCATGCAGGACCTGGCGGTAGTAGTGCGCGGCGTTCTCGCCCGAGACCATATCGGAGCTGAGGCCGAACTCTTCGAGCACCACGGGTTTGCCAAAAGAACTTGCCATCTCGCAAGCAAAAGCGGCAGCGAACATCTGGCGGACCGGGTCGTCGGAGGACGTGTAGACGTGCGGGCCGTAGAAGTCTACTATCGGCGCCAGCCGCCGGAGCGAAAAACCGTTGTCGTTACCTGAGATCTCTGCTCCCCAAGCTCCGTCCCCCGTGCTCACCGGTTGCGTTGCCCCGCCAGCTCGGAGAGCGTTTACGAGGATGCGAGCCCAGGCAGTCACCACCTCTTCGTCGCCGTCCTTGCCGTACAGCGGCATCTCGTTGCTGAGCAGCCAAGCCGCGATCGCTGGGTGGTGGGCAACTCGCTTGGCCACCGCCTCGACGAACCACGCTTGCTGACCGAGCAGCCAAACGTCGCGGTAAAGGTCCCGGCCCCCGCGCCACGAAGGGTCCCAGTTTTGCCCGGACATGTGCCCCACGATGAAAGTAGGCACGGTCCACATGCCCGCTTTGTCGTGGAGGTCCAAGAACTCCTCGAAACGCTCCATAATCTCGGGGTCCAAGAGCTCAGGCTCTGGCATGAACTCGGGCCAGTAGCAAAACGAACGGGTCAGGGTGCACCCCAAGCGCGCCAGTACGGCAAGCTCATCGCGCACGACCTCAGCGTCGTAACGGCCCCACATGCGAGGCCCGCCAGAGCGCGACCAGTAGTTCACGCCGACCCATACGGGAGGCTTCAGGGGCCAGTTACTAGCCATTTCGTTTGCGTCTATAGTTCATCGGCTGTTCATGGGGGGCCTGCTCGGGAAGCCGCGATGACGAGAGCAGTTCGGGAGGAGCAAACCACGGTACCAACGGCCGCACGCCGGAGCCAATAGCGGGCGTTTGGCAGCCGGACGGGGCCGCGCAGCTAAGAGCGGCTCGGTCAGGTGTACCTTGGATAAGAGGAGTGACCGGGCTTTGGGGCCGGAGATGCGACAATTGACCTACCAAAGACAAAGCTGACAGCTGGCACGGAGGGACAGCAGGTGCCACTTTCAGAGCATGAGCAGCGAGTTCTGCGCCAAATCGAGCGCCAGTTCCAGGTCGAGCGTGGCCTGGCTCGACCGTTGCGCATGCCCGCGGGCCCGCGCGAGGCAAGCCGCAACGCCAAACGAGCTGCGATCGGCTTTGTCGTCGGGCTCCTCGCATTGGTTATTTCGTTTGCCTCGTCCTGGGTGGTCGGCCTGATCGGGTTCCTGGCGATGCTCGCTTCGGCGGTCGTCCTCGTACAAAGCCTGAGGCGTCTTGCCCAGGAGCGATGGGGCCACGAAGCTGCGCCACCAGGCCAAGCGCCCCAGGAGCAGGGACGTCCCGGTGGCAGGCGGTGGCCCGGGTGGGGCGGCACTGGCGGGCGCCGCGAAGAAGACACTTTCTAGCCGGTCTCGACGTGCGCCGGCCCTGTGGGTTGGTGCAGGCCGGCGGACCGCTACGGTGTCGATTGTGAAGCTCTACGTGCTGCTGGCGGACCGTGGGGTGCAGAACTCTCACAACGGCACGTTGAGCCTGCTCAATGTGGGCTGGTCGGTGACCCAGCTGCGACGCGTGTTCGGGCCGGGGGTCCCCCAAGATGCACCTCCTCTCGTCACCGGCCCCCAGGTTGTCGTGGTATTGATCGAAGCCGAGCTTGCCATGTGCAACCGCACCCTCACCCTCCAGATAGAGCTGTTGACCGAGGACGGTGAAGTCGTCGACATCCCGGGGGCAATTGGGCGCCAGCCGGTGAGGCTTGAGCAACCGATCATGGTGCCGAGCCCCGCCGGCGTCCCGACGGGCTTCCCGGGTCGAGCGACCGCGATGATGGAGCTGCCCACTGGCTTGCCCCTGGCGCCGGGGATCTACAGGTGGCAAGCGAGGATCAATGGCAAAGAAGAGGAGGACTGGTCCACGCAGTTCTACGTGGCAGCCCCCCTGCAGCCCCCGACGTTCGGTTTCGCGCCGCAATGAGGGCGCTCAGCATCTCCGCTCTCCGTGAGGTCGCCAAAAGGCCAGGCCTCTGGGGTATCGCCTTGGTGCAGTTGCGAGCCTTCGTACCAATGCGTTGGTGGGCGCGCTGGCCCCCGCTCCCGCTGCCTGCCAAGGAGTACATGGAGTTCCGTGCTGAGGCGATGTACGGGCGCCGCGACGCCAAAATGAACGGGGACGACCTGGTCGGGTACCTCGAGTGGTGCCGCAGGATGCGAGCTTTGGTGCGCTAAGTTCATCATGTACCTATGCCAACTAAGGTGATGCTGGCGCGAGCAAAGGCTGTTTGCAGTTGCACGGGGAGGGCCTTTCCCGAGCGCTCGGTGCATTTCGCGCACTTCATACACCTCATACACCGGATAGCGGGCTGAGGCGCGGGCATGTCGCGGGCGCTCGTCCTCAATGCCACTTACGAGCCGCTCTGCGTCGTGCCAACCAGACGAGCACTCCTCCTCGTGCTCCAGTCCAAGGCCGAGCTCCTCTCAGGGACGGGCAAGGTTTTCCACTCGGCCCGGGTGAGCGTGGCAGAGCCATCGGTGGTCCGGCTGGCCTACTTCGTCAGGGTCCCGCACCAGGCGCACGTGGCGCTCAACAGGCGGGCAGTTTTTGCAAGGGACGGCCACCGTTGCCAGTACTGCGGGGCGCAGGCCGAGAACATCGACCACATCGTCCCCCGCTCGAAGGGTGGCCGCCATAGCTGGGAAAACGTCGTGGCGGCGTGCCGACGCTGCAACGCCCGCAAACGGGACCACATGCTCGAAGATACGGGTATGAAGTTGCGCCACACGCCGAGCGCGCCTCGTGGCAGGCAGTGGGCGCTCGCGGCTCTCGGCACCGTCCTTCCTGACTGGGAGCCTTACCTCGGGCTCCCTGCGCAGGTGGTGTCGCTGGGGGTCGGGCAGCGGGACGAGGCCGCCCTCTCGGCTTGATGCCCTTGCCCTGGGAGGTAAGCCGCCTCTCAGGCACGGTGCGCGAGCTCCACGAGAGCTCCCCAGCCATCCTGGCTGGCGCTTGCCGCCGCCTCGTCCGGGTCCTCGAGCCCTCCGACCGGGCGCTCGTACTGGGTAGCACGCAGCCTGAGGGCGTGGTCGACGCTGCCGCGTGCCGGGTTGCCGGGGTCGACGTCGTCCGCAGGCGCAGCGGCGGGGGGGCGGTGCTGGTCGACGGCGAGCAACTGGTGTGGGTGGACGTTGTCGTGCCCGCCGGAGACCCGCTCTGGGACCACGATGTCGGCCGTGCGGCCTGGTGGATCGGTGAGACGTGGGCGAAGGCGTTGGGCGGCGCGCTGGAAGTCTGGAAAGGGGCGATGTTGCGCCGTCCCCACGCTTCGTTGATCTGTTTCGCCGGGTTGGGCCCTGGTGAGGTGAGGACGCCCCGTGGTCAGAAGGTCGTTGGTATCTCCCAGAGGAGGGTGCAGGCAGGCGCACTTTTCCAGTGCGCCTGCCTGCTGTCCTGGCGGCCGGAAGAGATCGTCTCGTTGCTCGCGCTGGCAGAGCCCGAACGGGGACAGCTACCAAGTGCCCTCAAGGATGTCGCTGTCGGGGCTGGCCCGAGTTGTTCGAGGGCGCGGCTGGTAGAGCGCTTTTTGGCAGCCCTTCAATGAGCCCTCTCGCTTTGCGAGAGAACTGGCCCCCTATGTGAGGGGCGGCCTGCTATCTGAGGGCCCGGCTGCTATCTGAGGGCCCGGTTGCGACGTGCGGGTGCGGGCCGAGGCTGCAGTGGGGGTTGGCGGTGCCGGCCCAATGGGGCGGCAGCCGCCAACTACCGCCCCATCGTGCTCGCGCAGCTCAGCGGGAGGCGCGCACCGAGCCGGCGATGGTCTTGGGAAGTGCTGCCCGCCCGGCTTCCAAGCGTGCAACGGGGACCCGGAACGGTGAGCACGACACGTAGTCGAGGCCGATGTCGCTGAAGAAATGGATGCTTTCCGGGTCGCCCCCGTGTTCTCCGCACACGCCGAGCTCGATGCCGGGCTTGACTGTGCGGGCCGTGGCGGCGGCCATCCGGACGAGCGTCCCGACGCCTTCTCTGTCGAGGGTCTCGAAGGGCGAAGTACCGAAAATCCCGAGGTCCATGTACTTGGGGAAAAACGCCGCTTCGCAGTCGTCGCGGGAAAAGCCCCACGTTGTCTGCGTCAGGTCGTTAGTCCCGTAGGAGAAAAAGTCCGCAGAAGAGGCTATCTGACCCGCGGTCAGGCAGGCTCGAGGCAACTCGATCATGGTGCCGATGACCTTCTCGAGATGAGCCCCAGTCTCGGCTGCCACGGCATCGATGACTCTTTCGGCTTTCTCTCTCACCATTTCGAGCTCCTGGACGGTCGCCACCACCGGGACCATGATTTCTGCAAGTGGGTTGCCACCCTTCTTGATGCGTTCGGCAGCAGCTTCGGCTACCGCGCGCACTTGTAGGTCCACCAGGCCCGGGATCGCAAGGCAAAGGCGCACGCCACGCAAACCCAGCATCGGGTTGGCCTCGTGGAGCCTACGCACTGCGGGCAGGAGCCTCTCGGCTTCGGCATCAACCTTCCCTGTGGCCTGCGCTACGGCCGCTCTCACGGAAAGGTCGGTGAGATCGGGCAGGAACTCGTGCAGTGGCGGGTCGATCAGGCGCACCGTTACCGGCAGGCCGTCCATCTCCTCCAAGATGGCAACAAAATCGGCCCGCTGCAGCGGCAGGAGCGCATCGAGCGCGGCCTGCCGCTCCGCCTCGTCGTCGCCGGCGAGGATGAGGCGCTCGACGAGCTTGCGGCGCTCGCCGAGGAACATGTGCTCCGTGCGGCAAAGCCCAATGCCTTCTGCCCCAAAAGCCCTTGCACGGTGGGCATCTTCGGGCATGTCGGCGTTCGCGCGCACGGACAGGTGCCGGCGGGCGTCCGCGTGGCGCAAGATGCGCTCGACCGCTGAGACGAGCTCGCGAGTCTCAGCATCGACCGTCCCCGGCTCGAAGTTCCCCTCGAAGAACCGCACCAGCGGCGAAGGTACGACGGGCACTTGGCCCTTGTAGACAGCACCTGTCTTGCCGTCAATGGAGATGACCTCACCCTCGGCGAGCACGCTCCCGTCGGGCGACGTGAAGGTCCGTGCCTCGAGGTCGATCTGGATTTCAGATGCCGCAACCACACAGGTCTTGCCCATCCCGCGAGCTACGACAGCAGCGTGGCTCGTCTTGCCGCCGCGGCACGTGAGGATGCCCTTGGCAGCAACCATGCCCGGCAGGTCGTCGGGGTTGGTTTCCTTGCGGAGCAGGATCACTTGTTCGCCCTTGGCGGCCCAGGCGACGGCCGCAGCCGAATCGAAGACCACCTTGCCGACAGCGGCGCCGGGGCTCGCGCCCATCCCTTTTGCCAAACGGGCGCCGGTCTTGGACTCGTCAAAGTGCGGGAACATCAGCTCGGCCAACCCGGCCCCGCTCACGCGGCCGAGCGCCTCGTCCATCGAGATGATCTCCTCCTCGACGAGCTGCGCGGCGATCCGGAAAGCGGCGGCCGCGGTGCGCTTGCCGACACGTGTCTGCAGCATCCAGAGCTTGCCGTTTTCGACTGTGAACTCGATATCGCAGAGGTCGCGGTAGTGGTGCTCGAGGGTGCTCATGATCCCCATGAGCTCGCGGTAAATCGGCTCGTTCAGGTGTTCGAGTTCCTGCAAGGGGAGGGTATTGCGGATGCCAGCTACAACGTCTTCGCCTTGCGCGTCCTGGAGATAATCGCCGTAAACACCGGGGTTGCCGCTGGCGGGGTCCCTTGTAAAGGCAACTCCGGTCCCGGAGTTGAGGTTCAGGTTGCCAAAGACCATGGAGATCACGGTGACCGCGGTGCCAAGGTCGTCGGGTATGCGCTCCTGGCGGCGGTAAATGCGGGCGCGCTCGCCGTTCCAGGAGTTGAACACTGCCAGGATGGCGGCGTCCAACTGTTCGCGGGGGACCATCGGGAAATCGCTGCCCGTCGCGGACTTGACGATCTCTTTGTACGTGCCGACGAGCTTCTTCAGGTCGACGACGTCGAGGTCGAGGTCGGTCTTGGCGCTCTTTTGGGCCTTAAGTTGAGAGAGGGCGTGTTCGAAAAGGCCCCCGTCAACGCCGAGCACAGTCTTGCCGAACATTTGGATGAGGCGCCGGTACGAGTCCCACGCAAAACGCTCGTCGCCTGCCTGCTTTGAGAGCCCATCTACGGACTGGTCGTTGAGCCCGATGTCAAGGACAGTGTCCATCATGCCCGGCATGGAGAACTTCGCGCCGCTCCGAACCGATACCAGCAGTGGGTTTTCGGGGTCGCCCAGCGTCTTGCCCATCCGCCGCTCGAGCTCTGAGAGGTGCTCGCTCACTTCGTGACCGAGGCTTTCGGGTACTGCGCCAGTCTCGAGGAACGTCCTGCAGGCCTCGGTCGTGATCGTAAAGCCCGGAGGGACGGGGAGACCGAGGTTGGTCATCTCGGCGAGGTTGGAGCCCTTGCCGCCCAGCAGGTCGACCATTTCCCTGCTGCCCTCGGCAAAGTCATAAGCGTACTTGACCATCAACTGCCTCCTTTAAAGTTTGGCTTCCTGGGCGAACCTGTTCGTGCTGCCTTCCTCTGGCACTAGCAAGCGCTTTGCTTGAGTATTGGTGGCTGGCTCGTGAGAGGCTTAGGGCTAAAAGGCCCATTCCGCCGGGCCTTTGTAAGGGCTTGCCGTACCTCTTTGGGCTACCTGATACATCGGGCGGCCTGCCCGGCCGGGGCACCACCGGCCACCAGGGTGGCGAGGCTAGGCCCTGGCAGGCGCCACGTGGACCGGTGCAGCCACGGAAAGCAGCAAACGCGTCACGCAACAGCCCTTGACGGAGATATACGCTTTAATTTGTGCCTAGAGCATCAGAGGGCCAGCCTCCAAGTACTCAACCCCCCGGTTCGACCACGGGCCAGGGGGGCGCCGCGAGTGCAGCCAGCGAGGCCAGTGCAGCCAGCCCAGCCAGTGCACCGGGGGTGACGAGCCCGGTCGCAGGGCAGGCCGAGGAAGGTCAGTCTCCCATCCTGCACCTCTCCGGTGTCCTCGGCATAGCTGTTCACGGGCCGTCCGGCGAGGAGGAGGGCAGGCTGGGAGACGTCATAGCCCGCCTTGCGGGCGCGGGCACGGGGCTTGCCTGGCACCCTGGAGTCACAGGGCTCGTGGTGGAGTACGAGGGAAGGGAGAGGTTCGCCCACGCGAGCGAGGTCACCGACCTTACTTACGACAAGGCCGTGCTCACCCTGGAACCGGGCTCTCTTGGCCTGTTCGAGAGGCGCCCTGGAGAGGTACTGCTCGGGCGGGACCTCTGGGCTCGTCACTTGATCCACCTAGAGGGCGCGCGGCTCGTGCGGGCGAACGAGATCGAGCTCGCCAAGATCGGCTCCTCTTGGCAGGTGATCGGTGTGGACACGAGCTCGCGACCTGTCCTCCGGCGCGTCCTGCCCCGCCGGCTGAGACGGCGTGTGAAGCCCGGCCGCGTCGTCGACTGGTCCGATGTCGAGCCGTTCGTCGCTCACGTGCCGTCGGCGCGCCTACAAATACCGTTCCGCAAGCTGCGCCGGCTCCACCCCGCCAAGCTGGCGGACCTGGTCGAGGCCGCCTCCCACGAGGAAGGCGAAGAGATCATCCGCGCGGTGGGCCAAGACAGCGAGCTCGAGGCCGACGTTTTCGAGGAGCTCGACACCGAGCACCAGCTCGAGTTCCTCAAATCGCGCTCGGACGAAGAGGCAGCCCGCTTGCTTTCTGCGATGGCGCCAGACGACGCAGTTGACCTGCTCACCGAGCTCGACCAGGACCGGCGTCTCCCGATCCTTCAACAGGTGCCAGCGGCGGCACAGCACAAGCTGCGGAGCCTGCTCAGCTACAACCCCGAAACCGCCGGCGGCCTCATGAACCCTGACTTCGTATCAGTGCCTGCCACAGCTTCGGTTGCGGAGGCAGTCCAAACGGTCAAGGCTTCCAGCACGCCTCCCGAGGCCGCCGGGGTTGTCTTTGTCACTGCGGCTGACGGTTCTCTGGAAGGCACCGCACTGCTCGTCCAGCTGCTGCGAGCTTCCCAAGATGCAAACGTAGCCGTAGCGACGCGCTATGAGCCGGCCTCGCTGCCGCCGGACGCGGACATCCACGAGGTTGTGCGCATGATGACCGACTTCAACCTTGCCGTCGCGCCAGTGGTTGATGAGGACGGCCGGATGCTCGGCCAGATCACCGTCGACGACGTACTCGAACTGCTCCTTCCCGCCGGGTGGCGCCGGCAGTACGGGATGGCGTCCAGCGAATAGCTCTTCAGTGCAGCACTAGCGCCAGGGGCAGGTTTTCGGGCTGTCCGTGCTACTCTTGGCGGCGAAGGCAGTCGCACCAAGCTGGTCCGTGCAGTCGCCGGGCCGCCTCCGTACCTGGGCGCAGATGTCAAGTCCTCGCCTGGGCGCAGCTGGGGGCGGGGAAGGCGAAGTTACGAGCTGGCGGAGACAGTGGCACGCCCGGGCTGCCGGTCTTTTGGCGGTTCCCGGGTGCCCGGGTGGCCCACCGGGCGCTGGCGCGGCCGCGGAGCTGGGCACCAAAAAAGGAGCAGCACTGAGCGCCGGTACTGGGTCGTCTGACCGATCCCGGGCGCGCGCGCCGATCCCGGCCAGGGCCGTTTAGACGGGCTGGCCCGGGCGAGCGTGACGCGCCGCACGACACGCTTTAGCCCTACGAGCCCCCGGAGGTCAACTGGCCATGGCCCACGAAATGGCCCACGAAAAGCTGGGCCGTCGACCCAGCCGTGCGCGGCGGTCCGCTGCGCGGGCTGGTTCGGAGCCCGGGGCCTCTGGCCCGGCTCCGGGAGCTGGACAGGCGGGGACCGAACAAGGGGGAGCTCGGCAGGCAGCGGTCCTCGATGAGGCGCACCTGGGCGATATCCGCGGCGCCCTCGGGACCATCCGTCAGCACGACGAGGGGGCGAGGCGTGGTTGGGGTGCTCGCTTGCTCACCCTGGCGGCAATCATCGGCCCGGGGATCATTGTCATGGTCGGTGACAACGATGCGGGCGGGGTGGCGACTTATTCTCAGGCCGGCCAAAACTACGGCAACAGCTTGCTGTGGGTGCTCCCCCTGCTCATCCCCGTGCTCGTGGTCAACCAAGAAATGGTCGTCCGCCTCGGGGCAGTGACAGGCGTAGGTCACGCTCGCCTCATCAAGGAACGTTTCGGCCGCTTCTGGGGCGTGTTCTCGATCGGGGACCTCTTCATCCTCGACTTCCTTACGATCGTCACGGAGTTCATCGGAGTTGACCTGGCCCTCGGTTATTTCGGTGTGAGCAAGTACGTCTCGGTCCCACTCGCCGCCTTCGCCCTTGTGGCAATGACGGCTACCGGGAGCTTCAGGCGCTGGGAGAGGTTCATGCTCCTTTTCGTCGCCGCCAATTTTCTCGTAATCCCACTGGCGGTCTTTAGCCACCCCCACCCCGGCCCGGTACTGCACGGGCTGGTTGTACCGGGGATCGCCGGTGGCGCCAACTCGACGTCGGTCCTGCTCATTATCGCGATCGTCGGGACAACCGTGGCGCCTTGGCAGCTGTTCTTCCAGCAGTCCAATATCGTCGACAAACGGATCACCCCACGCTGGGTCAATTACGAGCGCGCCGATACCGTGCTCGGGTCTTTCGTGACCGTGATAGGCGCGATCGCGATGGTCGTCACGTGCGCGTTTGCCTTCGGGCACAGCCGTTATTACGGTGCCTTCACGGATGCTGGCGGGGTGGCGAGGGGCCTGTCGCACCAATTGGGCCACGCCGCGGGCGTCCTGTACGCCTTGGTCCTCCTTAACGCAGCGATCATCGGCGCGGCCGCGGTCACTCTCGGCACTTCTTATGCCTTCGGGGACTTCTTTGGCGCGCACCATTCGCTCCACCGGAACTTCTTTGAAGCAAAAGGCTTCTATGCGTGCTTCGCGGCGCTTGTCGGGGTCGCCGCCGCGATTGTCCTCATCCCGGGTGCGCCCCTTGGGGTCATCACGATGGCTGTGCAGGCTCTCGCCGGGGTGCTGTTGCCCTCGGCGGCGGTCTTCCTCCTCCTGCTGTGCAATGACCGCGATGTCTTGGGCCCGTGGGTCAACCGCCCCTGGCTGAACGCGATCGCAGCACTGATCATCGGCGTGCTGCTCATCATGTCGCTCATACTCGTAGCAACTACGGTCTTCCCGAAGATCAATATCGGGCTGCTCTCGGTTGTCCTGGGCGGGGCGCTCTTGGGAGCTTTGGCGGTGACTGGCGTGGCCCCCGCAGTCCAGTCGGGGAGGCGCCGAGCCGCCGCGACAGGCCCCGCCGGGCCAGGTCCCCTAGCGGCCGTGCAGGCGGCGCGGCGGGCAACGCCCATGGGCCGTGCCGCGGCCTTGGTAGCGGCCAGGTCCCCCCGGGGAGGGGCGGCGGCGACGCGAGCTCACCGGGAGGGCTGGCGGATGCCGCCTCTCGCCCTGTTAGGGCGCCCACCTTGGTCAAAGGGGCGTCTCCTAACAATGTGGGCTCTGCGCGGCTATCTCGTCATTGCCGTCGTGTTGCTACTCGTCAAGGCGGTGCAACTGGGTTCGGGCCGCTGACATTGATGCTTATATGCTCGGGCACATGTCGGCTCCCCGGGCATCAGGCGACGACCGTACCTTGACGGTCCCTAACGCCATTACTGCCCTTCGCCTTGGGTTCATCCCCGTTTTCCTGGCTCTCCTCGCTAAACCCGAAGCCAGAGGCAGGCTCGCCGCGGCCGTGCTGCTCGGTGGCCTTGGGGTTAGCGACGGCCTCGACGGCTACATCGCCCGGCGCTTCGACCAAGTGAGCACGCTGGGCAAGGTTGCGGACCCCCTTGTCGACCGGGCCCTCGTGCTGTCCGCGACCGGAGGGGCGATCGCCATTCGCGCCCTGCCCCGCTGGCTCATAGCGTTGGTGCTCACCCGGGAGGTGCTTGTTGTTGGGGCAGGGTTGGTCTTGGCTGCGGCGGGCGCGCCGCGCATCGACGTCAATCGCGCCGGCAAAGCGGGGACTTTTGGGATGATGGTGGCACTGCCTCTGTTTATCATGGGCGCCTCGCCTTTCCGCTGGAGGGCCGGTGCGAGAAGGCTGGCCTCGGTCGCTGCCATCGGCGGGCAGCTATTCGGATGGGTGGCTGTCGCTGGGTACGTGCCAGCGGCCATCGACGCTCTTGAAAAGAGAAAAGAGCCCGCCTCAGGTGGCTCGGCGGGCTTAAGGCTTTGGGGGCTGGCGAGAGGTGGGGCCAGGGGAAAGGCTGTGGGCACTGAAGGCGGCACAGCCGGGGGGGAACAGTGAAGGCGGTGATCATGGCGGGAGGCGAGGGGACGCGCTTGCGGCCGCTCACGTACAACCAGCCAAAACCGCTGATGCCCATGGCGAACAAGGCTTTGATGGAACACGTCGTCGCACTCTTGCGACGGCACGGCTTCACGGACATTGTCGTCACCGTCGCCTTCCATGCGAGCGCCCTGCAGGCTTACTTCGGCGACGGCTCTGAGTTCGGTGTCCGCATGCTTTACGCGAACGAAGAACCGCCCCTTGGCACCGCGGGCTCAGTGCGAAATGCCATGCGTGAGCTCGGCGAGACGTTCCTCGTTATTTCTGGCGACGTCCTGACCGATATCGACCTCTCGGCGTTGGTTTCCTATCATTCGAAAAATCACGCGCTTGCGACTCTGGCGCTGCATTCTGTACCGAACCCGCTCGAGTTTGGGCTCGTGGTCACGAACGAAGACGGCACCATCGAACGGTTCTTAGAAAAACCGAGTTGGGGCGAGGTTTTTTCGGACACGATCAACACAGGCGTCTACGTCCTCGAGCCACAAATCTTCAGCTACATCGGCCCGGGTGTCGTGGACTTCTCAAATGACGTGTTCCCGCGCCTGCTTGGCACCGAGAAGCTTTACGGCTTCATCAGCGACGCTTATTGGGAGGATATAGGGGCCCTTGACGCGTACGCACGGGCCCACCAAGACATACTCGACCGGCGCGCCATCGTAGAAGTGCCCGGGTTCGAGGTGAAACCAGGCATATGGCTGGGCGAAGGCGCAGAGCTTAGCCCCGAGGCCGAAGTCAAGGGACCAGCGCTCATCGGTGACTACTGCAGTATCGGGCCTGGAGCGGTCGTCGGCGAGTACAGCGTTCTAGGGCGCAACGTCCATGTGGGACAAGACGCTCGCACCGAGCGGGCTATCGTGCACGACAACGTCTACCTCGATCGCGGTGTGCAACTGAGGGGCTGCATAGTGGGCCGCAGCAGCGACCTTCGCCGGGGGTCGCGGGTGGAAGAGGGCGCCATCGTCGGCGACGACTGTTTCGTCGGTGAGAACGCGGTCGTGCGCCCTGGGGTGCGCGTCTTCCCGTTCAAGACCGTGGAACAGGGAGCCATAGTCAACAGCTCGATTGTCTGGGAGTCCCGGGGCGCGCGCAACCTGTTCGGTCGCAATGGTGTGTGCGGGCTCGCCAACGTCGACGTTTCCCCTGAGCTAGCACAACGTTTGGCGATGGCATTCGCGACCACGATGCCCAAGGGTGCCAGCGTGACCGTGGCGCGCGACACCAGCCGAGCAGCCCGCATCCTGGCACAGTCGCTCGTGGTCGGGTTCAACGCGGCGGGAGTGAACGTGGCGGACTTGGAGGTGACGACCATGCCAGTCACGCGCTTTGGGCTGCGGCACGAGCAGGGCAGGGGAGGAGCCGACGTGAGGCTTTCGCCTGAAGATGCCCAATCGGTCTCGGTGCGGTTCTTGGGGCCCGATGGCCTCGACATCTCCGAGGCCAACCAAAGAAAGCTCGAGCGGCTCTTTTACCGAGAAGATTTCCGTCGCTGCCTCGCCCCTGAGATCGGAGGGGTCCAATATACCTGGCGGACAAAGGACTATTATTCGCAGGCACTGCTGGAACAGGTAGGCACCGAGGCGATCAGGGCCGCGCGCTTCAAGGTAGTGCTCGATTATGCCTATGGCGGCACGACTTTTGTCATGCCATCGCTACTCGGCAAGCTGGGAGCGGACGTGCTCGCGCTCAACCCTTACTCTGCCTCCGATCATTTGGTGGACTTCGACAGATGGGAGCATGCCCGGGCGGTGTCGGCGCTGGTGCGCTCTGCGGGAGCGCATTTTGGCGCTGTGCTCTCCCCTGACGGGGAACGATTGACATTGGTCGATGACAGAGGCCGGGCCCTGTCGGACAACGAGTGCTTGCTCGCACTGCTGACGCTGGTCCTCGGCAGCGGCGCCTCGTACGAGGACGTTCCCTGCGAGCGGAGGGGCACGGCTCCGCTTGACCTGGGAGAGGGGCCGGCCCGCAGCTCCAAGGCTGGCACGCAGCCGGGCCGGCGAGGGCAGGGTGGTGGCGGGCCGAGCATCGCGCTGACCGTCTCTGCGCCGGCTGCCGCCGAGGAAATGTGCCGTCGAGCGGGCGCTCGTCTCGTGTGGACCAAGCTGTCTGCTCCTCATCTCATGCAGATCGCCTCAACGCCTGGGGTTGTGTTCGCCGCCGGTACTGACGGCGGCTACATTTTCCCCGAGTTCATGCCCGCGTTGGACGGGGTAGCCGCACTCGTCCACACGTTCGGGTTATTGGCAGGCTGCGGCGGCCGGCTTTCGCATATCGTCGACCGACTTCCTCAGGTGTGGACCGCGCACGAGAGGGTTGTCACCCCATGGGAGAAGAAGGGCGTCGTGATGCGATCGGTCATGGCGCTGTGCAAGGGCCGCCCCACCGTCCTGATTGATGGCGTCAAGGTCCTCCATGACGACGGCTGGTGCCTCATCGTCCCGGACCCCGAGGAGCCGGTTACTCACGTCTGGGCGGAGGCTGCTACCGAAGCGGCCGCTCAGGAGCGGGCCAGCGAGTACGCCGCGAGGGCCCGCATTGTGCTGGGAAGTTGAGCCAGCCTGCGCGTGAGCTTCAGGACCGGTAGGGTCTGCAGCGTGAACGTTCCCGAAGATCTCCGCTACAGCGCTGACCACGAGTGGGCGCGGCTCGAGGGCGAGCGTGTGCGGGTAGGCATTACCGACTACGCACAGGACGCGCTAGGTGACATCGTGTACGTGCAGCTGCCCGCTCTGGGGGTGCAAGCAGCAGCTGGCCAACCTCTGTGCGAGCTAGAATCGACTAAATCGGTGTCAGATGTTTACGCCCCGGTCGACGGGACGGTGGTCGAAGTGAACAGCGAACTGCTTGACGCTCCCGAGCGGCTGAACGAGGACCCATACGGCGAGGGCTGGATCTGCATCATCGAACCGGGCGACCCCAGCCCCCTTGGCACCATGATGAGCCCCGAGGACTACCGCAAGCTGATCGAGGCCTGAGGGTACGTCTTGTTCTGTAACCGCTGCGGCCACAGGAACCCCGAGAGGTCGAATTTTTGCTCCTCGTGCGGGGCACCTCTCGAGCGGGGCGGCGCCGAGATAGAGCGCACTACCACGGCCATCCCAGCGGTCGCGCTCGTGCCCGGCGAGGCGGGGCCCGAGCCGCTCGCCTTTGACGCCGGCGACCTTCTCCATGGAGTGCCCGAGGGTGGCGCCGTGCTCGTGGTCACGCGGGGGCCGAATGAGGGCTCGCGGTTTGTGCTCGGCGCGCAGGAGCCGGGAGTCGTTACTATTGGCCGCCATCCCGAGAGCGACATTTTCTTGGACGACATAACCGTTTCCCGTCGCCACGCAGAAGTGCGTCGCTCTGAGGGCAGGTTCTGGGCGACAGACGTCGGCTCGCTCAACGGCACCTACCTCAACCGCCAGAGCATCGAGACCGCTGCTCTTTCCAGCGGAGATGAGCTTCAGGTTGGCAAGTTCCGCTTGCTTTTCTTGGCCCCTTTGGTTGCCTCAGGTGCGAGTGCTTCGCAGCCGGCGGCAAGGCCTGGGGCTTAGATGGTGGCTCGTGGTGCCCGGGCATAGTCACCTTTCGATCGGAGAGGTGTTGTCGCTCCTCCAGGACGAGTTCCCGGACGTCACGATCTCCAAGATCCGCTTCCTCGAGAGCCAGGGCTTGGTTGACCCCGAGCGGACGCCTTCGGGTTACCGCAAGTTTTACGACGACGATATTGAGCGGCTGCGCTGGGTCTTACGCCAGCAACGCGACGCGTTCCTGCCGCTTAAGGTGATCAAGGGGCGCCTGGAGGAGGGCGAGAGCCCTAACCCCGACGAGGGGGCGGACAACGGCGAAGCGAGGGGGCAGCTCGCCGCGCGGGCTTCGCTTGCGGGGAGCCCATCGGGCACCGGTGCGAGCAGGGAGGCCAGGACAACGGGCCAGCTTTTTGACGCCGGCCCGCCTTACAGCGCCTACGGTTCGCGTTCGTCCGGGCGGCTCCTTGACAATGACGCTGCCGTCGCGAGGGCGGGTGTGGTCAGCCCGGGCCCGGGCTCCTTATCCGTGAGGGCAGTGAGCGTTGCGCCCGGACGAGACCTCGGGACGCCCCTGGGAAAGGCCACACAGCCTGCTCGACCTAGGGGGCGGGGTGGCCGAACCGGGGGAGAGCCGGGCAACGTTGTAGAGGGTGAAGCTTCGCACGCAGGTGGGGGGCGGGCTCAGAGCGCGCGGCCCCCCGGAGGGGGCCGGCCGAGCGGCGGCCCTCCGATCAGCGGTGCCCCTCCGATCGGTGGTGGCCGAAGCGCTGGGATCGGTGGCCCCTCAGAGGAGCTCGCTTTGGAAGAGCTCGTCCTTTTGACTGGCGTCGACGTGGGGACCATCCATGACATGGAGCGCTTCGGCCTCATTACGCCCCGCGTTGTCGCGGGCGCGTCTTTCTACGATGAGGACGCGGCAACGATCGCGCGGTTGGCAGCGGCTTTTGCCCGGCACGGGGTCGAAGCGCGCCACCTGAGGGCTTACAAAGGTGCGGCCGAGCGTGAGGCGGGCCTTGTACAACAGGTCGTCATGCCTCTGCTCCGCCAGCGCAACCCCGAAGCCAGGGCTGCCGCGCACGACGCCGTCGAAGAGCTTTCAGCGCTCGGGGGGGAACTGCGCACCGTCCTGCTGCGCGCCGCCCTCTCCGAGCTCCGCTAGCGCGAGACTGCCTAGAGGGCGCTTGTGGCCGCACCGACGAGCCTGTGGCGGACCGAGGGCGGGCGGGGCCGTGTCGCGCCGCGACACCGCTAAGTCGTTCTAGTTACATGGTTTCGTCGCTTGGCCGCAGTTCCGACTTCGCGTTTGCGGTCCAGGCCCGCCTGCCGGCTCAGGCCCTGCGAGTTGTAACGTTCAGTCATGGTAGAGATGCACCTCTCCGCCGTAAGGGTCGAACTTCCTACGAATGTCCCGATCCTGCTGTTACAAGAAGCTACCGGCGAGCGCACCTTGCCTATCTACATAGGCCGGCCGGAAGCCGAGGCCATAGCCGGCGCATTGCAAGGGGTCGTCACGAAGCGCCCAATGACCCACGACCTCATGCGCGACCTGCTCGGCGAGCTTGGTGTGGTCTTGGAGCACGTCGTGATCACAGAGCTCAAAGACCAGACCTTTTACGCCGAGTTGCGGCTCCGGCGAGGTGCCACGACCTTTGTCGTGAGCGCTCGGCCTTCCGATGCGATCGCGCTGGCGGTGCGGGCCGGGGCAACCATCTATGCCGAGGAAGCGCTGCTGGATGCCGAAGGCATCGTCATCGCCCAGCGCGACGAGGACTCGGGTGAAGGCGAGGAGCTTGTGGCACAGTTCCACGAGTTCCTGGAGGGGATCCGTCCCGAGGACTTCGACAAGTAGGCACATCCATCTGGGCATCTGGGCGATCTGGGCATCTGGGCGACGGGGCACCCGGCTACCCTCGGCTCACCTCGGGGGCCGGCGCAGGCCCTCGCCCACGCCCAAGTCCTGCCCTGCCCCGCCTCGGCACTTGCGTAGCCGGAGACCTTGGGCCACACTGATGTAACTACCGTAATGTGACACGTTCCCCAGGAGGCCACTATGGACCGGCAGCTACGGGTCGGGGCAGCGCTCGGTGGGGGCGCAGTAGAGGAGGGCTACAGGGGACCGCAGGTGTGCAACATCGTCGGGATCACTTACCGCCAGCTCGACTACTGGGCTCGCACGGACCTACTGCGGCCCTCGATCAGCGACGCGCGTGGGAGCGGCACTCAACGGGTCTACTCATATACGGACCTGTTGCAGCTGAGGGTGATCAAGCAGCTGCTCGATGCCGGTGTCTCGCTGCGCTCGACCCGCAAGGCGATCGAGTGCCTCCGCGCGTCGGGCGAGGACGTCGCCAGCGCGAGCCTGGTGATCGCTGACGACCGCAGCGTCCTCGCGCACTCCGGCGAAGAGGTCTTCGACTTGCTCAAAGGCGGCCAGGGGGTCCTCAGCATCCTCGGCATGGAGAAGGTGGTCTCCGCAGTAGACGCGGCGATAACCGAGCTGAACCGCTCCACCAGGGTGGAAGAGCGGCCCCACGCTGAAGCCGGGGAAGGGCGGGTGCGCAGCCGGCTATAGGCTGGCGAGGTGGCAACATTGCTGCGGACCAGCCCGCTCGATGCGTGGCACCGCAAAAATGGCGCCCGCATGATCGCTTTTGGCGGCTGGGAAATGCCGCTCGAGTACCAAACTGGCACGCTCGCTGAGCACCTTGCCTGCCGTCGCCGTGCAGCCCTGTTCGACGTCAGCCACCTTGGCACTGTACGGGTTGAGGGAAAGGGCGCATTCGAGCGGCTCCAAGGCGAGCTGAGCAACGACCTCGCCAAGATTTCTCCCGGCCGCGCACAGTACACCCACTTGTTGGACGACGACGGGTCGGTGCTCGACGACATCATCGTTTGGTGGGTCGAAGAGCGCCGTTTTGATGTCATGCCAAACGCTTCTAACACCTCCCGTGTCCTCGAAGCACTGGGCGGGGAAGATGTGACCGCCGAGCGAGCGGTCATCGCCGTGCAAGGGCCCGAGGCCCGGGCAATCCTGAGCGGCGTCTTCCCCGAAGCTGCTGAGGTAGCGCACAACAGGGTGCGAGCCGCAGAGTGGAAGGGTTCGGCAGTGGTGGTTGCCGGGACTGGTTACACGGGTGAGGATGGCGTCGAAGTCGCAATTTCCCCGGCTGCTGCAAGCGATTTTTGCGAGCTCCTGGTTAACGAGGGCGTGCGGCCGGCGGGCCTTGGCGCCCGGGACACCCTCCGCCTCGAGGCAGGGCTCCCGCTCCACGGCCACGAGCTCGGCGCAGGGATAACACCATTGGAGGCCGGTCTCTCCTGGGTTGTCGCATGGCAGAAACCGTCCGGGTTCCGCGGCAAACAAGCCCTCCTCGCCCAGCGTGAAGCGGGGCCCGGGAGGCTCCTGCGGGGCGTAGTGGGCACCGGGCGCCAACCGTTGCGCGCCAGTCAGCAGGTTTTGCTCAGGGGTGCGCGCAGTGGACCGCTTACGAGCGGCAACTTTTCACCGGTCCTTGGCCGTGGCATCGGCATGTGCTTCTTGCCCCCAGATGTACAACATGGTGAGGAGGTGGAGGTGGACGTGCGAGGAAGGCTGGTAAGTTGCCATG
>Ga0335074_10001684_pt1 | contig 29895 bp, 31 predicted proteins | sample Lox_Sample_23_FD_206715 | JGI IMG/M metagenome (GOLD analysis project Ga0335074, IMG submission 206715) | Soil microbial communities from Loxahatchee National Wildlife Refuge, Florida, United States - Lox_Sample_2.3 | ecosystem: Environmental > Terrestrial > Soil > Wetlands | place: USA... | reverse complement strand
ACAGTCTCGTGACGGTAGGCGGCGGGTGTGACGCCGAAGGCGTCACGGAAGGCGGCGATGAACGCGCTGGTATTGGTGTAGCCGCTTGCGGCGGCGGCGGCGGTGACGGTGCTGCCGGTGGTGAGAACGAGCATGGCGTGCTGCAGGCGTAGCTGTCCGCGTCATTGCGGGAAGGTCATCCCGGTGTCGCGCCGGAACAACCGGCTGAGGGTGCGCTCGCTGGCCCCGGCGGCCCGCCCGAGTTCGGCCAGGGTGCGCCCGTCGGCGGGATCGTCGGCCAGGATGGCGGCGACGTCGCGCAGCCGGGGATCGGCCGGCGCGGGCAGGCGGTGTTGCCGGGCGGGTGTGGGCGTGAGGCGGCGCAGGGCGATGCGGTGCAGGTCGGCGCGGTCGTCCGGGCCGAGGGTGCGGTCGTCGGCGGGGAACGCCAGCGTCAGCATCTGGGTGCGGCGTGGCGGAACCACCCATGCCCCACGTTCCGTGCGCACCTGCAGCACGCCCCGAGCTGGGGTAGACGAGCTGGTGCTCTGTGTGGTCGTGCCAGTCGATGCGTTCGCGGACCGAGTGCTCCCATACCCGGCGCCGTCGCCGCGGCCCACGGCACGCCAGCGGTGTTCACGCTCCTGTGCCTCCTGCCGCCAGCCGCCGTCGCGCTGTCACCCCTCCTGCCCGAGCCATGAAGCGGTTTTCCATGATCGCGAAGGGTTCACTACTCCAGGGAGTAGCAGAATCTTCGCGATCATGGAAAACAAACGCGGGCGGTGCAGGGCGGGGAGCGCGCCAGACGGCGGCGCAGCCGCCGCCGAATCAGGACAAGCTACGCAACTGGGCCGCAACAGCATCCATCGGCCGCGGCAAGCCGGAAACTCGCCCGCCCCACGAGAGAGGTTTTGATCCGCGACGATGCGTCCGGAACCTCAGTCCCAGCGGAACGTCCGCGCGGCCAGGGCGATCGCCGCCGCCGCCCAGACCGCCAGCGTGACCGTATTACCGACCGGGAACGCCACCCCGTACTGCAGCACGCTGCGCAGGCCGGTGGACAGCGCGCCGGTGGGCAGGAGTTCGAGGACGGGCCGTGCCTCGGCGGGGAACCTGGTCAGCGGGAACACTACGCCGCCCAGGCCGAGCAGCAGGATGTAGACGAGGTTGGCCGCGGCCAGCGTGGCCTCGGCCCGCAGCGTGCCCGCCATCAGCAGGGCCAGCCCGCTGAAGGCGGCCGTGCCGAGCAGGATCAGCAGCGGGGCCGTCACGATCGCGGCCGGGCTGGCGTTCGGCCGCCAGCCGATGGCCAGGGCGACGACGATGATCAGCGCGCCCTGCAGCAGTTCCACCCCGATCACGGTCACGGTCTTGGCCGCGATCAGGCCGCCGCGCGACAACGGCGTGGCCCCCAGCCGTTTCAGCACGCCGTAGCGGCGTTCGAACCCGGTGGCGATCGCCTGGCTGGTGAACGCGGTGGACATCACCGCCAGCGCGATGACCCCGGCGGTCAGGAAATCGATCCGGCTCAGCCCGGTCCCGAAGTTGATCAAGGGCTCGAGGCTGAACGCGGTGAGCAGCAGCAGCGGGATGATGAGGATGAGCAGAAGCTGCTCGCCGTTCCGCAGCAGGGTGCGGGTCTCCAGGGTGGCTTGCGCCGTGATCATCCGGCTCAGCGGCGCCGCTCCCGGATCCGGAGCAAACAAGTCCGCCGGAAGTCCCTGTACCGCCGCCTCGCTCACGCGCGGAGTTCCTTTCCGGTGAGCTCGAGGAACACGTCCTCCAGCGTGCGGCTCTCGATGCGGAGGCTGTTGGCCAGCACTCCCCGCTCGGCGCACCACGCGGTCACGGTGGCCAGCAGCAACGGGTCCACCGCGCCGTGTACCTCGATCACGTAGTGGCCGGCCGGCGATTCCTTCATGGCGCTGGCAGGCGGGAGCACGGTGAGCAGGCTGTCGATGTCCAGCCCCGCCTCGGCGCGGAACCTGAGCTGCCCGACGGTGCCAGTGAGCTTACCCGGCGTGTCCGCTGCTACCAGCTGGCCGTGATCGATGATGGCGACGTAGTCGCAGAGCCGTTCGGCCTCCTCCATGAAGTGCGTGGTGAGGATGACGCTCACGCCCGCCGTGCGCAACTGCCCGATCAGGTCCCAGGTGGCGTGCCGGGCCTGCGGGTCCATGCCGGCCGTGGGCTCGTCAAGGAAGACCAGTTCCGGTCGGCCGATGACGGCCGCGGCCAGGGATAGCCGCTGCTGCTGGCCGCCGGACAGCCGCTTGTACGGGGTACGCGCGACCGGGGTAAGTCCCACCAGGTCAAGCAGCAGCGCCGGATCGATGGGGCTGACGTGGAAGCTGCTCAGCAGCTTCAGGTAGTCGGCCGCGGGTACCGACGGCGGGATGCCGCCCGACTGGAGCATCACGCCCACCCGCGGCCGCAGCTCCCGGGCATCTCGCACCGGGTCGAGCCCGAGGACGCGCACCGTGCCCTGGTCCGGCCGCCGGTAGCCCTCGCAGATCTCGATCGTGGTGGTCTTGCCCGCACCGTTAGGGCCGAGGATGCCGGTCACCTGACCGCGGACGGCGGTCAGCGAAAGCCCGTCCACGGCCGCGATCTGGCCGTAGCGCTTGACCAGTCCGAGGAGCTCAACGGCAGGCGCCGCCGGGTCCGCAGGGGCCTTGCCGGTGCTCACGCACGCGAGTCTACGGCGGTGACGCGACGGGTCGTGCCGGGACGCGACTCTGTATACCCCCATGGGGTATTATGTCGGTTCGACGCCGGGGGAGGTTTAAGAAGTGAGCCTGATCCACGCCATCGAGCACGCGCTGTCCATCACCGGGTCGATGACGTGGCTGATCACCTGGGCGCTGATCCTCGGGTTCACGCTCTCGGCGATGGTCCAGTCCCTGGTCAGGAAGTCCACGGTGGTCCGGCTCCTGGGCAGTGACCGGCCGCGGACGCTGGCGCTCGCGACTGGCCTGGGAGCGGCGTCATCGTCGTGCTCGTATGCGGCGGTCGCGCTGGCCCGGTCGCTGTTCCGCAAGGGAGCCAGCTTCACCGCGGCGATGGCGTTCGAGATCGCCTCGACCAACCTGGTGATCGAGTTCGGGGTGATCCTGGCCCTGCTCATGGGCTGGCAGTTCACGGTGGCCGAGTTCACCGGCGGGCCGATCATGATCGTGGTGATCGCCGTGCTGTTCCGGCTGCTGCTCCGGGAACGGCTCCTGCGCGAGGCGCGGGCGCAGGCCGACCGCGGGATCGCCGGGTCGATGGAGGGCCACGCCGCGATGGACATGTCGGTCCAGCGGCCCGGCTCGTTCGCGAGCCGCCTGTTCTCTCGCGACGGCTACACCGCCGTCGCGCATGTCTTCGTGATGGAGTGGGCCGCGATCATCCGGGACCTGATCATCGGCCTGCTCGCCACCGGCGCGATCGCCGCCTGGGTGCCCGACAGCTTCTGGCAGAGCTTCTTCATCGCCGGGCATCCGCTCGCCGCGAAGATCTGGGGCCCGCTCATCGGGCCCGTGGTGGCCATTATCTCGTTCGTGTGCTCGATCGGGAACATCCCGCTGGCCGTCGTGCTGTGGAAGGGCGGCATCAGTTTCGGCGGCGTGATCGCCTTCATCTTCGCCGACCTGATCATCGCGCCGATCCTCAACATCTACCGGAAGTACTACGGCGCCCGGATGGCCCTGTTCCTGCTCGGCACGTTCTACGCCGCGATGGCCGCGGCCGGGTACGTCGTCGAGCTGGTCTTCGGCGGGCTGGGCCTGATCCCCGACCCGGCCAGCGCCAAGATCCCCGACCAGGGAGTGTCCTGGGACTACACCACCTGGCTCAACATCGTCTTCCTCACCCTGGCCGCCGCCCTGATCATCCGATTCGTCCGCACCGGCGGGGTCGCTATGCTGCGGATGATGGGCGGCCCGCCCGACAATCACGACCACGACCACATGGACGCGCACGCGTCCCATTCGCATTAGGAGGACGGCCGGATGGACCAGGACCGGGCCCGTAGCCTGCTCATCGCCGAACGCGACGAGGTGCGCAGGCTGCTCAAGGAGACCGAGACCGCCGGCCAGGACGACCGCGTGGCCGAAGTGGAGAGCGAGGCGGAAGACAACGCTGATGCCGCGCTGGCGCTCACCGAGGAAGGCGAGGACGACGCCATCACGGAAAGCATGCACGACCGGCTGGACGCCATCGAGCGCGCGCTGCAGCGCCTGGATAACGGCACCTACGGCAAGTCGATCCGCAGCGGCGAGCCGATCCCGGACGAGCGCCTGGAGGCCGACCCCGCGGCGGAGCTCACCATCGAGGAAGCCCGCGCCGCCGAGCGCAACTGAGCCGGGGTCCTGGGAGCGGCGCCTGGGCGGATCACGCGGCCGGGCCGGGCGGCGCAGCCTTCTGGCGGTCGGCGGGCTTGTCGGGGGGCGGCCAGTCGGGTCCGGCGGGCCAGGAGGCGACCCGCACCGGGATGTCTGAGTGCGGGTTGCGGCCATGGGCGACGAACCGCTCCATCCGGGTCGCGCCGGGCAGCTCGACCCGGGCCGACACCAGCTCGACCTGGCCTCCGGCCAGTTCCACCCAGCAGACCTGCTGGTTACGCACGTAGGCCGGGGGCAGGCCGAACTTCCCGCCGATGGCCTCCACCACCGAGGTGCACGATCCGGAGTTGGCGTAAAAGCCGCGGCCCGAGGCGGCCAGCTCCGGGTGGTGGGTGTGCCCGGAGATGAACCCGTGGTAACCGTCGGCGACCAGGTCGGCGGCCCGCTGGCGCGCGGCCTGGTTCTGCCCGTACCCCCGCTTGTCCAGGGCCAGCGCGCTGATCGACACCCACGCGCGCCGGGCCAAGATGGCCACCAGGGCGGCGATCACGACCAGGTCGGCGATGGCGCCGTAGCCGAGGATCTCGGCCCGGCGCACCCACACATCCGTGTCCGGGTACCGGGACCGGAACGCCGTGAACTCGGGTATCCGGACCAGGATCAAGATGGCCAGCGGGATCGCGATCAGCCACCACAGGTGGCGGCTCAGCTTGCGGTAGACGAGCCGGGAGCCGATGAACGACGGGAAGTCGGCCGGGTCCGCCATCTCGTGGGCGCCGTCGACCCAGCCGCGGCCGAGGAACTCGATCCGGGGGATGACCTCGCGCACGATGTGATGACCCATCGGGGTATCCAGCGGGTTGCGCGCATCGCAGAAGCAGTTGTACGGGTCGAGCTGGTGGCCGTGCTCGACCCGGATCTTCCGGCCGTCGGCCAGGATCAGGTCCGCGGCCAGGCACAGCCGGGCTCCGGTCATGTCCCGCACCGTGTCCGCCGCCTTGACGTCCCAGGCCAGGTCGCCGTCGTGGTTGCCGATGGCGTAGATGACCTGCCCGCCGCGCGCGGTCACGTCCAGCAGTGCCGCGCACAGGTCCTCGTGCGGGCGCAGGATGTCCGTGGCGGTCGACCCGGGGGAGCCGAGCAGTTCGATCACGTCCCCGGCCAGGACCACGGTCAGCGGGGCCGGAGAGTCAACGCACTCGGCCAGGTGGCGCGAAAGCATCTCGCAGCAGCGACCGGATACGTCCGTCCGGACCGGCGGCAGGTGCAGGTCACTGACCGTGATCACCTTGCCGTCGGGCGGAACGTCCACCTCGAGCAGGTCGGCGATGTCGGGTCGCGGGGCGGACATGGCGGTGCTTATCTCTTCTTCCTGCGCATTTCTGGGGCGGACCGGCTGGTTCGTTCGTATCACGTTCATTCCCCGGCACCTGGCCGCGGCATGCGGTGCCAGGAAGAATTCACGGCACCGACTCGTAAGACGCACCTGGCTGCCCTGCGGTTCGCCGGACGCGGGAAACCACGGCCCGTTCCGTATAAAAAAGATTTAAGCAGCAGGTGCCGGAGCAGATACCTTCCCTTCCTATGGAACCCGGCGAGTACGGCCACCAGGCGGTCGAGGCGGCAGCCCGCGCCCTGTGGGAGTCGCATGACGTCTACCGCTATGACCGTGACGGACACGCGCCGGTGTTCAGCGTAGACACCCCGCCGCCGTACGTGTCGGCGGCGCACCTGCACGTGGGTCACGCGATGAGCTACTCCCAGCCCGACTTCATCGTGCGGTACCGCCGGATGCGGGGCGAGCGGGTGTTCTACCCGATCGGGTTCGACGACAACGGGCTGCCCACCGAGCGGTACGTGGAGCAGGCCTACGGCGTGCGGGCGGTGGACATGCCGCGGGCTGAGTTCGTCGCGCTGTGCCTGGCCGAGACCGGCCGCACGGCCGAACGGTACGAGGACCTGTGGCGCCGCCTGGGCCTGTCGCTCGACTGGTCGCTGCGCTACTCGACCATCGACGCCCGCTGTCAGCGGACCGCCCAGACCAGCTTCGTCCATCTGCACGAGGCGGGCTACCTGCGGCGGGCCCAGGACCCGATCCTGTGGTGCCCGGAGGACCAGACCTCGCTGGCCCAGGCCGACGTGGAGGACCTGGAACGGACCAGCAGGCTGCACACGATCAGGTTCGGGCCGGAGATGAACGCCGGCGCGCTGATCGCGACCACCCGGCCCGAACTGCTGCCGGCCTGCGTAGCGCTGTACCACCATCCCGATGACGCCCGCTACCAGGGGCTTACCGCGGCGCGCGTGCCGCTGTTCGGCTACGACGTGCCAGTGCTCGCCGACGAGGACGTGGATCCGGAGTTCGGGACCGGGCTGATGATGGTGTGCACGTTCGGTGACAGCGAGGACGTGCTGCGGTGGCGGCGCGACCACCTGGACCTGCGGCTGGTGATCGAGCCGGACGGGCGCCTGGGCGAGCGAGCGGGACCGTTCGCCGGACTGCGGGTGACCCAGGCCAGGGCGGCCATCGTCAAGGCGCTGGACGAGGCCGGGCTGCTGATCTCCAGCGTGCCGATCCGTCAGGTTGTGGGGGTGCACGAGCGATGCCAGACCCCGGTCGAGTTCCAGATCAGGCCGCAGTGGTTCATCGCGGTGCGGGAGAACGCCGACCGGTTCCGGGCCCGGGCGGCCGAGCTGGAGTGGATCCCGGCGTTCATGCGGCGGCGGCTCGAGGACTGGATCGACGGGCTCAAGTGGGACTGGAACATCACCCGGCAGCGGCGGTACGGGGTGCCGTTCCCGGTCTGGTTCTGCGCCTCGTGCGACGCGCCGGTGCTGGCCCGGCTCGAGGACCTGCCGGTGGACCCGCTGACGGACAAGCCCCCGGTGACCGCGTGCCCGTCCTGCGGGCACGGCGAGTTCGCCGGCGACCCGGATGTGATGGACACCTGGATGACCTCGTCGCTGACGCCGCAGATCAACGACGGATGGGCGCTCGGCGGCACCGATCCCGCGCTGGCGCCGATGTCCATGCGGGTGCAGGCGTTCGAGATCATCAGGACCTGGCTGTTCTACACGGTGGTGCAGTCCGAGCTGCTGTTCGGCCGGGTGCCGTGGCGGACCGCGCTGATCTCCGGCTGGGGGCTCAGCGAGCAGGGCAAGAAGCTGTCCAAGCGCGACCTGGACCGCTCGACCGGGCCGGACGGCTACAACCGGTACGTGCCGGACGACGTGATGGCGAGGTACGGCGCGGACGCGCTGCGGCTGTGGGCCACCCGCGGCCGCATCGGGACCGACCTGCGGTACAACGAGAAGGACGTGCGGACCGGCCGGAAGTTCACGGTCAAGCTGTGGAACGTGGGCCGGTTCCTGTCCATGAACCTCGGCGACTTCGATGCGACCGCTCCCGCGCCGCCGCCGGGGAAGCGGGACATCGTGGACCGGTGGGTACTGTCGCATCTGGCCGAGGCCGTCGAGGAGGCCACGGCGGCGTTCGAGGCCCACGACTACATGCAGGCCCACCAGGCCGCCTCCCGGATGTTCTGGTCCATCTACTGCGACCGGTACATCGAGATGATCAAGGACCGGCTGGATGACAGCCCGGCGCCGGATAGTACGAATCTGGGATATCCGGATCGGGGGAGCGCGCAGTGGACGCTATGGGAGTCCTACCGCGCGCTGCTCGGGCTGTTCGCGCCGTTCGCGCCGTTCCTGACCGAGCACATGTACCAGCGGTTCTACCGGCAACACGAAGGTACGGTCTCGCTGCACCTGACCCGCTGGCCGACGGCCGACCCGCGCTGGGCGACAGAAACGGCGGCAGTGGACCAGCTGGCCGTGATCCTGGACGCCACCCGGGTGCTGCGCAGCGGGCTGCGGCTGGGCAACTCGGCCCGGCTCAGCCAGCTGATCGTGCAGGCGCACGACGAGGCGGCCGAGGCGCTGCTCGATCAGATCGCCGAGCCGCTGCGGATCGCGGCCCGCGCCGACACCGTGGTCCGCGGCGCGGCCGAGCAGCCCAGCGGCGTGGACGGGATCACGGTCGGGATCGTCGTCTAACCGCCTAACGGGTCAGGGCGGCCAGGACGTCGCGGGCCATGGCGATGCCGCCCGTCAGCAGCGTGGCGCGGTCCTGGGACGCCGGGCCGGATCCGGCGTACCAGAGGCTGATCTCGACGTTGCCAGACCAGACGATCATGGCGACGCCGTGGCTGCCGCCGGACCTGGTCTGGAAGATGGCCGTCGCCTCTTCGCCGAGGTCGGGCATCCACACCGACCCGGTAACCGTTTCTGCCGTGACGCTCCGGCTGTTGGCCTGCGCGTCAATCGCGTAGTTCTGCCGGGCGCTGACGGCGTCCGCGAAGGTTGACAGCGTCAGCAGCAGGGTGTTGCCGCTCGAGCCCCAGGAGCAGCTGGTGACCCGCGGCGACCCGGAGCCGGTGGCGGCTGGTTGTGGCTTGACCTTGGCGCCGGGCGCGTATGTGGCCAGCGTCGCCGCGGTGATCAGCAGGCACGGGTCGGGCGAGCCGGTGTAGTCCGGCTCGGGCGAGACCGGCACGGACGCCACGGCTGACGGCTGGGCCAGGGCGTCCATGACGCTCTGGGCCATGGTGATCATCCCGGTCAGCTGGGCGGTGCCGGTGGCGGGGGCCAGGGCCGTTCCGGTGGCGGGGGAGGTGACGTCGTAGTTGAGGGCGATCTCGGCGTTGCTCGACCGGACCAGCAGGTTGGCGCCCGGCCAGCCGGCGTTGGGCGCGGTCGCGACCGTGGCGGCCGGGCCGTCGGTAACGTAGAACGCGGCGGCCTGATCGCCCAGCCCGTTGATCGGCTTGGTGCTGACCGTGACCCCCCGGCAGTGGCAGCCGAAGGCCGAAAACGTGTTGCTGTACGCCTGCCGGGCCGCGGTGATGGACGATGATGAGTCGAACACGAAGACCTGCGCCACCAGCGTCCGGTCCTCGCCGCCGACGGTGCTGGTCCACTTACACGAGCCTGCCTGGTAGGTGCTGTCGGTGAGCTCGCTTTCCGGGGTGCGCGCCGGGTTCGGCAGGTACTTGGCCACGATAGCCGGGCTGACCAGGGCACACGGTGCGGGCAGGCTGCTGTAGGCCGGCTGGGAAGAGCCGGACTGCGCCACCACGAGCACCACCGACGCGAGCGCCGCGACCACGACGACCGCCGCGCCGATACGGACCTTCAGGCTGGCCCGGCTCAGCCAGGGCGCCGCGGATCCGGCGGCCCGGGGCGCAGGTCCGGGTGCCACGGTGGCCGGCGCATCCGCGCTGGACTTTTCCGACATCGCCGCACGATCCCTTAGGCCGACGTTTCCCGCCGCGCCGTCGATCGGATGCGTGACGGCGCCCAGCCGAAGTTACCCACAACCGGCCGGTGTGACAATAGCCGGATGCGAACGATTGCGTTGGAAGAGCACTTCTGGACCGCCGAACTCGCGGCGCCGCCGGGCACCGGACAGCTGGCGGTGTGGGGTCCGCACGTCGGCGAGCAGCTCAGCGACCTCGGGTCGCTGCGGCTGGCCGACATGGACGCCAACGGCATCGATCTGCAGGTCATCTCCCATGTCGCCCCGGCGGCGCAGGGGCACACCGGGGCCGACGGCCTGGCCCGGGCCCGCGAGGCCAACGACCAGCTGGCCGCTGCGGTCCGCGCCCGTCCCGACCGGTTCGCCGGCTTTGCCACCTTGCCCACCGCCGATCCGCAGTCGGCGGCCGACGAGCTCGAGCGCGCCACGACCGGGCTGGGCCTGGTCGGCGCCCTGGTCAACAGCACCCTCGGGTCCAACGACGCGTTCCTGGACGACGCGAGGTTCGCCCCGCTGCTTGACCGGTTCGAACGGCTCGACGTACCGCTGTACCTGCACCCCGCGCCGCCCTCGCCCGCCCTGCGGGAGGCGCTGTACAGCGGGCTGCCGCCGCGGGTGGCGGCCAGGCTGGCCACCGGCGCCTGGGGCTGGCACGCCGAGGCCGGCCTGCACGTGCTGCGGATGATCGCCACCGGGGCCTTCGACCGCCATCCCGGGCTGCGGCTGATCGTCGGGCACTGCGGCGAGATGCTGCCGTTCATGCTGGCCAGGATCGACGCCATGCTCGGCGCGGGAAGCGTGGACAGCATGGCCCGGCCGCCGTCGGAATACTTCCGGCGCAACATCTGGGTCACCACCAGCGGGCTGTTCAGCATCCCGCCGGTCATGTGCACCGTGCAGGTGCTCGGGGTGGACCGGGTGCTGTTCAGCGTCGACTACCCGTTCGGGTCCAACGCGGCCGGCCGCGCCCTGCTCGACACCCTGCCGCTCAGCCCGGACGACAAGGCCAAGATCGCGGGCGGCAACGCCGAGCGCGTTCTGGGCCTCAAGCCAGCCGGGCCCCCCGCGTGATTTTCGTCACGTCGCTGTTGCGGAAAGTTTGCGCCAGGCGGTCTATTTACGGCACAATGGTGTTGTGAAAAACGAGCGATCAGCCGATGGGCCCACCAAGGGCCAGGTCGCGCGGCTGATCCTGGAACTCGGGCCGTCGACCGCCGCGACGCTGGGCAGCCGGCTCGGGCTCACCCCGGCGGCCATCCGGCGCCACCTGGACAACCTGCTGGCCGAGGGCCTGATCGAGACCAGGACGGCCCGGACCTACGGGAACCGCGGCCGGGGCCGGCCGGCCAAGGTCTTCGTCATCACCGACGCCGGACGCAGCGCGTTCGAGCACGCCTACGATGACCTGGCCACGAGCGCACTGCGGTTCCTGGCCGAGACGGCGGGCCCGGAGGCGGTCGCCGAGTTCGCGCGGCGGCAGCTGTCCGACCTGGAGCGCCGGTACGCTCCGGTCGTCGCCCAGGGTGACCTCGCAGAACGGGTCCAGGCGCTGGCCGAGGCGCTGTCCGCGGACGGCTACGCGGCCTCCGCCGGGCCGGCGCCCTCGATCGGGACCGCGGCGGGCGAGCAGCTTTGCCAGCACCACTGCCCGGTCGCGCACGTGGCGGCCGAGTTCCCGCAGCTGTGCGAGGCGGAAACCGAGGCGTTCGGCAGGCTGCTCGGCACGCCGGTGCAGCGCCTGGCTACGATCGCACACGGCGACGGGATCTGCACCACGCACGTCACGCACGTCACTCACGTCCCGGCCGCCGGGAAGGCTGCTCAGGCGAAAACTGTTATAAATCTCGGCGTATCTACCGAAATCACTGCAGAGTCCGGAGGGCTCTTGACATGACCACCACCGCGCAAGAACAGCTCGAAGGGCTGGGCACGTACAGGTTCGGCTGGGCCGACTCGGACGTGGCGGGCGCGTCCGCGCGCCGCGGCCTGTCCGAAGAGGTGGTCCGTGACATCTCGGCGCGCAAGAACGAGCCCGAGTGGATGCTCGACCTGCGGCTGAAGGGCCTGAAGTACTTCGGCCGCAAGCCGCTGCCCACCTGGGGCGCCGACCTGTCGGATATCGACTTCGACAACATCAAGTACTTCGTCCGCTCCACCGAGAAGCAAGCCGCGAGCTGGGACGAACTGCCCGCCGATATCAAGAACACCTACGACCGGCTCGGCATACCCGAAGCGGAAAAGCAGCGGCTCATCGCGGGCGTCGCCGCGCAGTACGAGTCCGAGGTCGTCTACCACAAGATCAGGGAAGACCTGGAGGAGAAGGGTGTCATTTTCCTCGACACCGACTCCGCGCTGAAGGAGCACCCGGACCTGTTCCGGGAATACTTCGGCACCGTGATTCCGCCGGGCGACAACAAGTTCGCCGCGCTGAACACCGCGGTGTGGTCGGGCGGCTCGTTCATTTACGTGCCCAAGAACGTCAAGGTGGAAATCCCGCTGCAGGCCTATTTCCGGATCAACACCGAGAACATGGGCCAGTTCGAGCGGACCCTGATCATCGTGGACGAAGGCGCCTACGTCCATTACGTGGAGGGCTGCACCGCGCCCATCTACAAGTCCGACTCGCTGCATTCCGCGGTGGTCGAGATCATCGTGAAGAAGGACGCCCGCTGCCGTTACACCACGATCCAGAACTGGTCGGCCAACGTCTACAACCTGGTGACCAAGCGGGCCGTGGCGCAGCAGGGCGCCACGATGGAGTGGGTCGACGGCAACATCGGCTCCAAGGTGACGATGAAGTACCCGGCGGTCTACCTGATGGGCGAGCACGCCCGGGGCGAGACCCTTTCCGTCGCGTTCGCCGGCGAGGGCCAGCACCAGGACGCGGGGGCCAAGATGGTGCACTGCGCGCCGAACACCTCCTCGACCATCGTGTCCAAGTCGGTGGCCCGGGCCGGCGGCCGGACCTCCTACCGCGGCCTGGTCAACGTGCAGGAAGGTGCCGAGCACTCCAAGTCCAACGTCAAGTGCGACGCGCTGCTGGTCGACACGGTCAGCCGCAGCGACACCTACCCGTACGTGGACGTCCGCGAGGACGACGTCGAGATGGCCCACGAGGCCACCGTGTCCAAGATCTCCGCCGATCAGCTGTTCTACCTGATGAGCCGCGGCATGACCGAGGACGAGGCGATGGCCACCATCGTCCGCGGGTTCGTCGAGCCGATCGCCCGCGAACTGCCGATGGAGTACGCGCTCGAACTGAACCGGCTGATCGAGCTGCAGATGGAGGGGGCGGTCGGCTGATGTCGGCTGGACTTCAGGGGGCAATCGAATCCGCCCCCGTGAGCAGGCTGCACGAGCGCAGGTCCTACGACCCGGCGGACTTCGGCGTGCCCGACGGCCGCGAGGAGCAGTGGCGGTTCACCCCGCTGCGCCGGCTGCGCGGCCTGCACACCGACACCCCGCCCGGGCCCACCGCGGCGGTGACCGTGGAAGTCGATCCGGCTCCCGAGGTCAAGATCTTTTCGGCCGAACGGGCCGTGGCTAACGCGGGCCGTACCTTCATCCCGGCCGATCGGATCAGCGCCCGGGCCTACGCATCCTTCGACGAGGCGACCGTGATCACGGTGCCCGCGCAGGCGGACGCGTCCCGGCCCACGGTCGTCACCGTCACCGGCTCGGGCGGGGTGGGTTACGGCCACGTGCTGGTGCAGGCCGAGCCGTTCTCCCGGGCCGTGGTCGTGCTCGACCACCGGGGCAGCGCCACCTACGCCGACAACGTCGAACTGGTCGTCGGCGACGGCGCCTCGCTGTCCGTGGTCAGCGTGGCGGACTGGGCCGACGACACCGTCCACGCCTCCTACCACTACGCCACCCTGGGCCGCGACGCCCGGCTCCGGCACGCCGCGGTCACCCTGGGCGGGTCGGTGGTCCGGCTGGGCACCGAGGTGCGCTACGACGGCCCGGGCGGCGACGCCGAGCTGACCGGGCTGTATTTCGCCGACGCCGGCCAGCACCTGGAGCACCGGCTGTTCGTCGACCACGACGTGCCCAACTGCCGCAGCCGGGTGACCTACAAGGGCGCCCTGCAGGGCCAGGACGCGCACGCGGTCTGGATCGGCGACGTGCTGATCAGGCCGGAGGCGACCGGTACCGACACCTACGAGTACAACCGGAACCTGGTGCTGACCGACGGCACCCGGGTTGACTCCGTGCCGAACCTGGAGATCCTCACCGGCGAGATCGTCGGGGCCGGCCACGCCAGCGCCAGCGGACGGCTCGAGGACCACCACCTGTTCTACCTGATGGCCCGCGGCATCCCGTTCACCGAAGCCCGCCGGCTGGTCATCCGCGGGTTCTTCGGCCAGCTGATCGACACCCTCGAGGTGCCCGAACTGCGCGACCGGGTCGCCGAGGCGGTCGAGGCGGAGCTGGAGAAGTCGCTATGACCGAGACGCCCATCTTCACCAGAGCCTGCGCGCTGTCCGACCTGCCCGTCGAGGGCGTCATCGGCGTCGAGGTGGGGGGCGAGCCGGTGGCCGTGGCGCGTACCGGCGGCGAGGTGTATGCGCTGCGGGACGTGTGCTCCCACGCCGAGGTGCCGCTGTCCGAAGGCGAGGTCTACGACCACACGGTCGAGTGCTGGCTGCACGGGTCCTGCTTCGACCTGCGGACCGGCCAGCCCACCGGGCTGCCGGCCACCGAGCCCGTCCCCGTCTATCCCGTCAAGATCGAAGGCGACGACGTCTACGTCGCCCTAGCGAAGGAGTCGTAACCGTGGCCACCCTCGAGATCCGCGACCTGCACGTCAGCGTGGAGGACTCTGCTGGCTCAGGCGGGCCCGGCGTGCACCGGGAGATCCTGCGCGGCGTGGACCTGACCGTCGCCGAAGGGGAGACCCACGCCATCATGGGCCCGAACGGCTCGGGCAAGTCGACCCTGGCCTACGCCATCGCCGGCCATCCGAAGTACCTGGTCACCAAGGGCAGCGTCACGCTGGACGGCGAGGACGTGCTGGCCATGACCGTGGACTCCCGGGCCCGGGCCGGGCTGTTCCTGGCCATGCAGTACCCGGTCGAGGTTCCCGGCGTATCGGTGTCGAACTTCCTGCGCACCGCGGTCACCGCGGTCCGCGGCGAGGCGCCCAAGCTGCGGGACTTCGTGCGCGAGCTCCGGGCGGCCATGGCCGCCCTGTCCATCGACCCGGCCTTCGCCGAGCGCAACCTGAACGAGGGCTTCTCCGGCGGGGAGAAGAAGCGGCACGAGATCCTCCAGCTCGAGCTGCTCAACCCGAAGATCGCGGTCCTCGACGAGACCGACTCCGGCCTGGACATCGATGCGCTCAAGGTCGTGGCCGAGGGCATCAACCGGTTCCGCGGCCAGCCCGGTCACGGGGTCCTGCTCATCACCCACTACACCCGGATCCTGCAGTACGTGAAGCCCGACTTCGTGCACGTGTTCGTGAACGGGCGGATCGTCGAGGAAGGCGGCCCCGAACTGGCTGAACTTCTGGAGAACGAGGGCTACGAGAAGTTTCTCGGGGTCCCCGCATGAGCGCTTTCCCGGATCATCTCGACGTCGAGGCGGTCCGGGCCGACTTCCCGGCGCTGGCCAGGACGGTGCGCAACGGCAACCCGCTGGTCTACCTGGACTCCGGCGCCACCTCCCAGAAGCCGGTTCAGGTCCTGGACGCCGAGCGCTCGTTCTATGAGCTGCACAACGGCGCCGCGCACCGCGGCACCCACCTGCTCGGCGAGGAAGCCACCGACGTCTACGAGGGCGCCCGGGCCAAGGTCGCCGCGTTCATCGGCGCCGAGGTCGGCGAGGTCGTGTTCACCAAGAACGCCACCGAGGCCATCAACCTGGTCGCGTACACGATGAAGGCGTCACCCGGCGACGAGATCCTCATCACCGAGATGGAACATCACGCCAACCTTGTCCCGTGGCAGCAGCTCTGCGAGCGGACCGGCGCCACCTTGCGCTGGCTGAACGTCACGCCGGACGGCCGGCTTGACCTGGATCACCTGGACTCCTTGCTGACCGAGCGGACCAAGCTCGTCGCGGTGACCCACCAGTCGAACGTGACCGGCACCATCCCGCCGGTGGCCGAGATCGCCAGGGCCGCGCACGAGGCAGGCGCGCTGGTCCTGGCCGACGCCGCGCAGTCGGTGCCGCACCAGCCGGTCGACGTGGCCGCGCTGGGGGTGGACTTCCTGGCCTTCTCCGGGCACAAGATGCTCGGCCCGTACGGGATCGGCGTGCTGTTCGGCCGGGCCAGCCTGCTCGAGGCGATGCCGCCCTTCCTGACCGGCGGCTCGATGATCGAGGTGGTGCGGATGGAGGGCAGCACGTTCCTGCCGCCGCCGCAGCGGTTCGAGCCGGGCGTGCCCGCCGTGGCCGAGGCCGCGGGCCTGGCCGCCGCCGTGGACTACCTCACCGGCCTGGGCATGGGCGCGGTCGCCGCGCACGAGGAGTCGCTGACCGCCCACGCACTCGACGCGCTGCGCGAGATCAACGGCGTGCGCATCCTCGGCCCGGACACCACCAAGGACCGGGGCGGCGCGGTAGCCTTCGAGGTCGAAGGCGTCCACCCGCACGACGTGGGCCAGGTGCTCGACGAGCTGGGCATCGCGGTGCGTACCGGCCACCACTGCGCCTGGCCGCTGCACCGGGCCCTGGGCGTGCAGGCCAGCACGCGGGCCACGTTCTACGTGTACAACACCCACGCCGAGGTAGACGCCCTGGCGGAGGGGATCCGCTACGCCCAGCGTTTCTTCGGCGCCCGGCAATAGGCGGCTGGCTTTCGGCGTTAGGAGGTGACGTGACGCAGCTCGAGTCGATGTACCAGCAGATCATCCTGGACCACTACCGCAACCCGCACCACAAGGGGCTGCGCGAGCCGTTCGACGCCGAGGTGCATCACGTCAACCCGGTCTGCGGCGACGAGGTGACGCTGCGGGTCACGCTCAAGGACGTCGACGGCGAGCCGGTGGTGCAGGACATATCCTACGAAGCGCTCGGCTGCTCGATCAGCCAGGCCAGTGCCTCGGTCATGAGTGACCTGGTCATCGGCAAGCCCGTGGCCGAGGCCATGACGATCAGCCAGGCGTTCCTCGGGCTCATGCAGTCCAAGGGCGAGGGAGTACCCGACGAGGGCGTGCTCGAGGACGCGGTGGCGTTCGAGGGCGTGTCCAAGTACCCGGCCAGGATCAAGTGCGCGCTACTGGGCTGGATGGCGTGGAAGGACGCAACCGCTCAGGCCCTGGAGGTAGAAGGACGATGACGGAGAACACGACGCAGGACACCGGGCCCGAGGTCATTACCGAGCTGACGCCCGAGCAGGAGGACGTGCTCGAGGCCCTGCGGGACGTGGTGGACCCCGAGCTCGGCATCAACGTGGTGGACCTCGGCCTGGTCTACGGCGTCGACGTCGACGCCGAGCGGGTCGCGACCATCGACATGACCTTGACCAGCGCGGCGTGCCCGCTCACCGACGTCATCGAGGACCAGGCCCGGGACGCGCTGGACGGGGTGGTGGCCGACTTCCGCATCAACTGGGTGTGGATGCCGCCGTGGGGTCCGGAGAACATCACCGAAGACGGGCGTGAGCAGCTGCGCGCCCTCGGCTTCAACATCTAGGGCCTCGCTCCGCTCTGCGCACCGTATCGGCACGATGTCCCATTGAGCCGGTTATAACCGGTCCGATGTTCCGTCGTGCCGGTTGAGGCAGGCCCCGGCGAGCGTGTGAGGGCGGTGCGCAATGAAGAATCCCGCGGCCGGGGGCGGTCGCTGGGTGGATGTTCCGCCAGAACGCTTGGTGCCCTGGATCGTCACGTTCACCCAACGTCACGGCGCGGGACCGGTGTCGCACGACGAGGCGGGCGCGACCGTTACGTTCGCCGGCGCCGACGGCGCCGCGGCCGAGTGCCATCCGCCGTTCCCGCCACTGCACTGGGCGGGCCTGCCGGATGATCCGGCGGCGACCGCGGAAGCGATCGTGGCGCACGCCACCGCGGACCGGACGGTCGGCGTGCTGCTGGTCCGGCTGGGCGGCTATGCGGCCGGCGTCTTCACCGGCTCGCCGCCGCGGCTGGTGAGCGCGAAGACGGGCAGCCGGCCGGTACACGGCCGGAGCGCGGCGGGCGGCTGGTCCCAGCACCGCTTTGCCCGGCGCCGGGAGAACCAGGCGGCGACCGCGCTGCGGGCCGCCGCCGACGCCGCGGCCGGGATGTTCGGCCCCTACCGCCTGGACGCGCTCGTCCTGGGCGGGGACAAGCGGTCGGTCGCGGCGCTGCGCGCCGATGTCCGGCTGGCACCGTACCTGGGCCTGGCCACCGATCGCTTCCTCACCGTTCCCGACCCGCGGCTGGCCGTGCTGACGGAGATACCGCGATCCTTCCTGGCCATCCGCATCCGCCTGACCGAGCCGGAATAGGGTGGCCCGGCCCCGGGCTGAATAAGTAGACTGAATGTCATGCTGCTCACCGAGGACTAAGGACACGTCCAGGGGGAGAGGTCTGTCCATTTCCAGTCCATATACGGGAGCAGCTGAATCATGATCGTGGCATGTGAGGTCGAACTGCGGGCTGGCGCGCGCCTGCTGCTGGAAGGCGCGTCGTTCCAGGTCGCCGCGGGAGACCGGATCGGCCTGGTGGGCCGGAACGGGGCCGGGAAGACCACCCTGGCCAAGGTGCTGGCCGGGCAGGCCCAGCCGGCTGCGGGCTCGGTCCGCCGGTCGGCCACGGTGGGCTACCTGCCACAGGATCCGCGCACCGGCGACCTCGACACGCTGGCCATCGACCGGGTGCTGTCGGCCCGCGGGCTTGATCAGCTCCGGGCTGACCTGCGCGCCGCCGAGGCCCAGATGGCCGACCCCGATTCCGGCGCCGCGGCCGCGGCCATCCGCCGGTACGGCAGGCTGGAGGAGCGGCTCGCGGTGCTCGGCGGGTACGCCGCCGAATCGCAGGCCGCCTCGATCACCGCCAGCCTGGGCCTGCCCGACCGGGTGCTGCACCAGCCGCTGCACACCCTGTCCGGCGGCCAGCGGCGCCGCGTCGAACTGGCCCGGATCCTGTTCTCCGACTCGGAGACCATGCTGCTGGACGAGCCCACCAACCACCTGGACGCCGACTCGGTGGTCTGGCTCCGCGATCACCTCAAGAGCTACCGCGGCGGCCTGGTCGTGATCAGCCACGACGTGAACCTGCTGGCCGACGTGGTCAACAAGGTCTTCTACCTCGACGCGCAGCGGGCCTGCCTGGACATGTACAACCTGGGCTGGCTGGCCTACCTGCAGCAGCGTGAGACCGACGAGCGCCGTAGGCGGCGGGAGCGGGTCAACGCGGGCCGGCAGGCGAGCGCGCTGATGGCGCAGGCGGACAAGATGCGGGCCAAGGCCACCAAGGCCCGGGCAGCGCAGAACATGCAGCGCCGGGCCGAGCGCATGCTGGCCGGAGTGGAGGCCGAGCGCACCGCGGACCGGGTGGCCAAGCTCCGCTTCCCGGTACCCGCGCCGTGCGGTCGCACCCCGCTGGCCGCCGCCGGCCTGTCCAAGTCGTACGGGTCGACCGAAGTATTCTCCGGCGTGGACGTCGCCGTCGACCGGGGCAGCCGGGTGGTGGTGCTCGGCCTCAACGGCGCGGGAAAGACGACCCTGCTCCGCCTGCTGGCCGGGCTGGAAACTCCGGATACCGGAAAAGTCACGCCAGGACACGGCCTCAGCCTTGGATATTACGCCCAAGAGCATGAGACGCTGGAAACTGAGCGCAGTGTGCTGGCGCACATGCGTACCGCTGCGCCGGACCTTACCGAATCACAGCAGCGCAAGGTTCTGGGCTCATTCCTGTTCTCCGGCGATGACGTGGAAAAGCCCGCCGGAGTGCTTTCCGGTGGCGAGAAGACGAGGCTCGCCCTCGCTCTTCTTGTTGTATCAGGCGCTAACGTGCTACTGCTTGACGAGCCGACCAACAACCTCGATCCGGCCAGCCGGGAAGAGGTTCTCGCCGCGCTGAGAAGCTTCCGCGGCGCGATAGTCCTTGTGACTCATGATGAAGGTGCGGTTGAGGCGCTTTCACCAGAACGCGTTATCGTCTTGCCGGACGGCGTCGAAGACGCATGGAGCGAGGATTTCGCAGATCTCGTTGCACTTGCGTAAATACTGACCCGAGCGGCCGCCCTCCGGGCAAAGGCTACGATTCTGCGATGGCCGGATAAAAATAGCTGATCATTTGCGCCCATCTGGGTAGTCAATCCACTGGCCATGCCTGATCATTGCGGAGGAGGAACTGCAACTCAGTGGTGAGTTGAGCAGACAGGAGGTGCAAGTGGTCGAGACCACCCTCAAGAAAGGCACGCGGGTAACCGGCGTGGATCGCAGCAAGCTGGCGGCACTTCTTAGCAAGAGGTACGACGGCGGTGAGAGTATCCGTTCCATCGCGGCCTCGACAGGAAGGTCCTACGGCTTCGTCCACCGGATTCTCACTGAGACCGGAGTGACGTTGCGCGGGCGTGGCGGCGCAACCCGTAGCGGCAAAGGCGGGTCATAGCGCTGAAGCCACGCCAGGTGGCACCGGCCCGGACCCGTGGATCTCACGGCAACCGGGACCCCGCCCGGACAGCCACCGGCAAAATTGTTTTGAGAGTTCGCTGCTAGCTGATAGCGTTCCGGCCCGGCACGGGAACGAATTGAGCCCCTCGGGAGGTTCTCCAGGGCATGTACGGCCGGGGACACATGGTCATGATGAAGGGGTTCCGGATGGACCCCAGCATCACCAAGCAGAAGCTCAAGCCGGGCACGGTCCGCCGGATCGCCGCCTACGCCCGCCCGTACCGATTGCTCCTGACGATCTTCCTCATCGCTACGTGCATCGACGCGCTCCTCACGGTCGTCAACCCACTGCTGCTGCGGGACATCATCGACCGTGGCATCTTGGCCCACAACGACCAGGTCGTGATCCTGCTCGCGTGCGCGGTCGCCGCGGTCGCGATCTTCGACGCGTTCCTTGGCTTCGCGATCCGCTGGTTCTCCGCCCGGATCGGTGAGGGCCTGATCTACGACCTGCGCACCCAGGTGTTCGACCACGTGCAGCGGCAGCCGATCGCGTTCTTCACCCGGGCGCAGACCGGGTCGCTGGTCAGCCGTCTCGACGGGGACGTGGTCGGGGCGCAGCAGGCCATCACCTCCACCCTGTCCGGCGTGATCTCCAACCTGATCAGCCTGGTCGTCATCCTGATCGCGCTGTTCTACCTGTCCTGGCTGGTCAGCGTCATCGCCCTGGCCATGATCCCGCTGTTCATCCTGCCCGCTCGCCTGGTCGGCCGCAGGCTGCAGCGGCTGACCCGCGAATCGATGCAGCTCAACGCCGAGATGGGTTCGATGATGACCGAGCGGTTCAACGTGGCCGGCGCGATGCTGGTCAAGCTGTTCGGCCGGCCGCGGGAGGAGGCCGAGGCGTTCGGCGGACGCGCCGTCAAGGTCCGCGACATCGGCGTGGTCCAGTCCATGTACGGCCAGGTGTTCTTCGTCTCGCTCACGCTGCTGGCCTCGCTGGTGACCGCCGTGGTCTACGGCCTGGGCGGCACCCTGGTCATCAGGGGCGTCTTCCAGATCGGCACGCTGGTCGCCCTGACCACGCTGCTCGGCCGGGTCTACGGCCCGATCACCTCGCTGTCCAACGTGCAGATCAACGTGATGACCGCGCTGGTCAGCTTCGACCGGGTGTTCGAGGTGCTCGACCTCAAGCCGCTGGTGGCCGATCGTCCCGGCGCCCAGATGCTGCCCGCCCAGGTGCCCGCGGACGGCGCGGGCCGGGCGGCGCCGGACATCGAGTTCGATCGGGTGTCGTTCCGGTATCCGTCGGCGGCGGAGGTGTCGCTGGCCTCGCTGGAATCGATCGCACTGCCTGGCCCCGAGCGACCGGCCTCCGTGGCCGGGGTCCTGCATGAGGTGAGCTTCACGGCCCCGCCCGGTCAGCTGACCGCGCTGGTCGGCCCGTCCGGGGCGGGCAAGACCACGATCACCGCGCTGGCCGCCCGGCTGTATGACCCTAACGACGGTGCGGTCCGGGTCGGCGGTTACGATCTGCGGGATGTGACGCTGGAGTCGCTGCACGAGGTGATGGGCGTGGTGACCCAGGACGCGCACCTGTTCCATGACACGATCCGGGCCAACTTGCTGTACGCGCGGCCGTCAGCGACCGAACTTGAGCTGATCGAGGCGTGCGAGGCGGCGCAGATCTGGGACCTGGTCTCCAGCCTGCCTGACGGGCTGGACACGGTGGTGGGGGACCGGGGGTACCGGCTGTCCGGCGGGGAGAAGCAGCGGGTGGCGCTGGCGCGGCTGCTGCTGAAGGCCCCGTCGGTGGTGGTGCTCGATGAGGCGACGGCGCACCTGGATTCGGAATCCGAGGTGGCGGTGCAGCGGGCGCTGAAGAGTGCGCTGGCGGGGCGGACCTCGCTGGTGATTGCGCACCGGCTGTCGACGATCCGGGAGGCCGACCAGATCCTGGTGGTCGACGAGGGCCGGATCATCGAACGGGGTACGCACGCCGAGCTGCTGGAGGCCGGCGGCCTGTACGCCGACCTGTACCACACCCAGTTCGCCGGCCAGGCCGTCTAACGACCGGTAGCCCCCGGCCTGCCGGTCGAACGGCTCCGCGTAGATACCGCCCCGGTTGATCAGCGCCGGTTCCCCGGCTCGACGTCCCTCGGCCCGGGGCCGTCAAGCCGATCAAGACGATCAGGGCCGTCCGGCGCCGGTGCCGCCGGCGGCGTCAGCTGAGCAGAGAGTAGCCCAGGCGGCGGAGTTCCTCCCCGGTCAGCTTGTCGATCTGGGCGGCGTCTTCCTTGGTGAGCGACGGCCCGGCCGGCCGGCGGGGGCGTCCGCGCTGCCGGGACGTGCGAGCCACATCACGGATCTCGGCCGCTGCCACCGTGGTGCCGGTGAAACGGGAAAGCTCGGTCAGGGCCTCGTCGGGTTTGCTCAGCACGTCCTCGTACCTGATCGTCTTGAGCTGGTCGGTCGGCAGGCTGTGGTGCAGCCTTGCGGCCAGGCGGACGGACCAGCGCCAGCGCAGCGCGCACCGGGCCGCGGGCGACAGTTCGGGCCAGAGCTCCCGATCGTCCTCGGTTTCGATGCCGAAGAACGGATTGGGGAACTCGGTGTCCACGTTCACGAAGCTCGGCCGGAACCAGGACATGACTACGGGGTCGGCGAGCATGCTCGTCACCACGTCCTGGCCGTCCCTGATGACCTGGACGATCCGGGCGTCGGGAAACGCGTAGGTGAGTGCCTCCGCGCAGTAGATGAGGTCAGGGCTCGCGTCCCCGAACCTCTCCAGGCCCCGCAGTTCCACGCACGGGCCCACGGCGTCGGCCGCGAGCCCCCCGGCAGCCCGGCATTCGCGCGTGCACTCCAGGCAGCTGTGCGAAGTGACCTGCCAGCCCTGAGCGAAGGCGTCCCTGATGACCGTGGCGGCGGCCTGCGCCCGGCCCTGATGCATGGACGGGCGCCGGGCAAAGGCGTAGACCACCCGCAGCACGCTGGGCTGGCCGATCGTGACGTGAAAGCTCGCGGACGCTTTCAGCGCGCGGCCGATGAGGTCCGCTCCCGAATGCGGCGCGCCGACCACGAACACGGGCTGGTGGACGCTACGGGAGTTGACGATGAGGATGTGACGAGCGGAGGGCATGAATCTTCTTAGGTCCAGATCTTCCTAGCCCGGCACGCTCCGGCGCTCATCCCATGATCCGCGCCGATGCTCCTCGGCATGGCCCTCGAGGTTGAGGGCGGTCTGCACGAGCGGGACATGGCTGAACGCCTGCGGCGCGTTACCAACCAGCCTGCCGTAGCGAGGATCATACTCCTCACTGAGCAGGCCACCATCGTTACATAGGGCGAGCAGTCGTTCGAACAGCTCGGCCGATTGCATGTCGCCGACGATGGCGTCCTCGATCCGACCTGCCACGTTTCCTCCTGGCTGGGTGTTCCCTGCCGATACCGTACTAGGCGCCCGTTGCCCGTAGGCTGGCATCATGCGGGTACTACCCGATGTAGTTGGCGGTACGCCGCGTGCCCGAGCCCGGCGCCTGCTCGCCGCCGGCACGGTGGCCGTGGCGGCGGTCATCCTGGCTGGCTGCTCGCAGTTCGACGCCGCGCTCGGTCAGCGGCAGGCCGTCGTCACCTTCACCTCTGGCGCGACCATGGCGCAGCGGCTGGCCGTGCGCAGCGCATGCGCCAAGACGCCGAACGTGACCCCGCAGCCGCTGCCGAGCAACATGAACTCTCCCTACGCACTCGAGCAGGTGGTCTACCAGATCAACCAGGCGAGCGACGCCGACGTGGCCCTGCTGGAGAAGTGCCTGGCCAAGTTCCCCTCGGTGGTGGGCGTCACGCTGCAAGACTCCTCCGACGAAGGCAACTGACAGCAAACTCGCCGCCCCGCCGCCCGCCGCCGCCCGCCCCCGTCTGGCCCCGCCCGCCCCCGTCTGGCCCGGTCTGGCCCGGTCTGGCCCGGTCTGGCCCGGTCTGGCCCCGTCTGGCCCCGTCTGGCCCCGTCTGGCCCCGGCGCCTGCCCCTCACCCGGCGGGCTTGGGTGCGTTTGGGGCTTGTGGCCCCCCGGCCCCATTAGGCGGGGGTTGTGGCACACATGCCCCAATCGAGGTCCCCAGGGTGCGCGGGCGTCCGGGGCTCGTGGCCCCCCGGCCCCAAGCGAGAGAAGCACGCTACCTCTGGACGCCGGGCAGGCGGGTGAACGGGGGGCGTCAGGGCGGTTTCCTATTTTGCCGGCTCTATGTATAGTGAATCGAGCGTCTTTTCCTACATAAACGGTAGAGATTAACGGTTTAGGAGCGTGAGAATGCGACGTGTCACGGCCGCCGCGATAGCCGGTGCCGCCCTGCTGATGGCAGCGGGCTGCTCCTCGTCGTCCTCGTCCTCGTCGAGCACGGCGGATCCCACCGCGAGCGCCGCAGCGGCACCGGTCACGGTCCGGCTGGGCTTCCTGGAGAACATCACGCACGCCGCCGCGCTGGTCGGGCTGAAGGAGGGCTTCTTCACCAGCGCGCTGGGCTCGGCCGGGACGCTGAAGCCGACCGCCTTCAGCACCGGCACCGAGGAGACGACGGCGATACTGGCCGGCCAGCTTGACGCCGCCTACGTCGGCCCGAACCCGGCCATCAACGCCTGGCAGAAATCCGGCGGTACCGCGATCAAGATCGTCTCGGGTGCCGCGACCGGAGGGGCGTCGATAGTGGTCGCGAAGGGGATAACGTCGGCCGCCCAGCTCAAGGGCAAGACGCTGGCCACGCCGTCGCTCGGGAACACCCAGGACGTCGCGCTGCGCTACTGGCTGAAGCAGAACGGGATCACGACCACCGCGACCGGCGGGGGAGACGCCTCCATCAAGCCGACCACCCCCAACTCGGCGGCCGTACTGGAGTTCAAGTCCGGGCAGATTGCCGGCGGCTCCGAGCCCGCGCCCTATGACATCGAGATGGTCTCCGACGGCGGTACGGTGCTGTACAGCGAGCCGGGCGTGACCACCTTGCTGGTCGTGACGCAGAGCTTCCTGTCCGCTCACCCTGCGATCGTCGCGGACCTGATCAAGGCTCAGATCCAGGCCAACAGCTTCATTCAGGCCAACCCGGCCGCCGCGCAGGCGGACGCGAACGCGGAACTGGCCACGTACACCGGCAAGCCGCTCAAGGCGAGCCTGGTCTCGGCGGCGTTCAAGGAGATCACCTTTACCAACGACCCCGACGAGTCGTCGCTGACCACCGACGCATCGCAGGCCGTCTCGCTCGGCCTGCTCAAGCCGGTCAACCTGAACGGCATCTTCGATCTCGGGCCGCTCAACCAGGCGCTGGCCGCGGCGGGTCAGCCGCAGATCAGCTCGTAGGCGGGTGAGTCCATGATGAGGCAGGGGAATTCCGTGACGGTCACCGGCCAGCGGCCGGCCGTCGAGCCAGCAGATGGCGGAGCGACCGGGACGGTCCGGCTGGCGGGCGTGTCCAAGGTGTTCGGGCGCGGCAGCTCGGCCGTCCGGGCGCTGGACCAGATCTCGCTGGACGTTCCGCCCGGGGAGTTCACCTGCCTGATCGGGGCCTCGGGCTGCGGCAAGTCCACGCTGCTGTCCCTGGTAGCCGGCCTGGAGGAGCCGACCGCCGGACGGGTCTCGGTGTCCGGCCGGGTGGCGCTCATGTTCCAGGAGCCCGCGCTGTTCCCGTGGCTCACCGCCGCCGGCAACGTGGAACTCGCCCTGCGGGCCCGGGGCATGGGGCGGGCCGAGCGCCGGGAGCGGGCCGCCGAACTGCTGGAGACGGTGCACCTGACCGGTTTCGGCGGGAAGCGGCCGCACGAACTGTCCGGCGGCATGCGGCAGCGGGTCGCGCTGGCCCGCGCCCTGGCCCAGGACGCCGACGTGCTGCTGATGGACGAGCCGTTCGGCGCGCTGGACGCGATGACCAGGGACCTGCTGCACGACGAGCTCGACCGGGTCTGTGCCGGCCGGCAGCTGACCATCATCTTCGTGACCCACAACGTGCGGGAGGCGGTCCGGCTGGGTGACCGGGTGGTGGTGCTCAGCAGCCGGCCCGGCCGGGTGATCGACCAGTTCGCGGTGCCCATCGAGCATCCCCGGCGGATCGACTCGGCGCTGGTCGCGGAACTGGCCGGACGGATCACCGACCGGCTGCGGGAGGAGATGAGCCGTGGCACCCGGTGACGAGCGGACATCCGTGCCGGCCTACGCCGAGCGGCTGGCCTGGCTCGAGGCCCAGGAAGCAGCGCCGCCGGCTGATCGGCGCGGGCGCCGCCTGCTCGCGCGTGGCTGGACGGCCCTGTGGCCCAAGGTGCTCGCGATCGCCATCGTGCTCGCCGTATGGCAGCTGATCCACGCCAGCGGCTGGAAGAAGGACATCTTCCCCGGGCCGGGCGCAACGCTGGCCGACCTCTGGGACCAGCTGCACACGCGCCTGCTCTGGCAGGCCATCGCCACCACGTCGGAGCGTGCCATCATCGGGTTCGGACTGGCCGTGGTCATCGGCGCGGTCGTCGGCGCGCTGGTCTCCCGGATCGCGCCGCTGCGGGCCGCGGTCGGCTCGCTGATCACCGGGCTGCAGACCCTGCCGTCGATCGCCTGGTTCCCGTTCGCGATCATCCTGTTCGGCATCAACACCACCGCCATCTTGTTCGTCATCGTGCTGGGCGCGGCGCCGTCGATCGCCAACGGCCTGATCGCGGGCGTGGATTACACCCCGCCGCTGCTGCTGCGAGCGGGCAAGATGATGGGGTTGCGCAGGCTCTCGCTCTACCGCTACCTGATCTTGCCCGCCTCGCTGCCGGCGTTCGTGGCCGGGCTGCGCCAGGGCTGGGCCTTCGCCTGGCGCAGCCTGATGGCCGGCGAGCTGCTGGTGGTCATCGCGAACCAGCCATCGCTGGGCGTGCTGCTGTCGACCGATCAGGATCAGGCCGACATGCAGGGCGCTACCTCGATCATCATCGTGATCCTGATCTTGGGCATCGTCGTGCACACGCTGTTCGGCCTGGCCGACCGGGCCATCCGCCGCCGCTGGGGCCTTGCCGGCACCGCCTGAACTGGCACCGCCTGAACCGGCACCGCCAGAGCGCAGCCGGAGCCGCCGGTGCGTTAGGCGCTAGTCGTCCAAGCTGCCCATGGTCAGGTTGACGGTCGTCCCTGTCATCCCGCTTGCCCGCTCGGACGCCACGAAGGCGGCCACGTTGGCCAGCTCCGCCAGCGTCATGACCCGTCGCGGGTGCGTGGTGCTAGCCAGGCCCTGCTGGAACTGTTCCCAGGTCAGGCCCAATGGCCTGGCGTGAGCCTCAAAGGCTTCCACCATCGTGCGTGTCTCCGGCATGCCGTGCGGCCGCAGGGCGACCACCCGGATGCCCTCCGGGGCGAGCTCAGCCGACAGGTCCCGGGTGAGTGCCTCCTTGGCGGCCTGCGCCGCGCCGTAGCCTCCATTCAGCAACGTGCCCTTACGCGCGGGCAGCGCGCTGACCGTCATGATCACCCCCGATTTGTTCGGGGATCATGCGCCGTGCGGCCAGGCGCGCGGTCAGGAAATAAGACGTCGCGTAGGCCGTGATCGCCAGGGAGAACTGCCCGGCGTTCAGCTCGGCCAGAGGTACGCCGATAATCCCCGCATTCGGGACGCCGACCGCGTTGAACGAGATGTCGACGCGGCCCGCCTGATCGATCACCGACTGCAGATGCGCGTCCACAGCCTGCTCGTCCAAGGCGTCGACCTCGGCCGCCTCGGCGGCAGCGCCAGCGGAAACGATGTCCCGAGCGACCGCTTCGACCGGTCCCAGCCGGCGGCCGGCCATCCGGTGGAACATCCCCGAGGTCGAACCGCCCGAGCCGACCCAGCTCGGCGAAGTCGTATGGCTCGAGCCATTTCCCGACGCCCTCCTCGAGGGCGCGATCGACGTGCCGCCGGACCCGGAGGCCCGTTACGAGCAGGCCGAATCCATCTCCCTGGCCTTCGTGACCGCCCTTCAGGCCCTGCCGCCCCGCCAGGTCGCCGTCCTCATCTTGCGCGACGTCCTCGGATCCATGCCAGCGAGGTGGCGGACATGCTGGACTCGACCGTTGAATCGGTCACCAGCGCCCTCAAACGGGCCCGGGCCGGCCTGCAGCGCCGGCTGCCGCAGCCTGACCGCGAACCGGCTCCCGCCTCCGGCTCACCGTCGGAGGATGCGATCGTGGCCAAGTTCGTCAGCGCGTACCAGTCGGCCGATCTCGACGCGCTGGTGGCCCTGCTGACCGATGATGTCTTCATCTCGATGCCGCCGATGCCCTTTGAGTACCAGGGCCGGGACGTCGTGGCCCGCTTCTTCGCCAGCATCTTCGGGGCGGGCCGGAGGTTCGACCTGGTGCCGACGCGAGCCAACGGCCAGCCGGCGGTCGGCGCCTACCTGCGCGGCCCGGCCGGCGTCCGCCACGGGATCGGCTTCTTCGTTCTCACCCTCACCGGCGACCGGATCTGCGCCATGACCCGCTTCGAGAAGGGCGTGCTGCCATGGTTCGGGCTGCCGCGATCGCTCCCGAGCCGGTAGCCAGCTAAGACCACGGAGAGCAGGCTCGGGCTACTGCCACGAGATCGACGCTTCGTTCAGCAAAAATTTCAAAGCCGAAGCGGCCCGGTGAAAGCCCTGCGGGCCGCTGAAGCCGCCGAAGCGCCCGGCCTGCGCCAGGTGCGGCTCGAGCGACATGAAGCCCGCGAAGCCCGAGTCCCGCAGCGCGGCCAGCGTCTCGCGCAGCTCTCCGTCGCCCTGGCCGGCCGGCACGACTTCGCCGCTCGCGGCCAGCGCGTCCTTCACCTGCAGGTAGACCAGGTGGGGCCGGAGCTGGGCATACGCGTCGGAGAAGGGCCGGACGCGGCACTGGACGAAGTTCGCTGGGTCGAAGGTCGCGCGCAGGGCAGGCGAGCCCACGGCGGTGATCAGCTCGGCGCACCGCTCGGGGACGTCGCCGTAGATCTGCTTCTCGTTCTCGTGCGCGAGGATCAGCCCGTGTTCCTCGGCGACCCGGGCCAGGGCGCCCATGCGGTCGATGACCTGGCCCCGGTATCGCCCGGGCGGCTCGCCCGCCGGGATGAAGAAGGAGAAGACCCGGACGATCGTGGTGCCGAGTTCGGCGGCGACGTCGGCGACCTGCCGCATCCGGTCCAGTTCCGGGCCGAACGGCGCTTCGACCGGGATCTTGCCGATGGGGGAGCCGATCGCGGAGACGCGCACCCCGGCGGCGTTCACCGCGGTGCGGAACGCGGCCAGCTGCTCACCGGTGAAGTCGGCGACATTGACCGACCAGGCGCTGCGCAGCTCGAGGTGCGAGATGGATTCGGCGGCCAGGGTCGCGAGCTGGGCTTGCGGGTCGGGCGAGATCTCGTCGGCGAAGCCGCTGAGGATGACGGTCATGAGCTCAGGGTCACCGGGCGGCCGACACGGGACGACTCGTAGACGGCCAGGACGATCTCGAGAGCGTCGCGGCCGTTCTGCCCGCTGACGGCGGGCTCGCGTCCGGCATCAACCGCGTCGAGCAGGTCGGCGAGCTGTGCGGCGTGGCTGGTGACATCCAGGGCGGCCGGGTCGACGGCCGCCGAAGGGTCGGTGTCCCCGGAGACGGCGGTGTCCCCGGAGACGGCGGTGTCCCCGGAGACGGCAGAGTCCCCGGAGGAGGCGGCGCCCGGTGCCGCCTGGTCGGGGTCCGCGGCCAGTGCCCGGCGGACGATCCGGCCGTCCTCGACGAT
>Ga0335074_10001683_pt1 | contig 29896 bp, 26 predicted proteins | sample Lox_Sample_23_FD_206715 | JGI IMG/M metagenome (GOLD analysis project Ga0335074, IMG submission 206715) | Soil microbial communities from Loxahatchee National Wildlife Refuge, Florida, United States - Lox_Sample_2.3 | ecosystem: Environmental > Terrestrial > Soil > Wetlands | place: USA... | reverse complement strand
CCGCCCTGCGCGGCCGCTTTGGCCAGCTGTTCGACAAAGGGCCCCGCCACCGTATCGAAGATCACCCGCGGTCCCTTGCCACCGGTAATCTCGTGCACCCTGAGGGCAATATTTTCCTCCTCCGTGGCGATGACATGATCGGCGCCCAGCTCCAAAAGCTGGTCGCGTTTCTTCGATGTCCGCGTCGCAGCAATGGAAACCGCTCCGGCATCCTTCACAATCTGGATAGCTGACAGTCCTACACTGCTTGACGCTGCACTGATCAACACAAAATCTCCTGCCGTCACATGGCCGAACTCGATCAGCGCCCCATAGGCGGTCACGTACTGCATCCAGATCGCCGCGCCTTCGACCGGGGAAAGATTGGGAGGATACTCTCCAAGTGCCGCGACCGGAGCAATCACTTCCTCGCCCACCATGCCGTACTCGACCATCGAAAACGCCGGTATCGTGCTGGCAGTCTTCCCAATCCAGTCCCTGTCCACGCCCGGCCCCACCTCCGCGATCACGCCGGCCGCCTCATAGCCCAGTCCCGACGGGAGGTTCGGGTCTTCGAGATACATCCCGTGGTAGAACATCGACTCGGCACGATTCAGGCCGATGGCCTGGACTTTTAGCTTTACCTCGCCCTTTCTGAGTTCCCGAAGGTGCACGTCCTCGATCTTCAGGTTCTCCGGGCCCCCTAACTGATGAAAACGAACAATCCTTGCCATAACCAACCCCCCTCGCCTTTGGATGGATCAAAGTTTACGAAAGCTTCACGCTGATGGATTCATCATTCGCCATCGGACCGGATTCACTTCGATCTGGTAAATTTGCAGCTCAGAGCCGTTCCCACTGCTATCGGAACCCATGTGTAAGAAGCCGTGGCCGAATCAGCCTGTTTAGCGTTACGAGAAGACAACTTATTTCCCGTCATTCCTGCGGTGCTCGATCTATACCGTTCCACCTTGTCAATTTCACGTAATTCAGGGGTTCAAAGATGCGCTTCGCCGATCGCATAGTCGATATAACCACTCGTCCCATGCCGCTGCGAACTCTCTTTTTTCGAAAGCTCTTTCAGCGGTGCCCGATTGGATCCTACACAACGCGTCTGAGTTCGGGTGCAATTGACCGGCCCCATTACGGACTGTGCATGCTCAATGCGGCGCTTGAAGCGAAGGCCCTCGGGTACAACGCCATGACCGTGGTGGAAATGGGCGTGGCCGGCGGAAACGGGCTCCTCTGCCTTTGCCGTCACCGCGAGGAAATTCAGAAAGAACTGGGCATGGAAATTCTCGTCGTGGGCTTTGATACCGGCGCGGGGTTACCCCCAAGCACCGACTCCCGAGACCTCTTGTATCTCTGGCCCACCGGTTCGTTTGAAATGGACCATGACGCGCTTCTAAAGCGTATCGCGGGAAGGGCCACCGTCATTCTCGGGAACGTCGCGAAAACCGTCGCGTCGTGGAATCCTCGCCCCGACGCTCCGATCGGCGCGATCATGTTTGACCTGGACTACTACAGCTCCACCATCCCCGCCTTCGGCCTGCTCGAAAAATCCAACATCCTTCCGCGAATATGGTGCTATTTCGACGACATCTGCGGAAGCTTCGAGCACGCATACTCTGACGGTATCGGTGTTCGCGCCGCGATCAGGGATTTCAACCTCGACTCCCGGCGTTTTGAACTCAACGACCATCTCTCGCTGGCTTACGCCTTCAAGTACTCGCCGCCTGAAGCGTGGCATCAGCTCATCTACGTCTACCACCGTCTCACTCATCCCGAGTACGACACTTGCCTCTCAGATCAGAAGCACCAGCTGCAGCTCGCTTAGTTTGCGAACATCGCAACTGAGAGATGCAGGGCCGGCCCTATACCCACTCGCCCTGTCGCATCAGCGGTTCGGCCTCACCCGCAGCCGTGACGCCATCCACGTCCATCTTGCCCGACCCGATCATCCAGTCCACGTGGATCAGGCTGTCGTTGGCGCCCAGCTTCGCTAGTTCTCCCGGAGACAGCTTTTCGCCGCCCTTGAGGCATGTGCTGTACGCCTGCCCCAACGCAATGTGACAGGCTGCATTCTCATCGAAGAGCGTGTTCGAAAACAGCAGCCCGCTCTGCGCAATGGGAGAGGAATGCGGCACCAGCGCCACCTCACCCAGCCGCCTCGCGCCGTCATCGGTGTCGATCATCCGCTGCAACACCTCCTGGCCTCGATCCGCCTTCGCCTCAACCACTCGCCCACCCTCAAAGCGAACCGCGATCCCCTCAATCATCGTGCCCTGGTGCGAAAGCGGCTTGGTGCTGGTCACCATCCCATCGACCCGATCCTTGTGCGGCGTCGTGAAGACCTCTTCGGTAGGCATGTTCGGAATGCAGTAGCGCCCGTTGTGCGCCGTCATTCCGCCGCCCAGCCACACGTGATCGTCAGCCAGGCCAACCTTCAAGTCCGTCCCCGGTCCCTTGAAATGTAACGCCGAATACCGCTTCTGATTCATCAGGTCCGCACGTCGATGCAGCCCAGCGTCATGCGCCTTCCACGCCGCCACCGGATCGGCCGCATCCACTCTGGACGCCGCAAAGATCGCATCCCACAGCCGCGCCAGCGCGTCCTCTGCCTTGAGATCCGGAAACACCGCCGCCGCCCACGCCGGCGTCGCCGCCGCCACGATCGTCCAGTTGATGTCGTGCCGCGTAATTAGCTCGAGTGCCGGCCGATACGCCTTTGATACCGCCCGATTCGCCCGCCCCACCTTCTCCGGATCTTCCTGCGACAGCAGCGCCGGATTCCCGCCGGCAACCGCCAGCCGCGCCGCGCCCCCGCGAAAAGCATTCGCGATTCCCTCGTACAACCACCCCGCCGCGTAGTCAAAGCTCTCGTTTGGCGCGTACTTGTAGCGCAGCAGCGTCGCGTCCTCATCGGCCAGTAGAGTCGTCACCAGTGACGCCCCGGCCTTGTACGCCTGCTCCGTGATACGCCGTACCAGTGGCAGCGTGTCGAGGGTGGCAGTCATCACCAGCTCCTGGCCGGGCGCAAGCCCCAGCCCGACGCGGATGGCGACTTCAGCAAGTCGATCAAGTTTCTGTTCGTGAGAAAGAGAGGTGGCTTCGAGGGTCGCGGTAGACATCATTCTTTTAGTCTAGCGCTTCGCCGGAGAGGTGAGATTCACGATATCGTCTGATAGATCCCCGATCGCTTCACCCAGTTCCCGCCATGCTTTTCGAGATAAATCCACTGCCCCTGTTGGCACAGATTGGCGCACCAGTTGTTCATGTAGACCAGCGCCGCCGTGTGCCCCGCGTTGAAGTAAACCTGGCTGAAAAATGTCACGCCCGGATAGCCGGCATACTTCGCCTGCAGTGCCGATCCGGCGTCCACCGCCGTCTTGGCTCTGCGCAACTCGGCTACCTGGTCCGCGTTCAGCAGCTCGTACGGCTGAGCCAGGTTCAATTGCTGAGTAAGTTGCAGTCTTTGATACTTGCGGGTTTCGAAATCTCTTACCGCCTCATGAAAGCGCTTCGGGTGGTCTTCAGGCGGCTTCAGCTGCCCCTCGGGAGGAACCGCCGGGTTCATATCGGAAATGTTGACCGTGGTATCGGCAATCGCCCACCGCTGATTCTGCCCGGCGGACATCGAGTCGAACGGCGCCCCCGGCATCAGCGCCGAGTAAATGGCATACGAATCAGCCGCTCGATCGGGTGGCATCGGGATCGCGTCCACATCCGCCAGAACCCCGCTCACGGGAGCCGCAGCAAACAAGCAGGCGGCAGCAACGGCACAAAACAGAGTTCTTCGCAGCATGTAACCCCCAACCGGGGCCCGCAGACCGGGCAACTTCATCTTAAGACGCGGCGATTGCGTCCAGCGTTTCAGCTCAGTGGCCGCTCGAAGCGCCCGATTCCACGTCCCACGGCGCCGCTCCTTTAGGCGGAGCATCCACATCGCGTCCCTTCACCCGGTCATACATATATTCGTCGCTGACCGAACCCAGGGCCTCGTTATATAGAACCGGCTCGCCGATCACCTCGCGCAGCTCTTCGCCGAACAGGTGTTCGGCCTTCAGCCGATCCGCCGTCGCCGCAATCTCCAACTTGCTTGTCTTCAGGAACTTCTGGAACCCCCGATCGAGCAGAAAGGCGATTTCGCCGCCCAGCATCACGCCGGGCTTGTGCACCAGGGCTACACCCTTGCCGTCCCTGGCCGAAGCCAGCACCGCGGCACACCCGTACTTCGAGATACGCACCCCCTTTGCGACCCCAGGCGCGTCTTGAACATCAAATTGAAGGTTGCGAAGCTTGCTGACGGCTTCCTCAAACGTGGGCGGCTTGATTTTTCGGGGCATAGCGCTTTCTGAATGCAGATTAAGCTTGCGATTGAGATGTTTGCGCGCCAAAGTTACACTAGTAATTGGCGCAATTGGCTCCTCCCACTGTCGCACATTGGACCGGAGACCCGCAATGCAGTTTAAGCGGCCGAAAAGCCGCCACGTAAATTGATGGCAACATTGACCAATTCGGCCACCATCTCCCTCGGGTCCTCACTCTTGGACCGCATCGGCAACACGCCGCTCATCCGCCTCGAGCGCCTGACTGCAAACCTGCCCGGCATCCAGATCCTCGGCAAAGCGGAATGGGCCAACCCCGGCGGCTCCGTCAAAGACCGCGCTGCCTCAGCCATCATCGCCGATGCCCGCGAGCACGGGCTGCTCACCCCTGGCAGGCACCTGGTCCAGAAGCATTTGTTGGATGCTACCAGCGGAAACACCGGCATCGCCTACGCCATGCTCGGCGCGGCGATGGCCTTTCCGGTAACCCTCTGCGTGCCCGGCAACGTCTCCCCCGAGCGGAAGCGCATCCTCGCCGCCTACGGAGCCAATGTTGTCTGGACCGATCCCGCCGATGGTTCCGACGGCGCAATTCGCAAAGCGCGCGAGCTCGCCGCCACGGACCCCGACAAATACTTCTACGCCGACCAATACGGCAACAATGCCAACTGGCGAGCCCACTACAACGGCACAGCGAACGAAATCTGGGAGCAGACCGCCGGCCAGATCACGCACTTCGTCGCCGGACTCGGCACCAGCGGCACCTTTGTCGGAACTACCCGCCGCCTGAAAGAGCTGAATCCAGAGATTCAGTGCATCTCCATGCAGCCCGATTCTCCCTTCAACGGACTCGAAGGGCTCAAGCACATGGCGACGGCCATCGTTCCGCCCATCTACGACGCGAAGCTCGCCGACCGCAACGTCGAGATGGGAACCGAAGCGGCCTACGCCATGGCAAAGCGACTCGGCCGCACCGAGGGCCTGCTGGTTGGTATCTCTTCCGCCGCTGCTGTTGCCGCCTGCCTGCGTATCGCTGAAGAAGAGGCTGTCGCCGGAAAAGAAGCAGTGATTGTTACAATTTTATGTGACTCCGCTGACAAATATCTCAGCGAAAGGTTCTGGGAAGAGGAGTAAACCGGTCATGCTGAAGCTGAACGAGCAGATTTATAACGCGATCCGACACCACGGGGAAGAAACCTATCCCCATGAGTGTTGTGGCGTGCTGCTCGGCCGCTTCGCAGATGGGATGAACGAGGTCGAGGACGCGGTGCGCGCCGGCAATACCCGTACCGATTCGGCGCACAACCGCTATCACATCGCCCCGCAGGAACTCGTCCGGATTCAGCGCCAGGGTCGCGACCGCGGTCTGGACATCGTCGGCTTCTACCACTCGCATCCCGACCACCCAGCGCAGTGGTCGCGCACAGATTTTGCCGAGGCCCACTGGCTCGGTTGCTCCTACGTCATTACATCCGTCCAAAAGGGTGTGGCGCAGGATACAAATTCGTTTCTGCTCACGGGAACGAGCGAAGAGAACAAGGCATTTGAGAACCAGCCGATGGAAGTCGGCGTCCTCGAAGCCGAGCGATGTTGATCGCAATTCTCCTTCGCTGAACGGCTTCGGGCGCCCGCAACTTCGGGCCGCCCCGATCTTCCCGCAACGGTTCCGGCTTTGATTTACCGGAACCCAGAGCTAAAAGGACGAATCTTATGAAAATCCATATCCCTACGCCGTTGCGTGTCTATACCGACAGGCAGGACACCGTCGGAGTCGAAGCTTCCACCGTCGGTGAGGCCCTTGACGAGCTCACCAGCCGTCACCCCGACCTCCGCAAGCACCTCTACTCGGACGAGGGCAAGCTGCGCGCCTTCGTGAATGTCTATCTGAACGACGAGGACATCCGTTATCTCCCTGAGAAGGAAGCTACCCGCGTCAACGGCGGCGATGACCTGTCCATCATTCCGTCAATCGCCGGCGGGTGTTAGCCACACGGGCGAACGCGCTTCGCGCATGGAGAGCCGACAATCGGTGAAGTCGGCCTTACATAACCGATTGACTGCAGTAAGAGGAATCGAGAAATATGGCAACCACACTTGAACATCCGGCGGCTCTACCGCAGCTAAGTAATGACGAGATCGCGCGCTACTCGCGCCATCTCCTTCTGCCTGAAGTAGGCCTTGAAGGCCAGCAGAAGCTCAAGGCGGCGAAGGTCCTCTGCGTTGGCACAGGAGGCTTGGGCTCCCCCCTCGCCTTTTATCTCGCCGCGGCCGGCATCGGCACCCTCGGCCTGGTCGACTTCGACGTCGTCGACGAGAGCAACCTCCAGCGGCAGATCATCCACACGACCAAAGATGTAGGCCGTCCCAAGATCGACTCCGCCACCGAGAAGCTCACGGCGCTCAACCCCTACATGAAGGTCGTCAAACACGAGACGATGCTCACCAGCGCCAATGCCCTCGAGATCATCCGCGACTACGACATCGTCGCCGACGGCACCGACAATTTCCCCACGCGTTATCTCGTCAACGACGCCTGCGTGATCACCGGCAAGCCCAACGCCTACGGATCGATTTTCAGATTTGAAGGCCAGGCCAGCGTCTTCGCCACCAAAGAAGGCCCCTGCTATCGCTGCCTCTACCCTGAGCCGCCACCGCCAGGCCTCGTCCCGTCCTGCGCCGAAGGCGGAGTCCTCGGCATTCTCCCCGGCCTCGTCGGCGTAATCCAGGCCACCGAAGTCATCAAGCTGATTCTCGGCCAGGGCCAGCCGCTCATCGGACGCCTGCTGCTCGTCGACTCGCTCAGCATGCACTTCCGCGAACTGAAGCTGCGCAAGAATCCCGACTGCCCGGTCTGCGGAAAAAATCCGACGGTAACCAAACTCATCGACTATAACCAGTTTTGCGGTATCACTCCCGAACCAAAGGCAAATCCAGTGAACGGAACTCCAGTACAGAACGGCATCCCCCAGATGACCGCCGTCGAACTCAAGCGCAGGCTCGACGCCGGTGATGATCTCTTCGTTCTCGACGTGCGCGAGCCGCACGAATATCAGATTGCCAACCTGGGCGCCAAGCTCATTCCTCTCGGCGAGCTGCCCAACCGTCTCGGCGAACTCGATCCCAATCGCGAAATCGTCGTGCACTGCAAGTCCGGCGGCCGCAGCCAGAAGGCCTCCGAACTGCTCGCCCAGAACGGCTTCAAGAAGCTGCACAACCTCGCCGGGGGAATCAACGGCTGGGCCACTGACGTCGACCCCAAAGTCCCCAAGTACTAGAACTCAAACCAGGCAAGAGACCGCGGCGTGCCACTCGGCGCGCCGTTTTCTTTTGCCTGCCTGCGCAGCGCCGCCTTCACGAGAGAACAGTAGACGGCGAAGGCGACACCACCGATCAGTGCGGCGAGGGAGAAAAGCACAAGCATCGCGGCATTTCGAAAGTAAGCGGTATCTATGCGCTCCGGATCCAACACCACGCGGAAAAGCAGCATGGCGGAGAGGCCCATCGCCGCCCCGGTGGCCGGAGCTGCGAGCCAATGTAAGTTCGCCGTAATCTTCTCCCGAAGAAGTAACACGACCGGCAAGCCCACGAACACCCATCCCAGCATCGAGACCAGGGCGGCACATACAAGAACAAACAGCGTGATCCCCATCCAGGATTTCGCAGCCCACCCGGACGCAGCAACAAAGGAATCGGCAGGACCACCGCCGTCGACGCCAAATTTCCCGTCATCAACCCCACAAACGAATACCCGATCTTCCGTTCCCATCCAATATTCACGATGCCTCCCCATACACCACCTCCAGCAGTTCTCCCGCCAGTCGATGCAGCGGCCTGAGCAGCGGAATCCCCGCGATCTTCAGCGTCACCAGCAGCATCTTCAACGTTTTGTCGAAGAGGATCTTCGTCCTCTTCTGGTCCGGCGACTTGTCGTAAACCCAGAACAGGATCAGCCCCATCTGGTACATCCAAAGCAGCCGCGGCAGGTAGGGAGCGACATTTGGCGGGAGTTTCACCTGCGAATCCCTGACGGCCCGCTCGAAGAACGCGATATCCCGCTCGCGAATCGCCGCTGTTTCGTCGCTGAATGGCGACAGCGGATGTTCCGGGTCAGTATGCGCGGTCAACGACCCCAGCAGCTTCCGGTTCGGTGAGAACTCATCGAACTTGGCCGTGATGATGCCACGCAGCCGCGACTCGAGGGTCCGGCACTCGTCCAGCATGGCCTCAATCGCAGTCGCCATTTCGTTCGTTGATCGCTCATAGAACGCCATGACGATCGCGTCCTTTGACTCGAAGTAGTAATAGGCCGCGCCAGTCGCAACCTTCGCTCCGGTCGCAATTTCCCGCATCGTGGCCCGCTCAAAGCCGCGTTCACGAAATATCGTCAGCGCGGCTTCGAGTATGCGAGTCCGGGTTTCTTCGGACTTAGTGCCCTGTTGCTTGCGGTCCGAGGCCTCGCTGGCTGTTCCTTTACCCATCGCTTTCGGTCCCCGACTCAAGCGATCACCTCGGCCTGCTGTGAGCCGCGCTTTCGCATCCGGGCCAGCACGAAGATATTGAAGAAGTGCATTCCCCCCAGGATTAGCAGAACAACGCCGATCTTGGTGCTCTCGAGTTCAATCGCCTCCCGGGCGGTCGCAAGAGCGCTGGTCGTCTTCAGTGCCAGCGCAATGTAGCCGACATTGATAAGGTAGAACCCGACCACCAGAAGGTGGTTGACGGAATCTGCCAGTCCCTCATTGCCGTGGAAGGCGTCGAGCAGAAAAATTCTGCCGCTGCGGCAAAGCGTGCGCGCAACCCACACGGTGATGGCAATGCTGATAGCAAGATAGCTCAGGTAACAGGCGACGATTGGCATAACGTTCCTCTCAAAATTCAAGATTTGAACATGTTCAATTTTAGAAAATATTCCTCATTCCGCACTGCGTCAAGATAATTTTGAACATGTTCATATTTGGAAGAAGAGAAGATGGCCGCGAGCTTTCCCGCTCGTCAGCATTCATTGTGTTTCACGCTTACCCCTTTGCCGACTCCGCTCAAACATGCGTATACTCCCGTTGCATAAAAAAGGATGGCTCGTGCCCCATGGATCTCATTATTGTTCGGGTTGCATTTTGCCTGGTTCTCGCAGTTATTTGTTATTTCTTCCGGCCCTTTGGCCTCAATCCCTGGATCTCCGCTATTGCCGGCGCAGTCGCCGCCTGCCTGGTTATCCTCTTTGAGCAGCGGGTCCGTGCACTCAGCCTGCGTCGTCTGATCGGCGCCGTAGCCGGCAGCATCCTCGGCATTATCGGTGCCTTCCTCATATCTCTCGTCCTGCGGAACAGCCTGCCCACCGGCCCCACGCAGAGCCTTCTTCAGATCTTCGTCCTCCTGCTCATGTGCTACGTCGGCCTGGTCATCGGAACCAGCAAGGGAGACCTGCTCAACCTCGACGCGCTCGGCGATCTTTTCAATTCGGAGCGCAGTGCGGCCAAGCGCAATCTCAAAGTCCTCGACACCAGCGCCATCATCGACGGTCGTATCGCCGACATGGCCGAAACCGGCTTCCTCGAAGGCGCGCTCATCGTCCCCGAATTCATCCTCCGCGAGCTCCAGATGGTTGCCGACTCTCAGGATGGTTCGCGCCGCCAGCGCGGCCGCCGCGGACTCGATGTGCTCCAGCGTATGCAGGGCAACGCGCAGCTCACGGTGCAGATCGTGCAGGACGACTACCCCGCCATCCGCGAAGTCGATCTCAAGCTGATCGAGCTGGCCAAGGACCTCGATGCCAAAATCGTCACTAACGACTTCAACCTCAACAAGGTCGCCCACCTGCACAATGTCCCCGTCCTTAACATCAACGACCTGGCCAACGCCCTCAAGCCCGTCTTCCTGCCTGGCGAAAAAATGAACATCATGATCCTCAAGGAAGGCAAGGAGTACAACCAGGGTGTCGGCTATCTCGATGACGGCACTATGGTCGTCGTCGACCACGCCCGCCGCATGATCGGGCGCCAGGTCGAGATCTCCGTCACCTCCGTCCTTCAGACCGCCTCCGGCAAGATGATCTTCGGCAAGATGGACGATCCCGGCCGCATGGAAGGGACCCGCGGCATGGAAATCGCCAACTAACGCCAGCCTGCCGCCCTGTCTCAAAACAGGACAACCCGCCAACTATTACCGAAGTCTTACATGACCGGTGACGTCGGTTCACCGCGTTGGAAGTAAGTTAAAGATTAGGAGCTGTGATTCGCAGAACCCTCGAAATTACTCTGCAATTCGCAGGCAGTTGTAATAACGATGAACATGCTGGCAGACATCGCCCCTTCCACCGAAGCTCTTTCCACTGAAACATTACAGGCAGACTCACGCGCCCTTACCCAGAGCCGCTCCGATCGCTTCAACTGGAACTTCGCCTTCTGGATCGCCGCGTTCCACCTCGGCGCCATAGCCGCTCTCTTCTTCTTCAGTTGGCGTGCGCTCGCCGTTACCGCCGTGCTGTGGGTGCTCGGCCAGAACGTCGGTATCGGCATGAGCTACCACCGCCTGCTCACGCACCGCGGATACGCCACGCCAAAGTGGCTCGAATACATCATGGCCGTCTGCGGCACGCTTGCCCTGCAGGGCGGACCCATCTACTGGGTCGCCGTCCATCGCCTTCATCACCAGCTCACCGACCGTCCCGGAGACCCGCACTCGCCGCGTGACGGCAAATGGTGGTCGCACACCGGCTGGATACTCCAGGGCACGTTGCGCAACCGCAACGCACTGCTCAGCCGCTACGCCCCCGATCTCACCCGCGACCGCTTTTATCTCTGGCTCAGCCGCTATCACTGGGTCCCGGTCACCCTCATCGGCATCGGCCTCTATTTCGGCGGCGGATGGCCCTGGGTCCTCTGGGGAGTCTTCTTCCGCGTCACCCTCGGCCTGCATGTCACATGGCTGGTCAACTCCGCGACCCACATCTGGGGCTCGCGCCGCTTTGACACGCGCGACGACTCGCGCAACAACTGGTGGGTCGCCCTGCTCACCGGCGGCGAAGGATGGCACAACAACCACCACGCCCATCCTGTTTCCGCACGGCACGGCATGGCCTGGTACGAAGTCGACGTGAACTACCTCGGCATCCGCCTGCTCGGCCTTCTCGGACTCGCCCGCCGCATCAAGGTACTCGGCGCCGAAGCCGGGCCCGCCCGCATCATCAACGGCTAGCCTTACCCTCGACGATCCAGGCTGGTCACACAACACCTCCCGGCAAAGTACACTCATACTTTGCTGGAGAAACCCCATGCTCCGTCGAACCTTACCTGCCATCCTCTTCGCACTCAGCCTCGCCACACCCGCTCTCACCCAACAGCCGTCCGAGACCGGCATCCCCGAAAAAATCACGATCGACGCGCACGCCCCCACCACGCCGCTCCCTCATTTCTGGGAGGAGATGTTCGGCTCCGGCCGCGCCGTCCTCTCCATGCGCCAGAGCTATCGCGACGACATGCAGGCCGTGAAGAAGATCACCGACTTCAAGTACGTCCGCTTCCACGCCATCCTCGACGACGACATCGGCGTCTACGACGAAGACGCCCAGGGCAATCCCGTCTACAATTTCTCCTACGTCGACCACGTCTACGACGGCCTGCTCGCCAACGGCGTCCGCCCCTTCGTCGAGATCAGCTTCATGCCTAAGAAGCTTGCCTCGCGCCTTGATTACCACGCCTTCTGGTACAAGCAGATCGTCTCCCCACCCAAGGACTACGCTAAGTGGGACGCCCTCATGACGGCCTTCGCCCAGCACCTCATCGAGCGCTACGGCATCGATGAAGTCTCGCAGTGGTACTTCGAAGTCTGGAACGAGCCCAACATTGACTTCTGGACCGGCCGTCCCGCGCAGCAAACCTACTTCGAGCTGTACGACCACACTGCCCGCGCCCTGAAAGCCGTCAACCAGCGCATCCGCGTCGGAGGCCCAGCCACTGCGCAGGCCGCCTGGGTTGGCGACATGATCGCCCATGCGACCAAAAACAACGTGCCGCTCGACTTCGTCTCCACGCACGTCTACGGCAACGACACTGCGAAGGACGTCTTCGGCGACAATCGCCCCGTTCCGCCGCACCAGATGGTCTGCGCCGCCGTCGCCAAGGTCCACGACCAGATCAAGGCCTCCGCCCGCCCGACCATCCCGCTTATCTGGAGCGAGTTCAACGCCACCTACGCCAATGAGCAGCCCATCACCGACTCCATCTATATGGGCCCCTGGCTCGCCGACACCATCCGCCAGTGCGACGGCAAAGTCGACATCATGTCCTACTGGACCTTCTCTGATGTCTTCGAAGAGCAGGGCGTCATCAAGACGCCGTTCTACGGCGGCTACGGCATCGTCGCCGAAGACGGCATCCCCAAGCCTGCCTTCCGCGCCTTTGAGATTCTGCACGAACTTGGCGACCAGCGCATCGCCGAGCCCGAAGACGACATCCTCGTCACTCGCGGCAAAAACGGCGCGCTCGCCATCGCCCTCTGGAACCTGGTCGAGCCCACCGCAACCGGCCCGGACAAGACCTTCACCCTCGATATCAAAGGTGCTACCGGCAAGCGCGTGACCATTCGCCGCGTCGACGCTACCCACGGAGACACCCTCGCCGCCTGGAAGAACATGGGCAGCCCGCGCTATCCCTCGCAGGCCCAGATCACCGCGCTCAAGAAGGCCTCCGAGATCGGGCCACCCGAAACGACGTCACTCCACGGGAGTCAACTCACCGTCACTGTGCCACCCAAAGGCCTCGCCGTCATCGAAATCCGTTAGTGAACGCGCAACCTGATCATTACGACGCCCTCATCCTCGGAGCAGGTGCTGCCGGCCTCATGTGTGCCATCGAAGCAGGCCGCCGAGGCCGTCGCGTCGCCATCCTAGAACGTGCCTCGCGTCCTGGAAAGAAGATCCTCATTTCCGGCGGAGGCCGCTGCAACTTCACCAACCTCCACTGCCGCCCGGAGAACTTCCTCTCCGCAAATCCTCACTTTGCGAAATCCGCGCTCGCCCGCTACACCCCCGCCGATTTCCTCGCACTCGTCGAAAAGCACCGCATCCCGTGGCACGAAAAGAAGCTCGGCCAGCTCTTCTGCGACCGCGCCTCCAGCGACATCCTCAACATGCTCCTCGCCGAAGCCTCCGAAGCCGGCGTCACCCTGCTCTGCGACACCGACATCACCGAAGTCCGCCGCGATGACGGCTTCCATGTCCTAACTGCCGTCGGCAAATTCCGCGCTCCCGCACTCGTCGTCGCCACCGGCGGCCTGTCCATCCCCAAAATGGGCGCCACCAGTTTCGGCTATGACCTCGCCCGTCAGTTCGGCCTCAAAATCGTCGAACCGCGCCCCGCTCTTGTCCCATTTGTCCTCACCGCCGCCGATCAACAAAGACTCTGCGATCTCTCCGGAGTCTCCACGCGCGTCGTCGCCTCCATCGGCCGCCGCCGCTTCGACGAGAACCTGCTCATCACTCACCGCGGCCTCAGCGGCCCCGCCATCTTGCAGATCTCTTCCTACTGGAACCTCGGCACAGCCATCTCACTCGACCTCGCGCCGCAGCAACAGCTCTCCCTGAATTCGCCCACTCACCGCGATCTGCCCACGCTCCGCGCCGACCTGCGCACCGTCCTCCCGCAGCGCCTCGCCGACCGCCTGCTCGACCTCGACCCTCCCGCCGGCTGGACCAACCACGCCCTCGAAGCCTGGGAAGATCGCTGGCATCACTGGCCCATCGCGCCAGAAACCACCGAAGGCTACGCCAAGGCCGAAGTCACCGCCGGAGGCATTGACACCTCCGAGCTCTCCGCCAAGACAATGGAGAGCCGCATCCCCGGCCTCTTCTTCATAGGAGAAGTCGTCGACGTCACCGGCCATCTCGGCGGATTCAACTTCCAGTGGGCCTGGGCCTCCGGAGCCGCCGCCGGCCGCGCTCTCTAGCATGGGCCGCCATGCGGTCAGCGGTTCCTTGCCTGCGACTGAACCGCCGGTTCCAGGCGGCCGGTTAATTGCGGCACTGTGTGCCTGAGCACGTAGTACTCGTTCACTGGACGATCGTCTTGCAGCGGCGGAGCATTCGGCGCCTCAGCAATCAACTGATCGATCGGAAATTCGCTGTCCAGTACGACTTTGAATTGTTTTTGAGGTGTAGGCTCCGGACCCCACTCCATCATGTCCGCGATCGCTGCCGGAGGCATGTGCTGAACCAGTTGTTCGGGAGTCCAATCCGGAATGGGTCGCGTACTCGCCAGAAAATGTTCGCCCTGATGTTCCACCGAGAGGTAGACGCGCACGTACGGGAAGGATTCCTTGATAGCCTTCGCCACCGCCGCCCGGTCTGTAGCATCACCCGCCGGCAACCACGTTTGCAGAATCCCGGTCGGGCGCAGGCGGCGCCGGATCGCCACGTAAAACTCCTTCGAATACAGCATGCTCGATCCCGCAGCCTCAACCGGAGGCGGAGGATCAAGCGTGATCACGTCGAACTGGTCTGTGGTCCTGGCCAGATAGCGTCGCCCATCATCGATCACCACATGCGCATTGGGAGAGCGCATAAGCTCCGGCCCATCGGCATGGAAATAACCAAATAGCTTTGGAACACTGGGGACAAGCTCAACTGCTGTCGTAGGAATATTCCACGAAAGCAGCGAGCGGAACGTCGTGCCCATGCCGAAACAAATCACCAGGGCGTTCCGGGGTTGGTAGCCCAACGAAGCCAGAGGCAGGTGCGCCATCATCTTCGTCACCGGCGTCAACTCGGTAATGCCAAACCCATTCACCAGCAGATGCTTGTCCATACCCTCGCCGGTGGCGATGATCGTTGCCGTGTTGTCACGCCGCTCCTCGTGATGGGCAAATTTGTCGGCGTAGTCTCTGCTGGTCACCGCCAGTGCCAGCCCAACCACCAGTGCCATGAGCCCGAATGCCTGCTTCGATCGGAGCCCTTCGCGAGCCTTATCTTCATGCGCCAGCCAGGTCGGATAAAGACTAAGCACAAACCACGGCGCTGACAGTGTCAGCAGAGACCATCGTTCGCCAATCCACGGCAGAAGAATAAATCCCGACAGAAGCGGACCTAGGATGCAGCCCACCACGTTGACCGCGTAAGCCCGCCCTGCCCGGTCAGGATCTCCCCTTGACCACCGGTCGACCAGCAGCGGAGTGACAAAGCCGAGAATTGCGCTGCACGGCGCCAGCCCGAGCACGACGCGCAATGTCCGTCCCATGTGAATCCCAGGCCCCGCGGTCACCAGCGGCAATAGCGTTGCCACTCCCAGGACCGCCCAGATCATTGTCGGCGTCAGCACCCGCGTACGGCTCATTCGCCGGTAAACCATCGATCCGGCGAACGTTGCCAGCAGATAACAGCACAGAATCGCAGCAAAGGCATAGACCACAGTCCCGACGTATGGAGTCAGAAGCCGGATCCACACCACCTCCATACCCATGCTGATCAAACCGCTGACAAACAACAGCACCAGGGGCCTTTGGTCGTTCGGAAACGTGAAGGCGGGAGCCGGTGTGCTCTGCGCCACCGGGATTGTTTGTTCTGTGCCCGACTTGCTCATCGACAGGGCAAAAGCTGAACCGGCCAGTAGAAGGTTCAGCACCGCGCCAACCCTCAAAGTGCCGTGAAAGCCTACAAGCTCGATAAAGAGTAGCGGCACACAGGAACCTGCCACTGCTCCTAAAACATTGGCTAGGTAGAGATAGCTGAACGAGCGGGGCGTCTCATCTGCCAGCGCCCGCCTGATGCTGAACATGGCGATAGGAATAGTCGCCCCCATGCACGCGCACCAGGGCACCAGCGTAAACGCCACCCAAATCCCGGCAACAAGGTAGTAGGTAAGGGAAGAAGAGAGCGTCCACTCGGCAAACACGCGACCGCCCATGGATAGCTCGTAGGGAACTAGGATCGCAGAAATACCGATCAGCAGTTCGGTAAGAGCATAGAAACGCAGCGCGGGAATTCGCATCTCGCTGCCGTATTGCCTTATGAGGCGGCCACTTAACCATGAGCCGAGCCCCAGCCCAGCCATGAAGGTGGAAAGAACAATCGACACCAGCGCAGTTGTAACCCCAAACTGGGCCATCGAGAGTCGCAGCCAGACTAGTTCGTAAAGAATGCTGCAAAAGCCCGACACAAGAAAAAACACAAAGACCGAGCGCATGAAGACGGGCGACTTTGGCATTGAACCCCCAGATCAACGCGAAGATATTCGGTGAGGTTGTGGGGGAGAGAAGGTAGGACCGATTCTAGAGCAAAATCCCGGATTGTCCAGAGAATAACCAGAGGTCAAAAAGCCTTTCAATAACTTTCTTTTACATTTCTAGTCCGCAGTCAAAAACAAATTGCTGCGAGGTTTAGACGACAGCCTTGTTCGAATAATCAATAACATCGCGACTGCTCACACGCAATGCCCCTTCGGCGGGATCCCAGTACTTCCCAGTAAAGGTGTCTCTTCAGCTATCGAAGCGACAACCCATCTAGCTGAACTAAGAAAGCCAATAGCTCACCTATCCAAATGGACTAGCCTCATAGTTGCAAGCTACGCATTGTCTTCGGTTTAGGTCGTAGAGTCTTTCAGTTAGCCTGCGCGGCAAAACTATGAGCTTTGGGTGCGGCATCTGGAAGGAGTACTATTGCTGCCTGCGATCCTGATTCCGGGAATCAATATGAACCGAATAGTCACGGCGTGGATTCCATCTCCTGCGAAAAAGCTGATCAAGCACTATATCGGCTGGAACACCGGCCCGGTAAGCGCGAGCCGTCACTGGGTCCGAATCGTCATGGACAAGGAGACAGCCTTATTCATGAAGACTCTTAACCCTTCAACCATTGATGCGGTGGAAATCAGCGGCAACGATAAGTGGAAAAATTTCGGCTTTCGCTCATACCGATCTCTGAACTATCCGGATTTTGACATCTGCCAATCCAGCACGGAGATTAAGTACGACTTACTCATTGCCGAACAGGTTCTCGAGCACGTGCTCAACCCTCGCACGGCTCTTCAGAATATGTATAACTGCTTGAAACCGGGTGGCATCTTGTTCATTTCCACGCCGTTTCTCATTCGCATTCACGGCTACCCGGTCGACGTGTCACGATGGACCGAGCTTGGCATGAAGGGGCTGCTCCACGAAACAGGATTCGATGTCTTCCATTTGCAAAGTTGGGGTAATCGCCAATGCGTTATCGCCAATCTGTGCGATGAGTGGATCCTGTACAAGCCCCGTATCCACAGCCTTCAGAATGACCCGCGATTCCCGGTTGTCGTGTGGGCTTTCGCGCGACGATAGTGACGGCAGCATCGACGCCTGCGATCTCCGCTTGATGTATCGTGCGAACGGCTAGTGCGGTCTCACTTCCTGCCACTTCTCCAGTTCCGCATTCGACTCGGCCTTTCCCGCAATCACGCCCTCGATCAGACTATGAGTCCGCAACTCTGGAAATGGCGTCGTGACTTTCTGCCCGCTCGCGCTCCCCGGCAACCGCACCATCAACACCGGCCGCGGATCGAACCTGTCCTGCGACACCCGCTCGTCCTCCGCCGTCCACATCGGAGACATCTTCCACATCCCCACCCGCCACGAGTGGTCCGAAGACACAATCACCGTCGTCCTCGCTGCCGTCGAAGTCTCCCGAACCCACTCCAGCAATTGCCCGAGCGCATCATCCGTCAGCACAAGATTATCCAGATAGCTGCCTTTCACTCCCAACGCGCCCGTCTGCCGATCATAAAATCCACCCGGATGCGGCACCGGCAGATGAATGAATACAAATCCGACGCCCTCGTCGCCGATCATCCGCCGCGCCGACTCCATCAGCGTCCGGTACTGCTCTGCATGGTCCTCCGCCGTCGTCGGCTGTTTCATCCTGTGGCCGCTCAGCCGCGCCAACGGCTTATTTATTGGAGCAAATACATTCCACAGCACCGGCTTCTCCGGCTCATAATTCCCCGGAATCGGTGAGCGCAGAATCTCCTCGCACCAATCAAGCTCGCGTGCATACGTCCGGCAGTATGGGATGTACCACCCCACCGCCCCGGCCGGGAGTCCCGCCCGTCCAGCATCGGCAAACAGCGTGTGATCGTCGGGATATTCCTGCCACCCACCCGCCGTCTTCACTGCGGCGCGCCCCAAAAGATCGCTCCGTTCTTGCCTGATCTCGTTGCCCCACAGCAGCGACGGAATAATCAGCTCCGTGTAGTACCCAGATGGCTGCACGTCGCTGAACGAAACGCTCTCGTCCGCGAACCGGTCGAAATTGGGCAACTGAATCCCCGGCTGTCGATGCTCGAACGCCTGATCGTACGACAGCTCATCGAACAGCACCCAGACGATCCGTCGTTCCGGCAACGGATAACGCGAAGCCGTCCGCGCATACGCCGCCAGGTCATGCGGCTCTCGCTTCACCGCCATGTAAACCAGCTCGGGCAGCATCCAGAAAATCGCGAAGCCCAGCAGCAGAAGTACAAACCGCGCCGATCGCACGACCGTCGCGTACCATCCGCGCCTCGCCAGCCACAGCAGCAACCCCACTAAACAAGTCAGGCCGAACACGCGTGCGGGCGTCGCAACCCTGTATCCAATCAGGCCCGCGACCGCCAGCCCCGAAGCGGTCCTCGTCGCCAGCACGGCGCCCAGCAGCAACCACCACGGCGTTCCGGCTGCGCCGTCATACTGGTCCAGCAGCCAAAAAATCAGAGCAAAAAAAAGGCACACCACCCCCAGATCGATCGCAACGCCCCAGTAAACCGCATTCATGGGCAAGAGGCGGTGATACAAATCCGTATGCAGCGGTGAAATATGAAACCAGGTGTAGGTAAGGGTAAAGAGAATCGCCGCTCCGCAGCCTTCTAGCCACGTGCGGCTCTTCATCGCCGCTCGAGCAGATACAGTGTGCGCCCGTTCTTCAGCCGCTCCTTCTGTGTCGTGACGAAAAAACGTTCCATCGCGGTTACAAATGCTACTTCATCCAGATGGCCGTAAATCTCTTCGCGCCCGCGCACCAGCTCCACAAATCGCGGGTCGCTTGCCGGAACCCACTCCACAATCGCCCATCGCGTCGTCAGGTCGCGCAGCAGTCCGGCAACCTCACCCATAGGAATCTGATCGGAAATCAGCAGATGATGCACCAGCCCCAGCATCATCACACAGTCGAAATGCCCGTATGCCCGATCCAGCAGCCCTAGTGACTCCGCATTCCTCCACCCCGCTGCCGGAGTCGGCCGCGCCGCATCGGCGATGACCGGCTGTATCTCGCGCCGCCCTTCGCGCGCTTGCTGCCAGTTGCGTTCTGTTGCCGCCAGATCCGTATCCCAGGCCACTACGCTCGCACCCACGCTTGTCGCCATCCGCGAATACACGCCTGTATTCGCGCCCAGGTCGAGCACATGTTTCGGCGAAATCTCCACGAGCGCCCGGCGCACAAAAGTCTTCTTCTGCTCGTGATCCTCCGGGGTATAGTGGTCGGCGCTCTCCGGATACTCGCTCCACCGCGACTCGCGCTCTGCACCCTTGAGCGTTTCCAGTGTCGCCCGCAGTCGGCGCAGGTTGCGCCGCAGCACCGCCTCCGCCACCGGCGGATCCTGCGCCAGCCTCATCCCTCCCGCGGCGCTGGTCTGTTTTTTCTCGAGCAGAAACGGCATCGTCACCAGCGTGCGTAGCGGCTGCCGCCAGCGCTGAATAAAGCTCAAATGCGGATACAAATCGCCCGGCTGGTATCCGTCGCGTCGATGCAGGCTCGCCGCCAGCGGCCATCCGAGATAACGGTACGCCGCCAGCGGAAGCAGAAACGTTCGCACAAACTGCGCGTACGCCATCCACAGCGGACTTCCCGGATCGCGCTTCTCAATCGACAGCACATCCACAAAGACCGGCCGTGGCCCTTCAAACAGCACATTCAGCGGTGTGGCATCCTTCAGAATGAGCCCTTTGCCGACCAGGATCTCGCAAAGACCCAGCGTCAGCTCCGCCGCCGCCACCCACGCACCCGGCGTCCACTCCCACGGATAGCTGGGGAAAAAGATTCGCGGATGCTCCAGCAGCAACTCGCCGTTTCGATTCTGACCTTCGGCCGCCGTCGTCTCAATTAAACGCCCTTTGGAGACCAACTCCCGCGCCAGGTCCGACTCGAGAAAATCCAGCGCCGCCCGTGCATACTCCGGCTTCACGCGCCGTCGAACTCGTTCTCCGTCAACACGCAACGATCCCGCCGGATCGCGAAACGTCTCGATAGCGGCTAGTGCGCCCGCCATCATCCCTGCAGTCCCGAGGTCCTCGTCTCGCTCTGACCCTCTGCTTCAGTTTTCGCAGTGCTCCCCCAGCCGAAGAGCTTTCGAATCTTCGTTCGCAGCACGAACAGCGCGCCCGCCAGCATCGACCCGCCCACCTGAAAGGCAAGCAGTCCCGATCCCGGATCGACATACGCATGTGCAGGCCTTACAGCAGCCGCGAGGAAGATAACAACCTGGAGAAGACCCATTAGATACAGTGCGGAGCGCTTGAACATAATCCCTGGTAGCCTTCCGATTCAGCGAGTCAGCTAGTGGGACGGGAAGAAAACTGAAAAAGTTGCGCCTCCAAACTCGAACTTCAAACACCTGACCATTGAAACGTCGCCCCCGACCAGCAGACCATCCGCCTGCCAGGCCGCCGGCGGCCCGTTGAAGTTTTTGCCGCTCCGCCTTCACACTTGATAATGAAAAGAACGGAGACCACATGCCCCTATTCCGCTCCTCCAGAGTTACTTGTTCGCCTCGCCCGGCCTTCCTGCTTTTTTTTGCCTTCGCCTTCTCTCTTCGTGCCCAGAACGTCGTCCTCGATCATGCCACCGGCTCTACGCCGCTTCCTAACGGCATCGAGATCCAGTCCGGAGACGCCCGCGAGCAGATCACCGCTCTCCGCGACGACATCCTCCGCGTTCGCATCGCGCCCCAAGGCCAGATGCCCGAAGACGCATCCTGGGCCGTCTCCCCCGAAAACCGCCGCAGCTCCGTCTCCGTAACGCCTGCCAACTCCGACAGCTCCATCGGCTTCCGCACTCGCTCGCTCAGCGTCGAGGTTGACCCCAAAACCCTGCGCCTCACCGTCCGTGACCTCGCCGGAAACATCGTTCAGCAGGATGCGCAACCCATCCACTACGACGGCACCGCCTTCCGCGTCTACAAGACCATGCAGCTCGACGAGCACTACTACGGACTCGGCGACCGAACCGGCCCCCTCGACCGCCGCGACGAAGCCTTCACCCTCTGGAACACCGACGCCTATCGCTTTCAGGAATCCACCGATCCCATCTACAAATCCATCCCCTTCTTCATCACCTTCCGCGCCGGCCGCGCCGCCGGCATTTTCCTCGACAACACCTGGCGCACCAGCTTCGACTTCGGCAAGCAGCTGGCCGGCGTCTATTCCTTCGGAGCCGTCAACGGCCCCCTCGACTACTACATCCTCTACGGGCCCACTCCCAAAGAAGTCGTCGAACGCTACACCTGGCTCACCGGCACGCCGCCACTCCCGCCCCTTTGGACCCTCGGCTTCCAGCAATCCCGCTACACCTACTTTCCCGAATCGCAGCTTCTCGATGTCGCCAGCCGCCTCCGCGCCGACCACATCCCCGCCGACGCCCTCTACCTCGACATCGATTTCCAGGACCACCACCGCCCCTTCACCATCGACACCAAGGCCTTCCCCGACTTTCCCGGCATGGTTTCGAAGCTCAAGGCCGAGAACTTCCACCTCGTCACCATCGCCGATCTCCACATCGCCAACCTGCCCAACGCCGGATATGCCCCCTACGACAGAGGCATCGCCGGCAATCACTTCGTCCATAACCCCGACGGCAGCGTCTACACCGGCGTCGTGTGGCCCGGCCCCGCAGTCTTCCCCGACTTCACCCAGCAGCAGTCCCGCGCCTGGTTCGGCACTCTCTATCGCGATTTCTACAAGATGGGTGTCGCCGGCTTCTGGGACGACATGAACGAGCCCTCGATCTTCAACTCGCCCACCAAAACCATGCCCCTGGACGTCGTCCATCGCATCGACGAGCCTGGCTTCATTACCCGAACCGCCACCCACGCCGAGATCCACAACGTCTACGGAATGGAGAACTCCCGCGCCACCTTCGAGGGCCTCCTGAAGCTCAATCCCAATTTCCGGCCCTTCGTCCTCACCCGCGCCTCCTACGCCGGAGGCCAGCGCTACGCCGCCACCTGGACCGGCGACAACAGCAGCACCTGGAACCACCTCCGCATGACCACCCCTATGATCGAAAACCTCGGCCTCTGCGGATTCGCCTTCACCGGTGCCGACGTCGGCGGCTTTGCCGGCAGCCCGTCGATGCCCCTGTTGACGAAGTGGCTCGAAGTCGCGGCCTTTCAGCCCATCGACCGCGATCACACCGAGAAGGGAAGTGCTTTCCAGGAGCCGTGGGTCGGCGGTCCCGAGCAGGAAGCCATGCGCCGCCGCTATATCGAAGAGCGTTACCGCCTCATGCCCTATCTCTACACCGTGGCCGAAGAGGCCTCGCGCACTGGGCTGCCCATGGTGCGCCCGCTCTTTCTTGAATTTCCCCACGGCGCCACCGACGGTCACCCCATCGACACCGACACACCTGGAGAATTCCTCCTCGGCTCCGATCTTCTCATCGCCGCGCCACCTTTCCCCGATGAAGTCGAGCCCTACCAGGTCGAGTTTCCGACAGCCGTCTGGTACAACTACTGGACCGGCGAGAAAGTCCCTCCCCCTCCTCCGCCGACTGAACCGCCCGATCCGGCCCTGCCGCCCAGCCCCGCAAGCTTCGTCCCGCTCACCACTGAGATTCATCCCGAACTCGCCACTCTGCCCGTCTTCGCTCGCGGAGGGGCAATCATCCCCATCGAGCCCCTCGTCCAGAGCACCGATGAAACCCCGCAGGGCCCGCTCACCCTCCGCATTTACACCGGCAACTCATCTGATCCGTGCTCTGGCAGCCTCTACCTCGACGACGGAAGCAGCTACGCCTACCAGCACGGCGCCTTCCTGCGCATGAAGTTTTCCTGTGAAGTGAATGCCGACGGCTTTCACCTGCGCATCGCACCGCGCCAAGGCACGTACCCGGTATGGTGGAAAGAAATCCGCGCGGAAATTTACGGCTGGGTGCCAAAGGAGAACACGGCCCTCATCAGTGGCAAGGCTGCCTCACTCTCGATCAGCAATCTCCAGCATGGCGTCGCCGTCGTCATCCCCCAAACCGACCGGGGATTCGACCTCGATCTGAAGTAGGCGCTTGCTGGCCATAAATCCGCTTGGCCCTAGATCCGTTTGATTGTCGCAAGCCAGGCCGGTGCGCCGTTGTCGCCGTGGAATCTCGTGTGAATCCGGTCCGCTTCGATAGCGGCGACATTCCATCCAGTGCCGAGGTTGAACGCCGCCGTCAGCTCTTCCTCACTGATGGGATGCGGACCAGTATCGGGACCTTGGTCACTGAAGCACAATACATACAGGATCCCACCGTGCTCGGTCACCGACGCCAGACTCGCCACGTAGCGCGGCCGCTCGTCGCGATCAAATGTGTGGAACAGTCCGCAGTCCAGCACCGTCTCAAACCTGCGCCCCAGCCGCTCCAGATGGAGGGCGTCAGCGGCACTGAACTCCACCCCCATCCCACGATCGCTAGCTTTCTTTCGGGCAATTGCCAGTGCCGTTTCAGCCACGTCAACGCCCAAAACCGGGCCCAGCCCCGGCAATCCCAGCGAGGCGATAAGAAGAGTGTGCTCCCCGGTCCCGCAGCCCGCATCGAGGATCGCTCCCGCGAATCCGCCTGCGGATGCCAGACGCGCGATTGTCGGCTGCGGTCGGCCAATATCCCACGGTGCAGGACCGTCGGTATACGACGCATCCCAGGGCCGTCCCGACATTCGCTCGTGACTGGTTGGGCGCCGACCCTTCAACGAATCCCCGACCGGATTGTTGCCCGGATCGTCAGCGAGGGTTCCTGATCGCTCCGACATCTTCGTCACCTCTATGTAACTGGAATACAGCTCCCACATAAAGCGAGTGAAACCATTTGCAATGAATACGCAACGCCATGTTGCTCATCCGCCGCGTAACTGGCATACCGCGCAACTGGCATAAATGACAGTTTCAATCTGGAACGTCAATCCGGTTTAATGAACATTACCCGGGAAGTATGTATCGTAAAGGTTCGCTGGAGCGTTGTCAGAAAGATGTAGCCGGCAATGGATCGATAGGCCGGCGGCAGCGCATCTTCGCGGTAAAGGAACCGATTTAGCGGTTAGCTCGTAATCAGAAGTCGAAGCAGGAACGCATCGTCATTCTCTAAGCCGTTCGGAGAAATCTCTATGCGAAGGATAAGTCAATTTCTCAGATGGACTGGCCCTGCATTGACTGTCCTGGTCCTTACCGCCCTTCTTCCGTCATCTTCCGCAAGAGGTCAGTCCGCCTCCAACTCCGATCTGGGCACGCTCGCCGATGAGCCGCGCCAACCCGGCTCTTCCATTGGATATAAAAACTTTGGCGTCACGTTCGACCCACCGTCCCTCTCGTACAACTTCAAAGATCTTAAGAGCGGTGATCTCCCCGACAGTCCTGACGCTGCGGCCAGCTCACATTCGGCCTCGAGTGCAGGTTCAGTGGCGACGGGTATCTCCAACAACAGGCCCGTTCCCGAAACAAAGGTTAATTGGAGGGCCGCCGCTAGGGAATCACTGTTCTTGATCGGCATCGGGCACTCCTTCGATCTCATCACCGAAGCCGGAACCCGCGACGCCGTGGCTTACGGCCCCTGGTTGAACGACTATCTCCACTCAGTCAGCGAGCTGCGCGGCTGGAGCGACAGTGATCGCTTCATGGCGCCCTACGCCAGCCACCCGATCCAGGGCTCAGCCTTCGGATTCATCGCGCGCCAGAACGATCCAAGATATCGAAATGTGCAGTACGGTGACGGCCGCATATATTACATGAGCTTGCTGCACTCGATGGCCTGGGCGGCAATCTGGCACACCGAATGGAAAATCGGGCCGGTTAGCGAAGCCTCGATCGGCAACGTGATGCTTCATGCCTCTCCCGGATTTATCTGCCTGGTCGACACGGCAACATTGGGCACCGTCGCGATGTTTGCCGAAGACATTGCAGACCGCTACCTGGTTACGGGCCTTGAGAATCGAACCACCAACCGGCTGATCATCGTCCTGGCGCGAGGCTTTCTCAATCCCGGCCGATCCACGGCCGAGGCGATGGCCCTCCACTATCCCTGGCGCCGTGAGAACCGTCTGAACTTGACTGGAGAGGACTATCAGATCCGAAAAGAACTTGTCGCCGAGTACAAGGCCGGCGGCGAAAAGCCTTTCGTCTACGTGAAGCCGCCGGGTCCTGTATTTGAGAAGGAGTATCCCAAAGAAGCCGACATCGAACTTAATGCCTTTCCTGTCTACGAGCACTTCCTGGGAGCCAATCAGAACTGTGTTGGAGGCGGTGGCAGCGGGGCGTCGCGCGTGAATCCCTATTTCCAGCTCATCGGAGAGGTCAGCGGATGCTCCATCATGGGCTTCCCCAAATCCAACGAAAGTGCCGACATGCTCTTCTACGGCGGAGGAGTCCGCTGGACCCCGCTCGCGGCACATCATGTTTCTCCTTTCCTGGAGATGATGTTCGGCGGCCGAAAAGTCACCTACGAAGTCGACGATCTTGCCCTGAGGAAGCAATTGCTGGACCAATGGGACAACGGCGGCGGCGCTCTACCGCACTATCCGAAGCGGAGCGATTGGTCGGTGGAATACGCGAATAACGGACCCTCCCTCGCCTTCGGTAGCGGCTTCGATTGGGTAGTAACGCGCGCCTTTGCATGGAGGATGGTCGATGTCCAGTACTCCCACACATGGATCGGAAACGTGAACATCGTCGAGCCGCAGAATGCCCTGCGTATCTCAACCGGGGCCGTCCTGCGTATTGGCACCTGGTGAGACGGCCGCCTTAGGCCCGCGCCTTCAACTACAACGCCTTTAACTACAAGCCAGAGGGCGTCATTTGGTGGCCTTGGTCTCACTCTGCTTTATAGCTGCCTTTTCCCCAGTGGAACGACACCGTAGGCGTGCACGAATCGCTCTGGTAGTAGACCACCGTGTCGCCGCTGTCGTGCCCTTGCACAAACGGAGTCATCGCCGCCACAAAACGTCCCTGCGCATCGGGCTTCGCGCCCAGCGTGGTCTTCTGCCCGTAAGTCTCCGCGCCCAGCGTGAAGGATGCATCGGACTTGAATCCCTCGCCCTCGATCAGCACCAGCTCGCCATCCTTCGCTCCCAGCAGGATCTGAAGCTTGCAGCCTCTATTTTCGCCGGCCAGTGGGAAGGGAACTGCGCTCGCCGCCGCTCCGCCTTTCCTGTCTTCAGCCACCAGCGCCACGCGGATCGCCTCACCCTTGGCCGCTGAGGTCGTAATCTCGACCGGCGCATTCACCGGCATCGTCTCAGTGCACGGAGCCACAGTCGAGGTCGCGCTCTGAGCCTGTGCATCAGCCGCAGTCTTCGTCCCGCCGGAACTGGGCGCGCTCACTGCGGGAGCTGGCGTTCCGCACACTGCCGTCCCCGACGCATCGATCACGATCCCTTTCATCACCGCCACCACGCCCTGATTTAGCGGCCAGCGCAGCAGCGTCAGGCGCGCGCCCGGAGCAAACCCGGTCGCCGTCAGCCGGTAAGTGATCAGCGTGCTCGCCGCCCCTTTTACTCTCGCAATCTCATTCATCGTCAAACTAATGCCGGGCGACGAAGCCTTCGGGCCCCAGTTGGCCTGCGTCGATGCCAGCCGCATCACCTGCGCCCGCTGACGTGCCAACTCCTCCTGCGCCGCTTCCTCCGCCGTCGGCGTGTGCGGTTCCGGAGGAAGATCCTCGAGCTTCAACTGTGGTGTCGACGAGGTATTTGCCGGAGCCGGCTGCTGCTGGGCCTGCGAACTCTGATTCGCCGTCTGTGAAAACGAGGTAAGACAGAGCGATGCCGCCACACCGCCGGCAAAAAGAACTGAAAGGAAACGCATATCCCGAGAATAAATGAAGGGGGTGCTCCGGGTCCCGGTTTGGGACCCGGGCTGGGCCGGAACTGTTGCAGCAAATTCATCTCCACCCGCGATTCCCCGTCTGATATCGTCTCTCGCAGTAATCGCCAGTGAGGTGACCCATGCCCTGCAACCCTCAGGAACTCAAGCACGTCCCGCTGTTTACCCTGCTCGACGATGACGAACTCGCCGTTCTGGCCGCACAGGTGGAGCTCAGGAAGTTCGCCCCTCGCCAGCGTATCTATAAGATCGGAGATCCCGGCAAACACGCCTACATCCTGATCTCCGGCGCCCTTCAGGTCACCACCGTCGACGAAGACAATCAGGAGGTAGTCGTCGATCAGCCCGGGCACGGCGAGTTCTTCGGTTTTGCTTCCATGCTCGATCAGACGCCCCACCAGACCAACGCCATGGCCATCGAGGATACCGAATGCGTCGAAATCAGCCGCGACGATATCGCGACTCTCCTCTGCAAAAAGCCAATGGCCGGCATGGATATGCTCACTGTCCTCGGACGTCAGTTCCACGCCTCGCAGCAACTCGTCCGCGTGCGCGCCAATCGCAACGCCAACGAAATCATCGAATCCGAGTCCACCTTCGGCGAGCGCATCGCCGATACCGTCGCAGGCTTCGGAGGCTCCTGGACCTTCATCCTCTCCTGCCTGTTCGCGCTCGGAGTCTACACCGTTATCAATGTCATGCTTAAAGGCCGCGCCTGGGATCCCTATCCGTTCATTCTCCTCAACCTCATCCTCTCCATGCTCGCCGCCATCCAGGCCCCGGTCATCATGATGAGCCAGAACCGCCAGGACTCCAAGGACAGGCTCCGCAGCGAACTCGACTTCGACGTCAACCGCCGCGCTGGATCCGAAATCCAGCACCTCTCCCGCAAGCTCAACTTGCTCCAGGACAAGCTCGGCGACCTTGACGACCTCCTCCGCGAACGAGTTCCGACTGCCGTCGGATCGGAGAAGGCAAGCGGCTGATTATTGCGCCGTCCAGCCGCCATCCAGCGGCAGCGAAGCCCCGGTGATATTCGATGCCGCCGACGAGCAGAGAAACAGCGCCATCGCGGCAATATCCTCGATCGAAGTGAATCGTCCCGACGGCTCCTTCTCCTCAAGTAGCTGCCGTGCTGCCTCTTCCTTCGACGCTCCCCGCTCAGCCGCACGAGCGTCAATCTGCTTCTCGACCAGCGGGGTCATAACGAAGCCCGGACAAATCGCATTGCACGTGATTTTTCGAGACGCATTCTCCAGCGCGACCACCTTGGTAAGCCCCATCAGCCCGTGCTTGGCCGCAACGTAAGCCGCCTTGTTCACTGAAGCCACCAGCCCATGCACCGACGCGATATTCACGATGCGCCCTTCATTGCGCCGCTGCATCCCCGGCAGCACCGCGCGGATCGTGTGGAAAGCAGCCGACAGATTGATCGCGATGATGGCGTTCCAGCGCTCCACCGGAAACTGCTCTGTCGCTGCGACATATTGAATGCCGGCGTTGTTGACCAGAACATCCACCCGTTCGAAGCGTTCCTCTGTGTCGCGAATCAGACCAGCACACTGTTCCGGATCCGTAAGGTCCGCCGGATGATAAAACACTTCCGCTCGGTATTGCTGCTGCAGACGTCGCGAAAGCGCATCGGCTTCATCCGGCGTCGCAATGCCATTGATGACCGTGCGGCAGCCCGCCGCTGCGAATGCTTCAGCTATCCCCAGGCCTATGCCCGAGGTCGAACCCGTGATAACAGCAGTCTGATCGCGAAACACGTGAACTCCCTCCAATTACCAGCAATAAACGTCACCGCCTTCTCGCATCATGACTTCGTGCTTTTCAGCGCCGCCTCGCAGCGTCCGGAGAAATCGTCGACCAGGTCTGCAACCCTGCTCGCTCCGCGATTCCCCATAAGCACGGTATAGTGCGTCGTGTCCGGAATCAGTTCCTCGTCCATCGCCTGAACGCACGTCCGCATCTGCTCCATCATTGCGTCGGGATACAGCGGCGGCGCGCCCGGTACAAACCCCGCCGGCGCCCGGACCATCAGCACCGGCACCCGGATCGCCTGCAGCCGCGCGATCATCGCTTCTCTCTGCAGGCCCTCCATCAGATCCGCCTTCACCGCATCCTCCGACGCCTTTGGCCTCAGTTCCGGCGGCTTGCCGCCCACCTCATAATCCAGAAACGCCTCCACCCACGGCCCCCACTCTTTCGCCGGAAAATGCGGCTGCCCCCTCCAGAACTGCCGGTAAGCCTCCCGCGAAGGATACGCCTGCCGAAGCTGTGTAATCCGCAGCGACAGCGCCGCGTCCAACCCCTGCTGCGGACCCGCCGCCGCAATTGCCGGTGCATAGCCCCCATCGATGAACACCACCCCGGCCACGAGTTCCGGCTCCTGCGCCGCCAGCGCCGCCGCAACAAACCCGCCCATCGAGTGCCCCACGATCACGCTCCGCCCCAGCCCCATCGCTCGCACCGCCGCAGCCACGTCACGCGCGTGCTGCACCATACCGTAAGGCCCCGCAGGCTTCTCCGAC
>Ga0335074_10001682_pt1 | contig 29906 bp, 27 predicted proteins | sample Lox_Sample_23_FD_206715 | JGI IMG/M metagenome (GOLD analysis project Ga0335074, IMG submission 206715) | Soil microbial communities from Loxahatchee National Wildlife Refuge, Florida, United States - Lox_Sample_2.3 | ecosystem: Environmental > Terrestrial > Soil > Wetlands | place: USA... | reverse complement strand
CGGGGCCAGGATGCGGGCCAGCGAGCGTCTAGGGCCTAACCAGCCCCCCGGACGGGCAGGTTTGCGCCCAGGTGATCATGCGGCCGTGCCCCGCCCGGCTACGCTTGAGCTTCCGATGTTGAGGAGGTTCGCGTGGTCCTGCGCATTGTCGTCGGCCTGGCCCTGACCGCGGCCGCGTTCGCGATCGCCGGCCGCCGCGGGTGGTGGCTTAAGCGTCTGGCGTTCAGCGGGCAGCCTGCACCGGAGCGGGTCGCGACGGTGCGCGCGCACCCCGGCACCGACGTCGGGGTGGAGACGAGCGAGGTGATCGGGCAGCGCAAGCTGCTGAAGTGGACGGTGCCGGGGGCGGCGCACGCGGCGACGTTCTGGGGTTTCACGGTCTTGCTGCTGACGATCATCGAGTCCTACGGTGACCTGTTCGACCGGACGTTCTCCCTCCCGTGGATCGGGCACTGGGCGTTCATCGGGTTCATCGAGGACCTGTTCGCCGTGGGGGTGCTGGCCGGGATCATCACGTTCACCGTGATCCGGCTGCGGAACAACCCGCACCGCGAGGGCCGCCGATCCCGGTTCTACGGCTCGCACACGGGGGCGGCGTGGCTGGTGCTGGGGATGATCTTCCTGGTCATCGCGACGCTGCTGCTGTACCGGGGCGCGCAGATCAACACCGGGGTGTTCCCGTACCCGCACGGCGCGTTCGCCTCCCAGATCGTGGGCCACTGGCTGGCCCCGCTGGGCTACGGCGTGAACAGCGTGCTGGAGGTGGTGTTCCTGCTGGCCCAGGTCGGCGTCGTCATGGCGTTCCTGGTCATCGTGGCCTATTCCAAGCACCTGCACATCTTCCTGGCCCCGGTGAACGTGCTGTTCGGCCGCAAGCCGAACGCGCTGGGCCCGCTGGAGCCGATGCGCAGCAACGGCAAGGTGCTGGATTTCGAGGAGGCCGACCCTGACACCGACGTGTTCGGCCTGGGCAAGATCGAGGACTTCACCTGGAAGGGCCTGCTGGACATGGGCACCTGCACCGAGTGCGGCCGGTGCCAGTCCCAGTGCCCGGCCTGGGCCACCGGCAAGCCGCTGTCCCCCAAGCAGGTCATCCTGGACCTGCGCGACCATGCCTTCGCCAAGGCCCCCTGGCTGCTCGCCGGTGACGACGCGGCCCGCGACAAGCTGCCCGATGCCGTCAAGGCCGAAGCCGAACGCCCCCTGGTCGGGACCAAGGACGCGAACGGCGTGATCGACCCCGACGTGCTGTGGTCGTGCACCAACTGCGGCGCGTGCGTGGAGGAGTGCCCGGTCGACATCGAGCACATCGACCACATCGACGGCATGCGCCGGCATCAGGTGCTGATCGAGTCCGCGTTCCCGGTCGAGGCCGCGGGCATGCTGAAGAACCTGGAGAACAAGGGCGACCCGTGGGGCATGGGCCAGGCCAGGAGGGCCGACTGGATCGGCGAGCTGGACTTCGAGGTCCCCGTGGTGGACGGGAAGATCCCCGGCGAGGTGGAGTACCTGTTCTGGGTCGGCTGCGCCGGCGCGCTGGAGGACCGGGCCAAGAAGACGACCAAGGCCATCGCCACCCTGCTCCACCAGGCCGGAGTGAAGTTCGCCGTGCTCGGCCCGGCCGAGACCTGCACCGGCGACCCGGCCCGGCGCATCGGCAACGAGTTCGTGTTCTCCATGCTGGCCCAGCAGAACATCGAGACCCTCAACGAGGCCGCCCCCAAGACCGTCGTCGCGTCGTGCCCGCACTGCTTCAACACCATCTCGCGGGAGTACCCGCAGCTCGGCGGCGACTACGAGGTCATCCACCACACCCAGCTGCTGGCCCGCCTGGTCGAGCAGGGCAAGCTCACCCCCACGACCCCGATCCAGGAGAAGCTCACCTACCACGACCCGTGCTTCCTGGGCCGCCACAACCGCGTGTTCACCCCGCCCCGCGAGATCCTCGAGGCCGTCCCCGGCATCCAGGCCCAGGAGATGCACCGGTGCAAGGAACGCGGGTTCTGCTGCGGCGCAGGCGGCGCCCGGATGTGGATGGAAGAACGCATCGGCAAGCGCATCAACACCGAGCGGATCGAGGAAGCCCTGGCCCTGGACCCCGACACCATCTCCACGTCCTGCCCCTACTGCCTGGTCATGCTCGGCGACGCCGTGGCCGCCAAGAAAGCCTCCGGCGACGCCAAGGACACCCTGGAGGTCGTCGACGTCGCCCAACTCCTGGCCCGCTCGACCGCTCAGGCCGAGGACCGGCGCGGCGTCTCCTGATTTATCAGAACGGACGGTGGTGTCCCAGTCCGCCAGGCACGGCGGGCTCCTCGGGGTCGGCGTCGCCGCCGCGGTCCGGGTAGGGCCAGTTCGCGATGCCCTCGTCCGGTGGTCCGGCCGACCGGTGCCGGATGATCTCCAGCACCACCAGGTGCGGGTAGCGCGCGCTGGCCACCACGTGGACGTCGCAGGCCCAGCACGCGGCGCGCAGGATCTCCCAGGCCGCTGCCAGGTCACCGTGGGTGATCCCGGCCCGGCACGACAGCATGACCCGCTCGCCGAACGCCGCCGGCATCGTGTACAAGATGACCGGCAGCCCGCCGTCCCGGGTCTGCGCCCAGGCGTGCCTGCAGCCGGTCCTGACCCGGTGCGGCGTGATGACACACCAGGCCCGGGCGATCAGCCGCCGCCGCGACGGCGGCCAGGCCAGCCCGCCCGCCAGCAGCGCCAGCCCGATGGCGGCCAGGGCGATGAGCCAGGCTGCCCCGAGCCAGTACCCGCTGGCCAGCGCGACCGTAGCCAGCCCCGCGGACAGGCCAAGCTGGTACCGCCAGTTCCAGATCAGGCCCCAGATGGCTAGCTCACCTCCCGGGCGTGTCGAAGCGAGTGTCCCGGTAACGCCGCCCCAGCCCGCCGGACGTCTTGGTGATCTGCCACTCCCGCCAGTGAGCCTCGGCGTCGTTCGCCGCGAACCACCGGTCGCCCAGCCGCCGCAGGAAACGGGCCAGCCGGTCCAGCGCCCCCCGGACCGCGAGGGTGACCCTGGTCCCCGTGGCACCGCCACCCGATCGATCTCTGACCAGTGCCGACGTTGGCGGCCGTGGCCACTCGACCAGCGTCGAGCGGTCGCCTTTGCCGGGGCGGTTGCTAATGTTGATCACATCGCTAGCCCTTCTAGCTCGGTCCAGAGCTTGGCTGGTGTTTCGCTGGGTCGGTGTTGCAGCACCGGCCCAGCGGCGCGTCCGGGCTATCGCGCAGTGGGTAACTACCGGGAGCCCGGATCGTTTTCGGGTTGGCCGCGGATGTCGGGCCGCGGCCCGTGCGCATGTGCACCTGGGAAGCGAACGTGGTCTTCGCGGGCTAAGAGATATGGCAGTGCTCTCCCCTCTTCGCGTGCCGGGGTCGCCTGGTGCCGGGACGGGTTCAGTCGCCCGGCGCGCCCCCGTCGGCTGGCACGCGATCTTCTTTCGGTAACCTTCGGGTCACCTCGACCCGTAGTCGCGGGTCGCTGAGGATGCATCCTGCTACATTCCTCATATTGCATGTAGCAATGCCACTAGGCAAGTGCCAAAATCAAGTGCATCTCGCATGTATGAGCGGCACAGTCCCGATGACCGGGACCTCTGGCCTGCGTCGGTTAGGCACTCCTGAGGAAGGAAGCGACCTTCGGTGCCAGAAGTACACAGCCCAACGCTTCGCCGCCGCGAACTAGGCGCCTTGCTGCGCGCGCTGCGCACTCACAGAGGCCTGACGGTAGAACAGGTGGCCGACAGCCTTCTGTGCTCCCCGAGCAAGGTAAGCCGTATGGAAACAGGCCAGGGCAGTGCCACGGCCCGGGATGTTCGCGACCTCTGCAACCTCTACGACGTAACCGACGAGGCCGAACGCAACCGGATGATGACCCTGGCCCGGGAGGGCAAAGGGCCGGCCCGCTGGCAGCGCTACGAGTTGGCCTATGCCACCTATGCCGAACTGGAAGAGGAAGCCCTGGCCATCTCGGCCTTCCAGTCGTCGGTGGTCCACGGCCTGTTGCACACGGCAGATTACGCCCGTGCCCAGCATGAGAACTCCATGCCGAGGCTCAAGCCCGACGTGATCAACCTGCAGATCGAAGCGAAGCTCGCCCGGCAGCGCATACTCAGCCGGGCCAACCCGCCCAGTTTCGACGTGGTGCTGGACGAAGCGGCGCTGCATCGATTGGTGGGCGGGCGCCAGGTCATGGCGGCCCAGCTGGCCAAGATCCTGGACATGTCGGCTTTGCCAAACGTAAGGGTGCAGATTCTTCCATTCGAGCTGGGCGCTCACCCTGCGCTTGAGAGCAACTTTACCATTCTCCAGCTGCCTGATACGGCTCCTGGTGTAGTGTTCGTCGAGGGAATGATCGGGTCTACCTACCTTGACCAGCCCAAGGATCTGCAAAGATATCACGACGTACTTAACGAATTGCAATCTATAGCGCTGAGTCCAAAAGACACTAGTGACTTGATTGCAAAATTGCTCCGTGTTTACGAAGGCGGTCTAGATGCTTAACGAAAGCCATAGACCTCTATCCTGACCGGCGGCAGCCACACGCAACAGCGCGCTGTTGCCGGTATGCGCTCCAACTACTCTAATAATGACCGGAGGAATCTGATACCTATGGGTAATCTTGAATGGCGCAAGGCGAGACGCAGCGCTAATAATGGGGCTTGCGTCGAGCTAGCCCCGGCAGATGGGCGGATCCTGGTCCGTGACTCGAAAGATCAGGACAGCCCCATAATAGCGTACCCTCAATATTCGTGGCGCTTGTTCGTCGCCTCCGCGAAGACCGGTCACTTCGATCCGGAGCGTCTCTAGCTTCCCGTCAGAGCTTCCCGTCAGCCGCGAATTGGCGGATGCGACCGCTATCGATGTTCCTCGATCTCGTACCTGAGACTCTGAGAGTCTGGCGGGAACAGGTTTCTTGCTCCCGCCAGACGAGCGAAGTCGAAGGTCCTAAACTTTCGCTCGATAGAAATTAAGGTATGAACGTGACGGCGTCGGCCCACGCTGGTCCTGGTACCTGGAGCCGTAGACAGAAGAGCCGTAGGGGTGCTCGGCCGGCGAACTGGTCCGGAACAGACACAGTTGGCCTATCTTCATGCCGGGCCACAGTTTGATGGGCAATGTCGCGACGTTGGACAGTTCAAGTGTTACATGCCCGGAGAAGCCCGGGTCGATCCAGCCCGCCGTCGAGTGCGTGAGCAGGCCTAGCCGGCCCAGCGAGCTCTTCCCCTCCAGCCGGCCCGCCACGTCGTCGGGCAGCGTGATCACCTCGAAGGTCGACGCCAGGACGAACTCGTTGGGGTGCAGGACGAACGGGTCCTCGCCCTCGGTCTCGACCAGCCTGGTCAGGTCGGGCTGCTCGACCGCGGGGTCGATGTGCGGATAACGGTGGTTCTCGAAAACCCGGAAGTACCGGTCCAGCCGGACGTCGATGCTGGACGGCTGGATGAGTTCGGGCTCGTACGGGTCGAGCTTGACCCGGCCGGACTCGATCTCGGCTTTGATGTCACGATCGGAGAGGAGCACGCTGGCAACCTACCGTTTCCGGTACGATGTCTGGGCGAACACAGCGCAGGCTCGCCCGGCAGGTGACCGCCACAAGGCCGTGTTCGTGCGCGCGGGTGTAGTTCAATGGTAGAACGTCAGCTTCCCAAGCTGATAGTGCGGGTTCGATTCCCGTCACCCGCTCCAGGGCATAGGCCCAGGTCGGATCCGGTTTGATAATTCCAGGTGTGGCGATGCTCATGAGAGGGCAGCCTTGTCAAGCCGGTCGACTCGACTGGTGGGCCGGCCGCCGTCCTACAGCCCGGTCTCGGCGGGGAGCCGCCCGGATTTCACGGCCTTGACCAAGGCTTCGTAGTCTTGCTCGTTCTGGTTGGCGTAGGCAGCGGCGAAGTCGGCGATCGCTTCATCGAACACGCCGGAGCCCCCTAGGTATGTGGCGATCGCGACCCGGTCGCCCCAGCGGGCGTGCGCCTGGGCCAGCGTGGCCCCGCACATCCGGGCGTATAGCGTTGCTCCTGGCACGCGGAGGGTGTCCACTTCGGCAGATCCCTTCCAGTCGTGGAACTGGCGGATGTAATAGTCGCGGGTCTGGCCGTCGATGTCGGTAACTCGAAGCCAGCCCAGGAAGATGTCGCCGGCTGCCTGCATCACGCGCTGGCCCATCACCACGCGCTGGCCGTGGTTACGGTAGCGGCTCTTGCCGACGAAGCGTTCCAGGACCGAGGCCTGGGCCTCCTTGGCCTGCAGGAACAGCGGGTCGTCCTGGTTACGGCCCACCAGTAGGAAGATCCAGCACCGGGTCCCGACGCTGCCCACCCCGACCACCTTGCGCGCCATGTGCACGTAGTGGAAATTCTCGATCGGGTGGTGCTCATACGGGAGGGTCCGCCGGTAGGACTGGATCAGCTTGCGCACCGAGCGCTCGGCCTGCTCGCGTGCGGCCTGGGACACGATCAGATCCTCGATCGGCATGATCAGGGGCGGGTCGCGGACGATCCGCAGTTCCCCGCCGATCTGGCCGGCTCGCCTGGCGAACACCCGCACGCTATCGCGGGTCCGCGCCTTGGCGATGTCTTGGGCGGCCTCCTTCGCCTCCTGCTTTCCCAGGCGCTTGCTGCGTACTTCGGCGCTGACCCAGCTCGTGATCTGCTCGGCGCTCATGTGCGCATACCAGGCATCCAGGGTGCGCATGCCCGCAGCATCGCGCATCCGTTCCCGGTACTCCCGGACCCCGGCCAGCACCACCGCACGCCGGTCGGCGCGGCTGAACCCAAGATCACGGCCCGCGACCTCGAAGCTGGCGGCCAGGCGTTTGACATCCCACTCCCAGGGACCGGGGAGTGTCTCGTCGAAGTCGTTGATATCGAAGACCAGCCGCCGTTCCGGCGAGCCGAATACACCGAAGTTCGACAGGTGCGCGTCGCCACAGAGCTGCACGGTAACGCCTGAACGCGGGGTAGCGGCCAGATCGGACGCCATGATCAGCGCGGCCCCACGGTAGAAGGTGCCTGGCGAGACCAGCATCCGCCCATAGCGGATCGGGACCAGCTCGGGCACCCTGCTCTCGGCCTGTTCCTGAAGCAGCGCCACCGGGTCCGGGCGGTCTGCCACAGGCTCCCATTTCCCGTGGCTGGACCGGGGTGCTGCCTTCCGCGCGGCCTTGCCCCTCGCCACCCGGTCTTCCAGAGTCAGACCCGCGCGCTTCCACGCCGGAGAAGGCAGCTGGTCAGATGACGCGGCCGTGGTTGCCTCCCTGGGGTGCCCGTCAGTTCGGAAGCCACTGACGCCTCTTGCTGCCATTGCCGCCTCCTGGCTAAGTGCAGCCTCCCACCTGCGAGGACAGCGTACCGCGTGGTGGACTGTAACCTACCTGTATCAAGCTGGCCTTGCCCGTCGGCCCGCCGTGCGGTCCGGGAACGTCATCGCTCGCCCGTCAACACGCCTCAGCATGGCCCGCGTCGAACAGCCTGTTTGGCAATGCGCCAGATGTCATCGGCTGTGCATCCAGGCGTATGCCGCTGAGCGCGAACGCGGGCGGCAAGATCGCCGGCCGACGCCACAGCTTGAGAGGTTGGCAGCCTCGAGGAGGACGAGGAGGAGCAGAGCACGGCATCGGCGTAGATGTGGCCAGGAGCGCCGGGCCATTAGCGGGCCATTAACCCCGGTGACGAGGGGTCTCTCACGGTCACTCGCGGACAGCCTGTCCCGCAGGTCAGATCATGTGACCGGCCCGGACGGTGCAGATTCCCAAGCTGATAGTGCGGGTTCGATTCCCGTCACCCGCTCTGAAGCTACGGTCCAGGTCAGAGTCGGTTTCGATGGCTCGTTCAAGGCAGCAAGGTCAACGCAGCCACGTGGCTGGGCCGGACTACGGTGAAGTGACGGCGGTCCAACGTCGCCACGTCGGTCAGACCGAGCCGTTCGGCTATTGCGGTAACCGAGGCGTCGGTGGTTCCGAGCGGAAGGCTCATACGCTGTCACCAGGCCAGCCATCCGTGCGTAGTCAGCGCTGGATAGGTCGCCAGGCGTAAAGTCGCTGCCCTGCCGGATTGGCCTTTAAAAGGTAATCAAGTGCGACGCTAGGCCGGAGCTTGCCCGGACCGGGCGCGGGCCATCCCCTGCGGCGTGCAGCACTGGCTCAGTGCGGTACCTGCTGGAAGGTTGCAGCAACCAGGCTGACTCGCACATCGAGTCCTTTCAGGCCCGCGGCGTTGAGGTCCTGGCGGAGATTGGCGAGGCCCGGGGCGGGGTTCGGTCCGGCAGCCTCGATGAGCACCTGGTCGCCGGTGGCGGTAACACCGGTCACGGACCAGCCGGCGTCACTGGCCCACCGTACGGCGACCGCCTGCACTTCGCTTTCCCGGACTGCGGTCTTGTCGATCCGGTCCGAGTTGATCCACAGCGGGACGATCACTACGAGCAAGATCGCCGTGATAGTGGCGATGGCGCCGCCGTACCGGAAGCCGGTGGTGACCCGCTGACCGAAGATCCGGTGGACCCGGTGAAAGGCCATGACGACGATGCCGCTGGCCAAGATGGCCGCGACATTGGTCGCGAACAGCAACAGGGCGCCCAGGGCCTGGTGCGGGGCGCCGGATTCCAAGGTCAGCCCGACCACGGCCAGGGGCGGTACGAGGGAAATGGCGATAGCCACGCCCGGCAGGGCGTCGGAGATATCGGACCGGGCCAGGGCGACCGAGCCCACCGCCCCAGTGGCCAAAGCGGCCACCAGATCCACGATCCGGGGGGTGACCCGGGCCGCTATCTGGCTGTTGGTCGCCGCCACCACCGGATAGGAAACAAACAAGCCGGTCAGCCATCCGATCGCTACCACGGCGGCGGCGCCGGCCACCACCAGAACCACGCTGCGGCGCAGGTTGGCCCGGTCGGCCAGTACCACCGCGAGGACGATCCCCAGGATCGGGGTCATCAAGGGAGCGACGATCATCGCGCCGATCACCGTGGCTGTCGAGTCGCTGACCACCCCGGCCGACGCGATCACCGCCGCCAGCGGCAGCAGCAGCCAGAAACGACTCAGCCGACGGTTGCGCTCCGGGCCCTCGAAGAACAATTGATCGCGCATCCGCGTGATGTCGGCTTCGCTCAGGCTACTCATCTGCTCGTCACCCCTGCCATTGCTTGGATCAGGCTCCGCGCTACCTGGTGGTGCCATCTTCCCCGGTCGCCATCGTGCCGCCGAGGCGGCGCGGAGCCGATCGCGTTTCGGGCGGCCTGAGCGATGCGCTCAACGCTCGCGGATCACACGAGGGCATCGGATGACAACCCCGCCGCAGGCTGAGGTGCTGTGATCTCAGCGAGGATTAACGGCGGGTGGTTGCCAGCTGCCGTCGGTCATGGCCTGCTAGGGCCAGTAGCCGCGGATGTACAGCGAGAACGGGCCATCCGGCGCGGGCCGCCAGTTCGCCTCGTGCCCTGGGCCGGGCGAGGTCGCGGCCGCGTACAGGATCAGGGAGTCCCGTCCTAGGTGAAGGTGCTGTTCTTGGTGCCGAGTGGATCGGCGCCTGTCAGGAAGACGGGGGAGGAGCAGGCACAGGACGGAGCCCTGCCCGTCACCGCCGCGATGGCGTGGTCCCGTCCCACGTCACGGTGCCACCGAGCGGGCGGAGCGGGCAATGCTTTCCAGCTTGTCGTAGTGCTGTTTCCAGGCGGCGGCACCGGCTTGTGGCGGCATGCCGCTGACGCCCTCGCGCAGCCCGGCCGCACCGTCGATGGATTCCCTGATGATGTCGGCATGCCCGGCGTGCCGCGCGGTCTCCTGGATCGCGTGTAGGAGCAGGGTGTGCAGCGTCGGGTGCCTGCTGTCTTCCGGCCACCACGGCACGGTTCCGCGCGCATCCAGTGGCAGTTCCTGGATCGTGGTGTCGGAGTGCGCCCACACCCGCCGGTAGAAGTCCGATACCTGCTCGCGTGACTCGGCCTCGGTGGCATACATGCCGCCGCTCAGCTCTGCGTCGTTGCCCTCGTGCCAGTCCAGGTCTTCCTGGCCGGGGAACGGCCGGTCAAGCACCTGGCCGAAGTACATGAAATCGACTGCCGCGCAGTGCTTGACCAGGCCGAGCAGGTTGGTACCGGTGGGCGTCATCGGCCGTCGGATGTCGTATTCAGAGAGCCCGTCAAGTTTCCAGAGCAGGACCTCGCGCGCGTTCTGCAGGTACCGGTGCAACGACTGCTTTTCATCTGCTTCACTCATGGCCGAGAGTCTTTCCCAGGCACGGCAGCTTGTCGATCCGACTCCCCGGAACCCACTCGTCGCTTGGGAGCATGCGGGAGCCACCCGGGTGAACGACATAACGGTTCCCCGGACTTCCGCGGACTTCCAGCGGACAAAGGACAAGGCCGAGGTCACGGACTGATCTGAACCCTGTCGGACACTGACACGGGAATCAGCGGTTGAGAGGATTGCGCGGAGTAGCCGATAAGCGCTGGCCGCCATCAAGCGCGGCACACGCCTACCGCGTTACTGCCGTCCGCCGGTCTGGATCCACACCGAGAGGTGGGCGGGCTCCAGCGTCTGCTGCACCGAACTGGCCAGGTCGGCCTGGACGGCGTCCAGGTCGACCGCGTCTTGCAGCCGGGCCGCGAACGCGGCGATGATCCGGTCGGCGTCATAGCGGGCCCGGTTGAACCGCCGGTCCACGATGGTCTGGACCCGGCGGCGCACCGGGTTGAACAGCGCCGCCGCGGCCAGGGTCGCCACCGCCACCGCCACGGTGCTGCGGGACCGGAGGACCTCGGTGGCCAGCAGCACGATGCCCGCGTACACCCCGACCAGCAGGCCGGTCACGATCGCGTAGGCCAGCGTGCGGGAGATGATCCGGTCGATGTCGAACAGCCGGTACCTCAGCACGGCCACCCCGACGCACAGCGAGAACGCCAGCAACCCGGCCAGGAAACAGGCGGTGCCGATGGGCGACGGGCCGGGCACGGTGTCGGTCACCGCGGCGGCCACGACCGCCGCCAGCCCGGCCATCAGCCACTTCAGCTGCTGGCGGCGCTCACCCGACGACCCCCGCCAGCTGGCCACCTGGCCCGCCAGCGACGCCACCAGGCACAGCGCGACCAGCAGGAAGATCACGGTGAACGCCGTGTTCCACCATCCGGCGGCCGGATCGTCGCCGCTCAGCAGGAACAGCTGCCCGGCGGAATCGACCTGCGGGTGATGGCCGGTGATCGCGCCCACCGTGATGACCAGGGTCCAGGTGATCCACACCAGGCCGATACCGGCATAGGCCCACAGCACCCACCGCCACCGCGGGGACGGCGGCCGGCCATCAGGGAACAGCAGGACGGCCAGCCCGAACAGCACGAGCCCCAGCACCCCCGCGGGCAGGACCAGCAGCGCCACCTAGCCCAGCGGCAGCCCGCCATGATGCAGCCGGTAGCCGGCCACCGCGTAGTAACTGGCGTCCTCGGTGAGCATGGAGGTGGTCGACCCAACCAGGAAGAGCCAGCCGAGCGGGTTACCCGGCTTGCGCCAGGCCACCACGAAGCCCCCCGCCGCGCCCGGGGCGGTGACCCACACCGGCACCGAGGCAGTGGCAGCGTTCAGGCTCTGATGCGCCAGCCGGGCCAGCGGCACAGCGGCGACCGCCAGGACCAGCACCAGGCCGCCCAGCACCAGCGCGACCACGGGCAACCCCAGGCGCAACCGGGCGCCAGCGCCTCGCGCCGTTACGCCCGGCCGCCCGGCCATCGTCCCCCCTCGCTCATGGTGCGACGTTACGCCCGGAACGTTCCGGAAACGTTACGGCTCATGGCGACAGGTGGTGCATGAGCGCTGGCTGGGCTCAGCCCCGGGGATGGCCCGCGAAGCGGCATGTCCCCCTCCGGCATCAAGCGTGAATGTGACCGGGCAACGAGCCCAGGACAAGGTGCCCGCTGAACGCGCACGCCGGGTCACGCTTGACGGTGGCGGCCTCTGCGGACACTCCGGTCAGGAACCAAGGGCCAGGCCGAGCCTGCCCGGACCCGGACCCGGACGCGGGCCATCCCTCCCCAACCTGCGACGCCGTGTAATTAACGGGCAATCAGTCAGGGTGACGCGCGGCCAATCGCGGCTACTCATGGTAAGTCCAGCTGGCTGGCCAGCGGCATCGGCGGGCATGACCTGTCCCATCCCAAGCTGACAGTTCGAGTTCAGAACTAGCGCCCCAACAGCAACGTTCGCCCCGCAGGTACGCCCGCGGCGCCCGCCGCCAACCGGCCCAGAGTTCCATCGGGCCGGTCCTGACCGGCCCAATGCTCCATCGGGCCGGTCAGGAAGGGCGCCAGCCAACGCAGGGCATGCGGCAAAACGCTACTGGTCGCGGCGCTAGCTCTCTCCCCGTATGGCCGCCCGCTGCCGTTCCATCTTGTCCGCCTCGCGGGCTGTAACTACCTGCGCTCCGAGCTCTACGACGCGATCACGCTCGCCCTCGGTCAGCCAGCCCGCGAGCGAGCCGTGCCCAGCGGACACTGCGTGTCCGTACGGGACGAACAGGGACTCGCATCCGATCACCAGGCCGTTCGGCACCCAGAGCGCGATGCAGAGGGGGCGGGTTATCGGTGAGCAAAGCAAGCGCCGGTTCACCGCGACCGCGCGCCGGACCACACCCCCGCGCCCGGCGGCCTTCCCGCTCCAGCCGGCGTCGGCAGCGTCTGCGTTCGGGACGGTGCGCGCGGGGCGGTCGCGCAGGCCGACCCGCACGTTGAGCAGGCTCACCAGGTCGGCAAGGGCCGCGGCGGCGAACAGCCCGCGGGGCGACAGCCACAGCAAGGCAAGTCCGCCGACGCCGTACTCGACGACCTGCATGCCGCCTTCGGCCAGGTTCATCAGCGAGCGCGCCAGGATGTAGGACCCCTCCGGAACGGTCTCGCGGACGAGCACCCATCTGGTCCCGCCGAGCATCGCGTACGCCGCGTACGGGATCGCCAGCAGGCCGAACCGTGCCTGCCATGGCATCCCCGGCACCAGTTGCAGCGCGTCCGAGACCAGCGCCGCACCCATCTGGTACATCAGCGCCGCCCTGGGCCGGACCCGGTCCGACGACGCGAGCAGCAGCTGCGACACGACCAGGGAGACCAGCGGCCCGCCGAACATCGACAGCCCGCTCAGCACGGCCGACCGGGTCGCCTCGTATGTGATGGTCGCCAGCGCCAGCCCGGATGCCGCCACCGAGATCACCACGACGCAGCGGTTGAGGAACAGGACGCGGAACTCCCGGCTCGCGAACAGCGACCGGTACGTGAGCGTCGCGGAAGGCACCCGTCCGATCTTGCCGGCCACCGTGGATCCGGTCGTTCCGCGCGCTGCACCGCGAGGCCCGCCTCGGCATGCTGGCCGAGGACCGGCTGCGCGACGCGGTGGCGGACATCCTGCGCTGGGTGTGCTGCCGGATGCGGGCGCCGTCCTGCGCCGGCGCGCTGGCCACGAGGTGCTGTACTGGCGCACGTCCCTCGGTGACGCCCTCGCCGCCAGCGCGCAAGGTCAGGGAGGGTGGCCCCGTCGGTGTGAAGCAAGCGGTGAGCTGACCGGCCGCTCACCCCCGGAGGATGAGCAACGGCCGGCGGCGATCCGGCAGCATCGGGCCATGAAGGACCTTCCGGCCCGCGTACCGAGCCGTTAGCCCGGTCATGACCGGACCGAACCGCGAGGACCGCTACGTCAGCATCGGGCCCGCCACGTTCGTCGACCACGTGCGCCCGGACGGGGTGATTGTCCGCTGGGAATCGCGCCGTCACCGCAAGCACCAGAAGCCGGCCGCCGGGTCGACCTGGTGGGCGCCGCGGGCCCGCGGCTGGTGGATCGCCATCTTGTTCGCCGTCGGATCGCTGCTGTTCGCACTGGGCTCGGTGCCGGGGTACGCCAGCGCCGTCGGGGCCCGGTGGGACACCGTCACGTACTTCGTCGGCTCCCTGTTCTTCACCGCGGCCTCGTTCCTTTCCTACCGGGAGGCGGTCGACGCCGCGCCCCGAGCGCAGAACCCCGCGCGCCGGCGCTTCTTCACCTACCAGCCCGGGCGGATCGACTGGTGGGCCACGGCGGTCCAGCTCGCCGGGACCGTCTACTTCAACGTCAGCACCGGGGTGGCCATGGCGGCCGACCTGTCCGCCCAGACCGCGCACCAGCACGAATGGCGGCCGGACGCGATCGGCTCGATCTGCTTCCTCATCTCCAGCGTGCTGGCCTGGTACGAGGCCTGCCACGGCTGGGCCGCCTGGCGGCCCCGGTCCTGGGCCTGGTGGATCACGCTACTCAACCTGATCGGTTCGATCGCGTTCGGCATTTCCGCCGTGGCCGGCTACATCAACCCGGTAACCGGCCAGGTGCACAACGCCGGGCGGGCCGACACGCAGACCCTGGTCGGCGCGATCTGCTTCCTCATCGGCGCCGTGCTGCTGCTTCCCGAACGCACCGAGGAAGCCAGCGGCGAGACCCCGTAAAACGGACCCGGTCAGGGCTAGCTGGGCTTGACGCTGATCCGGGTACCCAGCTCGGCGCCCTGGCAGATCTGCCGCATGACCCCCGCGGCGGCCACGTCGAACACGTGCATGGTCAGGGACTGCTCGTTGGCCAGGACGAACGCGCTGGTGTCCATGATCCGCACGCCGGCCGCCAGCGCCTCGTCATAGGTCAGCCGGGTGTAGCGCACGGCGTCCGGATTGATGTTCGGGTCGCTGTCGTAGACCCCGTCGACGCCGCGCTTGGCGACCAGCAGGGCGTCGGCGTCGAGCTCCAGGGAGCGCTGCACGGCCGGGTAGTCGGTGGTGACGTAGGGCTGGCCGATGCCGCCCGCGAGCAGCACGATCATGCCGCGTTCCAGGTGGTGCACGGCCCGGAGCCGGATGAACGGCTCGGCGACGCTGTGGATCGGCACCGCGGTCATGACCCGGATGTCGACGTCGGTCCGGGCCGTGAGCGCGCCGCGCAGCATCAGCGCGTTCATGATCGTGCCGAGCATGCCGATGTTGTCCGCCTCGGCCCGGCTGATGCCCCAGCCGTCCGCCATCCGGCCGCGGAAGTAGTTACCGCCCCCGACCACCACGGCCACCTGCACGCCGAGATCGCGCACGGACAAAACCTCCTGCGCGACCCGGGACAGGCTGGCCGGATCGACGCCGGTGCTCGCTGATCCGGCGAGCGCTTCGCCGCTGAGCTTGACGACCACCCTGCGATAGCGTGACAAGTCAGGAACCCCCATCCTGGCCTCCCCGAGCGGCGACCCCGGCCCACCGTACCTCAGGCCCGGGAGGTCAGAGCTCAGAAAGCGGAAGGCGCGGAGCTCAGTGCTCCGAGGCGAGGGCCAGGCGCCCGCGGCTGACCTCGACCTCCGCCTCGGCCGCGGCGCGGTCCGCCCACGCGGCGCCCTCGACCGACTTGCCCGGCTCGAGCTCCTTGTAGACCTCGAAGAAGTGCTGGATCTCCAGCCGGTCGAACTCGGGCACGTCGTAGATGTCCTGCAGGTGCTTCCACCGCGGATCCCTCGCGGGTACGCAGAGCACCTTGTCGTCCAGGCCCTTCTCGTCCCGCATCCGGAACATGCCGATGACCCGGCAGGTGATGAGGCAGCCCGGGAAGGTGGGCTCATCCAGGAGCACGAGCGCGTCGAGCGGATCTCCGTCGTCGGCCAGGGTGTCCTCGATGAAGCCGTAGTCGGAGGGATACCTGGTGGAGGTGAACAGCATGCGGTCCAGCCTGATCTTCCCCGTCTCGTGGTCCATCTCGTACTTGTTGCGCTGCCCCTTGGGGATCTCGATGACGACCTCGATGTCCACGTTTCGCTCCATCCCGATCCGGGTGATTAACTCCATTGTCCCCGTTGTACGCGTCGATTCTCGCGCGAGGTGGTTGGCTCATGGTGCGCCGCACCCGGTTCGCGGCCCTGCTGACGCTGGCCATGATCAACGTCTTCACGCTCGTGGCAGGCATCGCCGTGGCTCGCATGCTCCCGCCCCGGCTGGCCGCCCTGCGGGTCCCCACGGTGGCGCCCGGCTCGCCCGAACGCGCAGGCGCCGTCCTGGGCACCGGCACCGGCCACGACCCGCTGCCCACGACGGACGGGCTGAACAAAGCCCTGGCCGGCCCGCTGTCCGCCCCCTCCCTCGGCCCAGCCGTATCGGCCCTGGTGGCCGATCCCGTCACCGGGCAGGTGCTGCTGTCCGAGCAGGGCAGCCGGCTCATGACGCCCGCGTCCACCACCAAGCTGGCCACCGGCCTGGCCGCCCTGGCCGCCCTCGGCCCGGACGCCCGGTTCACCACCCGGGTGGTGCGCGGCGCCGCGCCGGACAGCATCATCCTGGTCGGCGGCGGTGACCCGACGCTGGCCGTGAACCCGTACCCGGCCCGGGACTACCCCCGGCCGGCCACGCTGGCCACCCTGGCCGCGAGCACCGCGCGGGCACTGAAAGAACAGGGCCAGCGAACCGTAACCCTGGGTTACGACACCTCGCTGTACACCGGCCCGCAAATGGCGCCCGGCTGGCCCGCGGACTACGTGACCGGGGGCGACGTCACCCCGATCGTCTCCCTCGAGGTGGACCAGGGTCGCCTCACCGCGAGCGGCCAGCCCGAGGACTCCGACGACCCCTACAACCTGGAGCCGCGCAGCAGCGATCCGGCGCAAATGGCGGCCAGCGCCTTCGGGGCACTGCTCACCGCCGACGGCATCCATGTCACCGGGGCCCCGGCAGCGCAAACCAGGGCCCAGAAGGCCGTCCAGATCGCCAGCGTGACCTCGCCGCCGCTGTCGGCCATCGTGGAGCAGATGCTCCAGGAGAGCAACAACGTCATCGCCGAGAACCTGGCCCGTCAGGTCGCGCTGGCCACCGGCGGTCCGGCCTCGTTCAGCGGCGGGGCCCAGGCGGTGATCAAGACGCTCGACGGGCTCGGCGTCACCACCGGCATCCACCTGGTGGACGGCAGCGGCCTGTCGCCGCAGGACGCGATCGCGCCCGCCACCCTGGTCAAGGTCCTCGAGCTGGCCGCCGGCCGCCCCCGGTACCGGCCGCTGCTGGCCGGGCTGCCGGTGGCCGGCTTCTCCGGCACGCTGTCGGCCAGCGAGAGCGTGTTCGCCGGGATCAGCGGCGCGGCCCTGGGGTCGGTCCGGGCCAAGACCGGCAACCTGGGCACGGTGGCGTCCCTGGCCGGGCTGGTCTACGACAGGAGCGGCGGGGTGCTGGTCTTCGCCGTCATGGCCGACCAGGTCCCGTCGGCGGGGCTGCTCGACGACGCGGCCAGCGCCATCGACTCGGCCGCCTCCGCCCTGGCCGGCTGCGGCTGCCGGTAGCGGCCGCCAACGATAACGGGTCCGGTTACGGGCACTGTCCGCAGCACGTACGGTTGGACTGTGAGCAGCACGCAGATGATCGACTGGGATCTCGCCATTTCCACCGGTACCCGATGGGCCCGGCCGGGGCCGCAGGTCAGCCTGGCCGAGGCCCGGCGGACCGTCTCCGAGCTCCGCGACCTGGCCGGCGCCGTCCAGCAGCCGGTCCACGACCTTACCGGGATGTCGGCCACGCCGGACGGCTCGCTGGGCCGCGTCGCCGTGGTGGACCGGCCCGGCTGGATCAGGGCTAATGTGGACGGCTTCCGCGTCGTCCTGGAGCCGCTGGTCGAGCAGCTCAGGGAACGAACCCACGGCCAGGCCAGCCAGTCCCGGCCCGGCGGGGTGATCAGCGCGGTGGGATCGCGGGTGACCGGGATCCAGGCCGGGCTGATCCTGGCCTACCTGTCCGGCCGGGTGCTCGGCCAGTACGAGCTGTTCCTGCCGCCGGAGACCTCGCCCGTGGACGGCCAGCACCCGGGCCGGCTCACGCTGGTCGCGCCGAACATCGTCATGATCGAGCGCGAACTCGGCGTCGACTCGCGCGACTTCCGGCGCTGGGTCTGCCTGCACGAGGAGACGCACCGGCTGCAGTTCACCGCGGTGCCGTGGCTGCGCGATTACGTGCAGGGGCAGATGACCGAGTTCCTGCTGGCCTCGGAACTGGACCCGGCGGCCATGCTGCAGCGGGTGCGCGCGGCGGCCGACGCGATGGCGGGCGCGGTGCGCGGCGGGGACGGCGGCAGCCTGCTCGAGGCGGTGGCCACCCCGGCCCAGCGGGAGATCATGGACCGGCTGACCTCGGTGATGACGCTGGTGGAGGGCCACGGCGACTACGTGATGGACGCGGTCGGCCCGCAGGTCGTGCCCACCGTCGAACAGATCAGGGAGAAGTTCAACGCCCGGCGCGGCTCGTCGGGCCGGATCGAGCAGGCCCTGCGCCGGATGCTCGGCATCGACCTGAAGATGAAGCAGTACGCCGAGGGCTCCCGGTTCGTGCGCGCGGTCGTGGACGAGGCGGGCATGGACACCTTCAACAAGGTCTGGACCTCCCCGGAGACCCTGCCGACCAGGGCGGAGTTCGCCGACCCGCAGCTGTGGCTGGACCGGGTCGGCGGTTCTTCCGGGCCCGCCGGCCCCGCCGGCCCCGACCTGCCTCCCGCCCACCCGTAGCCGCCATGGGTCCTGGCGCCGCGGTCGCGGAGGTCCGCAACGCGGTGCGGGGCTGCCTGTCCGACCTGGCCGCCGGCGATCTGGTCCTGGCCGCCTGTTCGGGCGGCGCGGACTCGCTGGCCATGGCCGCGGCCCTGGCCTTCGTGGCGCCGCGGGCGGGGCTGCGCGGCGGCGGCGTGACCGTGGATCACGGCCTGCAGGACGGCTCGGCCGGACGAGCCGCCGACGTCGCCGCCCTGATGACCAAGCTCGGCCTGGACCCGGTCCGTACCGTCACGGTGACGGTCGCGAAAAAGGCTGGCCCCGAGGCCGACGCCCGCGCGGCCCGCTACGCAGCCCTGCACCAGACGGCCCGCGAGTACCAGGCCGCCGCGGTCCTGCTCGGGCATACCCTGGACGACCAGGCCGAGACCGTCCTGCTCGGGCTGGCCCGCGGCTCGGGCGGCCGGTCCCTGGCCGGGATGCCCGCCCGCCGGGACCCCTACCGCCGTCCGCTGCTCGGGCTGCGCCGCGCGACCACCGCCGCGGCCTGCGCCGACCTCGGCCTGCAGCCGTGGCAGGATCCGCACAACCGCGACCTCCGCTTCGCCCGGGCCCGGGTGCGCCATCAGGTCCTCCCGGCCCTGGAGGACGCGCTCGGGCCGGGGGTGGCCGAGGCCCTGGCCCGCACGGCCAGCCAGCTGCGGGCCGACGCCGAGTGCCTCGACGAGCTCGCGTTCGCGGAAAGCGGACAGCTCCGCGAGCCCTGCCCGGACCCGGCCGGCCTCGACGTCAAGCGCCTGGCCGGCCTGCCCGCCGCGATCAGGACCCGGGTGCTGCGCGACGCGGCGATCGTGGCGGGGTGCCCGCCCGGCGCCCTCACCGCCGGGCACGTCGAACGGATCGACGCCCTGGTCACCGGCTGGCGCGGGCAACGCGGAGTCGACCTGCCGGGCGGGGTACAGGCCAGGCGCCGCGATGGCCGGGTCTGGTTCACAGGCGCACCGAGTGACAGGGATTTATTTTGGACGAACGTGACATGGCATCAGCGCTCAAAGAAGTGCTGATCAGCGCCGGGCAGCTGCAGACCCGCATTCGCGAGCTCGCGGCCCAGATCGACGCCGACTACGCCGGCCGTGACCTGCTCCTGGTCGGGGTCCTGAAGGGCGCGGTCATGGTGATGGCCGATCTGGCCCGCGCCATGCACCTGCCCGTCCAGATGGACTGGATGGCGATCTCCTCCTACGGCTCGGGCACCAAGTCCTCCGGCGTGGTGCGGATCCTCAAGGATCTCGACACCGACATCACCGGCCGGCACGTGCTCATCGTCGAGGACATCGTGGACTCCGGCCTCACCCTGTCCTGGCTGGCCGGCAACCTGCGCTCGCGCGGGCCGGCCTCGCTGGCCATCTGCGCCATGCTCCGCAAGCCCGGGTCGGCGCAGATGCAGGTCGACGTGGCCTACACCGGTTTCGACATCGGGGACGAGTTCGTGGTCGGCTACGGCCTGGACTTCGCCGAGCGCTACCGCAACCTGCCCTTCATCGGCACGCTGGCCCCGGCGGTATATCGGGGCAGCTAGGCTGGCCACCCAGGAGAACCCGGCAGGGGAACACAATCCGCCAGGAGAAGCGTTCACCCTCAAGGCACGGTGCCCAGACGGTGTACCGTCATGATTTGCGCCTCGCATTTCGTGGGAGCACGGGCTGCGAGGATGAACGTATGGCCATCCCGGCGGCGGTCGGCGGGAGTGTGAGGCTGGTCAGGAGGGAACGGCCCCGAGCCGACGGGACCGCTCATCGATGGAGCTAAGGCGCTTTTTCCGGGCACCACTGCTGCTGATCGCGGTGGCGGTGCTCCTGTTGCTTTTCGTGCTCGACTACGCCAATTCGGGGAGCTCCTACCAGCAGGTAGACACCTCCCAGATCGTCAGCCTCATCAACCAGGGCCAGGTCAAGAGCGCGGTAATCACCGACAAGAACCAGACGATCCAGATCACGACCAAGAAGCCGATGCAGGTCGGCGGGTCCCAGAGCGGTACGCAGTTCGAGGCCTCGTGGGTCTCCGGCCAGGGCCTGGAACTCGCGAATGACCTGCAGAGCCAGGTGAGCAAGGGCACCCTGACGGACGGGTACACCGTCAGCATTCCCAAGAGCAACGCCCTGCTCGACCTGCTGCCGACCGCCTTCATCTACCTGGTGATCTTCCTGCTGTTCTTCTTCATGCTGTCGCAGATGCAAGGCGGCGGCTCGCGGGTGATGAATTTCGGCAAATCCCGCGCCAAGCTCATCACCAAGGACACGCCGAAGACCACGTTCGCCGACGTGGCCGGGGCCGACGAGGCCATCGAGGAACTGCAGGAGATCAAGGAGTTCCTGCAGAACCCGGCCAAGTTCCAGGCCATCGGGGCCAAGATCCCCAAGGGCGTGCTGCTCTACGGCCCGCCCGGCACCGGCAAGACCCTGCTGGCCCGGGCTGTGGCCGGCGAGGCCGGCGTGCCGTTCTACTCCATCTCCGGGTCCGACTTCGTCGAGATGTTCGTCGGCGTGGGTGCCTCCCGGGTGCGTGACCTGTTCGAGCAGGCCAAGGCGAACGCCCCCGCGATCGTGTTCGTGGACGAGATCGACGCCGTGGGCCGGCACCGTGGCGCGGGCCTGGGCGGCGGGCACGATGAGCGCGAGCAGACGCTGAACCAGATGCTGGTCGAGCTGGACGGGTTCGACACCAAGGGCGGCGTCATCGTGATCGCGGCCACCAACCGGCCCGACATCCTCGACCCGGCGCTGCTGCGCCCGGGCCGCTTCGACCGGCAGATCGTGGTGGCCCAGCCGGACCTGGCCGGCCGCCGGGGCATCCTCAAGGTGCACGCGCGCGGCAAGCCCATCGCGCCCGACGCCGACCTCGACGTCATCGCCCGCCGGACGCCCGGCTTCACCGGTGCCGACCTGGCCAACGTCATCAACGAGGGCGCGCTGCTGACCGCCCGGTCCAACGGCAAGCAGATCACGATGGCCGCGCTCGAGGAGGCCATCGACCGGGTCATGGCCGGCCCGGAGCGCAAGAGCGTGCTGCTGTCGGAGAAGGAGCGCAAGGTCATCGCCTACCACGAGGGCGGCCACGCGCTGGTCGGCCACGCCATGCCGCACGCCGACCCGGTGCACAAGGTGACGATCATCCCGCGCGGCCGCGCGCTGGGCTACACCGCGGCACTGCCCACCGAGGACAAGTTCCTGGTCAGCCGGGCCGAGATGCTCGACCAGCTGGCCATGCTGCTGGGCGGCCGGACCGCCGAGGAGCTCATCTTCCACGAGCCGACCACCGGCGCCGCCAACGACATCGAGAAGGCGACCCAGATCGCGCGCGGCATGATCACCGAGTACGGCATGAGCGAGCGCCTCGGCGCCCGCAAGTTCGGCACCGGCGACGGCGAGCCGTTCCTGGGCCGGGACATGTCGCACAGCCGCGACTATTCCGAGGAGATCGCCTCCTCGATCGACGAGGAGATCCGCCGGCTGATCGAGTCGGCCCACGACGAGGCCTGGGAGGTCCTGGTCGAGTACCGCGACGTGCTCGACGCGCTGGTGCTGCGGCTGCTGGACAAGGAGACCGTGGCCCGGACCGAGGTCCTGGAGATCTTCGCGCCCGTGGTCAAGCGGCCGATGCGCGGCTCGTACACGGGCTACGGCAAGCGCCTGCCGTCCGACCGCCCGCCGGTGATGTCGCCCAAGGAACTGGCCCTGGCGGCCGCCGACGGCAGCGCCGGGAACGGCCTGGCCCTGCCGGCCAACGGGCCGGCCAACGGGTCCGCCAACGGCCAGGCGCTCGGCTTCGAGCCGGTCGACGAGCACGATCGCCGGGCCGAGCCGGGCCACGACGAGCCCACCGACACCCACTGATAACGGATGACCCAGAGCGCCACGGGCGGTCCCGACGGCCAGGTCAGGGAGTTCGACCTGCCGCGCATCGAGCGCGCGGTGCGGGAGATCCTGGTCGCTATCGGCGAGGACCCGGACCGGGACGGCCTGCGCGACACCCCGGCCCGGGTCGCGCGGGCCTACGCGGAGCAGTTCGCCGGCCTGCGGCAGCGCCCGGCGGACGTGCTCACCACGGTCTTCGACGAGAGCCACGACGAGATGGTCATCGTCCGTGACATCGAGGTCTACGGCACCTGCGAGCATCACCTGGTCCCGTTCATCGGCGTGGCCCACATCGGCTACATCCCGAACGTCAAGGGCCAGATCACCGGGCTGTCCAAGCTGGCCCGGCTGGTGGACGTGTACGCCCGGCGCCCGCAGGTGCAGGAACGGATGACCTGCCAGATCGCGGACGCCCTGATGGATACCCTGGAGCCGCGCGGGGTAGTGGTGGTCATCGAGGCCGAGCACCTGTGCATGACCATGCGCGGGGTGCGCAAGCCCGGGGCCAGGACCGTGACCTCGGCCGTGCGCGGGTCCTTCCTGGACACCGTGACCAGGGCCGAGGCCATGAGCCTGATCTACGGCCGGCACTGAGCCGCAGATTAACTTCGCCTCAATGCTGAACTGAAAGGCTGGCTGCGTCGTCTAAGGGGTAAGTCGACCCCCCAGTGCTTCCCCCTGAGCACCCCGCCGATCCCCCCGGGTCGGCTCGTGTACTAAGTCCGTCCCGCTGAACGGGACCGTTGCCTAGGCTTGGGAGGTACCGTGATAGCAGGACGCGAGGCGACGCGATGACTATGCTGACGCAGCGTGATCTAGGGCCTGACAAGAGAGCTGCCGAGATGAGCGACAGCGACGAAGCTGGATACGCGAACGGCACCGGTCTGCCCACGACCAAGGGCGGCAGTTCGCGGGGGGTGCACGGCGATCCCGTTGACCGCAGGCGCCAGCACGCCTGGGTCCCGGGCAGCGCCGCGCTGCTGACCGCGCTCATCGGCCTGTCCGACATCGTGGCCATCTTCCGGCCCGACCTGGTGCACAAGCTGCACAAGATCAACTACCTGGTGCCCGGCACGCTGACCACGGTGACCCGCAGCGCCGACGTCATCATCGGGCTGATGCTGCTCATGCTGGCGCACGGGCTGCGCCGCCGCAAGCGGCGCGCCTGGCAGGCCGTGGCCGCGCTGCTCGCCTTCGACATCGGCATCCACCTGTCCAACCCGCACCGGATGTGGACCACGATCATCGCGGTGGTCCTGCTCATCGCCCTGCTGTACTTCCGCAACGAGTTCTACGCCGAGGGTGACCCGCGTACCCGGTGGAGCGCCCTGTGGGTGTTCGCGGCCCTGATCCTGGCCGATGTGGCCATCGGGCTCACCTACATCCTGCTGGCCCAGGGGCTGCGGAGTGACTACTCGCTGACCCAGCGGGTGCAGGAGGTCGGGTGGGGCCTGATCGGGGTGGGCGGGCCCGTCCAGTGGATACCCGAGGCACGCGGCGACCTGTTCGCCATCCTCATGAGCGCGCTCGGCATCTTCACCCTGGTCGTGACCGTGTACCTGTTCCTGCGCCCGGCTGAGCCCAGGGCCCGGCTGGGCCGGGCGGACGAGGCGCGGGTCAGGGAACTGCTCGGCAAGCACGGCGACCGGGACTCGCTCGGGTACTTCGCGCTGCGCGACGACAAGAGCGTGATCTGGTCGCCCACCGGCAAGGCGTGCGTCTCCTACCGCGTCGTGTCCGGCGTCATGCTGGCCAGCGGCGACCCGATCGGCGACCCGGAAGCCTGGCCCGGGGTCATCGGCCCGTTCCTGGACGAGGCGGCCCGGCACGCCTGGGCGCCGGCCGTGATGGGCTGCAGCGAGCTGGGCGCGGAAGTGTGGTGCCGCGAGGGTAACCTGACCGCCCTGGAGCTCGGCGACGAGGCGGTCGTCAACGTGGCCGACTTCAGCCTGTCCGGCCGGTCCATGCGCAACGTCCGGCAGATGGTCAACCGGGTGGCCAAGCACGGCTATGTGGCCGAGGTCCGCCGGGTGGGGGACATCCCGCCGCGGGAGCTCGACGCCATCGTGCGGGCCGCCGACTCCTGGCGGGGCAGCCAGACCGAGCGCGGCTTCTCGATGGCGCTGGGGCGGATCGGCGCCCCCGGCGACGAGAACTGCGTGCTGGCCACGGCCACCGAGGACGGGGTCATCCGGGCCGTGCTGCAGCTCGTCCCGTGGGGCGCCGACGGCCTGTCCCTGGACCTGATGCGCCGGGACAAGGCCGCCCAGCCCGGGCTGAACGACTTCCTCATCGCCGAGACGATCAAGGCCGCCCCTGGCCTGGGCGTGAAGCGGATCTCGCTGAACTTCGCGGTCTTCCGGGCCGCCCTTGAGCGCGGTGAGCGGATCGGCGCCGGCCCGGTGCTGCGGGCCTGGCGGTCGGTGCTGATCTTCCTGTCCAAGTGGTTCCAGATCGAGTCCCTGTACAAGTTCAACGCCAAGTTCTGCCCGGTCTGGCAGCCGCGGTTCTTCGTGTTCCCGAGCAGCAGGGACGCGCCGCGGATCGCGGTGGCCGCCCTGGAGGCCGAGGCGTTCCTGGTCTGGCCGCGGCTCGAGCTGCGCCGGATCGCCCGCAAGCTCGGCCTGGCCAAGGTCAAGCACCAGCTGCGCCGCGCCCCGGTACCGCAGCGTTGACCACGCTGCCCGGCCTGCCCAGCGCGGACCGGACCCTGGTGATGGGCGTCGTGAACGTGACGCCCGATTCGTTCTCCGACGGCGGCCGGTGGTTCGGGGCGGACGCGGCCGTCAAGCACGGCCTGGACCTGGTGGCCCAGGGCGCCGACATCGTGGACGTCGGCGGCGAATCCACCCGGCCCGGCGCCCAGCGGGTCTCCGAGGAGGAGGAACTGCGGCGCATCGGGCCGGTCGTCACCGAGCTGGTCAAGGCGGGCGTGCCGGTCTCCATCGACACCATGCGGGCCGCGGTGGCCGCCTTCGCGGTGCAGGCCGGGGCCACCCTGGTCAACGACGTGAGCGGCGGCCTGGCCGACCCGGACCTGCCGCGTCTGGTGGCCGCGGCGGGGGCGGGCTACGTGGTCGTGCACTGGCGCGGGCACAGCCAGGACATGTACTCGCGCGCCGTCTACGCCGACCTGGTCGGCGAGGTCCGCGACGAGCTCAGCCGCCGCATCGAGGCGGTGGTGGCCGCCGGGGTCGACCCGGAGCGCATCGTGGTCGACCCGGGCCTCGGCTTCGGGAAACGGCCGGAGCACAACTGGCCGCTGCTGACCCACCTGGCCGATATCGCCCGGCTCGGCGGACGGACCTTCCCGGTCCTGGTGGGCGCGTCCAGGAAGCGGTTCCTCGGCCTGCTGCTGGCCGGCCCGGACGGCACGCCGCGGCCCTTCGGCGAATGCGACGGGGCCACCGTGGCCATCTCGGCGCTGGCCGCCACGGCGGGGGCCTGGTGCGTCCGCGTGCACGAGGTGCCGGCCAACGCCGACGCGGTACGGGTGGCGGCCGCGTGGCGCGCCGCCGCGGCCCGCCCGGAGTGACCATGCCAGCGCGCGCGGTGCTCTCGCTCGGGGCCAACCTGGGTGACCGGCTGGGTACCCTTCAGGGATGCGTGCAAGCCATCGCCCGGCTCCCGGACACTGACGTGCTGGCCATCTCGCCGGTCTACGAAACGGCCCCGGTGGGCGGGCCGGCCCAGCCGGACTACCTCAACGCCGTGCTGATCCTCCAGACTGGCCTGCCGCCGGGTGACCTGCTCGAGGCGGCCCATCGCATCGAGGCGGACTTCGGCCGGGTCCGGGCCGGACGATTCGGCCCGCGGACGCTCGACATCGACCTCATCAGCTACGCCGGCCAGGTCAGCGACGACCCGGTGCTGACCCTGCCGCACCCCCGGGCGCACGAGCGGGCCTTCGTGCTCGCGCCGTGGCACGACATCGATCCCGGCGCCGAACTGCCCGGCCGCGGAGCGGTCGCCCCGCTGCTGGCCGGCCTGGACCGTGACGGCGTACGCCAGGTGCCCGGTGCGGCCTTGCGGGAGCCGGCGCCATGAGACCGACCCGGACCTCCACGCTGGTGATCGTCGCCGTGGTCTGCGCGGTGCTGGCCTGGCTGCTGCTCAAGTCGGTCTACACGCGCCTGCCGCCGCTGCCCTGGACCGGGGTGCCGGCCCTCCTGGTGGCCGCGCTGGCCGAGGCCTGGACCGGGCGGGACCTGCAGAACCGGATCGCCGGGCGGCGCGGCCTGAAGCCGGCCGCGCCGCTGTTCGTGTCCCGGATGGTGGCGCTGGCCAAGGCCAGCGCGCTGGCGGGCGCGGCGATCGCGGGCCTGGCGGCCGGTTTCGCCATCTACCTGAGCGGCTCGCTGAACGCGCCGGTGCCGCGCCAGGACGCGCTGACCGCCGCGATCACCGCGGCGGCCGCGGTCGTGCTGGCCTGCGCCGCGCTCTACCTCGAGTACTGCTGCCGGGTGCCGAACGCCCCCGACCGCGACCAGGCCGACGACCCGGCCCGCCTGTCCTGACCGCCTCCGATCCGCCGCGGCTGGTCACCCGGCCCCTGCTGATCAGGTTCGTGTCCGTCCTGGGGGGCGCGGCCAGCTTCTACCTGCTGCTGTCGACCGTGCCCGAGTACGCCCGGGCAACGGGGGCCAGCGCGGGCACGGCGGGCCTGACCACTACCGCGCTCACCTTGTCCAGCGTGGCCGCGTACCTGGTGGCGCCCCGCCTGATCGCCCGCTACGGGTACCGGCCGGTGCTCGCGGCCGGCCTGGCCGCGCTCGGCGCGCCCGCGCTGCTGCTGGCCGTCCCGCCCGGCACCGGGGCCGACCTCGCGGTCATCATGGCCGTCTGCGCCGTTCGCGGCGTCGGCTTCGCCGTCACCTGCGTGGCGGGCTACGCGCTGACCGTCACGCTCATCCCGCCGCAACGGCGCGGCGAAGGCCTGGCCCTGGTCGGCGTGGTGAGCGGCGTGCCGTCGGTGATGTGCCTGCCGCTGGGCGTCTGGCTGGCCGCCCACGCGGGTTACCGGCCCGTGTTCCTGGCGGGCGGGGTGGCCGCGCTGGCCGGGCTGGTCTCGGTCCCGTGGCTCCCGCGGCCCGGGCGAGCCGGGCGAGCCGGAGGAGCGTCCACCGGGATCCTGGCCGCGCTGCGCGCCCCGGCCCTGAACCGCCCGGCGCTGACCTTCGCGGCGGCCGCGATGGCGACCGGGATCATCGTCACCTTCCTGCCGCTGGCGGTCGCGCCGGCCGCCGGCGACGTGGCCGCACTGGCCCTGCTCGTCCAGCCCGCCGCCGCCCTCGGCGGCCGCTGGCTGGCGGGCCGGTACGGCGACCGGCGCGGGCCCGCCGGGCTCATGGCGCCGGGCGTGCTCCTGGCCGCGGCCGGGGTGCTGACCCTGAGCCTGATCTCCGTCCCGGCCGCGGTGATCGCCGGGGCGGCGGGGTTCGGGGCCGGGTTCGGCGTCACCCAGAACGCGAGCCTGACGCTGATGTACGACCGGGTCCCCGAGTCCGGCTACAGCGCGGTGGGCGCCCTGTGGAACCTGGCCTACGACGGCGGCATGGGCCTGGGCGCGGCCGGCTTCGGCCTGCTGGCCGTCCACACCGGCTACCCCATCGCCTTCGCCCTGACCGCCGCCGCCCTGCCCACAATCCTGGCGCTGGCCCGCCCCGGCGCAGCCCGCGGCCCGGACCTGCCCGCGCGGACGCCGTAAGCGCGCAGCACGGCCCGTTCGGCCCAGAATCTGCGCCCTACGGCCCCGCACCTCAGCTCGGAGGTCCGCCGGGGCTCCGGCGCCCTTCGTATGGCTATCCTGGGTCCGCAACCGTCCGGTACCCGTGAGGACTGGAACGCACGATGAACCCTGAATTTCCCGCCCGCCCGCAGCCGGCGCCGCACCCGGCCCGGCTGGCCGTCGGCGTCATCGGCGCGGGCCGGGCCGGCACCGCGCTCGGCGCGGCGCTCGCCCGCGCCGGGCACGCGGTGGTCGCCGCCGCCGCGGTGTCGGAGGCCTCCGTGGCCCGGGCCCGCGCCGCCTTTCCCGGCGCCGTCATCACCGACCCCCGCCAGGTTCTCGACCGGGCCGACCTGGCCCTGCTCACCGTGCCCGACGACACGCTGCCGGGTCTGGTGACCGGGCTGGCCGAGACCGAAGCCGCGCTGGAGGGGCGCCTGCTCGTGCACGCCAGCGGCCGTCACGGCCTGGCCGTGCTCGAGCCCGCGGCCCGCCGCGGCGGGCTGCCGCTCGCGCTGCATCCGGTGATGACGTTCACCGGGCGCAGCGACGACGTGGACCGGCTGCGGGGCACCTGCTTCGGGGTCACCGCGCCCGACGTGCTCCGGCCCGCGGCCGAGGCCCTGGTGATCGAGATGGGCGGCGAGCCGGTGTTCATCGCCGAGGAACACCGCGACCTGTATCACGCGGCGCTCGCGGGCGCGGCCAACCACCTGATCACGCTGGTGGCCCAGGCCGAGGACCTGCTCCGCGCGGCCGGGGTGGCGGACCCGGCCCGCCTGCTCGGGCCGCTGCTGTCCGCCGCCCTGGACAACGCGCTGCGGTTCGGTGACGCGGGCCTGACCGGCCCGGTCGCCCGCGGCGACGCCGACACCGTGGCCGCGCACGTGTCCGCGCTGGACGCCGAGCCGTCGGCCTCGCCGGCCGCGGTCGCGGCCTACATCGCCATGGCCCGGCTGACCGCCGACCGCGCGCTGGCCACCGGCCTGCTCAAGCCGGCCGACGCCGAACGCCTGCTCGGCGTCCTCGGCGGCCGCCCGTGAGCTCCCCGGCGCTGCTGCGCACCAAGGCCGAACTGGCCGCCGCGCGTCCCGCCCTGCCCGCCCCGGTGGTCCTGGTGCCCACCATGGGCGCGCTGCACGCCGGGCACCGCGCCCTGCTGCGGGCGGCCCGGGCCGCGGCCGGCCCGGACCCCTCGGCCGGCAGCGTGATCGTGTCGGTCTTCGTCAACCCGCTGCAGTTCCGGCCCACCGAGGACCTGGACCGGTACCCGCGGACGCTGGAGGCCGACCTGGCCATGTGCGCGGAGGAGGGAGTGCGCGCGGTCTTCGCGCCGTCGGCCGCCGAGATGTACCCCGGCGGCCGGCCCGAGGTGCGGGTGGACCCGGGCCCGATGGGCCAGGGGTTCGAGGGCGAGTTCCGGCCCGGCTTCTTCGGCGGCGTGCTGACCGTGGTGCTCAAGCTGTGCCACCTGGTCCGCCCCGACGTCGCGGTGTTCGGGGAGAAGGACGCGCAGCAACTCGCGCTGGTCCGCCGCCTGGTCAGCGACACCGACCTGGGCCTGGTGATCGAGCCCGTGCCGACCGTGCGCGACCCGGACGGGCTGGCCACCTCGAGCCGGAACCGGTTCCTGTCCCCGGCCGACCGGGCGCTGGCCCTCACCCTGCCGCGCGCGCTGCGGGCCGGAGCGGCCCGGGCCGGCGCGGGGGCGGCCGCCGTGCTGGCCGCCGCGCGGGAGGTCCTGCTCGCCGAGCCCGCGCTGGCCGTGGA
>Ga0335074_10001681_pt1 | contig 29908 bp, 25 predicted proteins | sample Lox_Sample_23_FD_206715 | JGI IMG/M metagenome (GOLD analysis project Ga0335074, IMG submission 206715) | Soil microbial communities from Loxahatchee National Wildlife Refuge, Florida, United States - Lox_Sample_2.3 | ecosystem: Environmental > Terrestrial > Soil > Wetlands | place: USA... | reverse complement strand
GCCCGCTCTTCCAACTGAAGACATAGTCGCTGTCCTGGAACTGGGCGAGCGCGGTCTGTCCAGCTGCAGTCGCCTTCGAGGCGAGGAGGGCGGCGGAAGGCTCAAATGCTGCAATGGCCCAATAAACGGGCGGGTTGCCTCGCTGTTCCCCGTAATAGACAGCGCCTGGCACTGTGCCTGCGACGTCTCTTGCAACCAACCCGACGCCTCCCGGGTTGGTTTCCAGCCAAGAGCTGATGAGCGACTCCTTTACGCCAGCCGTCACAACGAGGTTCTCCCCTCTGGAGGCGCTGGCGGCGCCGGTAGTGGTGCTGCGAGGTGCCGACGTGGTCGGCTTCGAGGTCAGAGCCGTCGTTGGCCGAGGGGGCTTTGTCGTCGGCCCCCCCTTGGGCTTGGTCGCCTTGCCCCCGGCGGGAGAGGTCGCAGGTGAGGTCGTTTGCAACGACTTTGGGCCGTTGTGGTTCGCTTGGTCAGCACTGGTCACTGCCAGGATGACAGCCGCGACGACGACCGCAACGGCGGTGATCATTGCCAGCTCCGGCCATGGCCCGCTACTACGAGACGGTCGGGCCCCTCGCTCTTTTTGAGAACGGCGCCGGGAGGGCATTGCGCCTTCGTCCCAAACCCGGGGGACCTGAGCAGTGCCGCCCTTCTTGTAGAGAGCTGAGGCGTCTTGGCGGGGGCGAACGTAATGAGACGTTTTGGAGGGCTCGGCGCTGCGCAGCTCTGCGCCGGGCAGCTCTCCGGCGTAGGCCGCGTCGCCGTAGCCACCCTGGTCATAGCCGCTCTCGCCGTAAGTACCCTCGTGATAAGTCGTACCGGCGTAACCGCCTTGTTCATAGGCGCCTTGTTCATAGGCGCCCTCTTCATAGGCTCCCTGGTCATAGCCAGTTTCGTGATAACCGGCGTCGGGATAGCCTTCGCCGTACCACCCTGCCCCGGAGGCCTCTTCGGGGGACCAACCGCCTTGCTGGTGCTCGTACCACGATTGCTCTTGCTCGGGAGCGTCACCGTACTGACCGGCCCACGCAGAGGGACCTTCCCAAGCCTGGTCTACCTGGTCCGCCGCCGCGTAGGCCTCCTCGTACCCGTCGGTCTCGAAGTCCCATACGCCGGTCTCGGCGTCGCCTCCCACGGGCGCGTACCCCGCCCCGGCGTCCGAGGGGTGCAGGGCAGGCACGCCACCGGGCACGCTATTTGCAACCGAGTGCCCGCCGCCGACGTCTTGGGCGGGAACCTCCTCAGGAGGCACGGCTGGGGGAGTGCCAGGCAGCTGATGGGAGGGGCGAGCACCAGGTTCAGTCGCCATCGCTCATCCCTTCAGTCCGGTCATGGCCTTTTTCCTGGTTCCCTGTCGCGACCAATTTATCAACAGGGCCGCCACGACCACATAAACGCTGGGTGGGCACATTCTCAGTAAGAAAAGCTCCTCCTGATAACGATGATTTCCCGTCACGTCCCTGCGCGCGAGCCGACCTGCTGGGCGTCCTTCAGCCATTCCGCAGCCAATTCGCGCGCAGACGCTATTAGTTCCCCGCTCTTGGAAAAACTGAACGGCGATGTCCCGGGGACGACTGGCGCCGGCACGAGGTAGAGCTCGCAACGATGGCACCATTGCTCCAGTGTCGCGAGGTGGTTGCGCGCGACGACGACCGAGGTCGCTCGGAGGAGCATCCCAAGGACGCTTTTTGGCGTACGAGCTGTCCCGCCCGCCCCACCCGAGAGCACCCAAACGCGGGTGGCACCGGCGTTCACCGCCGGTCCCACCGGGCTGTCGGCGACAACGCTGCCGTCCATCAGCCAACGGCCTCCAATGTGCACCGGGGGGAAGATCCCAGGTATCGCTGCGGATGCGAGGAGAGCCGGTACTGCCCGGCCGGAGCTGAGGAGGACTTCTTCGCCCGTTGCCACGTCAGTGGCTGTGATGGTCAGCGGCAGCACCGAGTCTTCCAGCCGCTTGAGCGGGCAAGTTGCCCGGAGCCACCGGGCGAGAGCCTTGGACGAGACAAAGTGGTCGCTCGTGCCTAGCGCCCCGGCCAGCAGGACGAGGGGGTTGAGCGGGAACACATCGCTCCGAGCCACCCTTTCCCATAGCCTTGCGAGCGCGTCCACCCCTCCCTCGGTGGGTTCGGCCGCCACCAAGGCAGCGTTGAGCGCGCCCGCCGAGCTGCCCAAGACCATGTCCGGGTAGTGGCCGGCGTCCAAGAGCGCTTGCGCCATACCTACCTGAGCTGCGGCAAAGCTCGCACCGCCGCGGAACACCCAGGCCGTCGTCATGTCGCTGTCGTGGTGCTTGTCGCCGGCACGGTCGTTGGCACAGTGGTTACCGCAGGTGCGCTCGACGTCGTAGTCGTAGTTGCCGCCGGTTGTGTGGTTGACGCGCTCGCGCTGCCACCCCCTCCCCCGGGGCCCGTGGTCGAGGTAGCCCCCCCCGGGGTGGAGGTAGTCGAGCTCAGAGGAGCAAGCGCAGTCGTTGGTACCCCGCTGAAATCGGGCCCTGGCACGATAATGCGTAGCTGCCTGGTGTCAGCCGCCGCCCCACCTGTCAAGCCGGCGCTTACGGTCAGCTCTGTCACGGTTGAAAGACGGGCCGTCAACCCGGGCATGTTGACAGCCTTGGCCTGGCCCGCGTTGAGGTCGACCGTTGTGACGACGCGCTGTGACGGGGCGCCCCCCGACGGGCTGATCGTGGCGGAGACCCAGACGCCTTGCTGGGCGATTTGTGTGCTGTCGGCGACTACGGCCGTGACCGAAATCGAGCTGGCGGGGGAGAGCACCTCGACCCCCTCTTCCGTGCTAAGGGCCCGCGGGTCTGTTGTGACTTCGTCGATCAACAGGGGTTGCGCGGGCGTCTTCGCGACGGCGGCCACGAGGCGCTTGGTGAACGACGCGAGCGACGCCGGCTGGTACGCCCCGGCACCGGGGATCCAAAGCGAAGCCGGCATGGTGGTCCCCAGCTCTGGCAAATCCTTCGCAAAGAGCTGGTAGGCGCTGTCGCTCAGCTGGAAATAACCGGCAGCGCCAGAGAGCACTGGGATGACGAGCGTGCTCTTGTCGCCCTCGAGCAGGTGCTGGACGCCGGCGGCAAACTGCTGAGCACCCTGCTCGCGCGCTACCAGACAGGCTTGCAAGAGCCCTGCAGCCGTGGCCAGGTCTGGCGGGGCATTGTCCGAGCGAACTGCGCGGTATGTGGACGCGGCTTGAGAGGCGATGCCGGAAATCTCCTCGGCGATCGCACCCGCCGGGCCGGCCGGCATATGTTGCGTGATGTTTGCCAGTTCGAGGCCTTGTGCGGTCGAGGCAGTGATCTCTGGGAGGACGGCGTCGACCCAATCCTGGCTATCGAGGGCCCGCTCGAACTGTGTTGAGCGCGCGTGCATCGATGCGTCGACGAGCAAGACCAGGGTCGTTACCACAAAGGGGATGATCAGCCAGCGCTGCGGCCCCCCGCGTCGTCTAGTTGAGCGGGGCGGCATCGCCATAACCCCTCAACGATACAAACGGTGCTCCTAGCTGGGCCGAGGGCCACGGCCTGTGCCGCATCACGGTCGCGTCACTTGGCACGGAGATGGTCCCAAAGCGGGCTAGAGCCCAGTCGAAAGCACCCGGACGACCTCATCTGTGCCTGACAAGTCCTCCAGGGTTGCGTCGGCGCCGAGCGCGGAAAGCTCTTTCAAGTTGTAACGTCCGGTCGCTACCAGCAAGCAGTGAGCGCCTCCCGCCACGGCGCACTCGAAGTCTCGCGGCGTGTCCCCTACAACCCAGGTCTGGCCGGGCGTAAGGCGTACCGCGCGCAGGGACGCCAGGCGTTCCAAGGCGATGGGCACGAGGGCGCGGCGGTCTTCAGAGTCGCTCCCATAGGCACCGGTTTCCAAGTCGAGCCATTGCTCGAGACCGAAGGCGGAAAGCTTTACCACTGCGTTCGGCGCGATGTTGCCGGTGAGCACTGACAGGTGGAACCGGTCGTCCTGGGACAGGACCTCGAGCAGTTGAGTAGCCCCTGGGCACGTGCTCCCATCGCGGGCGACCTGGTCCGCCGCCGCTGCCAGCTCGCGCTCGAGGTGCGCCAGGACAGCAGGCAGGTGGCCAGGGTCTTCACTGTGGAGAAGGGCCATGTACTCCCGCACTATCTGGGGGTCCGTCTTGCCGCTCATCCTCACTCTTTCGACCGGTAGCACGCCGAGGACGGACTCGATGGCCCTGTCGAAAACCGCCCCCCCTATCTCGCCCGCGCGTAGCAAGGTCCCGTCGATGTCGAAGAGGAGGAGCCGTTCTCTGGCCACGCCCCGACCCTACTCAGTTCACATACGGGCGCCCCGGGTGAAAGACTGCGAGGATGGAGATCAAGCCAGTCCGTATTACCACCACGCCCGAGTGGAAAGCCCTCGCCGACCACTTCGCGAAAGTGCGTGAGCTGCATTTGCGCGACTTGTTCGCCGAAGATCCCGGTCGTGCCCAATCGATGACGGTACAAGCCGGTGACCTCGTCCTCGACTTTTCCAAAAACCGCGTTGTTGCGGAGACGATGCGGTTGCTGGTAGCAGTCGCCGAGCGCGCTGGGCTCCCCGAACGGGCTCATGCCATGTTCTCCGGGCAGCACATAAACGTGACGGAGGACAGGGCCGTGCTCCATGTCGCCCTCCGAGCGCCAGAAGGAGCAGAAATCTTGGAGTCAGGGCAAAACGTCGTGCCTGAAGTGCACAAGGTTCTCCAAAAGATGGCTGTTTTTGCGGATGCCGTGCGGAGCGGCAAGTGGGTCGGTTTTACGGGGAAAAGGATAAAGAACGTTATCAATATAGGCATCGGTGGTTCAGACCTCGGACCTGCGATGGCGTACGAGGCTTTGCTGCCCTATTCGGAGCGCCAGCTCAACTTTCATTTCGTCTCAAACGTCGACGGCTCTGACATCTGGGAGGCCACCGCTCAGGCCGACCCGGCAGAGACACTTTTCATAGTGAGCTCGAAGACCTTTACCACTCTCGAGACAATCGGCAACGCCAAGACCGCGCGCGAGTGGCTTCTTTCCAGCCTCGGTGACCCCACTGCTGTGCGCAACCATTTTGTCGCGGTTTCTTCCAACAGCAAAGAGGTAGCGAACTTCGGCATCGATACCGAGAATATGTTCGGGTTTTGGGACTGGGTGGGCGGTAGGTACTCGTACGACTCAGCCATCGGGCTGTCGCTCATGATATCGATAGGGCCACGTCCGTTCCTTGACATGCTTGCCGGGTTCCACACGATAGACGAGCACTTCCGCTCGGCGCCGCTGGAGCGCAACATGCCGGTCCTGCTCGGGCTGATCGGTGCCTGGTACATAGACCTCTTCGGCGCGGAGACCCATGCGGTGCTGCCCTACAGCCATTACCTTTCGAAGTTCCCGGCTTATTTGCAGCAATTGGACATGGAGAGCAACGGGAAGAGGGTCACGCTTGCCGGCGAGCCCGTCGACCTCGCCACGGGCCCAGTGGTATGGGGCACTCCGGGGACCAACGGCCAGCACGCCTATTACCAATTGCTCCACCAGGGCACCCGCCTCATCCCGGCAGACTTCATAGGCTTTCTGCACCCACCTCACCGGGTCGGGGACCACCACGACCTCTTGATGGCCAATTTCTTCGCCCAAACGGAGGCTCTCGCCTTCGGCAAGAGCGAGGACCAAGCTCGTGCAGAGGGAATTTCCCAGAAGCTTGTCCCGCACAGGACCTTTCCCGGTAACCGCCCCTCGAACACCATCGTTGCGCCGGAACTTTCACCGAGGATCCTCGGGGAGCTGGTCGCCCTTTACGAGCACAAAGTGTTCACTCAAGGTGTTATATGGGGCATAAATAGCTTTGACCAGTGGGGCGTAGAGCTTGGCAAGTCCCTTGCCTTGCGGATCGTGCCCGAGCTCGTATCAGAGGCTTCGCCGCAACTTGGCCACGACAGCTCTACTAATGCTCTCATCAACCGCTACCGGGCAGCTCGCCGGCCATGACAGGCTTTCGCGCCCGCAAGCCGCGGGCTCGGTGCCAGCCCCCGCACGGTGAGGTGCCGGCGTGCTCCTAGTGCCTAAATCTGGCCCATGTAGCGGTAAAGGGCGCTCCGGACGAGAATGTCGAGGTCTTGGGGCGACCCGAGCAGTTCTTGGCCGTCCCAGACACGAAGCTCGAGCGGCACGAGCGCCTTGCGTTGGAGGCCGATGAGCTCCTCGTCGCTCGGCGCCGAGCTGAGCATGTCCACGATCAGGTCGAACACGACGGTGCCCCACCCAGACAGGGGCCGGCGCGACTGGTTGAAGTCCCTGACACGCCTGAGCGAGCTGCGGTCACTGTGCGCCAAGAGGTTCAGGTAACCCCAAGCAGGTGCGGGCTCCCCTCGTTCTTGGAGAGCGATGAGGACGTCACCCTGGATCAGGGCCTCGGCCAGTTGGACAACCGAGATGTCCGATTTCTGCTGTGGATGGCTCTGGTTCACGCCACTTGCTCCTGTCCGTGCTACGGCTGGTTCTCTCGCTTTGCGCATTACTGCCGGGCAGCCCCGGGCCCCCAAACAAGGTTTCGCCAACAATTACACGCGCGGGAGGGTGCTCGCACGTGAACGCCCCGAACGTTCACCTGATACCGCGCACAGATGTAGCTGTCGCGCGCTGGGCGCGCGGTAAGTGCAGATGTGGCAAACGGCGATCGGAGCGGCGGGTTCAGCCCCGCGGCGCAGCAGCCCCCGTCGCCTCGAGGGCACCGAGGGCTTCGAGCATGCGCGCAGAGCAGCTCGACATCTGAAGAGGAGGGCAGCGCCGTACGACTTCATCGACGAGGCGGGCGAACGCCTTGCCCGCTTCTGAGGCCTGGTCGAGCACCACTGGTTCGCCACGGTCGGCCCCAGCCGAGACGGAAGGCTCGATGGGGATGCTTGCGAGGAGCGGTGCCCCGATCTCCTCAGCGAGGCGCTCGCCGCCGCCGCTACCGAACAGCGGGTAATGCTCGCCGTGAGCGCAGGTGAACGAAGTCATGTTCTCGACGACCCCGACGGTACGGAGGTAGCTCTTGCGCGCCATTGCTGCCGCCCGGGCGGCCACCTTTTGGGCCGCTCGAGCCGGCGTCGTCACTACCAGGACCTCGGCGCTCGGGAGCATGCGGGCGAGGCCCATTTGTATGTCACCTGTGCCCGGTGGCATGTCGACGACAAGGTAGTCAAGGTCACCCCAGGCGACTTCCTCGAGGAAATGTTGTACCGCGCGGTTGAGCATCAAACCTCGCCACATGACGGGCTCGTCTTCGCCCGCCAGGAACCCCATGGACGCGACGCGAAGCTCGCCTTGGCCGAGCGGGCGGACAAGAGGCCGGATGACTTTTTTGCTCGGCTCGTCAGCGTCCCAAGCCCCTTCCAGCTGGCCGCTCAGGCCGAGCAGCCTCGGGACCGAGAACCCCGCGATATCGGCGTCGAGGACCCCGACGACGTACCCGCGCACGGCGAGCCCAGCGGCTAGGTTGACCGCGACCGAGGACTTGCCCACTCCTCCCTTGCCCGAAGAAACGGCGAGTACCCGCGCCCGCGGGGGCACGGCAGTTTTGGGGGGGTTTTGGCGGGCCTTCCATCGCGCGCGTGCCATCAGCGCCGCCTTTTGTTCACGGCCCATCTCCGAGGTCTCGACGGTGACCTCGGCGACCCCCGTGAGCGCGCCAACTCGGCCCGTCACCTCGGCTTTGATCTGGCCGCGGAGGGGGCAGGAGAGGGTCGTGAGCGCGAGACGGACGAGCACCTCGCCCGCAGGCCGCACCTCGACTGCGTCGACCATCCCGAGGTCGACAATGTTGTCGCCGAGCTCGGGGTCGACGACGGCGCGGAGCGCCTCCCTTACGGACGAAGGCGCCAACTGCCAGTCGCTGCTCACCTTGACATCGTACGGTCCTTTGAGGTGAGGGCTACCGCTGCCGCAATGTGCGGCCACCCTAGGAGCGCGCTGGAGCACCGGGAGAACTTCATCATCGGACAGCCTGTACGATGATGAGCAAACGCAGTGGGCACCAGGAGGCGTCGTGAGCACCACTTCAGCAATGAGTTCGACCGAGATCCTGCTCCTCACCGAAGGGGCGACGGCGAAGGTTAGGCAACTGCTCGACGAAGAGGGCAACCCGGAGCTCTGTCTCCGTGTGGCTGTCCGGCCAGGTGGGTGCTCGGGTTACTCCTATGAGATGTTCTTCGACACAGAGATCATGGACGACGACGTGCGATCAGGCGCGAGCGGCGTCAAGGTGGTGGTGGACCCAGCCAGCGCAGCACTGCTTATGGGCTCCACCTTGGATTACAAGGACGGGCTTCAGGGCGCCGGCTTTTCGATAAACAACCCCAACGCCACGCGCACCTGCGGGTGCGGCCAGTCCTTCAGTTAAGCGTCCGAGCACGTCTCTGTCCTGGCTCTCCGGCAGGCGTCCTATGTCGGCGCGGGCGCGCCTGGGCGCCTGAAGGGTGGCACGCCCAGCGGGGCCGTACACGCCCGTCGTACGTGCCGGCGACTGGCTCTTAGTGTCCGGCCAAGTCGGCAGCAAGGACGGGGCCCTGGTAGGAGGCGGCGTCGCGGCGCAGTTGCACCAGGCGGTCGCCAACCTCTGCCAGCTTCTTCAGCAGCACGGGGCAACACTGGCCGACGTCGTCAAAACGGGCGTCTTCATGGTCGACATCTCTCAGTTCGCGGCCATGAACGAGGCCTACGCCGAGGCCTTTGGCGAGCACCGACCAGCTCGCACAACGATTGGGGTCGCCGGGTTGCCGCTCGGTGCTGCTGTCGAGATCGACGCCTGGGCTTTCCGTCCAGTGCAGTAGGCCGGTAGTGATGCTGAGTGCGCTAGCTCCAGGCACGGCGCCGCCCTGCGTGCGAGCGTGGGGGCTCGTGGCCTACAGAGCCCAGCGGCTCTGGCCGAACCTGTAGCCGACTGAGCGCACTGTCGATATCAGGTTCGCCTGTTCTTCGCCGAGCTTGGCTCGAAGCCGCCGGATGTGGACGTCGACAGTCCGGGCGCCCCCGTAGTACTCGTACCCCCAAACACGCGACAGGAGGGTCTCGCGGGTAAATACCTTGCCTGGGTGGGTCGCCAGGAACTTGAGGAGCTCGTACTCCATGAACGTGAGAGAAAGCGGGTGCCCGGCTACTGAAGCTTGGTAAGTCTCGAGGTTGAGGACGAGCGGGCCATACTCGACGAGCTCGGGGCGCAGGCCGCGCCCCGTGCGCCAAAACAGGTGCGCGAGCCGCGCTTCCAGCTCTCTTGAGCTCAACGGGGTGACACAGAAATCGTCAAAGAGATCTTCCCGGAGCTCCAGGGCACCTAGCTGCTGGGGCGAAAGCACCAATAGCAGTGGGGCAAAGGGGACGTCGCGCTTTCGGAGCGCCCGGCAAAGAGCAAAAGCTGCGTCCGGTTGCTCGTCCGCACACACAACACCGCCTGACCAACCGTCCTCAGGCTCGTACTGCTCTGCGTCGCCCGCCGAGCCGACAAACTTCCAGGCGTAGCTCGACATCGACAGCGTTTGAGAAACCGTTACAGGGGGCGGGTCTGGGAAAACGAGGAGCGGTTCCAAAGGTTCCTCCGGTCCGCCGCTCTTAGAGCGCTTCCAGGTAGCGACGGACCTCGAAGGGGGTCACCTCGGCCTTGTAGGCGGCCCATTCGGCTCGCTTGTTGCGGAGGAACCACTCGAAGACGTGCTCACCGAGTGCTTCGGCGACAAGCTCCGAGCCCTCCATCGCGTCCAAGGCCTCCGCGAGCGAAGCCGGCAACGACTTGATCCCCTCGGCGAGGCGCTCTTGCGGCGACATCTGGTAGATGTTCGCGCCAGCTTCTCTGGGCAGTTCGTAGCGGCCTTTTACCCCGGCGAGGCCCGCTGCGAGGACAACTGCCCACGCGAGATAGGGGTTGGCGCCTGGGTCTGGGGACCGGTACTCGATGCGTGTCGAATCGCGCTTGCCCTTTTTTGTGGGCGGCACGCGCACGAGGGCGGAGCGGTTGTTTTGCGCCCACGAAATATAGACCGGCGCTTCGATGAGCGGCTGGTCCTCCTGCGAGATGATCAGGCGCTTGTACGAGTTAACCCATTGGTTCGTTATCGCCGTTATCTCCCGCGCGTGGTGGAGCACACCGGCTATGAAGTGCCTCGCGACCTCCGATAGGTGGTACTCGTCCGAGTCGTCATAAAAAGCATTTGTGTCGCCGTCAAAAAGTGACAGGTGCGTGTGCATGCCAGACCCCTGGACACCACCGACCGGCTTGGGCATGAAGGTGGCCAATATCCCGTTTTTGGAGGCCATTTCCTTCACCACCACCCGCACGAGCATCACCGTGTCCGCCATGGTCATCGCGTCCGTGTAGCGAAGGTCGATCTCATGCTGGCTCGGCGCGTCTTCGTGCTGGCTGTACTCGACTGGGATGCCCATCTCTTCGAGCATGAGGACCGTCTCGCGCCGCAACGCGGTGGCACGGTCATTGCCCATCAGCTCGAAATAAGAACCTTTGTCCAGGGGCTCTGGTGCTTGGCCGGGCCCAGCGGGGGGCTTGAAGTAGAAATACTCGAGCTCCGGGGCAATATAAAAGGAAAAGCCCTGGTCACGGGCTTGGTTGAGCACCCTGCGCAAGACGTGGCGAGGGTCTCCTTCGAACGGGGTCCCATCCAGGTTGATGATGTCGCATACCACCCGTGCCACCGGGGCCCCGCCCGAAAGGTAGGGCAGGAGCTGGAAAGTCTTCGGGTCCGGCACAGCGAGGACATCGCTCTCCTGGACCCGCGAAAAGCCGTCGATCGCCGACCCGTCGAAGGTCATCCCTTCGTCGAGGGCGTTTTCGAGCTCGGCGGGGGTGATGTTGAACGCCTTCGGGATCCCGAGCACGTCGGTGAACCACAGCTGGACGAAACGGATCCCACGCTCCTCCACGGTCCTGAGCACGTAGTCCTTCTGGGAGTCCATCGTCTCTCCTCCGCCCGCGACACTGCCCGTGCGCCGGGCCCTTCGGCTATGCAACGATAGACCGCACGTGGGAAGTTTGCCGGCGTGGCCGGTGGGCGGCCTGCGCCGTTTACACAGAGTTCACAGAGGAGCAACATACTCGCCATACGGGAGTGCCACCGTGGGCTGCCGCAGTGGCGCGTCCCCCGGCGCCGCCACCTCTGAACAGATGAAGAAAGGGGTAGTACCTTGGCCCTCGAGAGGCGAACGCCCGAGGAGGTCCTTTCGCAGGTCAAACGGGACGGAGTCGAGATCGTCGACGTCCGTTTCTGCGACTTGCCCGGCCTGATGCAACACTTCTCAATCCCTGCTCATGAGCTGAGCGAGTCGGCATTCGAGGACGGCCTCGGTTTCGACGGCTCGTCCATCAGGGGGTTCCAGGAGATCCAGGAGTCGGACATGCTCCTGGTGCCGGACCCGGACACAGCGGTGCTGGACCCCTTCCGCCAGCACAAGACGCTCAACATCAACTGCTTTGTCCGTGACCCCGTGACCGGCGAGTCCTACACGAGGGACCCGCGATATGTCGCAAAGAAGGCCGAGGACTACCTGGTTTCTACAGGCGTCGCCGATACCGCGTACTTTGGGCCCGAAGCTGAGTTCTTTATTTTCAACGACATCCGCTTCGACCAGAACGCCCACGAGGGTTACTACTACATCGACTCGGTCGAGGGTATTTGGAACACCGGCAAGTTGGCCGCCGACGGGGCTCCCAACCTGGGCTTCAAGCCCCGCCACAAGGAGGGGTATTTCCCTGTCCCGCCGATGGACCATTTCCAGGACCTGCGTTCCGAGATGATCTTGATGATGGAAAAAATGGGGATCGAGATCGAAGTCCAGCACCACGAAGTTGGCACCGCGGGCCAGTCAGAGATCGACATGCGCTTCGACACTCTCCTTACGATGGCCGACAAGCTCATGCTCTACAAGTACGTCGTCAAGAGCGTTGCCCGCGCGAACGGTTATACGGCCACCTTCATGCCCAAGCCCCTTTACGGTGACAACGGTTCGGGCATGCACGTCCACAGTTCGCTCTGGAGCGGCGGGGACCCCTTGTTCGCCTCGGAGCTCGGGTATGCGGGGCTATCGGACATGGGCCGCCACTACATCGGTGGCCTTCTCAAGCACGCTCCTGCGATCCTCGCCTTCGCGGCTCCTACGACCAACAGCTACAAGCGGCTCGTGCCCGGTTATGAAGCGCCCGTGAACCTTGTTTACTCGCAGCGCAACCGCTCCGCTGCTTGCCGTATCCCCCTCTACTCCAAGAGCCCCAAGGCCAAGAGGGTTGAGTTCCGCTGCCCCGACCCTTCCTGCAACCCGTACCTTGCGTTTTCAGCCATCCTTATGGCCGGCCTCGACGGCGTGCAGAACAAGATCGAACCGCCGGACCCCGTGGACAAGGATCTCTACGACCTCCCCCCCGAAGAGCTCGCGAAGGTCCCCCAGGTGCCCGGCTCCCTCGAGGAGTCCCTTGCGGCTCTCGAAGCAGACCATGAGTTCCTCCAGGCCGGAGGCGTCTTTACGGACGACCTCATCGAGACCTGGGCCGAGTACAAGCGAGCTCACGAGATCGACCCCGTGCGCCTACGGCCGCACCCGTGGGAGTTTTACCTCTACTACGACATCTAGCCTCTGAGCTGCTAGGACGTCGTTCCGAAGTACGTCTGGTCTAGAAATGGTCTAGAACCCGGCACCAGGGCGTTTTCGGTCGGGCGAGCGCCATAACTGCGAGCATCTAGCTCCTCGGTCGCCTCGGCGTGGAACGCGCTGGCTGCTCGCTGGCCAGTTCTGCCATGCCCCTCGGCACGCCGGCCAAGACACAAAGGAGCTTTGTTTGCACGGGCGTCAGGTCGTGGCGTTCGGAAATATGGCCGAAGTTGCCCTGCACCAGGCGCGAGAGCTGGATGAGCCCATCCGCAGCGCTGAGCTGTCCGTCCCCGCCGCCAAGGTGGCCCCCGCAGTGGGATGGAGCGCCACGCCGACTATGGCGCGAGCCCGTTCCTAGGCGTCTCTTATGACGACCGTCCTGGCCACCTTGTCGTGCAGGCACTGTCGTTCCCCGTCCCAAAGGCACCAAAGATCGTCGATCAAACCGAGGAAGCTCACCAGGCTGAAGGCGAAATAGATCGCGGGCCGGCCCCAGCACACTTCCGGCGTCAAGGGTTCGAGACCGCTCTGGTCGAGCCTCACTCGCATCGGCCTTATATGGACGATGGCCTTCCCTGGCGTCCGTCCCCATCGGCGGTTGGCAAAGCCCTCCCACAGCACCTCGGCCGCGACCGCGAGCAGCGAGCATGCGAAAAAGATGCCGTCGGCACGGGCAACTTCTTGGGGTGGGAGGGTCGAGGTCCCATTGGTTGAGGAAGCAAGAGCATTGATGTGGTTGACGAGGTAGATGATCGCCGGGATCTCGCACAAGGCAATTACGGGCAGGAAAATGATGCCATCCAAGATCCGTGCTCCGAGCCTCGTCCACTGGCCTGCCAACGAGCTCGGGCCGCTGTCTGGCAAGTGGTAACGGGCCCCTTTGTAGTAGCTGGGGCCATGTCCCACCGAGGCCCCGGAGCCGGGGTAAGGGTAACCGGGGAGGCCTCCATGAGGCGCTCGGTAACCGCCGCCGTAGGGAGGAGCCGGCGGCGTGGCGTAGGGAGGAGCCGGCGGCGTGCCGTAGGGAGGGTGCGCTGGGGAGGGAGGCTCTTGCGGGGGGTGGACCGGCCAGACGGGGCCGGGAGATGAGCCCTGCTCCGCTGGGTTTGGCCAATCAGGCACACCAGCCTGGCTCATTGACAGGAAGCGTAGCCAAAGGGTCGTAGCATCAGGCTGTGGCAGCTGGCCCTAATTTGCTGCCCCGCGACGGCGAAGCGGTCCTCCACGAAACATGGGTGCCCCCAAGCGAAGCCGACGACCTGATGAAGGCCCTGATCGGGGCGGTGGACTGGCAACAAGAGCACGCTCGCTTCGGGGCCAAGACTGTCCCCTTGCCTCGGCTCACCGCATGGTACGGCGACGTTGGCTACCGCTACTCGGGCGTCGTCCATCCTCCCCGGCCGTGGCTTGACTTACTGGCGGACTTGCGTGGCCGTCTCCCGCCGCCTGGGGGCGTCAGCGCGAGCTCGCCTGGTTGGCGCCCCAATTCGGTGCTCGTAAATTTCTACAGGGACGGGCGCGACAGCATGGGGTGGCACAGCGACGACGAAGCCGTGCTCGGCTCTCTGCCAACGATCTGGTCGATCAGCCTGGGCGCCACGAGGCTCTTCCTCTTCCGGCACCGCCAAACCGCTGAGCGCGTAGGTGTCGACCTCGGCCACGGGAGCTTGCTCGTGATGGCTGGCGACTGCCAGCGCTGCTGGCAGCACGCTTTGCCCAAGACGTCCCAACCAGTTGGCCCTCGATTGAACCTGACGTTCCGCCTCACCGGCGCCGCGCGAGCGGACGCAGGGGTGAGATGACACAAGGGGAACCAACAAGCGCTTCAGGGGGTTGCACTATCGTCGCAGCATTGGTTGTCAGGTCGTCGCGAGGCTTAGGGGGTGAGAGAGCCCTGAAGGGCGCTCGGCGCGCACTGGGAGGCGTCTTTTCGTTATTAGCACTGGCAGGACTTGTCGGCGCGTGCGGCGGTGGGGGGCACAAGTCAGCAACGACCACTTCCCGGTCGACGTCTACGTCACTTGCTACCACCACCACGAGGGCCATCCCCACCACGACCGGCTCGACAACGACCACCGTCGCCGTGGCGGTCGTCAATGGCGTCCTGACGGTGTTGTCGCCCATCGGGCTCAATGTCCGCGCTGGGCCGTCCAAAACGGCAACAATCATCGCGACAGCTGCTCAAGGCACCGTCCTCCAAGTGTTAGGCCGCACACCTGCCGACGGTGGCTGGTACAAAGTTCACGGCGCGACCGCCCTTGGTTGGATGACTGCCAACCCCGCATATAGCGCTGCTGGGAGATTTGGGACCTATAGCTCGACGCCGTTCAAGGTGCTCTACCCAGCTGGCTGGGTAGTTTCAGGGGCGCCCGCACCGGGCGTGACGTTCCGCAACCCCCGAGGATCTGAATCAGTCGTGATTGTGGCAGGCCCCAAGGTCTCCAAATTGCCAACCGTGGCACAGGGTGCGGGTATTTCCGAGCACGGCCAGCAACAGGTCGTAGCATGCGGCATAACCGCACTGCTGCGTACGTACAACACCGCGAGCCCGGGCCGCTACCTCGCGGACGTTGCCTTTTCTATCAATGCCAAGCACGCCATGGCCCTCAAGGCGACTTTGCCGTCCCTGGCTCGGCTCCGCACCGTCCTCGACTTTGTGAACTCGGTGTCGTTCCCGTTCCCCGTGTGCGTGGGGCGGCCACCGGCGCCGACCTCTACCACTCAATAACCGAGGGCGGCGAAGAACACTAGCGCGGCACAAGGGCTCGAGGCGCCACCGTTGGGTGGCCCTACCGCGGGACCGGCTATTGAGAGCCGGCCCCGCAAAGGGGAGCTAGTTAGAAGTTGAACTGGTTGATGTTGGCAGCATCGAACACGAAAGGCAGCCCCAAGAGGATGGTGTGGTCCGGGCCCACTGTGTACTTGCCCAGCTTGCCACCCACAAAGCTCTGGCCTTGTGCATTGGTTATCGCCTTGGAAGCGAGCTCAACCGCTGCGTACGCGGCCAGATAGCCGAGGTTGGCGGGGTTCCACAACGCAAATTCTTGGCATGTCCCGTCGGCGACGAACTTCTTCATCTCGTCAGGTGTCCCAAGGCCCGTGAGCTTGACCTTGCCCCGGTACGTTGCCGTGTCGAGGACGACCGCGGCGGCCGCGATACCGACTGTCGTGGGTGAAATGATGCCCTTCAGGTTGGGGAACTCGGAGAGCAAGCCTTCTGTTACCTCGGTAGAGGTAGCAGTGTCGTCGTTGCCGTAGACAGTCTTGACGAGGTCGAGGTGGGGGTAGCTCTTGAGCTCCTGCTTCATGTACCCGATCCAGGTGTTCTGGTTGGTGTCGTCGATGGAGGCCGACACGATCGCGATCTGGCCTGAAGCGGCCGTCGGGTTCGCGGCGTCGATCTCCTTGGCGAGCATCTGCACCTCGATATCGCCTAACCCTTGAGGCGAGGCTTGGTCGATGAACAGGTCACGGCAGTTCGTGTCAGAGTCATAGGTGACGACGACAATGCCCTTTTTCATGGCTGAGTTGAGGGTCGGGCAGAGGGCGTTCGGGTCGGTGCCCGAGATGATGATTGCGTTGACGCCCTTGGTGATTTCCGATTGGATGACGGGTAGTTGCGAGGCGGGTGTGTCGGTCGTCCCACTGGTCTCGACGCCGTTTTCACCCAGTTGCTTGAGGGCGGCGAGAGCTCCACCGGTCTTCACGCTGTCTGCGGTGACGAAGTAGGAGTTACCGAGGTTCTTCGGGATGACGGCCACCTTGAGCCCCTTGACCAGCGCAGGCGAAGCCTGCGCAGCCCCAGAGGCGACAAGCGTGGTGGCGGCCATGGCGGCGACCGCCACTCCTGCGAAGACCGCCCTCCACTTTGGAACTGTCGAACGCATGGTTCCTTTAAATCCTTTCACTTAATTAGTGGAGTACTGGACCAGACCAAAATAGGTTCTTCATTACCTCCTTTCGCCTCAAGAAGTACCGGGTAGCCGGTAATGGTCGACGAAGCGCCGCGCCCGGTCGGCCAGCTCTCCCGCGTTGGGGATGAGCACGCTGAGCAGGAGGAGCCCTCCGGTAACGATCTCCAGAGCATTGGGGTTGAAGTTCGCCAGCAGCAGGGCGCTTTGGAGGCCGCAGTAGACGAGCACGGCCAGAACGACTCCGTAGAGCGTCCCCTTGCCCCCAAAGATCGACACGCCGCCCAAGAGCACGGCGGCGACCACTGGGAGGACGAGGGTTGTGCCGTTGTCCGCTTCCGAAGTGCTCAGCCTGAAGGTGTAAAGCACTCCGGCCATCGAGCCCACGAGGCCAGATACCATGAATAGCAAGGTCTTCACCCGCTTGACTCGGATACCTGCGAACTGGGCGGCTTCCTTGTTCCACCCGATGGCGACAACCGAGCGCCCAAACGGCGTCGCATGGAGCACTACACCGAAGATGACAGCAAGCACGACGAAGATAACGGCGGAGTACGAGAGCAGGCCGAGGGTGTGAGGTACCGGGTTTACCCCGATACTCGTGTACCGGGCGGGTAAGTTGGTGACGATCGCCGGGCCGAGGATGATCTCCGAGATGCCTTCATAGAGCGTCATCGTGCCTATGGTCACGGCCAGGGACGGGAGCCCCAAGCGAGTCACCAGCAGACCGTTGCAAGTGCCACAAACTAAGCCGGCGACAAGAGTGCAAATGATGATCAGCGGCATCGACCAATGGTTTTCCCACAGATAGCCGACGAGGCTGCTCGATAGAGCGAGCGTGGAGGCGATCGACAGGTCGATCTCGCCGGAAAGGATCACGAGCGTCATGGGCAATGTCATGAGGGCGAGCTCGCCGTAGAGGAGGCAGACGTTGCTGAACACGTTCTCCGAGGTGAGGAACTGGTGAGAGGTCGCGGCCCCGATCAGCACAGTCAGGACCAAGGCGATGACGAGCGCGCTTTCCCAGCGGATGAGGGGCCGCAGGTGCTCACCGACTGGCTTCTTGCCTTGGGGCGATGCCGTCGCCCTCTCGATTGCCGTAGCCGGGACCGGGACCAAGGCCTCGGGCCTACTTTCCTTGTGCAAGGCAGCCTCAGGTCTCATGTTGCAGGTTCCTCTTGCGCAAAGCGTTCGTCAGGCGGACCGAGATCCCGTGGTCAAGTGATATCGCCACAACGATCAGCAGGCCATCGATGGCGGGGTCCCAGAACGACGAGATCCCTAGGACGTAAAGCGCTTGGTTTATGGTCGTCAGGAGCAGGGCCCCGAACGCGGCGCCTACTACCGTCCCGCTCCCACCGAAGATGTTGACGCCACCGACTACCACCGCAGCGATGACGGTGAGCTCGTAGTTCAAGCCGGCCGTCGAGTCTATGGTCTGGTAATTCGCTGCCCACAGGACGCCGGCGAGCCCGGCAATACCTCCGCACAGCAAGTAGGCAGTGAAGATCCGCTTGCCCTTGGGGATCCCGGCCAGCGTGGCCGCATCAGGGTTGGACCCGATCGCGTACAGCTCACGGCCGGCACGGAACGAGCGCAGGCAGTACGCTACGACGCCGACCAAGATCGCGACGACGACGGTGAGATAAGGCACAGAGCTCAGCTCTGACCAGCTGGCGGTGGGTATGCCAAGGAACCCGCTCGGCAGAGTGCTGGCGATCACCAGCCCGCCACCGACAACGAGGACGTCGATAGCGCGGAAGATGTAAAGCGTCGCCAGGGTGACTACCAGGCCCGGGACACGGGCGATGGCAGTGATGGCGCCGTTCACGGCACCACATGCGAGCCCGATGACCAGCCCGACCAAGAACACCGCGACGATCGGGATCCCATGGACCTGGGAGAAAAGGTTGGACGACAGGTAGGCAGAGAGGCCAAGGACTGAGCCGACCGAGAGGTCCACCTGCCTGGTTAGCACGACCATCGTCTCTCCCATAGCGAGGAGGGCGAAGATGACCGCGTCGGTGAAGATGAACTTGATGTTCTGGCTATCTACGAACCTTGGCTGGATCAAGGCCGTGACGGCAACGAACACCACGAGCACAGCGACGATACCGAGCTCTCGGACCCTGAATATGAGGTCGGCGATGCGGCGCGGGCTCGTGTCCTCGTTGAGCTCACCGACGGCGCCCATGACCGCGCTCATGACGCTACCTTGTCTGCCTGGCCCGTCGCCGCCGCCACGATGGCTTCCTCGGAGGCGTCGTCATGGCTGAACTCGGCGACCAGCCGGCCCTCGCGCATTACCAGCACCCGGTCGGCGACCCGGAGCACCTCGGGCAGCTCCGACGAGATCATGAGGACTGCCACGCCTTGTTCGGCGAGCTCGACGAGCAGGCGGTGAACCTCGCTCTTCGTTGCAACGTCTATGCCCCTGGTCGGTTCGTCGATGATCAGGAGCCGAGGCCGGCGGCTGAGCCACTTGGCGAGGACGCACTTTTGCTGGTTGCCGCCCGAGAGCGTCGAGACCCGGTTCGAGAAGCGCCCGTACCGGAGGCTCAACCGTGTCGCCCACTCCTCGGCATAGCGGTGTTCGGCGGAACGCCTCACCAGGCCGAAGCGTTGCAGGCGGGCGAGCGACGGGAGGGCGATGTTGCCTCCGATGGACAGTTCCATGATGAGGCCCTGGAGCCGCCGGTCTTCGGGCACAAGGCCGACGCCCGCCTCCATCGCCGCCACCGGGGCGCCTCTTTTCAGCTTCTTCCCGCCGACGCGGACCTCGCCCGCGTCGTAGCGGTCGATACCGAAGACAGCTCTCGCGACCTCGCTGCGGCCGGCACCCACCAGCCCCGCGAGAGCGACGATTTCGCCGCTGCGGACTTGGAACGAAACGTCGACGAAGACTCCCTCCCTGGTCAGCCTGTCGACCTCGAGCACGACGTCGCCGCGCTGAGCTCCAACTCTTTGTTCGCGTTCGACCACGTCACGGCCGACCATCGCCCGGACGAGGTCGTCTGAGGTAAGGCCTTGCAGGAGGCTCGACAGGACCCGCTGGCCATCGCGCATCACCGTGACGCGCTGGCAGACGCCGAAGACCTCCTCCAGCCGATGGGAGATGAACAATACGGCCGCGCCAGAGGCACGGAGGGTCTCGACGACTCGGAACAACCGCTGCACTTCGTACGCCGACAGCGCGGCAGTGGGCTCGTCCATGATGATCACTCGGGCGTCCAATGAGAGCGCCTTGGCGATCTCCACGATCTGCTGGTCGGCGATCGAAAGGCCGCGCGCGATCCGTTGAGGGTCTAGGCGCACCCCGAGCGGCTCGACGAGCTCGAGGACACGGCGGTTCATGACGCGCGAGTCGATACGCCGCCCGCTGCGGAGGGGTTGGCGGCTCATGAAAATGTTCTCCGCCACCGTCAGGTCGGGGAAAAGTGTCGGTTCCTGGTAGATCACGGCGATCCCTGCGTCGCGAGCCGCGGCGGGGCTAGAGATGAACACCTCACGGCCCCCGATGCGCAGGGCCCCTGCGTCCGGCGGGTGGACACCAGCCAAGACCTTTACCAGCGTCGACTTCCCGGCACCGTTCTCACCGACCAGGCCATGGGTCTCGCCCGCGTAGAGCTCCAAGGACACGTCCACTAGCGCTCGCACAGCCCCGAAAGCCTTGCTCACATGCTCCATGACCAGGAGCGGCTCGGCTGTCCCGCCCATGGCAGAGGCGCCCTCGGGGGCGGGACGGCTTGGGGGCCGCGCGCCGTCGTCCACAGGGCCAGATGCCACGTCGCTACTTGCCTTCAAGCGCTCGTGGAACGCCGCGCCGCCCGAGGCGTTCACGCGTCCCATCGATGGCGAGAGCGACGCCGACACTGAAACGTTTCAACTTCGGCGTCTCCCATGCACAATTTGACGCATAACGACTTGGTCCCCCCCCAATGTAAGACTGACCACCCGGACGATAGCCACATGGGGATGGCATGTCAAGGCAAGTCGAGGGTCTCCCATCACCTTCACACGGAGGGAATTTGTTATTGTGCGGTCCTGGTCGGCCGGCGGCTCGAAGCCCTCACGATCAGTTCGGGTTCGAAGCGGACCGAATGATGACGATGGTCCGAACGTGCGGTCTCTTCGAGCAACAGCTCTGCCGCGGCGGCGCCGAGCTCGAACTTTGGTTGCCGGACAGAGGTGAGGGAGGGCGAGAGCATGGAGGCGAAAGAGACGTCGTCGTAACCGACCAGTGCCACGTTCCCGGGCACGTCGACTCCCGCCTCCGTGAGGCCCTTCAGCACTCCAAGCGCCAGCAGGTCATTGGCGCACATGACCGCCGAGGGAGGAGGAGAACTCGACAGCAGGGCGGCTGCTGCGGCTTCGCCCTGCTCGACCGTGAGGGCGCTCACTGAGATCTCCTCTATGGTAGCCGGGGCCGTTCGCCGCGCCCGTCTCAGCGCGCGCCACGCTCCCTCGCGGCGATCCGCGCACTGACGGATGGACAGTGGCCCGTTTACCAACGCGATGGAGTTGTGGCCCAGGTCGAACAAATGGCTGGCGGCCAGTTCGCCGCCGCGCGTGTCGTCCACCGTCACCGAGCAGAGGTCGACGCCGCTCCCATCCCGGTCGATCAGCACACAAGGGATGCCGCGCCCCGCCAGTTCAGCCACGCTGTCCAGCTCGGGAGCAACTGGTGCTATCAGCAAACCGTCCACGCGATGCTCCTCGAGGACGCGCAGGTAGCGCCGCTCACGCTCCATGGACTCGTCGCTCGAACAGACCATGAGCACGTAGCCCTCATCCCGCAGTACCCGCTCTGCGCCTCGGACCATTTCGGCGAAAAACGGGTTGGCAAGGTCGATGAGCACGACCCCGACGGTCCGGCTCTTGCCTACGCGTAACTGGTGAGCAGCCGTGCTGCGGACAAACCCCGTCATGTCGATCGCGTCCAGGACGCGTTCCCGGGTGGCGGGCGCCACCATGAACGGTCGGTTGAGCACGTTCGACACCGTCCCGAGCGACACCCCGGCTAGCGTCGCCACGTCGCTGATGGTCACCCTCTTGGGCTGGGCCGGCGCGGGGCCCGCTTTAGCTGAGCTCCGGGAAGTTCGCGCGGGTCGCCGGTCAGGTGCCGGCCTGGGCCAAGTGGCGTCGGGTGGCCTTGACATACCCTCGGCGCGTCGCTACCCTAACGCTTGAGCGTCAAGCTTCAAGTAGGGGGGGATGTGCGCTGCGTTTGCGTGTGCGCATCTCAAGCAATTGGAGTGCACAAAAGAGCGCTTTTGGGCAGCGTTTTTGAAACGATTCATTGCCAGGGAGCAAAAGGGCCGGGAGGCGCCCACCTGCCAGGGCCCGCACTTCCCGGCCGGAGGCTTTGATACGACATGTCGGTAGATAAGGTACACGAACCTCGGGGCGCGGGAGCGGGCGCCCGGGAGGGTGGCCGGATGGGCTCTGTATGACACAACGGGTGTGCTTCCAGTTGCGGGTCAGCCCAGAGCACGTCGAAGAGTACCTGAGGCGCCACTCGGCAGTCTGGCCGGAGATGCGGGCTGCCCTGAGCGCGGCCGGCTGGCACAATTATTCGCTCTTCTTGGCCCCGCCGGGCACCGTCATCGGCTACCTGGAGTGTGAGGATTTCGAGGGAGCCCGGCGTGCCATGGAGAAAACAGAGGTGAACGCCCGGTGGCAGAAGGAAATGGCGCCCATGTTCGAGGGCCTTTCTGGGAGGCCACCGGACGAAGCGATGGATCCCCTCCCGGAGATCTTCCACCTCGACTAAAAGACGGGGCCCCTACCCACCGCGACCAAAAGGCTAGGACAGGAACGATGACCGACATCAAGAACGTAAAAGAGACATTGAGGCAGCAGTGGATCGAGACCCCGTCGTGGGCTTTCGGCAACTCGGGTACAAGGTTCAAGGTCTTCAGCCAGCCCGGCGTCGCCCGTAACCCCTACGAAAAGCTCGAAGACGCGGCCCAAGTGCACCGCTTCACAGGTGTCACCCCGTCCGTGGCCCTGCACATACCCTGGGACAAGGTAGACGACTACGACGACCTGGCCAAACACGCTGCCAACCTGGGCCTTCAGATCGGCGCCATCAACCCGAACGTGTTCCAGGAACCGGACTACAAGCTGGGCAGCGTCTGCAACCCGGACCCGAGGATCCGCCGCAAGGCTACGGACCACCTAGTCGAATGCGCTGAGATCGCCGGGCTCACGGGTTCCCACTCCCTCAGCCTTTGGTTCGCCGACGGCACGAACTACCCTGGTCAGGACGATATACGGGCTCGGCAGGACCGCCTTGCCGAGGCCTTGAACCAGACATACCAGGCTCTCCCCGAAGGGGTACGTCTGCTCCTCGAGTACAAGCTGTTCGAGCCCGGTTTCTACACGATGGACGTCCCCGACTGGGGGACGTCGCTTCTGCACTGTATGGCGCTCGGGGACCGGGCTTTCGTATTAGTGGACACGGGCCATCACGCGCCCGGCACCAACATCGAGTTCATTGTCGCTGGCCTGTTGCGGGCCGGGCGGCTCGGAGGTTTCCACTTCAACAGCCGGTTCTATGCCGACGACGACCTTATGGTAGGGGCCGCCGACCCATACCAGCTGTTCCGCATCATGCACGAGATCGTGTCCGCCCATGCCGTGGACCGCAGTGCCCAAGTCGCGTTCATGCTCGACCAGTGCCATAACCTGGAGCCGAAGGTACCAGCCGAGATCCGCTCGGTCATGAACGTACAGGAAGCCACCGCGAAGGCACTGCTCGTCGACCAAAAGGCCCTGGTTGCCGCCCAATTGCGGGGCGACGTGCTGGGGGCGTACGAAGTGCTCTTGGACGCGTACAACACCGATGTGCGGCCCATGCTCGCCGACTTGCGGGTGGACATGGGCCTCGACCCAGACCCCATCGGCGCCTACGCTCGCTCGGGCTACCAGGACCAGATTGTGGCGGAAAGGGCCACCGGGCAAGCCGCCGGGTGGGGGGCTTGAGCGGCATGGGGACGTCAGAGCGGGCGCGTTGAACAGGTTGGGCCGCGACCGCCCGGCGCTCTTCGCGGCCATAGACCTGGGTGCCTCGAGCGCCCGTATGGCCGCTGGGCGCCTCGAAGGCGGCCGCCTTGAGATGCGAGAAGTAACCCGTCTCAGCAATGGGCCGGTCCCGCTCCCTGACGGTCTGCACTGGGACTTGCTGCGCATCCACCACGGAATGTTGGAGGCGCTTGGCCGGCTGTCGCGCGAAGCGAGCGATGCCGAGCTTTGGGTCGGTATCGACAGCTGGGGTGTCGACTACGGCCTGCTCGACGCCGAAGGGCACCTCCTCGGGCCCCCCTTCCACTACCGGGACTCTCGCACTGATGGCCAACTCGCGGTCCTGGGCTCGCTAGTAGCGCTGGCACGCGTGTACCAGGCTACTGGCATCCAGGAAATGGCCATAAACACTATTTGCCAGTTGCTGGTCGAGCGGTCAAGCGCGGCCTACTCGGTCGCCTCCCATCTCCTTTTGGTGCCGGACCTGCTGGCTTACCTGCTCACCGGCGAGCGTCGCTTCGAGCGCACGAACGCGTCCACCACCCAGTTGGTGGACAGCCGTACCGGCCAGCTCGTCGACTGGCTGTTCCCGCTGCTCGACATCCGCCGGGACCTGTTCCCGTCGCCCGTGCAGCCCGGTGAGATCTACGGCCCGGCCCTGGGGGCGGTGGTGAGCACCGTGGGTATCCCGTTCCCGCCCACCGTGGTGGCGGTCGCTTCCCATGACACGGCGTCTGCTGTGCTGGCGGTGCCGGCGAGCACAGTCAATTTCGCTTATGTCGTGAGCGGGACATGGTCCCTCGTGGGGCTGGAGCTCGAGGCGCCGCTCATCTCGGACGCCACCCGGGCTGCCAACTTCTCCAACGAGCTCGGCTACGCCAACACCGTGCGGTTCCTGAAAAACGTCATGGGTTTCTGGATGCTGCAAGAATGCGAGCGGTCCTGGGCGCTTGAGGGCGACCCGGCGAACGTGGTCGAGCTCCTCCCGGCTGTTGAGGGTTGCACACCCTTCCGGTCACTAGTCGACACCGCTGACGCCGCCTTCGCCGTACCGGGGGACATGCCGGCGCGCATACGGGAGGCGTGCGCTCGACGCGGCGAACCGGTCCCGGCGACGAGGGCTGAAATGGTGCGCTGCGTCCTTGACAGCATGGCCCTGGCCATCGCCGACGCGCTGGCGGAGGCGCAAGCTTGTAGCGCCAGGGTGGTGGAGGTGCTCCACGTAGTGGGCGGCGGCTCGTCCAACCGTTGTTTGCTCTCCCTCTTGGCCGCGGTCACCGGCCTCGATGTCGTAGCAGGCCCGGCCGAGGCCTCGGCCATCGGCAACCTTTTGGTGCAGTTCCAGGCCGCGGGCCTCATCGCTGGCCGTGAGGAGATGCGCGCCTTGGTCGGCCGTTCCTTCCCGCTCGTGCTTGCTCACCCCGACCCGGCCTTGGCGCGTGCTGCCGCTGGCGCCCGCGCCCGCTGGCGGCCAAGCGCGGCCCAGCCCCTCCTGGAGACCGCTAAAGGACCAGGGTGAAAAAATGACCGCCGTGCTCAGCGCTGCCCGCGACTACGGCGCAGTCAGCTCGCCTCAAGCAGCTCCATTACCTCTTCGTGCAGTTCGGGGCTGGCGGCTGCGACGAGCGATTCGGAACTGACCGACCAAGGGTGGCCATCCAGCCCGGTCACTTTGGCGCCCGCTTCCTCGGCGAGCAGGGCCCCTGCGGCGGGGTGCACGGGGCTCACTGAGAACAAGACGTACGCGGAGATCCTGGCAGCGGCCAAGTAAGCCAACGAAACCGTAGAGCCGAAGGAGCGCAGCTCCCAGCGTTCGCTCGCTGCCACCGCGCTCATGAACCTCGCGTACCGCCCGCGCTGTTCCTTTTCGGACGGCCACCCCTCGATCACGATTGTCCGGCTGTCTGGGCTCGCGCGAAGGCGGCGCGCATGAGTGCCCCGGATGGCAAATGCGCCCGTGCCGTGCTGCGCGACATAAACGTCGCCAGTCGCGCCATCGCCGACGGCGCTACAGGTTGCACTTACGCCCTCGATCAACGCTACGTTTACGGAAAAGATCGCAAGATGTGAAGCAAAATTGCGCGTCCCGCAGATGGGGTCGACAAGCCAGCAAGGGTACCCAGGTGCGGCTTCGCCGCCGCTTTCTTCACCGATCACGGGGTAATGGAACTGCTCTCCGAGCACCAGTTTTATTGCTTCTTCGGCGGCGATGTCCGTCCCCGTCACGATATCGAGACCGCCTTTGGAGCGGATATCGCTTGCGCCGACTCGTGCGTGCGCGACCTGGAGGCCGCGCCGAGCGGCTTCAAGAGCGACGAGCGACTCGGGGCGAAGGTCGCCCAAGATTTCCGAGAGCTGTTCCAACCCTTGTCAGGGTAGTTCCGAAGCTGAAGCGGCCGCTCCCACTTCCTTCAATGACGCCCCGGGGAGCAGTCGGCACCTGCTAGTAGCGGCACGAGTACCTCTTGTTAGTGGCTCGCGCGGAGGGCCTTCAGCACGACGGGGTCGAGCGCGGCTCCCTCGACCAGGCGCTCCTCCAGGTTTTCGACGCCCGCCCAATCGCGAAGCGCCGCCTGGAGTTGGGCAGCAGAGCCTCCAGCAGGCGGGTGCCCTCGCTCCGCCAGCAAGCGCCTCACCTCGCCGGCAAGCTCGTCACTGAACGGGAGGAGCTGCTCGCGCGGAGTCTTGCCGAAATATAGGTTGTGCAGTTCGAGGAGGCGTTCGAGCTCCTCCAAGGGGTGGGGGTGGTCGTCGACCCTGAGGTCGACCTGGACATCGCTCCTGCCCCCGTAACCAGCGCCAGGGCTGACGACCAGGAGAGCTGCCGATTGGCGGCCCCGCCTGTCACCGCCCGCTCGGTCGCCGGCATCCAGAGCACCAAGGAGGGAGCGCGACAGGGGCGTCTCAGGCTCGCGGTTGAGCCATGCGCTTTCCATCGACGCCACCACCGCTTCACTTTCCAGGATGTTGCCCTGGAGCGCATAGCCCTCGCCAGATCTCCCACCAGCCCAGGGGCTGCACCCTGAACCGGTGTACGTCGCTCCCGCCCCAGTTGGCGCGACGACGCCAAGTTGCCTCGAAACCTTCCCGAGGTCCCCACTTGTCAACGTACCGACCACTTGGTCGGCGTTCACGCCGCTCTGGAGGAGCTCCAAGCCCGCCTCGCGGTAAGTGAGGTTTGCCGTCGCCTGAGTGGCGACGGCACCTATGCCCGCACGTGCCGCTGGCACGACTGAGCCTACCGCGAGGAACTTGGAAGCTACTGCAACGCCAAATGAGCACCCGTCCTCACCGCGGGCGACGATCGAGAAGGTCATGCCGGGGACGAGCCTAGCCGACCAACAAAACGGCCAAAATGGTGGTAAGAGCAGGCCCCTGGTAGCTTCCGTGCATGGACATTGACATGCCCTTGCGCAAAATTGGTTCCCTAAGCGTCTCGATTGTCGGTCTTGGGTGCAACAATTTCGGTGGCCGCACCGACGAGGCACAAAGCGCTCGTGTCATATTTGCCGCCCTTGACGCAGGGATTAATTTCTTTGACACTGCCGACGTCTACGCCGGCACTTTGAGTGAACAGATCGTCGGCCGCGCATTAGCCAATCGCCGAGACGAGGTTGTGATCGCTACCAAGTTCGGTATGGAGCTCAGCCCGCAGGAGCACGGTGCCGCTCCTGCGTACGTCAAATCAGCGATCGAGGACAGCCTCCGGCGCCTGGGCACTGACTACGTCGACCTTTACCAATTGCACAAGCCGGACGCGGCAACTCCCATCAGCGACACTCTCGGCGCCCTCGCTCAGCTTGTGACAGAGGGTAAGGTCCGCGAGATCGGTTGCTCCAATTTTTCCGCCTTGCAGCTCCAAGAGGCGGAGCAGGCCACCGCGCCTGGCGCGCCTGGCTTTGTCAGTGTCCAAAACGAGTACAGCTTGCTGCAGCGCGAGCCGGAAGTCGAGGTGCTTGCTGAATGCGAGCGCCAAGCCCTCGCCTTCATACCGTTCTTCCCCCTGAAAATGGGCCTGCTGTCAGGGAAGTTCCGCTTCGGGCAACCTCCTCCCCCAGGGACACGCATTGCCGGCATGCCCGCCGAGCGCCAGCGCGAGCTTCTGGGAGAAAATGCCATGGGGCTCCTGCAAAAGCTCGAGGATTACGCGACCGGGCGCGGCCACACCCTCTTGGAGCTGGCCACTGGCTGGCTCCTGGCCAAGCCCACCGTGTGCTCGGTGATCTCGGGCGCGACCAGGCCCGAGCAAGTTTCCGCAAATGCGAAAGCCGCTACTTGGGTGCTCACGCCCCAGGAAGTCGCGGAAGTCGATGCGATAGCGCCACCCCCGGGGACGGGCCCTTTCGCTCCTTAGCCCCGCATCGGGTCGGTAGGAGGCCTTTTGAGGACCTCGTGGAGCGGGTTGAGCATCGCAAGGCGCCCGTTGAGCTCGCCGATGGTCCCCTCTGCCAAGAGCTGGGCGCCCGTCTGGATGCCTGGGACGTCTCTTCGGGTGAAGACCAGAGTTGTCGAGCCGGTGCGGTCGGTGAGCGTGCAGCTGAGCACTTTTGTTCCCCGCCACGGCTGCACTTCGACCGCTGTTACCCGGCCCGCTATGCGAGCGCGCTGGCGCCAGCGGATGTCGCGCACTGCCACTGCGCCTTCGACGGGCACAAGGCCTTCATCTCGTTCGCCTTCACGGCCCCGCCTGTTCGGGTCGGGCCGGGGTCTTTCCCTCACCTGCCAAACGCGGCGCGGCGCACGCATGTTGGCTGCGCGCCTGTGCGCTTTGCCAATCTTGCGCACCTGGAAGGGCACGATCGTCGCGTTCGCGTGCGGGAGGCGGCCCACCATAGCCGCCAACCGGTCGGCCGTGCGGTCATGGAGGAGGTGGCCCCATGCCCAGGTGTAGAGGCGCCGCGGCAGGAGCACGCTGACCTCGGTGTCCCCACCCACCAAGGCCGCGCTCACCAGCTCGAGAGCTGCTCTCGCCAAGCGGCGGTCGCGGCATTCCCTGATCTCGAGGGGGAGCCTGCGGATCATGAGCCGCTCCCAGTTGTCTCTCAGCAGTTGAGCCGCCTGGTTGTCGAGGAGGAAATGGACGGCACGGATCTCGTCAGGGTCGAGGCTGCGGGCGTACTGGATCGCGCGCGCGGTTGCGAGGTCAAGCCTGTCCACGAAGACCAGCACCAAGTGGCGTCGCAGCACCGGCAGCTCCGAGGCTTCGGCCGCGCCGTGCTCCAGCTGCTCGGCTTCTGCTCTGTACTGGCGGTTGAGGCGGATCAAGCCGAGAGTGAGGAACGGGAAGAGCACAACGACTGTCCAGGCGCCCTGCGTGAACTTTGCCACAGCGAGCACCATCACCACGACGAAAGACAGCACTGAGGCGCTCGCATTTATCACAAGCCTGCGCTGCCAACCCGGTCTTCGGTGCGTCAGATGGTGCTTGCTCATGCCCGCGCCGGCCATCGTGAAGCCCGTGAAGACACCGATGGCGTAAACGGCGACCAGCGATGTGACGTTGCTCCTCGTTACTAACAGGAGGCCAATGGCGACGATCGCGAGGACGATGATCCCGTTGGAGAAGGTCAGCCTGTGGCCGCGTTTTGTCAGTTGCCTGGGCAGGAAGCGGTCCCCGGCCACGAAACTTGCGAGGTAGGGGAACCCGTTGAAGCTCGTGTTGCCGCCTGTGTAGAGGATGAGGAGGGTGGCGAGCTGCACCAGGAGGTAAAGGACGTGGCCGAAAGAGCTCGACCCGAAAACGACCTGAGCTTCCTGTGAGATAACCGTCGGGAAGCCGGCTACGAAGGGGGCGGCGTGGGTCCAGCGGGCCAGGAAAGAGATCCCTAGCACGAGCGACCCAAGAGTCATGCTCATCATCACGTACACCCGGCGTGCCCGCTTGGCCTCGGGCGGTTTGAAAGTGCTCACGCCGTTTGAGATCGCCTCCACGCCGGTGAGCGAGGACCCGCCGTTGGCAAAAGAGCGCAACACTATGAAGACTGATGCTCCCATCAGCAAACCGCTCCCGGGCTGGCCGAAGTGGTAGAGGCCGTGACGGTGAAGGGAAAGTTGGGGAAGGCCGGTTGTCAATGACCGAGCGATACCGGTGATGATGACGCTCCCCATGGCAGCGATGAAGAAATAGGTCGGGAAAGCAAAAATTTGCCCGGCCTCCCTTATCCCACGGAGGTTCCCGTAAGCGAGCACTGCCACAGCGCCGACACTTATGTAGACGTTGTAGGGACCGAGCACGGGGTAGGCAGAGACAAGGGCGTCCGTGCCGGCAGCAGTTTGCACCGCGACCGTTACCGTGTAGTCGATGAGGAGGGCGACCGCTGCTATCTGGGCCACAGTGGGCCCGAAATTGTCCCTT
>Ga0335074_10001680_pt1 | contig 29931 bp, 27 predicted proteins | sample Lox_Sample_23_FD_206715 | JGI IMG/M metagenome (GOLD analysis project Ga0335074, IMG submission 206715) | Soil microbial communities from Loxahatchee National Wildlife Refuge, Florida, United States - Lox_Sample_2.3 | ecosystem: Environmental > Terrestrial > Soil > Wetlands | place: USA... | reverse complement strand
AGCAAGTGCAAGGAGAGGGGGATCACCCACCCTTGGAGCGCAGCGGAAAGGGCGAAGGGCTGCACAAGCGGAGCGCGGAAGCCTGGGGAGACTCCTTGCACGCGCGAGGGGCGGCGCCCATTAGGAAGGCTTGGTTTCCTTATGTGTGCGCATCAGCGCACATGTTTTTTCAGGGTCGCGTTGCGGCAGGAACGGGCCGCAGAGGTGGGAGCGCAAGCCGTCCGGTGCTGCCGGCGGCTGGAGCGAGGGAGGAGACATCCTCCCCTTGTATGCGCCTTTAGAGCGTTAGCATGACAGTTGAGGGGCCAATATGTCGAACAATGAACAGGGGAAACTGTGTCCTTGCGGGAGTGGCCTGCCTCATCGCCGCTGCCACGGTGCGGTACTTACCAGTCCAGGTGCGATTCCTATTGGAAGAAGCGATCCTAATTCTCCCGAAGAGCGTGTTTCTCTCGTTGGGTTTCCGGGGACCTACCAAACGCTTCACATGCTCTATCGGTATAAGGGCGATGATCCACGAAATTCTCTCCCGCTCGGAGGAACACCTGGGCTGTACGAGGTAACGTTTATCCTCCATCGTCCCGGATACAAACTCCAGCAAGAGCATCGGTTGTCATTCTCTTCAGGACTGCGCGGCGACTCTCATCTCGCCATTAGTAAGCCAGCATTTTCGCCGCCAGGAAATCCAGATGCCGACCAAATCGTCATCTACGGGACAACGGAGGACGGACAATTTCAGTTCACTGGCTTTCCGAACGAAAAAGGATATTTGGGCAAAATTGTTACTGCGCCTTTCCAAGCCAAGGATCGGGGCCACGCGGAAGAGATTGCTTACCGCGCGATTGCAGCACCATTGAGCAATATGAGCATCCATCTCGATCTTCCACTTGAAGTCGGCTATCGTGAGACAAAGGAATTGTCCAATGGAAGCATCTCGATCAGCCTCATGTCTCCATATCTTGAGGCTCCGATGGCGATTCAGCCAACCTCAAATGCAGGTCCAGAATTCCGCAGCTTTGCGGCTCTCTATCGTGAGGCTCTGAACACAAACAGTCCGGTGTATCAGTTCCTATGTCTTTTCAAGATTCTTGAAGCATTGCGCGCGCGCAGGACGCGACTCGCACGGGACGCCAAGAAGAACAACACAACCTACACTGCTCCTGACGAAACTTTGCCCAGCACTCATGCCGAGATTAAGGTTTGGCTGGAAGGCTTATTTTATATTCGTCGCCCGTTCGATCTCTCCACATTGGACTCGGCAGTTCCGCAGGATCTACGCGGGCAAAAGGCGTCAGAAGTGATTGAAAATGTTCTCAACCCTCTGCGGGTCAAGGTTGCACATGCACTTTTTGGGAACGGTGGCGAGTTGCCACTTTCGTCTGATGACCTGTTGCACACTCGCGCGATTACAAGCCGTCTACTCATTACGAAATGCCTGGTCCGCAGACTCTTGAAGAGTGATTTTCCGAACGATTTTCTGAACCATCTGCCTAGCTGAGAATCAGCACACCAGTGAAATGGGTAACACTCATGGAGGAAATTATGACGAATAAAGTCATCGACCGTTACAGCCTTGAACTAGAAATGTCAGACGACCTCGCACAACCTGGCTTGCCCGTGCGCTGTATCGCAACAAACACGGACGATGACTCGACGGCGGAAGTATGGTTGACGCTTGAGAGAACTCGTGCGCTACTCAATTTCGCATACGGCAATGAGAAAGACATCGTTGACTGGTGGTTCCAACAGCTTCAAGATCATCACTACGCCGACCTGATCGCGCAGCAAGGGACGAGCAAGCCAATCCGCTGCATCTTTAACGCCGCCGAGATTTTGCCATTCGGTTTTCAACAGGAAGAACTGCGTCCTTGGCGAGATGAAATCCAAGCGTGACGCAATGTTTATTGGCTATCGAAGAGACTTACTTGTTGGTTCGTGATGTTGGCTTTTTCTACGAGAGTCGCACGCATCTCATCCGCCGATAGGATTCGGAGCAGATGAAGCGGCGGCCTTTCGGAAGCCTCTAAATACTTGGCATAATCACGCGGCTCCAGAAACGTCGTCATGCGGTCGTGAACCGGCTGCATCAATTCATTCGGTTCTCCGGTAATAACAGCGAACGTTCGTTCCCACTTATCGGTTTTCGGGTTCTTCCAGAGCTTCCAGACGCCGGCCATGCCAAAGGGCTCCTGCCCAGTGAGCGTAAATTCGTATTTCGGCTTCTTCTGGCTCTTCGGCATCTCCTTCCACTCGAAGACCGCGTCCGCAGGAACGATGACGCGGCCTTTCAGAAAAGCATCCTTCCAAAACTTTGAGGACTCGATGCCTTCCGACCGCGCATTGAAGAGAAGACGGTCTGGCAGCTTGAATCCCCAGCGCATGAGTTCGAGCTGGCGATCGCCGTCCTGATTGATGGAGACGACGGGCTGCATGGAACCTGGGGCAATATCGTCATCCGGGCCGAGGTCGAGTTCGTCCAGACCGGCAGTTACCTCGAAGGCGTCGGCGATGCGCTGCTTGTCGGATTTCCTGCGATAGCGGCCACACATTACCTAAGTGTAAGTCCGCAAAAGGCAAAAACTTGCAGAGAACAAATCGCTTAGCTGCAATGACTTAGCGTACTCTGCACAAAAGAGGGTCAAATGTCGGTTGACAGAGACCGGCAGCGGTAGGCGAACATAAGGCGAATACGCTTCTATGTCAGCCTCCGCCGCAATCCGCCTTCAGATCGAAACCGCACTCGCCAAACGGGTGCCTGCCGCCCTCACCCTAAAGATAAAACAGGCCCCGGAGTTGTTTTCAACTGGCATAGCGGAAGTCGATGCCATCCTCGGCGGCGGCATTCCACGCGGAAGCATCACGGAGGTTGCGGGCGCGGCCTCGACAGGCAAGACTTCATTCGCGCTTTCGTCCATCGCCAGCATCACGCAATCCGGCGCGGCCAGCGCGTGGGTCGATGTAACCGATGCGCTCTCACCGGAATCCGCAGCGGCGGCTCACATCGTTATGAAGCGCCTGCTCTGGCTTCGCATGTCGTCGGATCGGAAAAGGCCCACCGTAGACAAACCGTGGTCGCGGCTGGAGCAGGCATTGACGGCAACCGATCTGTTGCTTCAGGCCGGGGGCTTTGCGGCCATCGTACTGGACATGAGCGATGTGCGCCCCCAAGATGTGACGCGCATTCCGTTGCAGCACTGGTATCGTTTTCGGCTTGCCGCCGAGCAAGCCCGTACTGCACTTGTGCTGCTTACACAGATTCCATGCGCCAGTAGTTGCGCTGGGCTTGCTCTGCGTTCGGAACCCGTCAGCGTTCAACCCTTCAGCGCCAATGGAGAGACGGCCTTATTCGAGGGACAGCGATACACGCTGATCCGCGAGCGAAACCGCAATGAATGTTCTGCCTTGCTTCCTAAGAAGCCTTCTACGCGGGCTGAATGGATCGCTGAAACGCCGTGGTCGAGGGTGCGGTGATGTATGCCGTTCTCCATCCTCCGAACTTTGCCGCACAGGTAGCCGCGCAACAGCGTCCAGAGCTGCGGAAACGCGCCTTTGCACTCGTCGATGGCGAGCCACCGGCAGAGGTAGTAATTGCGGCCAACAAAGCAGCGCGCGCCTTTGGAGTAGAGGCCGGAATGTCGAGGTTACAGGCCGAGACATTCCCCAGAGTTATCATCCTTCGCCGTGTGCCGGAAGATGAACTCTCCGCACAGGCAATTCTTCACACTATCGCGTGCATGTTCTCGCCGCGCATTGAGTACGTCGAGAGCTATGCTGGAACCTATGCGCTCGACATACGCGGCATGAATGGTCTCTTCGGAGATGAGACGCAGCTTGCGAACAAGCTGCGGCAGCGCATCATGGCGGCTGGCTTTCTGGCGAACGTAGCCGTCGCAAAAAACTTCGATGCTGCTGTTTGTCTTGCTCGTGGGAGAACGGGCGTCTCGGTAGTCCCGCCAGGACAGGAAGCAGACGCATTGCGGGATCTTCCGCTCCATGTGTTGAATCTTTCAGCGGATCACGCGGAGACCTTCAAGGCTTGGGGCATACGCACCTGTGGGCAACTCGCCGCTCTTGCCGAAACCGATCTGATTTCCCGTCTGGGGCAAACGGGCAGGCGGCTGCACGCACTGGCTCGCGGCATATCTCCACACCTGATGTTTCCCGTAGAGCCTCAGTTCGAGGACACTCTGGTGGAACACATGGAACTAGACTTTCCGGTCGAACTACTGGAGCCTCTGCTGTTCCTGCTTGCCCGGATGACGGACGCTCTACTGGAACGAGTAAAGTCAAAGGCCCTCTCGATTGCGTCGCTACGTGTCGTTCTTCATCTTGATGGAGGCAAGCAACACGAGAGGACTGTCCGGCCAGCATTGCCGCTGGGCGACAAGCCAACTCTTCTCAAACTGCTGCAACTCGATCTGGAAACGCATCCGCCGAGTGCGGCGATTCTCAGCCTGGAACTGTACGCACAGTCTGCCGCGCCGTACCGAGCACAGCATGGTCTCTTTCTACCCCAGGCACCAGAACCCGGCAGGCTAGAGGTGCTGCTGGCGCGTCTGAGGAAACTCCTGGGCGATGAACGTGTCGGCTCTGTGGAGTTGAAGGATGACCACCGGCCTAATGCCTTCCGCATGGTTCCATTCGCACCTCCTCCGCCGAAGAAGACAGGCCAGCCTTCGCTTTCTGTCGCAACGGCACTGCGTGTCTGCCGTCCACCACAGGCTGTTGGCGTGATGCTAGTCGGAAATACGCCAGCGCGTGTCTTTTGGGATGGTCAGAGATATGCGGTGCGTGAGATTGCAGGGCCGTGGCGCGTGAGCGGTCAATGGTGGTCGGAAGCCAACTGGTGCCGCGAAGAATGGGATGTGCGACTGGAGACGCAGAATGCCGAGCGTGTCTGCCGCATCGCCTATGACCCGCGCTCTCGCTGCTGGTACTTGCAGGGAACGTATGACTGACTACATTGAGCTGCACGCTCGTTCGGCCTTTTCGTTTCTCGAAGGCGCATCGCTGCCTGAAGCATTGATGCAGAGAGCCGCCGAACTGGAGATGCCAGCAATGGGGCTTCTGGATCGCAATGGTGTCTACGGTGCGCCGCGCTTTCACATGGAGGGAAAGAAGTACGGTGTCCGGGCGCACATCGGTGCGGAGGTCGCCGTAAGCGATCTCGGTGAACGGTTACGGCCTGCGTCGTACCTGCCACACCAGCATCCTATCGAGCCTGTGCGTCTGCCCTTGCTGGCAGAGTCACGCATCGGCTATCAGAACCTCTGTCACCTCATCACTCGCTACAAACTTCGTGAACGCAAAAAGGCTGAAGGTGCGGCACTCACCACTGACTTCGAGGAGTTCCACGGTGGGCTGATATGTCTGACAGGTGGCAGTGACGGACCGTTAGCTGCTGCGCTCGCGCATGGTGGATATGACGCGGCGCAGAAAAGCGTTGAGCGGTTGGTGCAAATCTTCGGCCCGCAAAACGTCTACGTCGAGTTGCAACGCCACCTTGACCGTGCGGAAGAGCATCGTAACCGTGCGGCCATTCGCATTGCCCGTTCTTTGAACCTGCCGATCCTTGCCACCGGCGGAGTAAACCACGCAACAGGGTATGAGCGCGAAATCCTTGATGTCTTCACCTGCATCCGTCACAAGACCACGCTCGATAAGGCGGGGCGGCTGCTGACGATGAATACAGAACGCTATCTCCATTCTGGAATGGAGATGCGAAAGCTCTTTTACGACCACCCCGAGGCGATCTCGAACACCCGCGAGCTGTCGGCACGGCTTGAATTCGAGATGGGGAATCTCGGATACCAGTTTCCTGCCTATCAAGTCCCGGATGGGGAGACGATGGACTCCTTTCTTCGCAAGCGCGTGGAGGAAGGCATACGCAGACGCTATCTCCCGAAGAACAATCCCACGCTCTACGCCAAAGCGACCAAGCAGGCGGAACGCGAGCTGCGCGTGATCGAACAGCTTGGGCTGGCAGGATACTTCCTCATCGTTTGGGACATCGTTCTCTACTGCAAAGACAATGGCATCCTTGTACAGGGTCGTGGGTCTGCTGCAAACAGTGTTGTCTGTTATGCGCTTGAAATCACCATCGTCGATTCCGTTGGACTCGATCTGCTCTTTGAGAGGTTCTTATCGCTGGAACGCGGCGAGTGGCCTGACATCGACATTGATCTGCCCAGCGAGACCGACCGCGAGCGAGCCATTCAGTATGTTTATCAGCGGTACGGAGAGCTGGGATGCGCGATCACTGCAAACGTCACCACCTACCGCCATCGGTCGGCGTCCAAAGAGACCGGCAAGGTGCTCGGCTTTACGGATGACGAAACCTCACGAATCTCGAAGCTGGAGACTCCGTGGGAGTGGCGTGGACCGAAGGACACGCTGGAGAACACCTTCAGGGTCGCCGGGTTTGATCTGCGAAACAGGCGCAACCGGAAGTTTCTGGAGATTTGCCAGCGGATGCAGCATCTTCCCCGCAACCTCTCGCAGCACAGCGGCGGCATGGTCATCTGTCAGGGGCATCTCGATTCGGTGGTCCCGATTGAACGGGCGTCGATGGCGGGGCGTACCGTCGTCCAGTGGGATAAGGACGACTGCTCGGATATGGGAATCATCAAGGTCGATCTGCTCGGCCTTGGGATGATGGCCGTTCTTGCAGACTGTCGTGTGTTGGTTCCGAAGTATTACGGCGTCGTGCTCGATTACGCACAGATACCGCAAGACCCCGCAGTGTACAAGACGATTCAAGCAGCAGACACGGTGGGCCTGTTTCAAATCGAGAGCCGGGCTCAGATGTCGGCCATTGGACGGACGAAGCCAGAAAACTTCCAAGAGCTGGCCGATCAAGTTGCCATCATACGGCCCGGACCCGTCTCCGGCGAGATGGTGCATCCCTACATCGAACGCAAGCTGGGAAGGCAGCAGGTCACGTATCTGCATCCGTCGTTTGAATCGTTCCTTTCAAAGACGTTTGGAGTGCCAATCTATCAGGAACAGGTAATGAGGATCGGGATGTCTGTCGCGGACCTGAGTGGAGGTGAAGCGGAGGAACTGCGTAAGGCGATGGGCGGCAAACGAGCAGACGGCATTCTTGCCCGTCTGCGGTCACGGCTCATCGACGGCATGACGGAGAAAGGAATCCTGCCGGACATTCAGACGAAGATTCTCAATATCCTCGCCACAGTCCGCGAATTCATGTTTCCCGAGTCTCACGCGCACAGCTTTGCCTCCCTGGCTTATTCGAGTGCGCACACGCGGTTTCATTTCCGGGCGGCGTATACCTGCGCCCTTATCAACAATCTCCCGATGGGTTTCTATTCCGTATCGACGATCACCCACGACGCAAAGCTCCACGGTCTGAAGTTCTGGCCCATTGACGTGCAGCATTCCGAATGGGATTGCACGCTGGAAGCATTGAGCGATAGCGGCCGCAGCAAGCACAGTGATCCGTTTGCAGTGCGCCTTGGGTTCCGGTGCATTAAAGGATTACGGCAGGCGACCGGGAACGGCATTGCTGCGGCAAGAAAGAACGATGGGCCGTTTGCGTCGGAGTACGACCTCAAGCGCCGCGTGCCTTCGATACGCAAGGATGAGCTGATACTTCTGGCAGAGGCAGGAGCCTTCAACTGGACAGGCAAAAAGCATGATCGACGCACCGCTCTCTGGCGAGCGGAACGAGCCGGACAGAATGTTGGTCCGCTCTTTCAGGACATCCCTGATGAATTCGAGATTGATTCATCCTCGCCACTCCTGACTATGACAATTGATGAGAGGTTGGTTGCGGACTTCTTTACGACAGGTTTTACTATCGGGCCGCATCCGATGTCCTATCACAGAGCAAAGATGGACAAGGCTGGCGTCATCCGTGCTGCCGATCTGAAGGATGTACCGGATGGGACATTTGTTCGGATCGCCGGTGCTGTCATTGCCCGGCAACGTCCGGGGACAGCAAGCGGCTTCATCTTTATCAGTGGTGAGGATGAGACCGGCATCGCGAACGCGATCATTCACCCGAAGGTATACGAACGAAACCAAATGGCCGTAACGGGAGGAAAGTTCCTGATGATCGAGGGTCTGCTCCAGAACCAAGACAGTGTGGTTTCCGTGAAGGCTTCCTCTGTTCATGTGCTGGATTTTGGACCGATAGATATGCGGTCGCATGATTTCCATTGAGACGTGTCGAGATGGAACAGGTCTCGCGGAAGTGGGAAGCGGAGAATGCGACAGCGGTCGCAGTGCGGGGAGGAGGTGTCATCCCGCGAATGAAAGGGGAGGATGCTCTTAACGCTACGGGCGGCATGGGCTTAATGGTTGTTGGCAGGTTGTCTCGTAGAATGAATAGATTCAAAGAAAATGGGTAGCGCCGATAGGTATGGTCGAACGAAAGTAAGGAAAAGTGATGTTATTGAGATTTGTAAGAATTGAAAATTTCAGGGGCTTGGTGAGGCTGGAACTGGAACTTGATGAGATGACGGTGCTCATCGGCGAGAACAACTGCGGGAAAACGACCGTACTCGAAGCCATCCGTCTTTGCCTGTCGCGTTCCTTCAACCGCAAAGCCATCCCATTCGAAGATCACGACTACCATTTACCTGCTGCGGCGTCTCGTCCTGGCGACGCAGGACCGTTGAGAATTACGCTCAAGTTTTCAGAGGCTTCTACCGGGGAATGGGCACCAGAGCTTATTCAGACCCTGGCCGATGCAGCATCTCTCGATGCCCAAGGGAAATATCAAGTAACGCTCCAAGTGAGCAGTGCTTACGACGCATCTATCAGAGACTTCGTCTCCGATTGGGAGTTTCTGGACATCAACGAGCGTCCCAACCCTCGGGCGAAGAGGCCAGCCGTCCTGGCCACCTTCCAGAATCTGTTCAATGTGTATTACCTCACGGCTTTGCGAGACGCCGCTCGGGACTTTGGTCCCCGATCGACATTCTGGGGGCCGTTTTTACGCAATCCTGCGATTCCCGACCAGATCAAAACACAATTGGAACAGGAACTAGCCGCGCTGAATGCAAAGATCCTAAATGCGGACCAGCGTCTTAGAGATGTCAGTACCAATCTTGGAAAGGCACAGCAGGTCGTAACGCTCGGCCAAACCAATACCGTCACAATCGATGCGGTCCCGAGTCAGGTATGGGACCTTCTTTCCAGGGCGCAAGTGAACGTCGCCGCTGTGACGGGAGCACCTCTCCCCCTCCTTAAGCACGGAGTAGGGACACAGAGTCTAGCGAGCATTTTCCTCTTTGAAGCGTTTCTCGCCGCCGGCCTTGGCAACGTCGATCCTCTAGCGTCCTCGATGTTACAAATCGAAGAACCGGAGGCGCACCTTCACCCTTCGGCTGTTCGCAGTCTATGGCCCACCCTAACAAGGACTCAAGGCCAGAAAATCGTTGCAACCCACTCTGGAGACCTATTGTCAGAGGTCCCTCTGGAGGCGATTCGAAGACTGTCTAGGGCGCAGAACGGAATTCAAGTGTCCCGTTTGACCCCCGGTTCACTCACACCCGATGAGCTTTCCAAAGTCCGGTTCCACGTTCGCAGCTATCGCGGAGAGCTTCTTTTTGCACGCGTTTGGCTGCTCCATGAAGGGCAGACGGAGTATTGGCTATTGACCGAAGCCGCAAAAATCGCCGGGTTGAAGCTGGAGGAAAAAGGGGTGCGTCTGGTAGAGTATGCCGACGTTGGCCTAGAGCCTGTCATTAAGCTCGCAGATCAATTCGGTATCAGTTGGCACTGTTTATTCGACGGTGACGCGGAAGGGCAAAAAAATCTGGCGAAGGCAACTGCACTGTTGAATGGCCGCAATCCTGGCGCGCACCTGTCCACGATTCCAGCTCCGGACGCAGACCATTTCGTTTGTGCGAACGGATACGGGACGATCTATGAACAAAACGTCAGTCCGCAAAAGGCCAGTCAGATAACCTCCCAGCCTGGTGATCCGAACTATTGGCCTCAAGTGATTAGCGCTCAGCCCAAGCGCTTTAAGGTTCCCTGCATCCTGAAAGTCGTTCAGCAGATGGAGGCACAAGGGGCAGCCGCCGTACCCGCCTTCTTGCAGACCGTTTTACAAACCGCAATTGCGTTAGGAGGGGTATAGGCATGTCCCTGACACTGGCGTCTCTTAACGAGAATCAGTCGAGAGCGGTCCAATGGGATCGCGGTCCTCTCCTTGTACTGGCAGGCCCTGGTTCAGGGAAAACGACCGTCCTGGCGTGTCGCATCGCTTACATCATCTCTCAATCTCCTGAGAGCCGTTTTCGTGTTGTCGGTCTCACGTTTACCAACAAAGCGGCAAATGAGATGCGGGAGCGAGTAAACAACATTCTTGGTACGGGCAGTGAACGAGCCCTCCTGACTACCTATCATGCGTTCGCTGCGGACATTCTTCGACAGCACGGAAGTCATCTTGGTTTATCTCCCGACTTCTCCATACTCAACTCTGACGAAGATCGTATGGAAATTTTCGAAGATGCGGTTCGCGCGGCCTCTTCAGCAGACGAAAACATATCCGAAAGCGACGTGTCGCTCCTGCCATTGCTCACGAATTTGATTGAGAAGCGGGTGGATGAGCAAGGAGTCGGTGGGAGAGTGCGAGACCCACAACTGGCAAGGAAATTGACGATCCTCTATCAAGCGTACGTGCAGGAGCTTAGAGAGCACAACGCGTTAGATTTCCCATTGCTGATCGCTTTGGCGGGGCAGCTCCTGACAGACAATCCAGCCATCGCTCGGCACTATCGACTGGTCTATCCACATGTCTGTGTCGATGAATTTCAAGATACGAATGTGGGGCAGTTTGAATTTCTCAAAGTCTTAGTCGGAACAGATACGACAGGACTGTTCGTCGTCGCTGATGACGACCAAATTGTTTACCAGTGGAATGGTGCAAGTCCAGAACGGCTGACGGATCTTCGCAATACCTTCAAGATTTCCGTTATCGAGCTTCCAGAGAACTACAGATGTCCGCAGCCTATCATCGAGGTGGCGAATAAGCTGATTAGCCATAATCCCAATCGCGCGAAGAGTTCGAGTACTCCTGTGTTGGGTGCTGGTCCCGTGCCCCCCCAACCCATTCGCGTGAAATGCTTTCAGACCCCGGAAGAAGAGGCTAATTGGGTTGCGAAAGATATTTTGCAAGTTCCATCGAATGAACGGGGGCATTGTGCTGTTTTAGGCAGAACGAAAACAATCGTCGAACGGATAGCAGCTTCACTCGGTGCTCAGGGAATTCCTGCGACCTTGTCCGTAAAGAAGAACGAATTTGTGAGTACGCCTCTGCGCTGGTTGCATTCGATGTTACGTTTGGCTAATTCTCGCGGAGACAAGGAACAACTGCGAAAAGTCTGCAAAGCATTTTATGAGCTGGAAGGAGTGCAACTTGCTCCTAAAGATGTGATCGCCGCATCATCTGCGATGGGAGGCGACCTGTTTCGAGCGTGGGTCGGTGAGGCACTTGCTAGAAAACAGCAACTCGATTCCCAATGTGTTGCGCTGCTGGAAAGAGCAAACGTCGAACTTGGCGACAAAATGAGCTATACCGCCTTCGTTAAACAGGCGTTTGAGTGGTTCGAGTTTCTTTCGACTCATAATTCCTTCCAGAGCGGAGCCGATACAGCCGAAGCGTTTACCGATTATCCAGAAGAACGCAAGGTGTGGAGTGATATCTGTGAGTCAATCAATCTCAAGCACAATACGGACGAGGCATCCCTGAATCTAACGCTTCAAGAGATGGATCTGATGCCAAAGCAGGCACCGGCCCCGCCAAATGCTGTGCGGTGCTATACGATTCATACGGCTAAAGGGATGGAATTCGATAACGTCTATCTCGCCGGTATGGCAGAAGACATCTTGCCGTCCTATCAAAGCATCCGCAAAGGCTCCGATAGTCGAGAACTACAGGAGGAGCGGCGCAATTGCTTTGTGGCGATCACGCGAACTCGGAAATGCCTCACGCTCACCCGTTCTCAGACCTACTTTGGTTATGAAAAGCTTCCATCTCGCTTTTTGCGCGAAATGGGAGTCCCGGTGGGCTGAGCCACGATTTAGCTACCCGTCACTAAAACGGCTCCGAGTCGTGAAAATTTTCCACAGCGTAAAAATTTCCACACCCATGTCGCGGTTGATGTATTATCAACGCATGATCGCTGAAATTGAGCCGTGGCTGAAGTATCCCGATCTGACGCAATCCCGACTGACCATCCTCGCGAATGAGATTCGCCGAGTTCGTAGTGAGTGTGTGGTTCTTCATCAACCTGAAGCTGGCGATGGCGACTGGTCCCTGGGGTGCCGGGTCTACCAGCGGACGTTCTTCGCCATTAAGGAACTGGCGAAGACTGTGGATTGGCTAACGATCAATCAGGAACTCAAGGCGCTTCAGTTCAGTTTTAGCGTGGGCTCGGTTCCCTTACGGTATTACAAAGGCGACCCGGACGATCCGCCAAGCCGCTATCTGATGCACAGCGACGGAGAACTTCAGCACATTCAGCTTTGTTTTGAGTTCGAAGGGCTCCCGTCAGCGAATACCATCCTGAGACTGGCTGTTGACGTTGACGCGACGCGGCAAGCTTCGTCAGTCAGCCTAGTGGAAATTGACGAGTTCAAGGAAGTAATCGGGAAGTACCGTATTCCGTTCGATGCTCAAACCACCAATCTCCGGCCGATGCAGACACCACCGGTGAACATGCCGCCGATCATCGCCGAACCTCTCAAGAAAGAAACCACCGAAGAGAAAATCAAGGACCGCCCGAACGATGTTGTCGCAAGCTGATGTTTTTAGCGGAGAACGGCTGCAACTCGCAAGAGATTTTCGGGGACTGACTCAAAAACAGCTAGGGAAAGAAGTTGCCGCTTCCAGCGCATTGATCTCAAATTGCGAGAACGGCAAGAAGCTTGACCCTGCCCCGGACCTTGTTGAGGCGTGCGCAGAAGTATTGGGTTTTGAGGCTGAATTCTTCTACCGAAAGGTTGAAGACCTGTTTTTAGAGGCGGAATGCAGTTTCCGTCATAGGAGATCTACACCGGAAAAGACCAAGACACAAATTCGAGCCCACGCCACATTGCTCGGAATGGTTGTTCAGCAACTAAGGAGACATTTTAGTTTCCCAAGCATCAACCTTCCCCTAATTAAGGCATCAAGCTTCGAGGAAGTGGAGATCGCTGCCGAAAGAACGAGAGATTATTGGGGCCTGGGAGTAGACGCACCGATTTGGCAGATCGGTCGCGTGATGGAACACGCTGGTGTCGTTATCGTTCGGCATCTGGTCCGATCGTCAAAAGTCGACGCCTTCTCGCGCCATGGAAAGACAACTGTAATTTTTCTGAATGAAGAAATACAGAGTCCTTCAAGATGGAATTTCGACATCGGACACGAGTGTGGGCATCTGGTCATGCATGGCGGCATACATACGGGAGATTTGGAAACCGAGGCTCAGGCAGATCGGTTTGCGAGTGCTTTCCTGATGCCTCGAAGGGCTTTCAGCCGAGAGTTTCGGGCAGCTTCCTTCTCATGGAGGCATATTTTTGATTTGAAACGCCGATGGCACAGCAGTGCGTCCGCGATAGTGAGGCGGGGGTACGATTTGGGGCTGATTGGAGCCGCCGAGTATAGACGGTCCTACCAATATATGTCGTTCAAAGGATGGACTAAAGGCGAGCCGAATGAGCCCATCTTCCAGGAACCAGAGCTTTTGCCGACCGCGCTCGAAGCACTAGGAAAGAAAGTAGATTTGACGGTGGATCAGTTATGCTCTGAGCTTCACTTCACACATGAAACATTCCAACAGGTGACGGGGATTCGGGTTCCGAATCCCGTGCCTAAGATGGCCGAAATTATCCCGATGAAATTCGCATAGAGCCGTGGGTTTGCTGAAGCATCAGGAGCCTTTCGGTACACTTGGAGGGTATTAGCGCACGCTAAGCGACAATCCCTGCTGCATGGAATTGCTCTGTGCATTGCAGAAGCTGATTGCCGCGCTCTTGCTCACGTCCTGACTCAGTTTGCCGGTGAGTGATGCAGCATCGTTAGTGAAAATCTGCGCGTCGTGCGAGGCACGCGAGACGGAGACGTAAGCGAAGCGACTGTTGATCAGTTCCGGGTGAACGTCCGTATCCATGTTCACCAATACACGCTCGGCGGTGAGTCCCTGCGAACTTTGCGAGGTCACGGCGTAGCCATGATCGAAGTGCCGCATCTCGTTCGCGTCGAAGCGGACGATGCGGTCTTTTGTACCGTCCATGCGGATGCTGATCTTGCCATCGTCACTGATGTGCTGGATGGTGCCGAGGTCACGATTGGCAAGCTGCAAATCCCTCGACGGAGCCGTAAATTGGATCTTGTCTCCAACAGCAAACTCGCGCTCGATCTCGCGGTAAGCGGCGATGCCGTGCAACCGTGACGGATTATAGGTCACTTGCTGTCCGTCATCTTTTCGCACCGTAACGAGGTTTTCAACCGGGTCGGTGGTGACAACCTGGGCGTAGCTTCTGGCCTCGATGCCATGTTCCTTGCTGCCGCGCGCATAATGCAGAACATCTCCAGGCTGGTAACGTGCGGCCCATTCGCGGTCAGCTCCGGTCATATCGTTGCGCGGCGCGAGGACGCGGATGGAGTGATCTTTGCGTTCCACGAGACCAAGCGTTTGCAACTCCTGCCGCACAGCCTGATTGATGGCGCGGCGGGAGGCGTTATCGGGCGAGACGATCAGCGTGTTTTCAGGATGCGCGGCATAGTTCTTCGCTATTGCGGCAACGCGTTGCTCCGGGTCAGCAATCTCGGTAATACGCCCCTGCTGCGAAAGCATTTCCACTCCGACAGCCGTTTCATTGTTGGACAGATGCTCGACCGCTTTCAACAGCGCGGCATCCTTTTGACGCATGATCTGATCGAGCTGCGCGGTCCGCATGCCAGCTTCCTGCAGCTGCTCGAAGGGCTTTCCGGCATCGACGCCCTGATGCTGGCGCGTGTCGCCAATCAACAGCACTTTGTCCTGGGGAGCAATCTTGTTAAGAAAGTCACGCATCTGCTGCGTCGATGCCAGAGAGGATTCGTCGACCATATAGAGATGCTTCCTCGCAGGATCGCCGGCGGGCTGCAGGCTGCCGCCTGCGAGGAGGCGTTGCAACGTGTCCGCCTTGATTCCAGCATCGCGGAGTTGCTTCGCGGCACGCGATGTCGGCGCAAAACCTTCGACGGCGTAGCCGTTCTGTTCGGCTCCCTCACGTATCGTCGCCAGGACCGAAGTTTTGCCCGATCCGGCCCGTCCCTGCAATCCCTGTACGCGGTCATACGAGGTCAGCACCTCCTCGACAACTCTCTTCTGCGCGGCGTTGAAATGAGGACGTGAGTCCACAAGCGGCACTACGCTATCAATCGACATGATCTGCGGTGTGCGGCTCTGCCCATCCTGTACCTTCTGGACGATTTCATTCTCGGCTTTGATGGTCGCCGCGGTGGTGAATCTGCGTCCGGCCTCGTGCGCGTTCACCGGGACTTCCTTGAACTCACCAGAGGCTACACGCGCCTCGAAGCTGGCGCGGACCTCCGGGTATGTCATCTCTCCCATGCCCCGGCGCAAAGCGTCCACGTAGAGAGCGCGTTCGTCGATGACGGCTTCACGCTCGAAGCTCTTATCGCGGGCAAAGGTGATGGCCTCGCGCACCTGCTGACGCTGCTCGTTTACGCGCCGCTCCTGCACCTGTTCCTTTCGGCGTTCGCGGGCCTCGGCCACAACCCGGTTGGCCTGATTGCCGAATTCGTCGGCAATCTGTTTGTGCGCGGCGAGGATTTGGTCGGGAGATAGGATGACCTTTTTGTCGCGGGTGTTGTGGGCTGCAATCTGCGCGGCCTCCGGGCCTGAGAAGCCGCTGCGGGAGAGGGCTTCTTCGATTTGTTGGCGGCGTGGGCTGGAGGTGTCAAGGTACTCCTGCGTGTAACCTTTGATTTCCGGCGCTCCACTCTTGCCAGCTTCGATCTCATAGCCAAGCGAGCGAAGTTTGTATGTCAGATGGGATTGGTAAACGGCGGTCGCAAACTGCTGGCTCTCAAACAGAGAGTGCGGCTGTAAAGCGCGCATTTTGCCGTTATCGCGTTCAGTCATATTAAAGATAACGACGTGCGTATGGAGCTGGGGCGCGGCGTAGCCGTCTACCGGGCGGGCAGTGTCATGCTCAAACTTGGCTGCTGCAAATTGTCCTGTCGTTTCGGCCGGATGATTGCCGCCGATGCGGGCCTGTGTGTATTTTTCTAATTCATTCAACGCGACGTTGACCGCCTCACGGTGTGCTTCGCGCACCCGGTCATCGCCGCCGACCAGGGCGGTGAGCGAGATGGATTTCGGTGCGGAGAATGTCGCATCCCAACCGGCGCGGTGCTCGACCGGCGATACCATTTTTCCATCCGCGTTTTTGTATTCATGGACGACGCGATGCAGGACTAATTGCTTGCCGCTCTCCGGATGTTGTCCTTCAGATAAACGGGCGAACTCCTCAGCGCCCACGGCTCCTGACAAACCAAATTCAGCGGCGAGCTTTCCATGCCACTCGCCCTGAATCGTGTCGCCCCGTTTCCAATAGTTCTGCTCGGCGGCGGTGAACTCTTTGCTGTGGTAGTTCTGTGCCTGGGATGCGGAGAGTGGCTTCGAGATATTCAGCATTAGAGACTCCATCCGTCGTGTACGGCGGCGTGTTCCTCATGGACATCAGGAGCTACGACAGTTTCCGGTTGAATGGACTGCGCCGCGGCAGGCTCGTTCGGCTCAGGTGCCGGAGCGGAGGCTTCCGGTTCCTGCTTCAGTTCTGCATTCGGCCTGCCGCCGCGCACGGTTTTGGGATCGTAAGGGAGCTTGTCGTCAGTGCGTTCGCGCAGCTCAAAGGGCTTGGCGACCTCCGGCATATCGAAGTATGGAAACGAAAAGTAGGTCACATAATTCTGGTACTTCATAAAGGCGTGCAGGTCGGGGAGGCCGGAGATTTCCGACTCCAAGACCAGCGGTTCAACCTGCCTGTCGATGGTGAAGTTGCGGCCTGCGCGTGTCCCATCGAAGTGCGTCTCGCGCAGCCGTTCGATCTCCACCTTGCCGATGAACTTGCTCACCCATTCGCCCGCGTTCGGTTCCTTCGTCGTGAGCCAAACGCTGGTCGCGGGCTGTGACAGCATCACCTCGGCGAGATGCCCGTACAGGTATTCAAGCTGAGCCTTCCCCTGAAAGCCAAGCACTACAGGATTCTGTCCCTTTCGACCTTCCGTAATCGCCGTATGGAGCTGCGGTAGCTTCTGCAAACTCGCCAGCTCATCAATCACAAACCAGACACGCTTCTGGTCTTTGGTCGGCTCATTCAGCAGCCGCAAAACCAGCCAGTCAATCCATAAACTCTGCAAGGGCCGGAGGGCTTCGCGCTCGGCTGGAAGCGAGGTAATAAAAACCCAACCCTGCCGCGTCTCGGCCCATTCCGTTGCCGTCCATGCGCCATTACCTTCCTCTCTCTTCGGAAGCAGGCGCAGGCTGTCAGCGACCAGCCCAAGTGAGCCGAGAACACCGGCCCGCTGCTGGTGCGCTCGCGGGTCAATCAGGTGCGCGTGTTCCGTTCCTTTCAGCCTGCGGTCGATCTCCTCGGGGTTCGACATCCACTGCACCAGCTCGTCCGGCGTCGGCCCATAGGCCATTAGGAAGGCGAAGATTTTCTGCGGAGACTCGATGAAGAACTCGCCCTTGCGATCCTGCGGCGGCTGGAAGAGAGACGCGGCCAGGGCCTTCGCTTCGGAGCGGCTGCGCAGCTCCTCGGCTGGCCCCCAATAGGGGCAGCGTTTGTCCAGAGGATTGAGGATTACGTCACCCCGCAATGGGTCGTAGAATCGCTTCACAAACTCGCGTGCTGGGTCGTAGACGATGGCAGAATCGTCCCGGCCCCGCACCTGCCGGAGCACCTGAAAGAGCATCGCGGACTTGCCCGCGCCAGTGTCACCGATGATCTGCATGTGCTGCGCTTCGGCTCTCGCCGGGATGCGCAGCATATCCTTCATGGCATCGGTCTTGAAGCCGATACCTTTGCCTTTGACGACACGGTTGAACTGTTGCGGCGTAAGCCGTTCCGGGCCTTTCAAACGGCGTCCGTACTTCAACGCCTTCTGCCTTTTCACGTCCAGCGTGACGGCAAACGGGAGTGCTATCAGGAATAGTCCTGCTCCGCAGAGCAGAGGCGGCTTCACGATGGTGGACACGTCGCGTCCTTCATAGACGGCGGCCTTCAGATACTTATGGAGCCGGGCATCCACATAGCTCCGTACCGGCTCGCGAAAGAGCAAGTCGTTCCCGCGCTGAAGTGCCGTTGTCGAGAGCGCCAGAGGGAGGACACGGCCATTGGGTTCCGGCGTTCGTCCATGCACGACATCCCCATTCATCACCGGCCCCGGCTTCAGTCCGTGACCGGTAAGAAAGAGCATCCGGTAGTCGCTTCTGTGCGTCCGGCTGAAGATGCCGAATACAGAAGTGCGGACATAGACCGGAGCGTAGAACCACTGCAACGGCTTCGTGAGCAATCGAAGCCATCCATACACAAACACCACCGTCAAAATCATTCCGGAGAAGATCGCGGCATAGGTATAGATAGGCCGGCTCTGCGGCCAGATGATCGTCTCTTTGCGGCCCCATGTAGTCTTTGCCATGACGCTACCTCCTCCGTGCAGAGACCATCTTTTGAACGATTTCCTGCTTGCGTGTGCCGACGTGTTCGAGCAATTTATCGAACGCGTCGGCTGCCATTTGCTGGCCGCCCGCGAGCGGGCGAAGGACATTGATAAGAAGCAGCCGGATGCCGACGACCTCCTCCAATAGAGGATCATTGGTAGAGGTTTGGAGCTCGCGGAGGATGACATCGCGCATCCATTCGCTGCGGGCCTGACCCAATTCTTCGGCGTGTTCCGTGACGGCGCGGTGCTCGTCCTGCGTGAGTTTCACCGTCACGGGACATACCCTGTTGGCTGCGCGGTCGGCCTCTGAAATCGCGGTAGTCTCGGTATCAAGAATTGCCATGCAACACCTCAAAATCTCAGGTGCACCCAGGTGCACCCGATTTTGCTATGTGGTTGGTTCTAAACAGGTGCACCTAAGTGCACCCTGCACGAACCTATTAGGGGTGGAGTGTCGAGATACACCCGGTGCGAAGCACCGTTCTGGTAGTGCCACTGGTGTAGCTGGGAAATCATGCTCTCGATCCCGCCACAACTGCCTGTGTTTGGGATCTGGATGACGTAGCTGAAAGCGGCCTCTTCCCGGACGATTCGGTCACCTCATTTGCGGATGCTCTACGCACGCGAAGCGTTGGCGTAATTCTCTGCGCTTCAGGAGTCCGAAGGAACTCCTGAAAGTCGCGGTCTTTGGCGAATACATAGGCTAGTGCCTGCTCCACAACATCATCTGCAGATGCGTGGATGAATGCGGCATACTGATCTACCTGGGAAGCGGTAGTATCGGTGAGCCGAATGGAGGCGCTGAGGTGGCGGGTTTGGGTGAATTCGAGCAGTGGCATTGCATTCTCCTATTGGGTTGAAATCAGGCGGACTTCCTACGGACGATCAGGCGCTGCGCCGTGGTTGCAATCTCCCTCGCACGAGCGGAGCAAAGTGCGGCGGGAATCTCAAAGCGGCGGCGAGATTCGAGCATCGTAATCACGTCGTCGATGCGGATACCTTCAATGAGCCAAAGGCGAGCTGACGCGACATCGACGGTGCGTTGCGCGTAGTAAAGAGGATTGGGCTTATCGGAACGGTGCGAAGCCAGCTCCCGTGTGAGCTTCACAGGGTCTTTGCCGTGAGCAAGCTCATGGGAAACCCATGCCCAATCGCTCTCTGAGTTGCTATGCTTTCCGGGCTGCTTGCGCGAATGAGCTTCCTGAGCGAAAGGCATTGCATCGACCGCACCTGCATCCAGCCGGAAGTCGTCGGGAGTCCAGATGGAATCGTCGGGATATTCGACCGTGACTCTGTATGCGGGATCGTACTTCCGATTCAGGAAGCCGGGGACACGCAGGACACGGTTGCAGTCGGTGCAAGCAGGATCGCCCCCGAAGGCAATCGTGAGGAGCTTGAGTGTCTGTTCCTGACGTACAAAGTCGAAACCTTCCACGCGCCATAGCACCTGATACTTGCCCTGAGATGTGGAGACAATCGAAGTTGGCGGCGGCACTAAATCCGATGCCTGAAGCGCACAGAGCCGGGCATCTCCGTCCGTGTCGATATCGAGGTACAGATGCCGGATGGATGCGATGCTTTCCTTGGTGCGTTTGCGGGTGGCAGCGCGGAGCGGATTAGCTGCGACATAGATGTTATTACCGCCCCTATTGTTCTCGTGAGAGAGCCATGCCATATAGCGAGGCTCCATGACGTGCTCCAGGCGAACAATGCGTTGCATCGGAGCGTTGGCCGTCTGCCTTCGAAGCAAAAGTGCAATCGTCTCATCGGGAGCAAAGCAACGGCGGAGGAAACGGAAGGCGATTTCATTCATCGGAATACCTCTTGCGAGCGCGACTCGTGCGGGCATTTAGCAGTAGAGAAGCCCGGCTTTTCACCGGGCTTCTCGCATGACTGAGGGCCTATGCGGCCGCTTCCTCGCCAGTGATTTCATCGAAATCGTCCTCAGCGCCAACGCGCTCGGCGCGGTCGAGCTTGAGGATGGAAGTGACTCGGATCGTGTCGGTCTTCACGCCCTTATATTCGGAGTGCTGAATCTGGCCTTCGATCTGGATGTGAGCGCCCTTCTTGAGCTTGGCTGCGAACTCACCAAGTTTGCCGAAGACGATGAGGTTATGCCACTCGGTGTGGTCGTTGTACTTGCCGGTTTCTTTGTCCTTGCGGGACTCCTTGGTAGCAAGAGAGAGTGTGGTGAACTGCTTGTCGTTTTTGCCGGTGCGAATCACTGCATCGCCGCCGAGGAAGCCCATGAGAATAACTTTGTTCAGGTACATGATTGTGTCTCCGTTTTGAAATTCCCGATCTGCTCGGGTCACACCTGGCGAAGCCTAGCGAGTGGGTCCGACTCCCAAGGCCGAAGTTCTGCATTTACGGAGGGTCCGTCGCAGATGGAAACCGTAACCGGAGGCGGCGTATGCCGAAGCAGAAGAACGAGCCTGCCGCCGGGCGTCGGATAGACCCCGAAGCCGTGACCGTGCAGAAAGCGGGATATATACGAGAGACACCCGTCTGAACAGTTTTTCTCATCCACTTCCTGGCAATGCCATCCACCGGCAAATACGGTTCATTCGCTCCCGCCAAGGATTCCGCAGAGAGCCGCAAGTCAGCGCCGAAACCGAATGCCTTCAGGCAGAGCACACCATGCTCATGCACAGACGTTCCGGTCGAAAGATTCAGCTCCGTGTTGTGGGTGAGAAGCACCATAATGATTCGGGTTACTCGCGTCTCACGCCGCCACCGCGGTGGAGGAAGCGCGGTAAATGTCCTCCGTCTCAAAGGACTGGTCCGCATCCCTATAGCCCTTCACGCGAATCAACTCGCGTACCCGGCGTCGGCCCGCATGATCGCGCTCACAGTACAGAACAAAGTCGATGGCTTCAGCCGTCTCCGAACGAATAAATGAGTGATTGAGATTCGGCCTGGCACTAAGGGCGAGATCCGATAACCGATTCAAGGCATCCCACGCGCTCTTTGCGTGGATGGTGGAGAGCGTTCCACCATGACCTGTGTTCATCGCTTGCAAGAGGTCATAGCCACTCTCGTCGCGAATCTCGCCCATGATGATGCGGTCGGGACGATGACGGAGAGCGGCGGCGACAAGCTGGCTCGGAGAAACGGCAACCTGACCGGGAATCGCATCCACAGCTTCCCAGCGGACAGCATTCGGATGCGCTATCTTCAGTTCGGCGGGTTGCTCAATCACAATGAGCCGTTCGTGAAACGGAATGTGATCAAGCAAGGCTTTCATCAAAGTCGTTTTTCCACTGGCAGTTCCGCCGCTGATAATGCCGTTCCTGCGTTCAGCGATGAAGCATATAACCGTGTCCCGAATCTCCTTCGGCAAACTCCCCGACGCAATCAATTCATCGGAGGTAAACCAGCGGTTGAATTTCCTCACGGTGAACGTAGGGCCATTGATTGAAGATGGCGAGCCGACAACGGCGACCCGGGAGCCGTCTGGCAAGCGAGTATTGAGGATGGGATTCTGGCTCGTGAGGTCTTGCCCAAGGATGCGGGCGACGCGCTCAATCGCGGCCTGCAGCCGGTCGTTGGTGTATGGCGTGGACAGTGCAATATGCTCGATCACGCCACCGCGATCCGCAAACACTCCCGTCGTCCCGTTAATCATCAAATCCGAGATCGACGGGTCCAGCAGGATCGCCCGCAGTTCTTCGGGAAAGAACGGCAGTATCAGCTCGAAGCTCATCGTACTGCTCCGTCGCGAATAGCCGCTGTTGTTCCTGGTGCAATCGGATCAACCGAGACTCGGTTCTCATGGAATTCGGTGATCGTCAATCCAAGCGGATTAATGAACTCATACTGCGGGTAGATTTTGGCCTGATCGCTGACCTGTTTCGGATTCAGGTAATAGGTCAGACTGAGCATCCAATGCTCGGTTCTCGGCTCCCGCGAATGACTTGGGGAGTAGAACTTGTCCAGGGCGAGGAGAGCCGTCCCGCGAGCCATCGCTGCGCCCTGTATGGTCTCCTGAGACAAGGACGTGATGGTGACGTTCTTCACCTCTACATCACTCTGCTCGATCTGGCCGCCGACTACCTGGGAGACAAGGTGATTCTGGTTGTCTTCCGTCATCAACTGCGAGGCAAGGGTTTGCGACAAAAAATAATAGTTGAGCGGGTACTTTTTGCCGATGGTGTCACGGCTGATCGTGTACCGATAGTTCGCCCAATCCGTGAGGTAGGTACGGATCTCTCCTTCGCGGGGACTGTAGTTCAAATCGCTGTACTGAATGGCCTGGGCACGGCCCATTTCATCAATACGGATATAGCGATTTACGAGCGGGCGACGCGCCAGAGAGAAGTTGAGCCACATCGAGCCGCATAGCAAGGCTGTTCCACAGGCGAGGATGAGGCGGTAGGCTTTCCGCTCAGCATAGTGGGAGGCGTAAACTTCATTGCCGATCTGATCCGTGAGCAGTATCTGCTCTTGCGTCAGCCTTTGTTGTTCATTCGCTACTGTGTGGTTGGACATGAGGAGAATGGCTCCTTTGCGTTACTGCTTCGAAGATCACGTATGTGTAAATCGCACCGGCTACAACTGCACCGAGGAACACGAGGAAAAGCGTGAGCCTGACGATCCGCAACTGAAGTACGCGCCGAATGAACGCGACTTGTAATACGAAGCGGAACATAGCCCCTAGCCTCCTCCAGCTGCCATTCCTAACGACGATGCCGTGCCAATGACTCTCGTGATGCTTTCAGCCATTCCCGCCGCTCCACCGAAGATTGCTTGAGTCATGCTCGGAACAAAGAGCATGTTCACGATGAATGCGACGAATACCATGATGCATGGAATCAGGTTTGCAAGCCACATTTCTATCGAGTAATTTCCATTGAATGTTTGCTGGATAAAGGCATTCATGAAACCGCCCCAAACGAAGATGAAAGCGGCGGCGACTGCGCGAATCATGGCGAAGCTAATGAGCACATCAAGGAAGTGAAAAAACTTCGCACGGAACGTCTTCGTCATCAGCAGCGGGACGAATATCGGACCGAATAAGGCAGTGACCCCGTACAAAATGAAGGCGCTGCAATTGATCACGAATAGGATTGCGGATGCAATGCCGAGAAGCCCCTGCACGACGAAGTAGCAGAGGATCTGGGCCGGAGCCATCAGCGATGGCATCGCGGTATTGTCGCCGGCTGTCTTAAGCAACTGGAGCAGGTTGTCCAGCGAGTTCTGATCGAAGGCCGCGACCATCGCCTGTGCGATGTAAGAAAAGAAGTGGTTGATGCCGAAGCTCGCGCCGGGAAGCGGATTCACCCAATAGTTTTCGAGCAGGCAGCAGACGATAAGGCGCACCAGGAAGTTGACCAAATCGCCAGCGTGAACGGGCTGAGCATGAAAGCGGAGCGTCATACTCTGCGTATTCCAGTTGACGACCATACTGATAAGCGTGAAGAGGGCGATGCAGGCCAATTCCGTGAGTCCAAGCTGCGTCAACGCGCCACCGTTCTGGGTCGTCAGATTGGTGAGGTTATTGGTGAACTGATAGAGCCAATCGACACCGGAACTTGCGCTTGGAAGTGCTTGTGCCAGTAATGCCACGGAAACCATATCGCTTCCTCCCTCAGTACCGATTAGGGAATGTACTTCTGCCAGGTCTTGCCTTCCTTTGCGGCGGCGGAGTTATGTTTCTTCTTGTCCGCCTCGACACGCTGCCGAAACGCCTCATCCTCGGCCTTTCGTTCTTCGGCCTCCTTCCGCTGTTCCTGAAGGATGGCCGTTGCTTTGGCGGCGGCAGCGGCGGCCTTCGCCGCCTCATGCCGCTGGTACGTGAGCGCGCTTCCGATGGCAACGAGAGCCGCGAGGATAGCGAGCAGGATTTTGGAGTTAATCGCCTTTACCATCGGCATCCTCTTAAGGCAAATAGGTGTCCCAGGTGCCGCCTTCGTTGGCAGCGCTGGTGTCATTGGCAGAGCGTTGTTGCTGCACGAAGACAGCAGTATTGAGATCTTCGACGTGGGCGTTGCGGCGCTCCATATTGGCAAGAGTCATCTGTGAAGCAAGGCAAGCCTGTAGGTTGCCTTGCGACTGCATCTCGGCCATCTTCTGCGCGTCTGCCGCATTCAACAGGTTCAATTGCTGAACCTCGCTGTTGGTCGAATCGGAAGTATCGAACTGCGAGGACATAAGCAAGCTGTTGGCCGAGCCGTTTGTGCTTCTATCGCTTCGGTATTGCCCCACAGCAGTGAGGCAGTCGGGAGAGACAGCATCGGAGCTTTCTATCAATGCGAGTTGAGATGTGCGGGCGCTGCCAAGAGACTGGCTGGCAAGGTATGTCGGCGCGCTGCCATTCATCGTGATGGTGGCGGCCTTCCATGCCGTGTTGGAAGCGGACGGCGAGTTGGTATTGAGCGCGATGCTCATGCCCGCCGTCTCGCCAAACATATTAGCGACATTGACATTTTCGAGCGCGTGCAATGTCGTTTGCCACTGCTGCTTGAAGCTGAAATGCGTGATGTTGTTTTTCACCATGTTGTACTGCATCCGGATCGTAGTGAGCTGCTGAACCAGACTTCCGTAACTAGTTGGGTCAAAGACAATGTCTCCGATTCCCAACAAGCCAAAGCTGGGTGTTGCCGTGAGGAGCACTGCCGCACCCGCTCCGACGAGCCATTTGCGACGATTGGTGAGAGTGAGTTTCATGTTGCCTCCTGTGGTTGGTGCAATTACATGCACTGCGGGCAGGTTGGGTCGAACCTGTCCAGAGAAACCCTGCTGATATGGCTCATTCGCTCGACGGCGCGAACAGATTCAATACAAGTCCATGTGATTGCATTCCAGCTTCCTGGGAATGCAGAGACGGTGATCGCGAGTAATGCTGCTACGAGAATGGCGAGTTTATGATATGTAGTCATAGCGCTGGATCCACTCGATGTTCCGCGTACGATGGGACTAACAAGTCGGTGCCGATGTATACTCGGGCGCGCGAGCCCTCCTTGAGCGTGATGATGGGCAGCCGGTTGAGGAAGTGATTCAACACTTGTTCGCCCTCGGCAGCCGATTGTGCTGAAATCCCGTTGCGTATCTGTGTGGAAGGGTCGAGGACGGTACCACTATTGCCAATCTGCGCCAGGCCACCGAGACCGCCAATAGCAGCAGCGGCGGCAAATGCCTGTAAATATCCGTTGTCTACTTTCGTTGCAAGTCCTGTTGTGCCGATCTGATCGAGGCCGATGTACTTGGCAAACTCCAGTGAAAAACCATCGGGGCAAATGGCACGATGGAAAGTAACGAACAGTTTTCGTTGTTGCGCGTTGCCAACACTCTGCACATCGCCAAGCAAGCGCGTTCCCTGCGGCAACAGGAGCTGCTGGTGGTCATGGGAGTAGAGGTCGGTCGTCAGCGAAACCATAATGGGGCCGCTAAATCCGCCGTCGATGTGATTCGTGACTACACCCTCGAGCACAGTGCCTTCGAAGACGCGATACAGGCGGCCATCGTAGGTATCGAAGTCATATCCCGCCATCGGATTGCCTCTGTTATCTGTCTTGACTTCGGTAGGGGATGGCTTCGCAAGAGTTGCACCGTCGGTTACAGTCGCAGCCGGCCCTTGTGCGGCCTCCGTCGTGACGGCTTCTGTGGCGGGGCCGGTCCGCTCAAAGTCAATCGCCAGCGTGTCACTGTTGATGGCATCCTGCTGCTGTTTTATCTTTGCAAGCTGCTTCTGTTTGGCCTCCGCCTGGGCTTCGGACATATTCGAGGTGCGTTGCGGTGCATTGGGGCTGTCGCCATAGATCGCCGCTCGTTGTGCGGCCGTCATCGGAGGCGCGCCTGCGTCCTCCGCGCTGGGCGTGCCCTCTGTCTGCTGAAGCTCGTGGAGCGCGGCAGTAAGCTCCTCCTGATGCTGTCGCGCTTCGGCATCGCGTTGCGCCTGCAACTGCTGCTGCGACTCAAAGCTATTTACCTGCTGCGCGTTTGGCGCTGCAGGGCGCGCAGGCATGGTACTGGCTGGAGCGCTTTTCTTATTCCCACTTAACAGGCTCGACAGATTCACGATGCCGATAAGTCCGATGATGACAACCAGGGCAATCACGACCGGCATGCTCTTTCGCAGAGGGGGCTTGCTCTCTGGCTGCTCCGGCACGGTCGGGGGGAGGCTTTGATTCGGCTCGGGCATAGCTACCTCGCTTCCTCGTTGCGGTGAAACTCCACCTTCTGCTTGCCGATGACGAGATAACCGTTCTCCAGCTCCTTCGGAACGGTGTAGAGGCCGTTCGAGAAATCGAAGTTGATGAGCGAGGGTTTCTTGTCCTTCACCTCGTAGAGTGCGGGTGTCTCCTGAAAGCTCCCGCGCAAATAGGTGAACTTGTCATCGCGCCAAATTTCCTGCAAGCCAAGCTCTTTGCCCTTTGACTTATCCCACGTGTAATCAAAGTGCAGCGAGCCGGGATACTGGCTCCGATATGCCTCTTCCTGTGTTTTCTCCGTTTTCAGCGTTGCGGCCTGGGCCGCCTCCGCTGCTGCGGCTTCCTGTTTCACCTTGTCCAACTCCGCGGCGGGGACAAAAACAGGCAGCTCGATCAGCCGGTCTTTCGCGGCCTTATCGCCAGGAGTGATGAAGATTTTGGAATCAAAATGGAGGTCATCGTCGTCCGAGACTTCGCGCAACTGTAAGGTGTATTCGTTGCCGTGGTCGGAGACGATATGCACATCTGTGGAGCTGCCCGCGACCTTGGGCTTGATGCTGATGAATCGGCTGGCGACGTGGCCGCCATCGAAGACCCAATCCACGGTGTCCCCGGCGAAGACATTCGCAACCTTCTCTTCGGCTGGGAGCAGAATCAGAGTGGATTGCAACAAACCGGCGCGGACCACAGGCGGCGTGTCCGCCTCGGACACGCTGATGGTGCGCGGTGCATTCGGCTGAAGGTGCTTTTGTTCGGGTGTCGTGAGACCAGACGCGGAGGTTATGGGGGCGACAAAAGCAAGCCCACAGCCGACGAAGAGGAAGATGGGTGATTTCATTTCTCTCTGATCCTTTCGGTTATGCGGACTCGCCCTGGGCGAACCTCGTGATGCCCTCGGTGAGGCCGTACTTGGCAATCAGTTTCGACCGGCGTACCCGGTCCTTCGGCTTGGTGGAGAATGTCGCGTAGCTGCGGCTGTCAAGATTTAGGCGAACAACCTTCGTCAGTCCATCGCGGCGTATATACAGCGCCTCGCGGTCCTGCAGGCTCTCGAAGAGAGCGATCTGTTGGTCGGTCATCTTGAATAGTTCTGCATATCGTTTGCGATTGAACGTCGCATCCTTCAGAAACAGGAACGATGTGCAGGAGTTCACGATGGAATCGGCGTTTTCTCCCAAGTCTTCTGCTGACTGACCAATCATCGTGACGCCCCCGAGATTCTTGCGGACGGTCTTGATGGAAGCGAGAGCGCCTTCGAGCAACTGGCGGTTCTTCATCGAAGAGAAGATCTCTTCGATCAAAATGTGTTTGGGCACGCCAAGATTGGCAGGGTCATACAGCACATCGTTGATACGCCGGAGCAGCCATACCATCAGCGGCTCAATGAGGTCTGCGTACTGTGCGTTGATCACGCCCTGGAAGTCGAAGCATTGCATGCGCGATAGAGAGAGGCTGTCTTCTACGTTGTCGAAGATCGCGCTGTATACGCCTTTTCCAACCCACTTCGACAGATAACGGTCGAGCTTCTTGGGCAGAAAGAGATTAGAGAGGCGGCGATTCTCAGGGTCGAGCAGATAGATGTCCCGCACGGCCTTATGGATCACGTCATCGTCTTCGGGCTCCAGCTCGGCACCACCGTTGGTCAACAGCAGCTTGATAAAGCTGTACAGGAACTTGATATTGCTCTCGGTCGGTTCTAGGGCGAACAACGCGACACGCGGGCCATCTTTGCCGATTCGGTCAACGCGGCCACCATACAATTCGACGACGCTCTCATAGCTCCCGCCGATGTCGAAGATGTAGGTGAAGCCGCCGTACTTTTGCTCAAGCGCAACGGTTGCGTTGCCGATCACACTTTTGCCCGATCCGGTAGGCCCGATGATGAGCATGACCCGCACGCCGTCCACATACACGTCCTGAAAGAACGGCGTTCTGGTGCGTGTTTCGAGAACGTTGAGATACTCGGCATCCAGGTCTTCCGAATACGGATGGCCGACGTGTGGCGCGAAGACGGAGGACAATCGTGCATGATGTTCTTCGCTGAGCCACATCGGAAAGACGTTGAATCTCCCATTGCCGGGGAACATGGCATAGAACGCCGAGAGATTGCCGAGCGTTTCCTCGATCACCTGAGCTCGCGCATCGACGAAGATTCGATGGACGGCGGGCGTGGTGTCGCGTAGTTGCTCCGGGGTACGGGCTGCGAGCAGAAGCCGCAGCGAGTATTCCCCCTGTGCTTTCTTGTCCAGCTCACGAATAACCTGGCTGAGATCATCGACGCTGCTGTTAGCTGCTTTTGCACCCGCACCTGTGTCTAAGGAAGCGGTATCACGCCCACTCATCACGCGGGTCAGCACACCAACTTTGAAAAAACTGATGAACTTCTCCTGCGCGTCGATCTCGCTGCGTGCCGCAGCGGTGGACCTGGGTCGCCAAGTCGAGCAAACGATGCTGTCGCAATCGAGCGTCAACAAGCCGGAGAAGAGGCAGGGCCGCGATGCCTCCGGCGTCGTCTTCAACGAAAACATCTGCACGAACCGTTTCCCGACGCGCAAATGGTCACTGTGCCATGCGACGGGGTTGCGGACGATCTGCCGGTCTACTCCGGTATCGTCGCGGAGTTGGCCTTGAGCGGCCCAATTCTCAAGATTGAAGAGGTACGAAAAAAATTGGAATGTGGCTTGTTTATCGAGCAAGTGGAGTCCCAACAAGATGCGGAGATGACCCTCCAGAATGGCTGCCTCCTTCTGAAGCTCCGCCAGCATCCGTGACGTCTCGACGGCGTTTTTCTGGGGCTTGTGCTCAAACGCCTTCGGTTTGGAAGGTTCAAGAGTGAGACACCAATGAAGGTCTATACGCCGGAAACCTGCTGTCTTCTCAAGGAAGGTCAGCCGGTCATCCACGAAGACCTGCGTGATGGGATTGCTGTACGTCTCTAGGCGCGGAAGCTGATATCCCGACATGACGCGCGTGTACTGGTAGAGGCACGAACCTTCTGGCAGACCGCGTAATGCGCCTTCAATCGACCGCGCACGAGCGTCAAGCTCCTCGTCAGTTAAGCCCTCTTCATCAATCCCTGTG
>Ga0335074_10001679_pt1 | contig 29933 bp, 30 predicted proteins | sample Lox_Sample_23_FD_206715 | JGI IMG/M metagenome (GOLD analysis project Ga0335074, IMG submission 206715) | Soil microbial communities from Loxahatchee National Wildlife Refuge, Florida, United States - Lox_Sample_2.3 | ecosystem: Environmental > Terrestrial > Soil > Wetlands | place: USA... | reverse complement strand
TACGCTTGGAGCGATCACGCGTGGCTGCGACGGCGCGGTGCGTTGATAGAGTACGTGATGTCCGCTGTCCTCGATTTCGGTGACCATGTACGGTGTAACGCGCAGACCGCCGGTGGCGAAGGTGGCGTAGGCCGATGTCAGTTCGAGCGGTGTAACAACCGAGGTGCCCAGCGCCAGCGATGCGTTGGACGCGAGCGGAGAAGTTATTCCGCAACGGCGTGCGGCCTTGATCACATTGCCAATTCCAACTTCCTGCGCGACCTTTGCCGTGACCGTGTTGATGGAATGCGCCATAGCCTCCGCGAGCGTGACGGTGCCGTAGGAGCGGCCGCCATAATTGGTCGGAGTCCAGCCGTCGATATCGACCGGTCCGTCGTCGCGCGTATCCCACGGACTGATTCCGCTTTCGAGCGCGGCGAGATAGACGAACGGCTTGAACGCGGAACCCGGCTGACGCTTGGCCTGGGTCGCACGGTTGAACGTGCTCGTATCGTAATCGCGCCCGCCGATCAGCGCAGCGATCGCGCCGTCGGTTTTCATCAGAACGACGGCGCCTTCGCTCGCGCGCATGTGGCGGCCATGCACATTCAGCGTATGCGACAATGCGTGCCGCGCGATCTCTTCGAGTTTCGGTTGAAACGTCGTGTGCACTATGAGATCGGCGTCGGGGCCTTCGCCATCCGAACCGATCAGCTTCAAAGCCTCGTCGGCGGCTGCGTCCATGAAGAAATTGCGCGCATCGGTGAAGGTGCGATCGATGATGACCGCGGGATGCAGCTTCGCGTCTTCCGCCTGGCTTTTGGTGATGGCGCCCGTTTCCACCATGGCATTCAGGACGAGACCCGTGCGCGCCTGGGCCGCCGCGAGATCGCGGCGCGGCGAGAAAGCGGACGGCGCGCGCGTCAGCGTCGCGAGCATCGCGGCTTCCGACAGTGTGAGGTCGCGCGCGGACTTGCCGAAATAGACATGCGCCGCGCCATCCACGCCATAGGCGCCGGCACCGAGATAGATGCGGTTCAGATAGAGCTCGAGTATTTGTTTCTTGGTGAGCGATTTCTCGAGCGCCGCGGCATCGAGCAGTTCTTCGGTCTTGCGGGTGAAGGTGCGCCTGGGCGAAAGAAACACGATCTTCGCTGTTTGCTGCGTGATCGTGGAGCCGCCCGCAACGACGTGGCCCGCGCGCATGTTCATCCACATCGCGCGCAGCAATCCGCGAATATCGATTCCTTCGTTTTCGTAGAAACTCCTGTCTTCCATCGCAATGAAGGCAGCCGGAAGATAGGGGGGCATTTCGCTGAGCTTCAGCCGCTCGCCGACAATGGCGCCCCGATGTCCCGCCACTTGTCCGTCGGCATCGAGAAACGTAAACGCGATCGGCCGGTTTGCCGCGTAAAGATCCTTGCCGACATCGAGTCGCGGCGCCGACCAGATGAGAACACTTGGCAACAGCCAAACCAGTGCCACCGGTATCGCGAGAAACAGCGCGAAGAAGACGAAAATCCGGATGTAGCGGGCATCGGGGCGCGCCGTATAAAGACGTTGCGATTGCAGTTTTTTCAACGCTCGGGGCCCGTCATGTTAGGTCGCGTTATGTGCGGATCATTGCGGCGGTTTCAAGACTTGCGCGCCCCATGCGCAACGCGCGTGGCCCGCGCGCCGGCTCTTCATCATCCGTATAGGAATTCCGAAAATCAGTTAACGCCGGAACGGGAGGATTGGAGCCACTTGCGCAATCGGTTTTTGCCTGCATTCATTAAGCGGTTTCCCGCCGACAGCTGTTCATCGCAGGTTCATTGCAAAGGCGATAAGGAAGGCCATGTTCCGGCGCGTATTCATGGCTGCAGTGCTCGCTCTGCTGGCATTCGCTTCGCCGGCCCTGGGACAGCTGCAATACCTCCTGGTTGCGAACGGGCCGACCGCGCAGGCACCGGCTCTTGCCGAGCCGCCTGCAACCGCCCGGCGTTATCCAACGACTCACCCCTATAACGTCCAGCCGCTCGACCGCATTCTGCCCGGAATCCGCAGCGCCCGGCCGGGGCGTTTCTTCGATGCCGAGGGACCGTATCCCGATCCTGCCGGCGGCTGGCATTACCGCATCAAATGGCTGACGCCCGAGGGCCGGGTCGTTTGGCTCGACACCGACGCACGCACCGGGCGGATCATCGGGCTGTATCACGGTTATGCGCGGATGGCGTTTCCCCCGGCCGGTTTGCGCTATTATCCTTTCCCCGGTCCGCGCGGGCCTGGCCGTTTCGGCGGCTGGCGTCCGGGTCCATGGCGTGGCGGCTGGGGCGGGCGCCACCGCTAGTTCGGGAGACGGAATGCGCATACTTCTCGTCGAGGACGATCAGGATCTGCAGCGCCTGTTGAAGCGCGCGCTCGCCGATGCGGGCTATGTGGTCGACAGCGCGAGCGACGGCGAGGAAGGCCATTTTCTCGGCGACACCGAACCCTATGACGCGGTGATCCTCGATCTCGGCCTGCCCAAGATGGACGGCGTGCGCGTGCTTCAGCAATGGCGCAAGGCCGGCCGGACCATGCCGGTGCTGATCCTCACCGCGCGCGACCGCTGGAGCGACAAGGTGGCGGGGTTCGATGCCGGTGCCGACGATTATCTGGCCAAGCCTTTCTACACCGAAGAGCTACTCGCCCGCGTGCGCGCGCTGCTGCGCCGCGCTGCCGGTTTCGCGACGGCGGAAATCGAAATCGGCCCGCTCCGCATCGATACGCGTTCCTCGCGCGTCACACTCGACGGCAATCCGGTGAAGCTCACTTCGCTCGAATACCGCCTCCTCGCCTATCTCGCGCATCACCGCGGCCGCGTGGTCTCGCGCACGGAACTCGTCGAACATCTCTATGATCAGGATTTCGATCGCGATTCGAATACGATCGAAGTGTTTGTCGGCCGGCTGCGCAAGAAGCTCGACCCGAACCTGATCCAGACGGTACGCGGACTTGGCTATTGTCTCGACACGCCTGAAGCGGCTCGCGAATCCGATCACGCAAAGGTTTGATTCCCTAGCCGGCCGGCTCATCGCCGCCGCCGCCGTCTGGATTCTGCTCGGCCTGCTCGTTGGGGGCTATGTGCTTTCCAGCGTCTTTCGCGCCTCGGTCGAAGGCGATTTCGACGCGCGCCTGCGCTCCGATCTCGATGAAATGATCGCCGCCGCCGAGCCCGACCAGCAGGGTGCTGTGTCGCTGCAGAACCGTTTTGCCGATCCGCGTTTCGAGCGCGTGTATTCCGGGTGGTACTGGCAGATCACGCCGCTCACGACGAAGGGTCCCGACACGCGCGACGCGCAGATTTCGCGCTCGCTGTTCGACCACACGGTCACGGTCACCGATTTCCGCAAAACGCGCGACGTCACCTGGGGTCATGGCGAAGGGCCGGATGCGCAGCGCCTGCGTTTCGTCGCCCAGCAGATCGAGTTCCCTATCGTTCCCGGTTCGCCGAAAGACGGCACGCGCGCCTATTCCTTCATGGTCGCCGCCGATGTGACCGAACTCGAAGCCGAAGTCGCCAAGTTCGACGGCACGCTGGTGTGGTCGTTTGCGATTCTCGGGCTCGGGCTTATCTGCGCGATCTTTATCCAGGTCCGCATCGGGCTTCAGCCGCTCGATCGCGTGAGCGCGGCGCTGGCGCGAATCCGGGACGGCAAGGCGCAACGCCTCGTCGGCCGATTTCCTGCGGAAATACAACCGCTCGCCTCCGAACTGAACAGCCTCATCGATCACAGCCGCGAAGTGGTCGGCCGCGCGCGCACCCATGTTTCCAACCTCGCGCATTTCCTCAAGACGCCGCTCAGCGTGCTCGTCAGCGAGGCGCACGAGCATCCCGGCCCGCTCGCCAACATGGTGCTCCGCCAGGTCGGCACCATGCGCCGCCAGGTAGATCATTATCTCGCCCGCGCGCGCGCCGCGGGCTCGGTCAACGTGCTCGGCAGCCGCACGAGTGTGAGGCCGGTGATCGATGATCTGTCGCGCGTGCTTTCCCGCATCCATGCCGAACGCGGTCTCGTCATCGATGTCGATTGCCCGCGCGAGCTCGCCTTTCGCGGCGAGCGGCAGGACCTCGAAGAGATGGCGGGCAATCTGATCGACAATGCGTGCAAATGGGCGCATGGCCGCGTGGCCGTCTCCGCGCGCAGCAACGGCCAGGCGCAGTTCGAGTTGCGCGTCGACGATGACGGCGAGGGCCTTGACGCGGACGAGCGCGCCCGCGTCGGCGCGCGCGGCGAACGGCTCGACGAAAGCGTTCCCGGCTCGGGCCTCGGCCTCGCCATCGTGCGCGACATCGCCCGCCTCTATGGCGGCTCGCTCACGCTCGGCGAGAGCCCGCTCGGCGGCCTCGAAGCCCGGCTCGCGCTGCCGGCGACTGTTTGATCGAAACGTTTACGCAAAGCCCAAAACAGCGATTTTCGCAGCGAACAGCGGCGCCGGACCAAAAGTAGAGGATTGTTTCCCGTGAAACAGGAAACAATCGGGGCATGGTCTTGCACACGGCGGCGGAGGTAATTTTATAGCGAGGCGGCGAGAAGATTTTCGCGCGCCTTCGCGCGATCGGTCCCGCATCGCCTTACTGCCTCATTGTAAATCTCTGCCTCGGTTTTCCGGACGCGCGCGGCGATGGCGCCGCAGGGCCTTTTGGGGGCGCCGACCTTCACGCCCGCATCAAGAGATAGTGATTGCCGCCGATCCTCCGTGGTCTTTGCTTTGCGAGGCCGATTGTCCCATCATGGCCCCCCGGCCCGGCGGGTCGTGGTCGGAGGACATTCGGCATGCGCGGTTCGGCAATTTTTGTGCTCACGACAGCGGTCATGTTGGCGCCCGTCGCAGCGGCAGCCGACCCGGCGCAACTGCAACCCGTACCGACAACCGCAGCCGCGACATCCGCCCCGGCAACGGCCCAAAGCAATCCGGCGCCCGCGTCGGCGCGCCCGGTGCCGCCGGGGGGCGAAACGGTGGTCGTGACCGGCAAAGCCGGCGACGACGACGGCGGCGAACTCGACCGGATTGTCTGCCACGCCGAACCCCCGAAGACAGGCTCCCGCCTCGGCGGCGAACGCGAGTGCTTCACCCAGCGGCAATGGAACGACCGCGAGAAGGAGTCGCAGCGCATTCTCGACGGCTATCAGACCCGCAGCCTCAGCGGCGGCTACGGACGGTAGGACGGGAACTCGCCCGCAGAGAAGAATCCAACAATGAGGCGGTGAGACGATGAGGAAATCGTCGCGCGCCTTCGGCGCACGGGGCGACTCTCACCGCCTCACCGCCTCAATGTAATCCGTCTTTTTCCCCCGGTTTGTTTCATGGCTTGCTGCCATCGCCGCGTTGCCGGCTCGCGAACCAGGCGACGATGGCGCCGAACAGCAGCATAGCAAGCAGGTTCTCGATGAAATGCGCGGGCGTGAAATGGGGAAAGTGCGGCTTCGTCATCGCGGCCGACAGCGGCACCACGATGTAGTTCATCACCACGAAAATACCGACGCCATATGCAAGCCCATACGCCAGCCATGCGCGCCGGAGTACAGGCGCTTTCTGCGCCGCAAACACGAAGACGGCCGCGATCACGAGCGACATCGCCCATTGCAGCAGCAGCCCCAGAACCGCGACCGGCGCACCGCCCGCCAGCGCCGCCTCGCGACCGAGAAGGCCCGCGGCTATGTAATGAAGTATGATTACCGGGCTCACCAGATTGATCAGCGCCGCAGCTCCGATATCGATAGTGCCGGCGATGAGACCGCCAAGTAGAATTGCCGCCAATGCCGAAGGCTGCGAGACCGCCATCCCCGCTTCTCCGCATGATTCGCGAAGACACTAGCAAAGTCCGCAGGTCCTGCCGCATCAAACAAACGTGAACGCGGATGTAATCCAATCAATGCCTATCCAAAGCGCCCAATCTAATTAGTAGACATCGCTCGGTTCATTCCGGCCATCCAGGAACGCGCGCTCAGGAGATGAGCGCCAAGCCCTGCCGCTGCTCGCGATTTGGTGGCGGGGCCGAGCCATGAGAAAGTGTTGTGCAGTTCCGTGTTCGTGGGTGGCCCGAACGGGCCCGGTCATAACGAATCTTTTTTTGACGGAGCAGCGAGGGAGGTCAAGTATTCGCACATCGCTGTTCCCACGCCCCTTCATTCCCGCTAGTGTCCGCCGCCCAGGGGAATTTGAGCAGAACAGGTGCAATGAGACGGGCAGCAATTTCGCTTTGCGCAGCGGGCTTTGTGTTGGCCGCTTCGGTGGCGCATGCCGATCCGGCGGGGAATGCGAGCAGGGGCTCGGCATTGTTCAACCGCTGCTACATCTGCCACGCCAATACCAAGGGCGCGGCCAACCGCATGGGGCCGAACCTGTTCGGCGTGGTCGGCCGGAAAGCCGGCACACTGCCGGGCTTCGCATACTCCGACGCGATGAAGAAAGCCGGTTTTGTCTGGACCGTGCCGAAGCTCGAAGCCTATCTTGCCGATCCGCAGAAGCTGGTGCCGGGAAACAGCATGCCGCTTGCCGGAATTTCCGATTCCCAGCAGCGGGCCGATATCGCGGCCTATCTGGCGACGCTGAAATGAGCTCGATGCGGCGGAATGCCGCGAAACGCGGAATTGTGCAGCGCACCCAAATGTCCGGAGTTAACGCCTTAAGCATGCTTCAAGACGCATTATAGGCGTGAATTGACACGGTGCCGGTGGGATGCCTAGTTATTGCGCCGCACAAGAAAGGCAGCCGGAAACGCCAACGTTGCGCGTGAGCCAGGGCGGTCAGGACCTTCGAAAGCCATGAAAATACTGGTGCCCGTCAAGCGGGTGATCGACTTCAACGTCAAGGTGCGGGTGAAGGCGGACCAGACAGGTGTTGATCTCGCCAATGTCAAAATGGCGATGAATCCGTTCGACGAAATCGCCGTGGAAGAGGGCTTGCGCCTGCGCGAGAAAGGCAAAGCCACGGAAGTCATCGTCGTTTCCATCGGCCCGCAACAGGCGCAGGAAACCATCCGTACCGCGCTCGCCATGGGCGCGGACCGCGGCATCCTGGTGAAGGCGGAAGGTATGGTCGAGCCGCTTGCGGTCGCGAAGATCCTGAAAGCGATCTGCGACGAGGAACAGCCGGGACTCGTCATCCTCGGCAAACAGGCGATCGACGACGATTCCAACCAGACCGGACAGATGCTGGCAGCGCTGCTCGGCTGGCCACAGGGCACATTCGCGCACAAGCTTGAGCTTGGTGAGGGAAGCGTGATGGTCGAACGCGAAATCGATGGCGGGCTTCAGACCGTCGAGCTCAAGCTTCCCGCCGTCATCACCACCGATCTCCGCCTCAACGAACCGCGTTACGCCTCCCTCCCCAACATCATGAAAGCCAAGAAGAAGCCGATCGCGGAGAAAACGCCTGCCGATTACGGCGTCGATATGACGCCGCGGCTCAAAGTGGTGAAAGTCACCGAGCCGCCGAAGCGCCAGGCCGGCGTGAAAGTGAAAACGGCAGCGGAGCTGGTCGGCAAATTGCGCGAAGCGGGGGTGATCTGATGACCTCGCTGGTCATCGCCGAACACGACAATACGTCGCTCAAGGATGCGACCGGCAAGACGGTCGCCGCCGCACAACAACTCGGCGCGCCGGTGCATGTGCTGGTGGCAGGGCAGGATTGCCGCGCGGTTGCGGACGCGGCAACGAAGCTGTCCGGCGTGGAGAAAGTACTGCTCGCGGACAGCGCGGAATACGCGAAGCTGCTGCCCGAGCCGATGGAACAGCTGGTCGTGAGCCTTGCGCCGGACTATGATGCGCTGCTCGCGCCCGCGACCAGCAACGGAAAGAATTACATGCCGCGCGTGGCGGCGCGGCTCGACGTGCCGCAAATCTCCGAAATCATCGCCGTCGAATCTCCCGATACGTATCGCCGCCCGATCTATGCCGGCAATGCGATCGAGACGGTGCAGGCGCCGGCCGGCAAGAAAGTCATCACGGTGCGCACGGCAGCCTTCAAGGCCGTGCAGAATGGCGGATCGGCACCGGTCGAAACTGTGAGCGCCGCCGCAGACCCGGGCGTTTCGAGTTTCGTCGGTGAGGAATTGTCGAAATCGGAACGGCCCGAACTCACTTCCGCGAAGATCATCATTTCCGGCGGCCGCGGGCTGCAATCGGGCGAGAATTTCCACCTGCTGGAAAAACTCGCAGACAAATTGCATGCCGCGATCGGCGCGAGCCGCGCGGCCGTCGATGCCGGTTTCGTGCCCAACGACTATCAGGTCGGACAGACGGGAAAAGTCGTGGCGCCCGATCTTTATATCGCGGTCGGCATTTCCGGCGCCATTCAGCATCTCGCCGGCATGAAGGATTCCAAGGTCATCGCCGCCATCAACAAGGACGAGGAGGCACCGATCTTCCAGGTCGCCGATTTCGGACTTGTCGGCGATCTCTTCCAGGCCATTCCGGAGATGGAACAGGAACTCGCCCGACTGGGCTATTGAAAACCTGGCCGACCGGCCCGCGGGGGCGCGGACCGTTGTTGGCCGGCACAAACGGAGACGAAGGCAAAGATGAGTATCGAACGCATTGGAGTTATCGGTGCGGGGCAGATGGGCGGGGGGATCGCCCATGTCTGCGCGCTGGCGGGGTACGATGTCCTGCTCGAGGATATCAACAAGGACCAGCTCGGCCGCGCCATCGGCACGATCGAACGCAACATGCAGCGCCAGGTAGCACGCGGCCTGATCAAGGACGATGCAATTCCGCCGGCGTTGAAGCGCATCCATACGACGCAGACGCTCGACGACATGAAGGATCGCGACGTCGTGATCGAGGCGGCGACCGAAGACGAATCGGTCAAGCGAAAGATTTTTCAGGACCTTTGTCCGCGCCTCAACAGCATGGCGCTGGTCGCGACCAACACGTCGTCGATTTCGGTGACGCGGCTCGCCGCTTCGACCGACCGGCCGGAGCATTTCATCGGCCTGCATTTCATGAATCCGGTGCCGATGATGCAGCTGGTGGAAGTGATCCGCGGCATCGCCACCGACGACACCACCTTCCAGGCCGCGCTCGATATCGTCAAACGCGTGGGCAAGACGGCGGCGTATGCCGAGGATTTTCCGGCGTTTATCGTCAACCGCATCCTGCTGCCGATGATCAACGAGGCGGTTTATACGCTGTACGAAGGCGTCGGCAATGTGGAGGCGATCGACACGGCGATGAAGCTCGGTGCCAATCATCCGATGGGTCCGCTGCAGCTCGCCGATTTCATCGGATTGGATACCTGTCTGTCGGTGATGCAGGTGTTGTACGAAGGTCTCGCCGATTCCAAATACCGCCCCTGTCCGCTGCTGGTGAAATATGTCGAAGCCGGCTGGCTCGGCCGCAAGACCGGCCGCGGCTTCTACGATTACCGCGGCGAACACCCCGTGCCGACGCGGTAGTGATCATTTCGGTGTTGCCGGAATGTAATTATTATTTGTCATGGCCCGCGACTGCGGGCCGCCCAGATAACACTGGGAATGCTATCGAAGAACGGAACAAGATTTTCTCTTTCCTGCAGCAATGTGCCGGCTTCAGCTGGGTGGCCCGCACTTGCGGGCCATGACAAGTTTGTGCGAACACGGTTGAATCGCGCAAGTACATTCGTCGCGATTTGTGCCTTCTGCGCAATGGCAGCCGGCTGCGCACCGCCACCTTTGCCACCTCCGCCGCCCGAAATCTGGCCGACACATGGCTGGACATTCTCCACGCCCGAGTCGCAGGGGATCGACTCGAACGCGCTTGCGAACGCACTCGAATCGATTCGTGCCAAACAGATTCCCGTCCACAGCGTATTTATCGAGCGCAACGGTTATGCCGTGCTGGACGCCTATTTCTTTCCGTTCCAAAAGAATGAAAGACACGATCTCGCTTCGATCACCAAGAGTGTTACTTCGTCGGTAGTTGGCATTGCGCGGGGCGAGGGCGCGCTTGCCGATCTGAACGCGCCGCTGTCGATGCTGCTTCCGGACGAAACGCGAGCCCTCGACGATCCGCGCAAAGGCGCGATCGCGCTATCAGACTTTCTCGATATGACATCCGGCCTCGGTTGCAACGCGCAGCCCGGCGAGGATCTGCTGCTCGAAATGGAGCAAACGCCCGACTGGGCTTCATTCATGCTGAAGCGGCCGCTGATATCGGCCGCCGGCGGCCGGTTTCAATATTGCGGCGCTGCATTTCATATCGTCTCCGCCATTCTCACACGCGCTACCGACAAGAGCGCCTTCGACATCGCCCGCACTGGAATCTTCCTGCCGCTCGGAATAACAAACACCGCCTGGCCGGCCGATCCGCAAGGCAATTCGCACGGCTTTGCCGATCTTGAACTGACGCCGCCCGACGCCGCGAAGCTCGGCTATTTGTGGCTCCATCGCGGGAGTTGGGAAGGACGGCAGATCATCCCGGCGGATTATCTCGCCGACGCGCTCAGCCCGCATGCGGCCGTCAAACCCGGCATCGCTTATGGCTATGGCTTCTGGCTCTATCCGGACCACCGGCCTTACGATTTCGAAGCGAATGGCCGTGGCGGTCAGAGGATCACCGTCGTACCCGGCGAAAATCTCGTCATTGTGATCACGTCCGGCGGCGCGGATGCGAATGTCGTCGCCCCGTTGCTCGGAGCCGCCGTCAAGGCGAACGGGCGCCTGCCGCCAGATCCTGCCGGCGATGCGAATCTTGCGGCAACGGTGGCAGATATTGCCCGGCCGCCGTCTCCAACGGCGGCTGCTGCCCCACCACCATGGGCCACCGATATTTCCGGCCGGACCTATCTTCTCGCGAACAATCCGCTCGGTCTCCACTCGCTGCAGCTGATTTTTGGCGCGGGACCCGCGGCGCTGCTGCGATTGCAGTTCGCGCATGGGCCGCTCGAAGAATACGCGGTCGGGCTCGACGGTGTGCCGCGCCTGTCCGCGGACGCAAAATCCGGCCATCGCGTCGCCGTGCTCGGCCAGTGGAGCGCGGCCGGATTCCTCGTTGATTACAATGAGATCGCTCGCATCGACGATTACCGCCTGCTGCTCGCGCCCATGCCCGGCGGCCTCGCCATCCATCTGACAGAGCACACGGGCCTGGTGGATATGTGGCTCCCGGCAAGACCCGCCTGAACCGCACCCCGGGCGGGGCCAGGAAAGACCCCATTTTTCGGGGCTTTCTTGAAAGCCGCTATCCGGAAAGCCCGAAAAATCGTGTAAAAACGACTCTTCTGATTCGTTTTTCCTAGAGGATGACACACATGGCAACAGCAAAATCCGGCGCATCGAAGTCCGCCGCGCCGAAGGCAAAGATCGAAAGCGTCACGCTCAAGCAGATCGCGGCCGAACTCGCGAAGAAGCACGAGCTCTCGAACAAGGCAGCCGGCGCATTTCTCGACGATTTCGTCGGCGTCATCACCAAACAGTTGAAGAAGGGCTCGCGCGTCCGCCTCACCGGACTAGGCATTCTTTCCGTGCGCAAGCGCGCCGCGCGCATGGGCCGCAATCCGGCGACGGGCGAGGCGATCAAGATCAAGGCCAGCAAGAAGGTTTCGTTCCGCGCGTCCAAGGAACTGAAGGAAGCCGTCTGAAGCGTGCAGGAGGAAAAGAGCGCAGCGCGAGCTGCGCTCTTTCCTGTCAGTTCGTTCGCCGTGCCCGCGTGCCGACGCGTTTGCTCCTCGGTTTCTTTTCCGGCCCCGCAAGCGCGATCGCGATCCAGTTCAACCCCTCGATGTGACGACAAACAATCGCAAACGCGCCGGTAATCGGCACGGCAAGAAACAATCCGGCTACACCCCAGATCAGCCCCCAGAAGCTCAGCGCCAGAATAATTCCAAGCGGACTGATATCGAGCGTGCGCCCCAGGAGGATCGTGCTCACGATATTGGCGAGCACGAAATGCAATCCGCCAAGAATGACGACGACGATCACGAACGGCGTAAACGTGCCGAACTGCAGGAGCGCCATCAGCGCCGGCAGCAGCACCGCCGCTGCTCCGATGGTGGGAATATAGGTTGCAAGAAACAAGACCAGCGCCCAGAACGCCGCGAAGCTCACACCCATCGCCAGTAGCAGCGCATAGGTCCCGAGCGCCATGACGGCGCTGAGAAACGTGCAGACGCCGAGATAGGCCTGCACCTGATGGGCGATGGTCTGAATGACTTTGCCCGTTTCGTCGCGGCTGGTCTGATCGGTCAGGAGCCGCGCCAGCTTGCCGGGGAGCTGCGTCTGTTCCGCCAGCAGGAACCCGACATAGACGATGACGATCAGCAGGGTGAAAACAAACGAGCCGGCCGATGCCGCGGCCGCGCCGACCATGCCCGCGATACTTCCGGGGTTGATGACGTCGGTGAATTTCGTGTGGCCGAGATGGAGAAACGCCTCGGCCGATCCGGCCAGATGTTCGAGTTTCGCGAAGTAATGCGGTGCTTCCGCCGTCACCGCATCGGCCTGCGTGCCCAAGATCTGCAGGAAGAGATAAAGCCCCCCCGCGATCAGGAGCAGCGAACCCGTCCAGGCAAACGCCGGCGGCAAGCGAATGCGCTCCAGTACTTCCGTCAGCGCGTTCAGGATTGCCCAGATCAGCACGGCAAAGGCGAGCGGTGCGAGAAGCGGTCGCCCAAGAATGAGGATCGCCAGAATAGCGAGCACGCTTAACAGCCAGCTCGCAACAAATCGGCCGTCGACCGTCACGGTTCCGCTCCCCGAACTACAAGATTGTGAAATCGATTGCGTCGTAGAGGTCAAGCCGTTGCTCGGCCGGCGGAAGGGGATATTTGAGTCCGTTCGCGCAGTTGAAGAGCACCACCCGGTCATGGGCGTTCACCCGCCCCTCGCGCAGCGATTTGCGCCATGCGGCGTGCGTCGCGGCGCCCTCCGGACAAAGAAGCAACCCGTCCTCGCGCGCCACGTCGGCCAGGCTCGCTTCGATCTCGGCATCGTCGACTGCCATGGCATATCCACCGCTCTCGCGTACCGCCGCAAGAATGAGAAAATCGCCGATCGCCGATGGCACTCTGATCCCAGAGGCGATGGTATGCGCGTTTTCCCAACGCGCGGCATGGGTTTCGCCGTTTTCGAACGCCTGCACGATCGGCGCGCAGCCCGACGCCTGCACGGCCACCATGCGCGGCCGCTTCGCGCCAATGAAGCCGATCGCCTCAAGTTCTGCGAAGGCTTTCCACATGCCGATCAATCCGGTGCCCCCGCCCGTGGGATAGAAAATCACATCCGGAACATCCCAGCCGAGCTGTTCGGCGAGTTCGAGCCCCATCGTCTTCTTCCCCTCGATCCGGTAGGGCTCCTTCAGCGTCGACATATCGAACCACCCGCGCGCTTCGCGGCCTGCCGCGACAAGCTTGCCGCATTGGTCGATCAGCCCGTTGACACGCCAGACATTCGCTCCCTGGGCCGCGATTTCACGCACGTTGATCTCCGGCGTGTCCTCCGGGCAGAAGACGGTCGTGCGCATGCCGGCGCGGCTGCCATAGGCGGCCAGGGCGGCGCCGGCATTGCCATTGGTGGGCATAGCGACATGGGTGATCCCGAATTCCTTTGCCATGGAGACGGCAAGCGCAATGCCGCGCGCCTTGAAGGAGCCGGTCGGCAGACGGCCTTCGTCCTTGACGAGCAATTCGCCGCCACGGCCGCCCCGAATGCGGATCAGCGGCGTCATGCTTTCGCCCAGGCTGACGATGTTTTCGGCGTTTCGGACCGGAAGGAGTTCGCGATAGCGCCACAAATCCGGCGGCCGCGCGGCTAGCACGTCTTTCTTGAGCACAGCTTTCACGCTGTCGAGTGCATAGCGCACGAGCAGCGGCTTCCCCGCGCGCGACAGCCCCTGGATTTTACCGGCTTCGCAGGTGTCCCCCGTGGCCGAGCATTCGAGATGGCTGACGAAACAAGGCCGCTCTTCGTCCAGATTGCGAAATATCATGCGATGTCGTGCCTCTGCTGCGTAACGTCTAGGCTTGCGGTTCGGGGAGGCGCAGCGCCGCGCGGGCGCGCACATAGTGCTGTTCCTTGAGGTGTTTGCGGATCATGCGCACCGCGATCGCCGTGACGGCAATTTCGTTCGTAAATCCCAGCACCGCAACGAATTCCGGCATCACGGCGGCAGGCAGGACGAACCAGGCAAGTGCCGCGAGCAGCACGCCGCGCACGCGGCCCGGCGTCGCGGGATCGATCACGCAGAAATAGGCCGCTGCGAGGTCCTCCGCGAATGGAATGCGCCCGGCGAGCTTCAGGAGCTTGGGCCAGAAGCCCTCCTCGATGATCCGCGCATGGCGCTCGATAACCGCCGGCAGCTGGAAGGAGTCACGATCCCGCGTCCACATCATGCGAATATCGGTCTGGAAAGTGAAAACGAAAAGGGTCCAGGCCTCGCAGGGGCAGGCATCCTTGCGTGCCCGTTGACACCGCGATGGGCCAGTGATTTCATCTTCGGTAATTTCATTTCAATCAGCGGGGAGAACACAAATGCGCAATTCATTATTGAGTGCAGTGGCTGCGACGACACTGCTTCTGGTGGCGTCGCCTGCGCTTGCCAAGGGCGGCACATGGGTGGCGGTCGATCTGCCGAACAGCGAGTCGACGATGCTTTTCGGCATCAACGACAAGGACACGATCGCTGGACAATATACGGATTCGAGCGGCAACGTGCACGGATTTATCTCGGACTTTGCCGGAGACAAGGTCACGAACATAGACGATCCGGACGGCGACACCCAGGCACGCGGCCTCAACGACAAGAACGTCGTCACGGGCTTCGATGCCGGCGCGTACGCTCCATGGGAATGGAGCAAGGGCACGCTGACGGCTGTCACCAAGGATGGCACGGACCTCGATCAGCTCATCCAGGGCATTACCACCAAGGGCGTTTTCACGGGCGACTACACGAATACGAGCACGGAAGAGTATGTCGGCTATCTGGGCAAGAATGCCAAATGGACGAGCGATATCACTCTCAAGATCGATAATTCCGGCTATGCGGGCCGTGCCATCGATACCGCCGGCGACCTGGCCGGCTGGTTCGAGGATCCGAACACGGGCTTGCAGCATGGATGGCTGCTCCTGAAGGGTGCAAAGAAACCCATGCAGCTCGATTATCCCAACGCCCAATACACGGTGATCGAAGGGATGAACGATAACGGCTACCTGACCGGTCAGTGGGAAGATACGAGTGGCAACATCCATGGCTTCTATTATGTCATCAAGACAAAGAAGTTCACGGACCTCGACGTCTCCGGAGCGACGCTGACGCAGGTCTGGAATATCAACAACAGCAACGTGATCGCGGTCACGTCCAGCGCCGGCAGCTATGCCTACTGCCTGTCGAAGAAGGGCTGCCCCGGCAAGGAGTCGCGGGTGAAGAATCCGCCGGCCAAATACGTTCCGGCCAGGCCGTAATAACGGTTTTATTCGATAGTCGAGCCCCCATGCCGAACGGCATGGGGGCTTTTTTTCGGCAGTCAGCCGGGCGCGTCGTCGAAATGCGACAGCCCGGTGAATCGCCGGGCTGCCGAAATTCGAATCGTCCTGTACGTGTCAGTCTACGATCTGAACGATTTTCCTGGTGCCGGGATCGACAAACACGACGCGGCCGTCCCAATCGAACATTTCGTAGCGTCGGGCCTCGGGTACACTGGCGTAAATCTCTTCCGGAACCGGCTGCAGCTCAATGTCCCCCGGCACCGGAGCGCCGACCATGACGTCCTCGTGGACGGGTGCGGGCCTCACCTTTTCCTTCACGACATAATCATGGATGACGGTCCGCTCCGCGGGATTTACCGTCCAGGTTGTGGTCGTTGTTTCCTGCGACATTCCCGGTGGGGGTGCTTCGTCCTGGGCCATGGCCTGGAAGCCGGCAAGAACTCCAGCCGCCGCGATCGCTGCGATCCAAAAGCGGTTCATTATTGCTGTCTCCTGTTTGCGTAGCCCCGACCGCATTGGAAATGAGAAGCACGAAGCTTGGGTTCCCGTAACGTGGATTCACATAGGATGCGTCGGCGGCGGTTCCTCGGGCAGGGGAATGAATTCGCGGTCGTCGCCCGGAGGTAATTTCATGCGGCCGGCGCGCCAATCCGCCTTGGCCGCCTCCATGCGCTCGATGCTCGAGGAGACCAGGTTCCACCAGATGTGACGCGGGCCGACGCTCGCTCCGCCGAGAAGCATGACACGCGCCGGCGATTCCGCGGCGGCGATTGACGCATCGCCGGTTCCGAATGTGAGCAGATTTCCCGCTTCAAAGGTTTCGCCCCCGGATTCGAGACGACCGCCGACGATATAGGCCGCGCGTTCGTCATGTTCCGGCGGCAGATCGATGCGCGCGCCTGACGCAAGCTCAAGATGAGCGTAGAACATCGGTGAAAACGTTGCGACGTTGCTCCCGAGACCGTAAGCCGTCCCCGCAATCAATGTGCCGCGCACACCTTCCGATTCGAATTTGGGCAAGTCGGCGGCGGGGTAATGCGAGAAAGACGGATCGGCCTCTTCCGCTTCCAGCGGCAATGCCACCCAGCTTTGCAGGCCATGCACATGGCTGGGTTTGCTGCGCAAGGCTGTGTCGGTCCGCTCGGAATGCACGATGCCATGCCCCGCCGTCATCCAGTTCACCTCGCCGGGGCGGATGGCCTGTACGGAACCCAGACTGTCGCGATGGAGGATTTCTCCGTCGAACAGATAGGTCACCGTGGCAAGACCGATATGGGGATGCGGGCGGACATCGATGCCGTGGCCGGCCGCGAAATCCGCTGGTCCCATATGATCGAGAAAAATGAACGGCCCGACCATCCGTCGCTGCGGGAAAGGCAATATGCGCCCCACTTCGAAACCACCGAGGTCCTTTTTCCGCGCGGGAATAACAAGCTCGATCACTCCGGCTCCTCGCTGTTCGGCGCCCGCATGGGCGGCCGTGTCCCGGACCATTCTGTCATGACCGGCGGGAACGGGCCAACCCGGTATGGCGCGATGGAAAAAACCCATGAACGTGAAACCGGGAGGTCCACCGAAATCGGCATGTGGTCAAACTAGTGGCCGCACCCTAATTTCCTCGCTGGAACTTCGATTGGTGCCGTCATGAAGGTCACACTGGCTTTCGCATTTCTTTGTTCCGTTCTTGCCGCGCTGCCGGCCTCGGCGCAAAGCGTCGTGCCGGTTCCGCATTTTGATTCAGTCGAACTCGAAGGCGGCGGGCATGTCGTTATCCGCTATGGCGACGCGCAGCAGGTGCGGCTGATCCAGGGCAGCACGGAGTTCACCCGTTTTACGGTGGAGGACGGCGGGAAGCTGCGGATTGATGCCTGTCCGCATGACTGTCCGCACATCTACGATCTCGAAGTGGAAATCACCATGCCGCACATCGAGGCGCTCGCCGTGGATGGCGGCGGCGTGATCGACTGCGATGGCGGATTTCCCGCGCCGCGCCGGATTACGCTGGCGATCGAGGGTGGCGGCAAGATCGATACGCGGGCAATCGATGCCGAACATGCGACCGCAGCCGTCGACGGCGGCGGCGACATCCGCCTGCGGGCCGAAAAGGAGCTGACGGCGGCGATCAATGGCGGCGGCAAGATCCGCTACTGGGGCGACCCGAAAGTCACCCGGGCCATCGAAGGCGGCGGAGAAGTCGAACGCGGGGAGTGAGTGTTACTATTGCAACTGTCATGGCCCGCGAATGCGGGCTACCCAGTTTGAAGCGACGGATAGCTATGAGCTGACGCCAGAGCAGCACCCGCTCATACGCGATCGGTTTCTGGCCGCCATGCTTCGACAGGCTCAGCATCAGGATCGAAAAAGTGCCACACCCCGAGCTTGTCGAAAGGTGAGCCCGATTCGACCAGATCGGATTCCGCTCCAATTCCTAATCATAACCCGACAATGTGTCAGCATTACCCGGGTTGCGCGCCGTGACAACGTTATATTTGACGTACTTCGCGCTACCGCTTTGTGTCCGCCATATAGCGGTGCGCTTCCGCGTGCGGGAGCGCGTCGGCGGCGTAGGTAAACGTCCCGCTTTCTTTCACTTCGCGGGCGGCGCGGATGAAGGCGCCGAGGGCCGCGCGGGCGAACGACCCGCCGACGCTGATGCGCTTGACCCCGGCTGCTTCGAGTTCTCCGACCGTGTAAGCTGTGCCCTTCAGCCCCATCACGACATTGACCGGCTTCGACACCGCAGCACAAACCTCGCGGATGGCTTCGAGATTTGGCAGGCCGGGCGCGTAAAGCACGTCGGCGCCCGCTTCCTCGAATGCCTGCAGCCGTTTTATCGTGTCGCCAAGATCGGGGCGGCCGTGGAGGAAATTCTCGGCACGCGCCGTCAGCAGAAACCGGCAGCGATGCGCCGCCTCCGCTGCGGCGGCGATGCGTTCGACCGCAAGATCGAACTCATAAATCGGAGTCTGCGAATCGCCGGTCGCATCCTCGATCGAGCCGCCAACCAGACCGATATCGGCGGCGAGCCGGATCGTTGCCGCGCAGATTTCCGGCGCGCGCCCGAAGCCGCCTTCCAGATCGGCGGAAACGGGCAGGGGGGTCGCTTCGACGATGCACATCGCATTGTCGAGAATATCGTCCCGGGTCAGCGCGCCAGAGGAGTCCCGGAGCCCCACCGCAAAGGCATGACCGGCGCTCGTTGTCGCCAACGCTTCGAAGCCGAGAGCGGCGAGAATACGCGCCGTGCCTGCATTCCAGGGATTTGGGATGACGAAGGCGCCCGCGCGCCGGTGGAGGGTGCAGAACGCCTCGAATTTCTGATCGCGCGTCATGCGAAAAAGTTAGCACATCCCGGGAAACGTCAATTCGGCGTGGGTCGAACGATGAACGTTTTGTGATAGCTCGCAATGCGTGCGCAAACCGTGCAATGTGTTATCATTTCTTGTTGCGAAGGGAGAAGCCCATGATCATCGGTGCGCATGTCATGCTTCATAGCCGCGACGAAGCGGCAGACCGAGCGTTTCTTTCGGAGGTCTTGAAATTCGGCTCCGTCGACGCCGGCGACGGCTTCCTGATTCACGGCATACCGCCGGCAGAAATAGCGATCCATGGTTCGGACCGCAACGACCTGCATCAGCTCTACCTGATGTGCGCGGATATCGAGGATTTCGTCGCCGAGATGACGGCACGCGCCATCGCATTCACGCCGCCCAGCTTCCAGGGATGGGGAACGGCGACCGAGATCACGCTGCCCGGCGGCGGCAAGCTCGGCGTTTACGAGCCACACCACAAGCGGCCGAAACATCCGGCGGCAAAACGCCCGCGCAAGAAGGCAGCGAAGAAAGCGGCAGCGAAGAAATTGGCTACAAAGAAAACCACCAGGCGCGCGGTAAAGGCAAAGTCCAAAGCCAGAAAGCGCCGCCGCGCGTAAAGGTTTGACTCACACAGAGCCACGGAGCCACGGAGTTGGCTATTTAACCACGAAGAGCGCAAAGAGCACGAAGTAGGATTTCTTGCGCGCTCCGCGCGCTATTATTTCTTGGTGTACTTTGTGCTCTTCGTGGTTTAACAACTGACCCCGTGGCTCTGTGCCGCCGTGTGAGAATTCACTCCGCCAGTAGCCCTTCGCGCCAGACCCAGTCGAGGCCTTTGTCGAGGGCGCGGGCGAGGCGATCAAACAATTCGTCAATTTCGGCTTCGCTGATGATCAGCGGCGGGCAGAGACCTATACGGTCGCCGAGCATGGGGCGCGCGATCAGCCCCTCTGCTTCCGCGAATTTGCACACGGTGGCGGCGGCGAGTTTGTCCGCCGGAAAATTCGTTCGCGCCATCTTGTCGGCGACGAGTTCGATACCGGCGATCAGGCCGATGCCGGCGGCTTCGCCGACAAGCGGATGTTCGCGGAGCGTTGCAAGCCGCGCGAGGAAATGCGGCGCCACATCGCGGACATGGCTGAGAATATCGCGCTCCTGATAAAGCTCGATCGTCTTCAGCGCGACGGCGGCGGCAACGGGGTGGCCGGTATAGGTATAGCCGTGACCAAACGTTCCGATCCTTCCCGATTCCTGCTCGATTGCCTCGGCGAGTTCCGGTGAAACCAGCACGGCCGAAATCGGCAGATAGGCGGACGATAATGCCTTGGCAAGGGTCATGCTGTCGGGCTGGAATCCGTAGGTGGTCGAGCCGAACCAGTTTGCGGTCCGCCCGAACCCGGTAATCACTTCGTCGTCGATCAACGGAATGTCGTGACGTTCGAGCACTCTGGTGACGGCATCGAAATAGCCTTCGGGCGGCAGGATCACGCCGCCCGCGCCCTGGATCGGCTCGACGATCATCGCCGCGATCGTGTCGGGATTCTCTTTTTCGATCAGCGCCCCGAGATTGTCCGCGAGCCGTTGCGAAAAATCGTGTTCGCTCTCGCCGGGCTCTGCACCGTGATAGTAGTTCGGCGCGTCGGCAAAGCGGACGAAGTCCAGCGGCAGGTCGAAGCTTTTGTGGTTGGCGGGCAGGCTGGTCAGGCTGGCCGCGGCGATGGTGACGCCGTGATAGGCCTTCATGCGGCTGATAATCTTCTTGGCGCGCGGCTTGCCGCGCGCGTTGTTCGCATACCAGAAAAGCTTGATCTGCGTATCGTTCGCTTCCGAGCCGGAATTGGCAAAAAAGACTTTCCCGACCGGAAACGGCGCGATTTCCTTCAGCTTCTCCGCGAGCGCGATGGCGGGCTCGTGGCTCTTGCCGGCGAACAGATGGCCGAAAGCGAGCTTGCGCATCTGCTCCGCCGCGGTTTCGACCAGCGCTTCTTCGCCCCAGCCGAGTGCCGTGCACCAAAGTCCCGACAGTGCCTCGATATAGTCCTTGCCGCGATCGTCATAGACGCGCACACCCTTGCCGCGCTCGATCACGAGGGGCCCGGTTTCGCGCAGCTTCGCGAGGTTCGTGTAAGGATGAAGCACGCTTTCGACGTCGCGCATCTGGGCATTGCTGAGAGGCATGCGATCGGGCTCCGGAATTGCAGGCGCGATTAACGCGCGCAGGGCGTGGGGCGTCAACGCGAAGGTGTGGCGCGTTGCCCGAAGGCGTTGCCATTCCTATGATGGCCCGAGGATTCTCGGGGCGTTCGGCAATGTTGGGCCTGATGCAGGACTGGCCCTTGCTGGTCCACAAGGTCATCGACCACGCGGCGCTCTATCATGGCGACCGCGAAGTGGTGACGCGCAGTGTCGAAGGGCCGATCCGCCGAACCAATTATCGCGAGATAAACGCCCGCGCCCGCCGCGTGGCAAGTGCGCTCGAACGGCTTGGCCTCGGGCCCGGCGACCGGATCGCCACGCTGGGAACCAACACCTGGCGGCATCTCGAAGCCTGGTATGGCATCGCGGGCATGGGCGGCGTCTATCACACGCTGAACCCGCGTCTGTTCGCGGATCAGATCGTCTACATCGCCAATCACGCCGAGGATCGCGCGCTCTTCTTCGATGCCTGTTTCACGCCGCTCGTCGCCGGCATTGCGTCCCGACTGGAAACGATCCGTCATTACATCGTGCTCTCCGACCGCGCGCCCGAAGGATTTTCTTTGCCCGTGCTCGCCTATGAAGATTTCATTGCCGGCGGCGACGAGAACTACGAATGGAAACCGCTCGACGAGAACGCCGCCTGCGGTCTCTGTTATACCTCGGGAACCACCGGCGAACCCAAAGGCGTGCTCTACAGCCACCGTTCGAATGTGCTGCACAGTTTCATTACCTGCCAGGCGGACTCGCTGGGCATACGCAACGCAGATACGATCCTGCCGGTCGTGCCGATGTTTCACGCCAATTCCTGGGGCATCGCATTCTCGGCGCCGATGGTCGGCGCGAAGCTCGTTCTGCCCGGGGCGAAGCTCGACGGACCTTCGTTATATGAATTGTTCGATACGGAGAAGGTAACCGCCACCGCCGCGGTGCCGACGGTCTGGCTCAATTTGCTGGCCTATCTGGAAGAGACGGGAAAGAAGCTGCCGCATCTCGAGCGGGTAGTGATCGGCGGAGCGGCCTGTCCAGGCCGGATCATCGAGACATTCGAGAACAAATATGGCGTCGAGGTCAACCATTCCTGGGGCATGACCGAGATGAGTCCGGTCGGCACGATAGGTTCGCTCACGGCCGATGTGGCAGCGCTCCCCCCCGATGAAATAGCCGCCTACAAGCTGAAGCAGGGCAGACCGATGTTTGGCGTCGAAATGAAGATCGTCGATGACGCAGATCGCGAATTGCCGCGCGACGGCAAGGCGTTCGGACGGTTAAAGGTGCGCGGCCCGGCGGTCGCGAAGGGCTATTTCCGCGGCGAAGGTGCGAAGGCGTTCGACGCAGACGATTGGTTCGACACCGGCGATATCGCCACGCTCGACGCCGCCGGCTACATGACCATCACCGATCGCGCGAAGGATCTCATCAAGTCCGGCGGCGAGTGGATTTCCTCGATCGAGATCGAGAACATCGCGCTCGGCCATCCCGCGCTCGCCGAAGCCGCCGTGATCGGCATTGCCGACGATCGATGGGGCGAACGGCCACTGCTCATCGCCGTCCTCAAGCCGGGGCTGTCCGCGGCGCGGAAAGACATTCTCGATTACCTCGAAGGCAGGATCGCGAAATGGTGGATGCCGGAGGATGTCATCTTCATCCCGGAAATTCCGCACACCGCCACGGGTAAGATCCAGAAAACAACCTTGCGCGAGCGCTATGGCCGGAACCGCCCCCACAGCCCTTGACGCGAAAACGGACGCGGACGGGGGCAAAGTGACCAGATTTCACCTTGCGGTGGCGCGGCTGTCGCTTGCGGCGCTGCTGGCCTGCATCGCGATCGCATTGGCCGCGGGCCTCGGTACGCGGTTCGGCGTATGGAATTACAATCTCGGACTGTTCGGGATATTTCCTTTTGCAATCTATGCCGGCCTGGCGTCGTTTGCTTTGGGAATATTGTGGATAGCGACGGCGCTCTTCGCCGGCGGCGGCCAGGGCGCGCTTTCGGCGATCGTCGGTTTCGTGGGCTCGATCGTGGTGCTTTGGGTGCCGCTCACCGATCTCTACCGCGAAAAGATCGAGCAGACGCTTCCTCCGATCCACGACATTTCGACGGATACGGAGCATGCGCCCGCGTTCATCGCGGCCGTCGGTCCGGGCGAGGCTGTCCCACCGGTTTATGATGGTCTGAAGCGCGTGCGCTATGCCGGACATATCAATGCGATGGCGACGCTGCAAAAGTTGACATATGGGGAGGAGATCAGGCCCGTCTCACAGCTACAAACCACGCCGGCCAAGCTGTTCCGCCGCGCGTTGACGGCGGCGCACAATATGGGCTGGACCATCGTCGCCGTCTCGTACGATGCCCAGGGCGGCATCATCCAGGCCACCGACACCACGCTGTTTTTCGGCCTGACGGACGACGTTGTTGTGCGTGTGCGGCCCGCGGGCATCGGCGCCCGCCTCGATATCCGCTCCCGAAGCCGCGATGGCAATCCCGATTTCGGCCGCAACGCCGCCCGTATCCGCGCCTATGAGAAGAAACTTCTGGCGACGTGAATACTCCACATCCGCCGTTTGCAAAAGTACGTATATACATGGATTGACAAAGCTGAGTTCGGCGCTAAGTCGATTCTTTGGAAAAGGTCCGGATATGTCTCGCACGCGCGCGTTCAAATCCGGCAATAGTCCGGCAATAGCCAGGCCGTCCGAATACCGGCCGAGATTGCGTACGCTGACACAAATGTCGAACTGGAAATCACGCGCTCCGGGGATGTAATCACGATATATCCCGCGTGACGTGGACTGAAGAAAAACGTGGCGGCGCTTCGTGTGATTCCGAAACCCCGGAAGCGCGAGAAGCGCATGCCGATCGAGGTTCCGCTCCGGAAACGGGATTAATCGTTGGCGTATCTGATCGATACCGACATCGCAATTCATGTGCGGGATGGCACGGAGGCTGTGTTGGACAGACTCGCTCAACACCAAGGAGCGGTCTTGTTGTCGGCACTGAGTTTGGCTGAACTGCGGCGTGGCTTGTATAGGGACACTGATCTCACGGCGCTGCGCCACGCCCGGCTCAAGGTACTTTTGCAGGATATACCGGTTTTGCCCTTCAATGCGGCTGCGGCGGAAGCTTATGGCCAGATTATTGCTCAGTGTGGTTGGGTTAAGGGACGCGACTTCGACCGCATGATTGCTGGGCACGCCATTTCGACAGCTTCGGTATTGATTACCGATGATGTTTCAGATTTTCGGGATATTTCAGGGCTGACTATCGAGAATTGGGCTGTTCGTTAGACACTTGTGCCGGCGAACTACCAAGTCAGGCGGAACCTCGCCGAAGCCGTCGGCGTGGGATCGGCACTGATGCGACCCCGTTGCACGAGTTCAATCAGATGAGCGAGTACGGAGAGGCCGGCGGCAGGATAAAGTCGTTTATCCAGGTCGACATAAAGTCGCGGAACGATTCCGGGAATCGCAGTAATACCCTCGCGCAAACATGCGAGGATCTGTTCTTCACGTTCGGCGCGGTGTGCGAGATAGGCCTGCAGGTACGGTTTCGGATCGCGGATCGGGCCGCCATGCGTCGGCCATAACGCGCGGTCGTCGCGCGCAAGCAATTTCGCAAGGCTCTCGCGATAGGCGGCCATGTCGCCATCGGGCGGCGCCACGACGCTGGTCGACCAGCCCATGACGTGATCGCCCGTGAACAGTGCCCGTTCTTCGCGCAGCGCGTAGCACATGTGATTGGACGTATGCCCGGGCGTGAAAACGCATTCGACGGTAAAGCCGTCGCCCGCGAGAATATCGCCATCGCATACGAGGATATCGGGCTCGAAGGCGATGTCGCCCCCTTCCTCGACTTCGACATCATGTTCGCGATGTCGCGGATGTGGCCCATAGGCATATGTCTTCGCGCCCGTCCAGGCTTTGAGCGGCGCGGCGGCAGGCGAATGATCGTTATGGGTATGCGTGAGCAGAATGTGGGTGACGTGTTTGTCTTTCAGCACTTCTTTCAACGCGTCCAGATGCGCCGGAATATCCGGTCCCGGATCGATCACCGCGACGTTGTCAGTTCCGACGATATAAACGCCGGTGCCCCGGAAGGTGAACGGTCCCGGATTCGGTGCAAGCACGCGCGCGATCAGCGGCGATAGCTGGATGTGCTCGCCATAGGGCGCCGCGAAGCTGCGATCGAACGGGATCGGCGTCACGGTCTCAGCCGTCCACGTGTCTCGCCTGCATCCGCGCCTTCCGCCCCAATGCGACAGGTCGGGTCACGGCCTCCATGGCCTTTACCTGTTGTGGCGCGCGAAGGGTCAGCTTCTCGAGTCCACGCGACAACCAGCCATTGTGATGGCGGATATACTGAACCCAGCGGCGGAATGTCTTGGAGTGGGTCGTGAGAACGGCACAACCGACCAGGAACATCATGATGCCGAGCGGAAAAGGCAGCGGCAGGGGAACCGGTGTGAGAATTCCTCCCACGATCGTGAGAAACCAGCCTCCGGCCAGGATCAGGATTTTCCGCATTACGCCCCGAAAATGTGGTGTCATCCACGGTATTACAAAAAGAATTTACAAACTGCGGCGGACGGGAGTCCATTCTCACGGAATCTTTGCCGTTCGGGACAACGCGATTGCGCAATGGTTTAGCAATTGGCAACCCGTTTGCCTGCCTGCGCGTTTGGGAGAGACCGAGCGAACCTGTTCAAGGAGGGGTCGTCATGTTGCGATTGACACGAATCATACCGGCACTGGCTCTTGCGTCGGGTCTGATGTTCGCCGCCGCGCCCGCGGGTGCCGACGAGGCGTCGGTTCTCAACCAGGCCGTAATCACGGTCGATCGAATGAAGACGGATCCGATGTTCGGTCCGTCGCGCCAGTTTCTGCGCAGTGCGCGGGCCGTATTGATCATACCGCGGCTCCTGAAGGGCGGATTCATCTTCGGCGCCGAAGGCGGCGATGGTGTGATGTTTGCGCGGCTTGGCCGTCATTGGAGTGGTCCGGCTTTCTATACGTTGGGATCGGCCTCTTTTGGTCTCCAGATCGGTCTTGAGCAGGCCCGGTTCGTGATGTTCATCATGACAGACCGCGCCCTTCGCGCCGTGGAAGCCAGCAAATTCACCTTCGGCGGTGCCGCAGGACTGACCGTGATCTCGCTTGGCGCGGGGGTGCAGGCCGCAACGAGCGCCAACCTGACGGGGGACATCGTTGTCTGGTCTGCGTCCAAAGGCGCCTATGGCGGACTGACGCTTCAGGGATCGGTGCTCGCTCCCAAACCGGACGCAAACGCGAGATTTTACGGACGCCCGATATCGGTGCCCGAAATTCTGAGCATTCCGGGCCGAAATCCCGCCAGCCGCGCTTTGCGGCTCGATCTGGAAACGTTGTAGCCGCCTGCTGCCACCGTCACCGTCAGATTGTCAGCAAGCCGTGCACCAACTGGCGCACGGCTTTGCGGTCGCGCAGCGACAGGGTTCCTATCCTTCTGGCGATCAGTCGATTGTCGAGCGTGAACAATTTGATGCGAACCAGGGAAGCCGCCGTAAGCCCTGTGGATTGGCAATCGGTCAGCGGGACATCCTGCGGCCAATGGCTGCGCCCGGCGGTTGTAATCATTGCAAAAACCGTGTTTCCCGAATCTTCGTTGGCTCGACGCGAGGAAAGCGTCAGGGCAGGCCGTGGTTTTGCAAGGGCGATATCCGTGAAAGGAAAAGGGACGATGGCAATATCGCCGGGATCGCACAGGACCATCAGAGCTTGTCGTAGGCTGCCGCGTCTTCCGGGCTCGCCCATTCCGAAAGCGTCGACTCCACCGCCTTGAGGTAGGCACGATCGATCGGCTCGGCGCGCGACAGGGTGACCTTGCCCTTGGCAACCCGGTAGACGAGCATGTCGCCCGGCTTCACGCCCAAAGCCTCGCGCACTTCTTTTGGAACGGTCGTCTGCGATTTCGACGTGATCTTGCTGAACAGCAGGCTCATCCCTGGCTCCTTTCCTCCTTACTGTAAGGAAAGCGGGGCGTGGACCGCAAGCCGGGCCACGCCTATATTGTGGCCATGGCGCATAATAACGGCATGATTCCGCGCGGCGTCTCCGAGGCACCGGCGCAGTTTCGCGGTCCGCCGCTGCCCATGTCCGGCGCGGAGATGGCGGCATTCGTGCCGCATCGCCCCACGCGGCCGGAAAAATCCGAAGGCGGCCGTCGGTTCAAACTGGTGAGCGAATACCAGCCGGCGGGTGACCAGCCGGCGGCCATCGCTGAACTGGTCGAAGGCCTGGGCGAAATACCCAATACGGGCGAGCGCGATCTCGTGTTGCTGGGTGTTACGGGTTCGGGCAAGACCTTCACCATGGCCAAGGTGATCGAGGCGTTGCAGCGGCCCGCGCTGATCCTCGCGCCCAACAAGACACTTGCCGCCCAGCTCTTCGCCGAGATGAAGGGATTCTTTCCGGAGAACGCGGTCGAGTATTTCGTCTCCTATTACGATTACTACCAGCCGGAAGCCTATATCCCCCGCACCGATACCTATATCGAGAAGGATTCCTCCATCAACGAAGAGATTGACCGCATGCGCCATTCCGCAACGCGGGCGATCCTCGAGCGTGACGATGTCATTATCGTTGCGTCCGTGTCCTGCATTTACGGCATCGGCTCGGTCGAGACTTATTCCGGCATGGCGCTGACGTTGAAGCGCGGCCAGACCATCGACCGCACCGATCTGATGCGCCAGCTGTCGCAACTCCAGTATCGCCGCAACGACGACAATTTCGTGCGCGGCACGTTTCGCGCCCGCGGCGATACGGTCGACCTGTTTCCCGCGCATTATGAGGATCGCGCCTGGCGCATCGAACTGTTCGGCGACGAAGTCGACTCGATTTCCGAATTCGATCCGTTGACCGGCCGCTCGGCCGGTACGCTCGATGTAATCAAAGTCTATGCGAATTCGCATTACGTCACGCCGCGTCCGACGCTCGCGCAGGCGATGAAGGGTATCAAACAGGAGCTGATCGAACGGCTGGAGTGGTACCGGGCCAACGGCAAGCTGCTTGAAGCGCAGCGCCTGGAACAGCGCACGCAATTCGACCTGGAGATGATCGAGGCAACGGGTTCCTGCGCCGGCATCGAAAATTATTCACGCTGGTTGACTGGCCGCAAACCCGGCGAGCCGCCGCCGACTTTGTTCGAATATCTGCCCGACGAAGCATTGGTATTTGTCGACGAGAGCCACGTCACCGTGCCCCAGATCGGCGGCATGTATCGCGGCGACTATCGCCGCAAGGCGACACTCGCCGAATTCGGATTTCGTTTGCCGTCCTGCATCGACAACCGTCCGCTCAAATTCGAGGAATGGGATGCGATGCGGCCGCAATCGATTTATGTTTCTGCCACGCCGGGCCCATGGGAGATGGAGCGCGTAAGTGGCGTCTTTGCCGAGCAGGTGATCCGGCCGACGGGCCTGATCGACCCTCCGGTAGAAATCCGGCCCGTGGAGCATCAGGTCGACGATCTGATCGCGGAATGCCGTGACGTCGCAAAGCGCGGCTATCGCGTGCTCGTGACCACGCTCACCAAGAAGATGGCGGAAGACCTGACGGAATACATGCACGAACAGGGCATTCGCGTGCGCTACATGCATTCCGACGTGGAGACGCTGGAGCGCATCGAGATCATCCGCGATCTGAGGCTCGGCGCGTTCGACGTGCTCGTCGGTATCAATCTGCTGCGCGAAGGTCTCGATATTCCCGAATGCGCGCTGGTCGCGATTCTCGATGCGGACAAGGAAGGTTTCCTGCGCAGCGAAACATCGCTGATACAGACCATCGGCCGCGCGGCGCGCAATGTCGACGGCAAGGTCATTCTCTATGCCGACAGCGTGACCGGCTCGATGGAGCGTGCGATGGCGGAGACCACGCGTCGTCGCGACAAGCAGCGCGCCTATAACGAAGCGCATGGCATAACACCTGCGAGCGTGAAGAAACACATCGCCGACATCATGGGCTCGATGTATGAGCGCGATCATGTGACGGTGGATGCCGGCGTGGCGGAGGAGGGTTCGCCCTTCATTGGTCATAACATCCGCGCGCACATCACGGCGCTCGAAAAGCAGATGCGCGAGGCCGCGGCCGATCTCGAATTCGAGAAAGCGGCACGCCTGCGTGACGAGATCAAGCGACTGCAGGCAACCGAGCTCGCCATCGCCGACGACCCTTTTGTGCGCCAGTCGCAGGTGGAAATGGCCGTCGAGGATTCCTTCCGCACCATTTCGACAGAGACCGATCTGTCGCGGCCCGCTCCGCGTCCGCGCACCCGAATGCGCCGAGCCACGCGCCCCAACGCGCCCAAAACCTTCGGCAGCCGGCGGTAAACGCCAGACGTTATTCCCGCGAAAGCGGAAACCCAGGCCGCCGAGTTTTCCGCGTAGATCACAATGCTGAGTCCGCTTTCGCGGGGATGACGATTTAGGTTGACATGCAACCAAAAGGTTGCATAATTAGGTCATGAGCATGGATGCGGTGTTCCGGGCTTTGGCGGACAGGAGCCGCCGCCGCCTGCTCGACCGGTTGCATGCCCGCAATGGGCAGACGCTGGGCGAACTCTGTGAGGGACTGGACATGTCACGACAGGCCGTGACGAAGCATCTCGTCATTCTGGAGGAGGCCAGTCTCGTGGTCTCGCGGAAGGAAGGCCGCGTCCGTCTGCATTTCATCAACCCCGTTCCCATCAACGACATCGCCGAGCGCTGGATCGGCAAATTCGAGCGTGGGCGCCTCCAGGCGCTCGCGGACCTCAAACACCGGCTGGAAGGAGAAAAAGATGAGTGAGTCCAAATTCCTTTACGTCACCTATATCCGTACCACCGCCGAGAAACTGTGGGACGCGCTGACTCAACCCGAATTCACCCGGACCTATTGGTCGGGCACGACGCAGAATTCGGAATGGAAAGTCGGCGCATCCTGGAACATCCGCACGCCGGACGGACGCATCTTCGACACGGGGGAAATATTGGAAGTCGACCGCC
>Ga0335074_10001678_pt1 | contig 29950 bp, 28 predicted proteins | sample Lox_Sample_23_FD_206715 | JGI IMG/M metagenome (GOLD analysis project Ga0335074, IMG submission 206715) | Soil microbial communities from Loxahatchee National Wildlife Refuge, Florida, United States - Lox_Sample_2.3 | ecosystem: Environmental > Terrestrial > Soil > Wetlands | place: USA... | reverse complement strand
GCGATGAGCTGCCGCATCTGCACGAGCTCGGTCCGGGATTGCTCGCGGGTCTCGGATTCAACGGCCGCGGCGTCGCCATGGCGACCGTGATGGGCCGAGTGCTCGCCCGGCGCGCGCTCGGCGGCTCGGCCGAGGAGCTCGGCTTTCCGCTCTCGCCGGTGCGTCCGCTCGGGATGCATCGGGTGAGCCGCATCGGCGCCGCCGCGACGATTCAGCTCTTCGGCCTGCTCGACCGCCTCGAGCACCGGCGCACCCCGAGCCGCGCCGTGCCGGTATCGCGATGAGCGCCGCGAAGCTGGGGCTGCTCGCGGCGCTCGTGCTGGTCAATGTCGCGTTCGTGATCGGTGCCGTGCGCGCGGTCGCGCGCGGCACGGTGGCGGTGCAGCGGCCGACCTGGGCCGATGCGGCGATCGGCTTCGCGACCGACTTTCTCGATGCGCTCGGCATCGGCTCGTTTGCGACCACCACGGCGCTCTACAAGCTGCGCGGCTCGCCGGCCGATGAGCTCATCCCGGGGACACTGAACGTCGGACACAATGCCGCGGCGTTCGTCGAGACGGCCCTGTTCGTCACGGCGGTCGCCGTCGATCCGCGGTTGCTCATCGCGATGATCGCGAGCGCCGTCGTCGGTGCCTGGCTCGGCGCAGGTGTCGTGAGCCGCTTGCCGCGGCGCGGCATTCAACTGTTCATGGGGGTCGCGCTGCTCGCCGCCGCGGCGTTCTTCGTGATGGCCAATCTCGGCGCCTTTCCGGCCGGCGGCACGGCGATGGGTCTCACCGGCTGGCGCTTCGGGCTTGCGGTGATCGTCAATTTCGCACTCGGGGCGCTGACGAGCGCCGGCATCGGTCCGTACGCACCCATGATGGTCGTGCTCGCGCTCCTCGGGATGCACCCGCTCGGGGCCTTCCCGATCATGATGGGCACCTGTGGCCTCGTGCAGCCGGTCGCGAGCCTGCGGTTCTTCAAGACCGGCCGTTTCGCCTGGGGCGCCTCGGTCGGCCTCGCGGCGGGCGGTATATTCGGCGTGCTGCTCGCGATCTTCGTCGTGCGGCAGCTGCCGCTCACGGCCTTGCGCTGGCTCGTCGCCCTGGTCGTCGGGTACGCTGCCACCGCCATGCTGCAGTCGGCGCGGCAGGCGACGGCACCGAGCGCCACGGAGCCGGGCGATGTGAACACGGGAGCTGCATGATCGATCCTGCCGTCGGGCTCATCCTCGCGCTCGCATTCGCGACGCTGTTTGCGACCGCCGCTCTGCACAAACTGCGAGACCTCGCAGGCTTCGACGCCGCGTTCGTCGCCTACGGGCTCACTCCGGCCGCTGCGCGCGTGCGCTGGTCGCGCAGCGTGCCGCTCGCCGAGTTGCTCGTGGCCATCGGGCTCATCCTCGGTGCCGCGCGCAGCGATGCCCCACGCGCAGGCGCAATCGGCGCCGCGGCGGCCGCCTCCGGCGCGGGACTGCTGCTGCTCTATGCCGCCGCGATCGGGCTCAATCTGCGACGCGGGCGGCGTGAGCTGTCGTGCGGCTGCGGCGGACCGGGCGAGCGGCGACCGATCGCAGCCTGGATGGTCTGGCGCAATCTCGCACTCGCACTCGCGCTCCTCGCGAGCTTCGTGCCGTGGCGCGTCCGGGCGTGGACGCTGACCGATGGGGTGACGGTCCTGCTGGGTGTCGCCGTCGTGAGCGTGCTCTATCTGAGCCTGGATCAGCTCGGCGAGGTCGCACGGCGTGCGGCCGCACTGCGCAGCCCGTCATGACGGCGCTCCTGGTTTCCAATGCCGTGCTGTGGGTCGTCGTGCTCGTGCTGGCCATCGTCGTGCTCGGTCTCATGCGGCAGCTCGGCGTGCTGCACGAGCGTATCGCGCCCGCGGGCGCGCTCATGCTCAGCCGCGGCCTCACCGTCGGCGAGCGTGTCCCACCGCTCGAGATCCCCGATGTCTACGGGCGCCTCCAGCGCATCGGGCACGCCCGCGAGGATGGTCGCAGTGTGCTGCTGCTGTTCGTTTCCCCGACCTGCCCCGTCTGCAAGTCGCTGCTGCCCATCGTCAAGGCGAGCGGCCGCGCCGAGCGCGACTGGCTCGATGTGATGCTCGCGAGCGACGGCGATCCCGACGAGCATCGCCGCTTTGCGCTCAGCCAGAACCTGGGCGACCTGCCGTACGTCGTGTCGGCGCAGCTCGGTCTGCTCTACCAGGTCGGGCGGTTGCCCTTCGCCGCGCTGCTCGACGCCTCCGGTGTGCTGCGCGCGCGCGGACTGGTGAACTCACGGGAGCATCTGGAGAGCCTCTTCGAGGCCAAGCGTCTCGGGGTTGCATCGCTGCAGGAGTACTTCGCCCGCCACGGTTGATGGCGCCGACTTCGGGCGTCAATCAAACGCGAGGTAAACGCTGTAGCTCGAAACGAGCAGCAACAGCGCCCCCGACAGAATCAGTTCCGCTCGGGTGCTCTTGGCCGTGTAGGTGCGCGGATCGTCGATGAGGACGGCGGTGCGCACGAAACGCACCGTCGCAAGTGCGATGAGCGCGATTCCGACGAGGATGAACGCGAGACCCTCGTAGCGCCCGAAGCCGCCGGCCAGGCGCTGCAGGCGCGCGTGTTCGGCGAGCCCGGCCGATTGGGCGAAGGTCAGCACGAACAGATTGAACTTCTCGACGACGAAACCGAACGCCACCACGGCGATTCCGGTCCGTATCCAGGCAAGGAAGGTCCGCTCGTTTGCGGCGTGGTCGCTGTAGCTCTGAATCATACGGATTTCTCGCGCTCACTCGCCGAGGGCGTGCTCGATGAGCGGAACGACGGCGGCGAGATTGGCGGCGAGGGCAGGGGCGATGCCGTAGCGGCGCACGATATATTGCGGGTCGTTGTAGGCGACCCAGACCTTTGCGTCGGCATCTTCCCAGGCGAGCACTTTGACCGGCAGATCGAGGCCCACGGCGGGTACTTGCAGCATGAGGGGCGTGCCGGCCTTGGGATTGCCGAAGATCAGCATCTGCTCCGGACGCATCTGCAGTCCGGCCCGGCCGGCGTCACCGCTGAAATCGATGCGAGCGAACACCAGGATGCCGCGTTGCCTCAACGTGGCCTCGAGACGATCGATCGTCGCGGCGACCGAATGAGGGGACGGCAGCTTGACGAAACCGGGGATCAGAGCATCGGTGGTCATGGCGGATACTCCTTAGCAACAGGGCGACGGACCGCGCGGCCGACGTTCGGCACGCCGCATACGATCTCACAAAGCCGGCCCCGGCCGCGCCGGTCAAATCACCCCGGGGACGAGCGCCCGCACGCGCTGGGCATAGGCGTCGTAGGCCGTGCCGAACTGCTCGCGCATGAAGCGCTCCTCGACGAGGATCCGATGGACGATGGCGATGAGCGCCAACGCGACGGCCAGCACTCCGCGCCACTCTCCGACCGCCAGCGCCGATCCGACGAAGGCCAACGCGAGACCCGAGTAGATGGGATGGCGGACCAGGCCGTAGGGACCGCCGGTGACGAGCTCGTGATCGGCCTTGATGGTGGCCACGCCGCTCCAGTTGCGCCCGAGGTAGACACGGGCCCAAACGGTGAACAGCAGCCCCGCCAGCGTCAGCACCGCGCCAAGGGCCGCCCAGAACGGCCACTGCGAACCTGGCAGGAAGCGCTCCATCAGCCCGGGTACTGCGATGCGCCGCGCCCACAACAGCGCGGCGGCACAGAAGAGCAAGGCCATATTCAGCAGGCGCGGCAGCGCCGCCTGGCGACGCACCGTAACCTTCACGTTGCGTGCCAACACGAGCCAGGTGATGACCCAGAGCAGCCAGATCGTCGAAAAAAAGCCTTGGTAGAACTCGGGCAAACTCATGTGCGCGCACCTAGGATTCTAGGATAGGGCGCCATCCGTTGCTCCATTGTAGCCGGCCGGAACGAGGTGAATGCACGGGAAGCCTTGTGAAGTTCATCGAGCACAAATGAGCCAAGCATCCTTTGGCCAGGCGGCCTCACGGATGATCCGGCGGCTCCTGTCCGCCATGCGGCCCGGAAGGCCTCGAGTTGCAATCCTGTATGCGCCGATCCCGGGGCATATACTCCGCGCACCATTGAGGGGGTGCTCGTGGGTTAAGAACGCCCCCCATGTCCCTCGGTCCGTGACTCCCGCAAAGAAGGACTGAACCGGTGGCGATGAAACCGCGAACGATCCTGCGCATTTGCGCCGTGACGGTCGCCGCAGCGGTGGTGGCCTGGCAGCACTTCGGCGGCAAACACGGCGGGCACGCAGGCACGGGACGCGCCGTGTCTCGGGCAGTGCCGGCCACGGCATCCTACCCTCCGGTGAAGCCGGCGCCGCCGCGCCACTGGCAGCTCGGCACATTGAAGCTCACCTCGTGCGAGCTGCCGCATTTCAACAGCGGTGCGACGACGGCGGCGTGGTGCACGGACTTCGACGTCGCTGAAAACCCCGCGCAGCCGGGCGGCCGCCACATCGGCTTGCACCTGGCCGTGGTTCGCAGCGATGCGGCCAAGCCCGACGCCGACATCGTGGTGATGTTGGCCGGCGGCCCCGGTGAGGCCGCCACCGAGTCCTTCGCCGACACGGCTCCGTACGTGGGCGTGCTCAAGCACCACGACGTGCTGCTGCTCGACCAGCGCGGCACCGGCCGTTCGAACCCGTTGAGCTGCACGAAGACCGCGGACGCCTCGCGCGCGCAAGGGTCCGACGGCGTCATGCCCGGGCCGGACGAGATCCGCAAGAGAGTCGCCAGCTGTCTCGCCGAGGTGCAGCAAAAGGCCGATCCGCGCGACTACACCACGACCATCGCGGTCGACGATCTCGAGAAAGTGCGTCTGGCGCTCGGCGCGCGCCCCTTCGACTTGTTTGGCGCCTCTTACGGTACGCGCGTGGCGCAGCAGTATCTGATGCGCCATCCGGACGGGGTACGCAGCGTCGTGCTCGACTCTCCGGTGCCCAATCAGCTGATCATCCCGGAGGGGTTCGCCGCCAACCTGGAGTCGGCGCTGAAGCGCGACTTCGCCGATTGCGTCGAGGCGCCGGCCTGCCAGAAGGCGTTCAGCGATCCGATGCGCACCCTCTACGAGCTCCGCGACGCGCTGCGTGCGAATCCGCACGAGGTCAGCTTCCGCGATCCGCGCACCTTCGAGCCGGTCTCGCGCATGCTGACGCCTTACTCGCTGGTCTCGGTCGTGCGCATCTTCGCCTACGAGCCCGAGACCGCCGCGCTGCTCCCCTTGTCGATCGATGCCGCCGCACACGGTGATGTCGCCCCGCTGCTCGGCCAGGAGCGGCTGCTCGACGCCGATCTCGCCGGCGACATGAACGGTGGCATGTCGATGAGCGTCATCTGCAGCGAGGATGCTGATCAGCTGCGCGACCAGCCACAGGATGCCGACACGATCCTTGGCAATCACCTCATCGACAGCATCAAGGCGCAGTGCGACGTCTGGCCGCACGGCGCGATGCCCAAGGACTTCCACGCGCCGCTGCGGAGCGACAAGCCCATCCTGATCCTGTCGGGCGCGCGCGACCCCGTCACGCCACCCGAGTTCGGCGAACAAATCATGCAGGGGCTCGGCAACGCGCGGCATCTGGTGCTCAAGGGCCAGGGTCATGCGGTCTTCATCCGCGGCTGCGTGCCGAAGCTCATCGAGCAGTTCATCGACCATCCCGAGCCCAAGGCACTCGACGCCGGTTGCTTGGACCGTCTCGGGCCGACACCGGCATTCGTCAACTTCAACGGAGCCGCGCCATGATCCAGATCGAGAATCTGCACAAGACCTTCGGCGCGGTCCGGGCCGTCGACGGCGTCAGCTTCGTGGCACGCGACGGGGAGATCACCGGCCTGCTCGGACCCAACGGCGCCGGCAAAACGACGACCTTGCGCATGCTCTACACCCTCATGCGGCCGGACGCCGGCCGGGTGCTCGTCGACGGCATCGATTCCGGCGTCGATCCCATCGCGGTGCGCAAGCGGCTCGGCGTGCTGCCCGATGCGCGCGGCCTGTACAAGCGCCTCACCGCACGCGAGAACATCGACTATTTCGCTCACCTGCAGGGCGTCCCGGCCGCCGAGGGGGCGCGCCGCCGCGAGGCGCTGATCGAGGTGCTCGAGATGGGCGACTTCGCGGACCGCCACGCCGAGGGCTTCTCGCAGGGCCAGCGCGTGAAGACCGCGATCGCGCGCGCACTGATACACGACCCGAAGAACGTGCTCCTCGATGAGCCGACCAACGGCCTCGATGTGATGGCCACGCGGCGCATGCGGCAGTTCATGCGCGATTTGCGCGCCGAGGGCCGCTGCGTCCTGTTCTCGAGCCACATCATGCAAGAGGTCGCGCAACTGTGCGATCGCATCGTCGTCATCGCCAAGGGTCGCGTCGTCGCCGACGAGTCCCCGGAGGCGCTGCGCGAGCACACCGGCGAGTCGAACCTCGAGGAAGCGTTCGTGAAGATCATCGGCAGCGGAGAGGGCCTCGCGGCATGAACGCCTCGCTCGTCGTGTTTCTGAAGGAAGTGCGGGAGAACCTGCGTGACAAGCGCACGTTGATCAATGCCTTGGTCACGGGTCCGCTGATCGGCCCGTTGATGTTCGTCATGATCGTGAACGTGATGATCTCGCGCCAGCTCAATCAGGCCGAGGCCCCTCTCGAGCTGCCGATCATCGGTGCGAGCAACGCCCCGAATCTCGTTGCGGCGCTGCGCCAGCAGGGGTTCGATCCGCAGCCGCCGGTCGCCGACCCGATTGCGGCCGTGCGCAATCGCGACGCGGCGGCCGTGCTGCAAATTCCGGCCGGCTTCGGCGCGTCCTGGGACAAAGGCGACCCCGCGCAGGTCGAGGTTTACTACGACTCCTCGCGACGCGATACGCAGCCCTCGGTCAGCCGCCTGAAAGACATGCTCGAGAGGTACTCGCGCCTGACCGGCGGCATGCGCCTGGTCGCACGCGGGCTCTCGCCCGCGTTGGCCGGCCCGGTCATCGTGGACGAGCGCGACCAGTCGACACCGCGGTCGCGGGCGGGCGCGTTGTTCTCGATCCTGCCCTACTTCTTCGTGCTGACCGTGTTCATCGGCGGCATGTACCTCGCGATCGACCTCACCGCCGGCGAGCGCGAACGGCAGTCGCTCGAGCCGTTGTTCGTCAATCCCGTCGCACCCTGGCGCATCCTGCTCGGCAAGATCGGGGCGATCTGCGTCTTCTCGGTGAGCAGCCTCCTCATCTGCGCGACCGCCTTCACGGTCGCCGGGCGGTTCATTCCCACCGAGAAGCTCGGCATGGACCTCGGCCTCGGGCCGGTCTTCGCCCTCAAGGTGCTCGTGCTGATGCTGCCGCTCGTGCTGCTCATCGCGGCGTTGCAGACGCTCGTGGCGGCCTTCTCGAAGAGCTACCGGGAAGCGCAGACCTACCTCGGCCTACTCATGTTGGTGCCGGTGCTGCCCACGGTTCTGCTGAGCGTGATGCCCGTCAAGACGGTCGCGTGGATGTATGCCGTGCCGCTGCTCGCCCAGCAGGTCGGCATTACCGAGCTCCTGGTCGGCGGCTCGGTGACGGCGGCGCAGGTCGCTCTGTGCCTGCTCTGCGGCTTCGCGGTCGCCGCGCTGACGCTCGCGGTCACCGCGCGCGTCTACGGCTCGGAGCGTCTGGCGATCTCCGCCTGAGGGCCGGCAGAGTCAGGCCAACCGTTTGCGCGGCGGCATCGATATCGTCGGTCTTGCAATCGCTCAGCAGGCCATTGCTCCGCGAGCGATGCATGCGAGGCCCGGAACGCGTGCGGACCTGCAACTTTTCCGCGCTCGCCGTGTGCTTGCCTCATACCGATGATTCACCCGTGCAATTGGCAGGCTCCAGGTCCGCTTCTCGAGAGTTCGCAGCGTTTATGCGCGCCTATGAGGACATGGTTTTCTCCACGGCAATGCGCCTGACGGGCAACGCGGCGCAGTCCGAGGACATCAGCCAAGAGGTCTTCCTCAAGGCTTTCGAGCACTTCGAGCGGCTGCGCGCGAGCCCGGGCGGCTGGCTGAAGACCGTCGCCACCCGCCTCGCGCTGAATCACCTCACCCGTCACCGCAAGCGCTGGCGGCTGTTCTCCGAGGTGTTTACCGACGAGACACCCGAGGAGGAGCTCGAGGCGGCCGTGGCGTCGTTCGACACCGTGCTGCAGCAGCTCGAAGGGCAGGAGCGGCACGCGCTCGTCACGCAGGCGCTGCAGCAACTGCCGGATCATCAGCGCGTGCCGCTGGTGCTGTTTCACTTCGAGGAGATGTCCTATCAGGACATCGCCCGGCATCTGGGTCATTCGCTCACCAAGATCAAGACCGACATCCTGCGCGGCCGTCTCGCGATCGCCAGGTCGCTCGCCCACAGGGGCCTACCGCCCGCGGACGGCGGGAGCCGCACACCGTCATGAACACCCGCAAGTCCTCCGGCGATGAGCGCCGCGAGCGCCTCGAGCGGCTCGCCCACCAGGCGCTGCGCGAGCTGCCGCCGTACCGCGCGCCGGCCGGCCTCGAGGCGCGCGTGCTCGCCGAGATCGAGCGGCGTGCCGCGCTGCGGGGTGGCGCCGCGGGCATCGCCGAGTGGCCGGCGGCGGCGCGGGCACTCGTGATGGCCGGCTGCGCGCTGTGCGTACCGCTCGCCTGGCTGCTGGTGCCGCCGCTGTGCGCGCAGCTGGCGCACGCCCTGAGTGCTCCCGGTGTCGCGCACCTGGTCGACGGCGTGACGGGCACGAGCCGCATGCTGGTGGGGCTCGTGCAGCTCGCCGCGCGCCTGGTGCACATGATTCCGAGCGGCTGGCTGTTCGGCGGGCTCATCGTCACCGGCGCGGTATATGCGGTACCACTCGCGCTCGGCTGCCTCCTGCTCGGGCCGCGTTCCAAGGTGCACTCCGTATGAAGAACACGGCTCGCTGCCTGCTCGGCGTGCTGCTCGCCAGCCTCAGCGTTTGCGCCGCGCCTGCTCGCGCGGCGCCAGGCGGCGCGCCGGTGCCCGCGCCGGTGCCCGCATCGGTGCAGAGCCCGCAAGTGCAGCCCGCCGCGCATCCGCCCATCACCGTCGATGTCCGCTCGAGCGACGGCCAGGACGATGACTGCCCGAGCGATCGCGAGCTCCTCGCCATCGATCACGACGCGACGCTCGATGCCGACCAGACCGCCTGCGACGTCGTGTCCGTGCTGGGCAACGCCACGGTGAACGGCGAGGTGACCGGTTTCGCCGTCGCCGTGCTGGGTGACCTGACCGTCAACGGCAGCGTCGCCAACAGTGCGGTCTCCGTCTTCGGCGATAACGCCATCGATGGTCCGGTCGACGGCAACGCGGTCTCGGTGTTCGGCGACATGATGCTCGGGCCCAAGGCCAACGTGCGAGGTCAGGTCGTCAATATCTTCGGCTCGCTCGCGCGCGACCCGGCGGCCGTCATTCAGGGTGGAACGGTCAACCTGCTGTCCGGTCTCTTCCACGGCGCCCACGGCCTGCAGGCCTGGACGGAGCATTGCCTGATCTTCGGGCGGCTGCTCGCCCCGCGCCGCGATATCGGCTGGGCGTGGGGCTTCGCGATCGCCATCCTCGCGTTCTACCTGCTGATCGCCGCGCTGTTTCGCGAGGGCCTGCAGCGCTGCGTGCAGACGCTGGACGATCATCCTGGGCCGTCGGTCCTCGCCGCGCTCGCCATCGTGCTGCTCACGCCCATCCTCGCCATCGCGCTGCTGGTTACCGTCATCGGCGTGCTCGCGATCCCCTTGTTGTGGCTCGCGCTGCTCTGCGGGGGCATCTTCGGCCGGGTGGTCGCACTCGGCTGGCTGGGCGGGCGCGTCGTGCACGGCATGCACCGCGGGTCCGTCCACCCGGTGCTAAACGTGCTGATCGGCGGGCTGCTCGCGCTCCTGCTGTACATGGTTCCGCTGCTCGGCCTCGTCGTCTATGCGGCGATCGGTCTCATCGGCTTCGGCGCGGTGGTGTACACGCTGGTCCTCACCGTCCGCTCGGCGCGTGACGCCGTGCCTCAGAGCGGTGCATCGATAGGCCTTGAATCGGCCCTCACGCCTGGGCCCGCGACCCCCGCCGATGGCGCGGCGAGCGCCGCAGCCGCCGCTCCGATCGACTGGACGAGGCTGCCGCGGGCGGGATTTTGGATTCGCATGGCGGCATTGCTGATCGATCTGGTGCTGGTGGCATTCGTGTTGAGCCTGATCGGTCATCGCGGCCCCGCCAGCACGCTGCTGGTGCTCGCCGGATACGGCGCGGTCATGTGGAAGCTGCGGGGCACGACCGTGGGCGGAATCATCTGCAATCTGCGCGTCGCGCGCATCGACGGCCGGCCGGTCGGCTGGGAGACCGCCGTGCTGCGGGCCCTCGGCTGCTTCCTGTCACTCGTGGCGGCGGGGCTCGGTTTCTTCTGGATCGCGTTCGATCCCGAGCATCAGGGTTGGCACGACAAGATCGCCGGTACCGTGGTGGTGGTGGTGCCGAAAGCCCGGGGACTCGTGTCATAGTGTGCCAGCCGAGATGACCTCGTGCCGACGGAGACAAGAAGGTGCGGGCCGCCGGCTAGCGTGGCAGAGACTCGCCAGTCCTCAAGTTGACGATTGCCGATTCAAAGCTGACTCATGCCGCCATCCATAATCACCTCGGTACCCACGATGAACGCCGACTCGCTCGAGGCGAGATGCAAGACGGTGGCCGCGATCTCCTCGGGTTTGCCGAACCGGCCCAGAGGGATGAGATTGCGAATTTGCGCGACCACGGCCTGCTGTGCAGTGGCGTCCAATCCCAGTTTGTCATACAGCGGCGTTTCGATGGGGCCAGGGCTGATGACATTGACTCGGATGCCCTTGGGCAGGAGTTCTCCCGACAGAGTCTTGGCGAGCGAGATGATGGCCGCTTTGCTGGCTGCGTAGATGGAGGAGCCTGGCGCACCGATATGCGCATTGATCGAGCCGTTCAGCACAATGGCTGCCCCCGGATTCAAGAGTGGTAGTAGAGCCTGAAGCTGGAAATAGGCGCCCTTGACATTGGTATTGAATGTCGCATCCCACAGTGCTTCGGTGGCATCCGCGAGCGCAGCGAACTTGGTTATTCCTGCGTTGATAAATACCGCATCGAGACGGATCTTCCGCGTGCTCAATTCGCTCGCGAGCGCGGCGGCATCGGCAATGTTGGCGACATCGTTGCGCAGTGCCACCGACCCACCCCCCAGATCGGCTCGTGCCTTCTCCAAAGCCGCGTTGTCCCGACCGGTGATGATGACGCGTGCCCCCTCGGCAGCGAACCCACGGGCGCAGACGAGACCGATGCCGCTGGTGCCTCCGGTCACGACAACCGACTTGTCCTTGAAGCGATTCATGCGAGAGCGCTCCCTTGGCGGCCTACGGAGTGCAGAGTCGACGGCCAAAATATATCAGTTGCCAAGTATAGAGTCGGGCTCCGTCCACCACCGGGTACGGCTCACGGCCTTCAAGCCAGAGCCCCTGACGCTCGTGCTCGATCGTGCGCGAAATGACGGATCGCGCAGAGGTACGCGAGGCTCGCACCGGCTAGGCAGACAGCGGCGAGAAGGAGCGAGTAGCGCACGGCCGAATCGCCGAGCGCTGCGTGCAGCCGGTCGTTCAGCACACCGACGAGCAGCGGACCCACGATCTGGCCGAGGAGCCCCGACACGAGCACGAGCATCGAGATGGCGACCGCGCGCATGCGTACGCGCGCGGCGCCCATGGCGGCGGCGAAGATTGGCGCCTGATGGGCGAGCGCGAAGAAGCTCGTGAGGGCGAATCCGATCATCCAGGTGAGATGTCTGCCGCCGAGCAGGAACAGCACCTCGGCGGGGGCGGCGAGCAGGCACGTGATGGCCGGCAATCGAAGGAGCCAGCGCGCGTCGCGCCGACCGAGCGCATCGGTCAGGACTCCCCCGAGCAAGATCCCCGCGCCGCCGCAAAGACCCTGCAGGGGTCCGATCGAGGCGGCGACTTCGGCGAGGCGCAGATGGTGTACGCGCGTGAGGAACGTCGCGTTCCAGGTGCTCCCCGCATACACGCTCGCGCCCATGAACATCGAGCCGAGCAGGATGAGCAGGTAGGTGCGCGAGCCGAGCAGGAACCGGACGCTCCCGGGGAGCGAGGCGATGTCGGGCAACGCGCGTCGCCCCTCGGTAGTGCCTCGCGCAGGCTCTCGCACGGTGAGCACGAATGCGGCGGCCAGCGCGAAGCCCGGCACGCCGCTCGCGGCGAACATCACGCGCCATCCGTGGTGCTGGCCGATCCAGCCCATCAGCGGATAGAAAACGAGCGAGGCGATCGAGCTCGCGGTCCCGAAGAGGGCGAGAGCGAGCGGCCGGCGATGCTCGCGGAAGAGGTCCGAGATCATCGAGCTCGAGGGCGCAACGCCGCAGGCCTCCCCTGCGCCCATCAGGAATCTTGCCGCGGCGAGCTGCCAGACGTTGGCGACGAAGCTCGTGAGGGCGGTCATCAAACTCCAGAAGGCGAACCCGATCGCGATGACGTTGCGCCGGTTCCAGCGGTCCGCGATCCACGCAATGGGCAGGCCGAGCAGCGAGTAGAAGAGCGCGAAGGCGAGCCCGGCGGCGAGCCCGAGCGCGGTGTCAGACACCCGCATTTCCCGCTTGATGAGCGGCAGCGCGAGCCCGAGCACCGCACGGTCGAGGTAGTTGAAGGTCGAGATGAGGGTGAGGAAGCCGAGCGTGTAGACCGCGTGCGCGGTCCAGTCCCGACGGGGCGCCGCAAATGCGGCGCCCGGCGCCATGCGGGAGGCAGGCTCGTCCACGCCGCGCGGCCGCTACATCGGCCGCTCGCCCATCACCGTCGTGCGCACGAGATGACGCCGCTCGCCGCGATAATCGTGAATGCCGCGGTGCTGGAGGAAGCGGTTGTCCCAGACGATGAGCGTATCGGGCTGCCAGCGGATGCGGCAGTGGTACTGGATGCGCTGGGGGAGCGACTGCAGGTAGGTGAGCAGGGCCCGGCTTTCTTCCTCGCTCCACCCGACGAAACGCTTGAAGTACGCTGTCGTGACGTAGAGTCCCTTGCGCCCGGTGCTCGGGTGCCGTCGCACGGCAGGATGGATGCTCTCGAGCTGCTCCTCGGAGAACGCGTGGTGCTCGCGCAGCCGCAGCTGCTTGTCCTTCGCGAGCTTCTCGTTCTTCGACCAGATGTCCTTGCCGGAGTAGACGACCTGCAGACCCTCGAGGGTCTTCCGCAGGCCCTCGGAGAGGTCCTCGTAGACGAGGTAGGTGTTCGCGAAGGCGGTGTCGCCGCCGTATTTCGGTACATCGACCGCGCGCATGACGATGCAGAGCGGCGGGCGCTCGAGGAACGGGCTATCGGTGTGGAAATGCTCGAACGAGGGCACGACGCTCTCCGGCTCATCGGCCTCGCGCCGTACCTCCTGCATATCCGAGTGGCCGCCGTAGGTGGGCGCCTGGGGAAGCTCCATGATCGTTCCGAAATAACGCGAGAAGGCCTTGTGCTGGTCCGGCGTGAGCTTCTGACCGCGGAACACGATCACCAGGAAATGCTCGAACGCGAGCATCACCTCCTCGAGCGTCTGCGGCTCGATCGGGCCTGAGGTGTCGACGCCCCGGATCTCGCAGCCGCAGGCACCCGTGAGCGGGCTGATTTCGATGTGCCGAAACCGCGGCATCGGGCGCCCCGCGACGATCGTGCCTGGGTGAGGGGAGCGGGTCAGATGCTCAGTTGTCGCTGCCATGAGATGCCTCCAATTGCACCCAGGCTAGCACCCGTCGCAGGCGCGCACCAAAGAAATCGGAATCGGCATTCCATTTCAGGGCCGCCCCGACGGGAAGGCGCCCGGCTGGCTTGGGCGCGGCCGGTGGCCGTTATACTCTCGCGTCTCCCTCTAGAGCTTCGGGTGAGTCATGACGGCAGACGCGGAGAGCCGCGGCGCAGGCGCTCGCACGCTCGAGCTACTGCGGTGCATCGCACTGGGTGAGCGTGAGTTCGCGCTCAAGGATCTCGCCGAGCGCGCCGCTCTTGCCCCGAGCACCGTTCACCGGCTTCTCGATTTCTGGGTGCGGCGCGATCTGATCGAGCGCGCCGGACCCAAGGCGTACCGCCTCGGACCGGAGCTGTTCCGGCTCGCCTCGCTCATCACGCAGAAGTTCGAGCTGCATCGCATCGCCCAGCCCTTCGTCGCGGCGCTCTGGAACGAGTGGCAGGAGACGGCCTCGTTCTGCCTGTACGAGCCCTCGATGCTTACGGCGACGGTGGCCGTATCCATCCCGAGTCCTCACCCGCTGCAGTTCGTGTTCGCGCCGTTTTCGGAAATCTCCCTCGCTTGGGGCTCACTCGGTCGCGCCATTCTCGCGCAGCTCCCGCCGCAGGAGATCGACGTGGTGCTCGCCCATCCTCGGAAGGGCCCGCTGAGCGGCCGGCCGCCGCCAGCGCGGCGTGCGCTGCGCAAGGAGCTGCGCATCATTGGGGAGCGCGGATACGCGCTCTATGAGGACGCCGCGATGAATATCGCCGGGGTGAGCGCGCCCGTATTCACGACCGGGGATGCGGTCGTCGGGTGCATTGGGGTGACGATGCCCGCCGCGCGCTTCCACAAGCCTGTGCGCGCAAAGCTCCCGGGCTCCGTGCTCCAGGGTGCTCGACGACTCAGCGCGGCGCTGGGCTCCAGGCGACACGCTGTCCCGGCCACGCGTGATCGTGCCCCCTCGAAGTGAGAGCAGACGATGACAACCGCACGCCGCGCGTTGAGACTCGATCCGGATTTTGTCCGAGCGCAATTTCCCGCCTTCAGCGAGCCCACGCTCGAGGGCCAGGCGTTCTTCGAGAACGCCGGTGGATCGTACGCCTGCGGCGCGGTCATTCGTCGGCTGCATGAGTACTACTGCCGGCTGAAGGTTCAGCCCTACTACGCATTCGCGGCCTCGGCGGAGGCCGGCGAGTGGATGGATGCGGGCCGTGCTCGAATCGCGGAGTACCTCGGTGTCTCTGCGGGCGAGGTGCACTTCGGTCCCTCGACGTCCCAGAACACCTACGTGCTCGCGCAGGCGTTTCGTCCCCTGCTGCAGGCTGGCGATGAGATCATCGTCACCAATCAGGATCATGAGGCCAACAGTGGCGTCTGGCGCCGCCTGGAGAGCCGCGGCGCGCTCGTCAGGGAATGGCGCGTGGATCCGCTCACGGGCCTCCTCGATGTGCGCCAGCTCGATGAGCTGCTCTCGCGCCGCACGCGACTGCTCGCCTTTCCCCATGCCTCGAACATCGTCGGTCATATCAACCCGGTGGCGGACATCACCGCGCGGGCGCACGCCGTAGGTGCGCTCACAGTGGTCGACGGTGTGTCGTGGGCCCCACACGGCTTGCCGGATGTGCGCGCACTGAACGCCGATGTCTATTTGCTCTCGCTCTACAAGACCTATGGTCCGCATCAGGGGTTGATGGTGCTCAGGCCTGGCCTCGCCGAGCAGCTCGGTAACGAGGGGCACTGCTTCAACGCCCATGATCCCTTCAAGCGTCTCGGGCCGGCCGGTGCCGATCATGCCCAGGTCGCGGCCACGCGCGGCATCGCCGAGTACTTCGATGTCCTCGATGCGCACCATCATCCCGATGCCGATCGGGCGGGCCGGCCCGAAAGGGTGCGTGAGGCGCTCCGTTCGACCGAGCTGACCCTGCTCGCGAGACTGCTCGATTTTCTCGGCCGCAGAGGCGATATCCGTCTGCTCGGGCCCGCGCGGGCTGCCGAGCGCGCAGCGACGGTTGCGTTCGTGCCGCACGCGATCGAGCCCCGCACACTCGCTGAGCGCCTCGCCCAGCGCGGTTTCATGATCGGGTACGGGAATTTCTATGCGGTGCGACTGCTCGAGGCGATGGGGGTGGATCCAGAGCGCGGCGCCGCGCGGTTGTCATTCGTGCACTACACGACGGCTGCTGAGATCGAGGGTCTGATCGAGGCGCTCGATGCCTCCTTGCCGCGGGCGCCGTCGGCGCGCGGCTCACGATCGGATGGACGGATGCCCCTCGCGCCCCTTGAATGACGTGGTAGCCCCGGCGGCCGCGAGGATGCCCTGGAGAATGCGCGTCGGAGTCGGTGGACAGCCCGGTACCGCCACGTCGACGGGCACGACATTCGCTACGCGCCCGCGGCTCGCATAGCTTTCCCCGAACACCCCACCCGTGCAGCCGCAATCACCGAGCGCGACGACCAGCTTCGGGTCAGGGGTGGCCTCGTAGGTGCGCAGCAGCGCGGCCTCCATGTGCTTGGACACCGGACCGGTCACGAGCAGGAGATCCGCGTGCCGCGGACTCGCCACGAAGCGGATACCGAGTCCCTCGAGGTTGTAGAGCGGATTGTTGAGCGCGTGGATCTCGAGCTCGCAGCCGTTGCAGGAGCCGGCGTCGACGTGCCGGATGCAGAGCGCCCGGCCGAGCAGGTGGCGGATGCGCTCGTGCAGCGCCTCGCGCACGCTCAGACTGTCGTCTGGCGGCGGCGGCGACTCGGTCGCGATCCCGATGATCGCAATCTGTCGCAGCGTCTTCAGCATGACGGCGCGCCGCGTGTTTGACTAGAGATCATGACCGCTGTAGGTGAGGTTGAAGGACTTGTTGATGAGCGGGAAGTCTGGAACGATGTTGTCCATCATCGCATGCTCGAGCACCGGCCAGTTTTGCCACGACGGATCGTGCGGGTGGCAGCGGCGGATCCTGCCGGCCTCACCCGCCTCGAGCGCGACGAAGACCGGGCCGCGCCAGCCTTCGATCAGTCCGGCGCCGACCATACCCGCTGGCGGCGGGTCGATGCGGGCCAGACGCGGGCCGGACGGCAGCCGCGCCAGGATCTCCGCGATCAGGCGGCAGGACTCCTGCACCTCATCGAAGCGCACCGCAACGCGCGCGGCGACATCCCCTTCGCGGCGGCTGCACATCACGGGTGCGAGTTCCGTGTACGGCGCGCAGGGCATATCGCTGCGCAGGTCGAACGCCTGGCCGCTCGCGCGGCCGGCGAGGCCGGTGAGACCCAGTAGCGCGGCGAGATCAGGCATCACGGTGCCGGCGCCACCAAATCGATCGCGTAGCCCGTCGTGCTCGTCGTAGATTGCGCGCAGGGTTGCCGTCTCGCGCGCGAGCGCGCGCACGTACGCGTCGAGCCGATTCGAGCCGAGCGTATCGAGATCGCAGCTCGTGCCGCCCGGGACGATGGCATCCATGAGGTAACGGGCACCGAGGGAGTCCTGCATCGCGCGCAGCAGCAGTTCCTTCAAGCGCGAAAACTGCGTCAACCCGAAGGCAAAGCCCGCGTCGTTACCGAGCGCGCCGAGATCGCCGAGGTGGTTGGCGAGGCGCTCGAGCTCGAGGCACAGGGCGCGCAGCCACGCCGCGCGCGCGGGCACCTCGCGGCCGGTCATGCCCTCGAGCGCCTGCGCATACGCCCAGGCGTACGCGACTGCGGAGTCGCCCGAGACGCGCGCGGCCAAACGATGCCCCTCGAGGAGCGGCAGCTGCGTGAAGCGCTGCTCGATACCCTTGTGCACGTAGCCGAGGCGCTCTTCCAGCCGCAACAGCTTCTCGCCGACGACCGAGAAGCGGAAGTGGCCCGGCTCGATGGTGCCGGCATGCACCGGGCCGACCGCGATCTCGTGCACCCCGTCGCCCTCGACCCGGATGAACTCGTACCGGTCGACCGGGGCGGTGAGGTCCGGCGGGGGCGAGACGTCGACGAGCGGCCGATAGCTCGCCGGCCAGGCGGCATGGCGCAGCCAAGGTCGGCTGTCGGGATCCGTGCAGCGCACGCCCGAGAGATCGCGTACCGCACGCTGCATGCGCGTCGCTGCGGGGAAGAGATCCTCGAGTCCGGCATACGATTCGGCCACGCCCTCGAGGCTGACGATGAGGCCCCGGGATCCGGCGAGGGTGGCGGCCCGCACGGTGTCGAGGCGGTCCTGGCGGCTCGCCCAGAGCGCGATGAGCCGTCCGCCGGCGGCGCGCACATCCTCCATCAGCGCGCGCCATTCCTCGGCCGTGACGGTGAGGGATCTCAGCCCGGGGGCCCCGGGTTGCCGCTGGCTGCGCGCGGACCAGGCGCTGAGCGGCACGTTACTGTCCTCCGATGAGCCGCGCGGCGGCGCGATACCAGTCCGCGAGATACGGCGGCACATAGAGCCCGAGCAGCAGCACCAGCGACAGGTGTGCAAACACGGGCAGCAGCGCCGGCGGATGCGGCAAGCGCCTGGCGCGCGTCTCGCCGAACACCATCGGCTGCACCCGGCCGAAGATCGCCGCGAATGCGACCCCCAGCGCCAGAAGCAGGATCGGCGTCGCCCACGGCTGCTCGCGCATCGCGGTGGTGAGGATGAGGAACTCGCTCGCGAACACGCCGAAGGGTGGCATGCCGAGGATCGCGAGCGAGCCCATCATGAGGCCCCAGCCGACCGTGGGGCTCACGGTGATGAGCCCGCGGATCTCCTCGATGAGCTGCGAGCCGGCTTTCTGGGCGGCGTGGCCGACGGCGAAGAAGATCGCGGACTTGGTCAGCGAATGCACCGTCATGTGCAGTAGCGCCGCGAAGTTTGCGACCGGCCCGCCCATGCCGAAGGCGAAGGCGATGATCCCCATATGCTCGATCGAGGAGTAGGCGAACAGACGCTTGATGTCGCGTTGACGCCAGAGGAAGCACGCGGCGAGCACCACCGAGAGGAGGCCGAACCCCATCAGCATCCGTGATGGGAGCGGCGAGTGGAGCGATCCCTCGACCAGCACCTTGCAGCGCACGACGGCGTAGATCGCGACGTTGAGCAGCAGCCCGGAGAGCACCGCGGAGATCGGCGTCGGGCCCTCGGCGTGTGCGTCCGGGAGCCAGTTGTGCAGCGGGGCAAGCCCCACCTTCGTGCCGTAGCCCACGAGCAGAAAGACGAACGCGAGGCTGAGCACCGCGGGCTCGAGATGGCCCTTGGCACCGTTCAGGTGCGTCCACAGCAGAGCGCTCGCGCCCTCGACGCCCAAGCTGTGCTCGGCGGCGAAGTAGAGCAGGATCGTGCCGAAGAGGGCCTGCGCGATGCCGACGCCGCACAGGATGAAATACTTCCACCCGGCCTCGAGGCTCGCCGCCGTGCGATAGAGCGTCACCAGCAGCACGGTGGAGAGGGTCGCCGCCTCCATCGCCACCCACAGCAGTCCCAAGTTGTTGGTCGTGAGCGCGATCAGCATGGTCGCCATGAAAAGCTGATACATGCCGTGATAGAGGCGCATGCGCCCCGCGGTCACCCTCCCGTGGTCGCGCTCGATGCGCATGTAGGGCCGGGAGAAGAGCGCGGTGCTGAGGCCGACGAACGCCGTCAACGTGACCAGGAAGACGTTGAACGGGTCGATGAAGAACTGCTCGTGGGCGACGAGGAGGTTGCCGTGGCCGATGACGCGCACCGTGAGCATGCAGGCGGCGAGGAACGCGATGAGGCTCACGGCGGCATTGAGCTCCGGCGCCCAGCGCCGGTCGCCGAGAACCCCGAGCACGAGCGCACCCAACAGCGGACTTCCGAGCAGCAGCACGAATTCCATGGGCTAATGACTCTCCGTGCCGTCAACGGCGCGGGTTGCCGTGGTGCTCTCGCGCAGCGCCTCGAGATGATGGAGGTCGAGGCTGTCGAACTGCTCGCGGATCTGGAAGAAGAAGATGCCGAGCACCAGCACGGCGACCAGCACATCGAGCGCCACGCCGAACTCGACCACCATCGGCATGCCGTAGGTCGCGCTCATGGCGCCGAAGAACAGGCCGTTCTCCATGGAGAGAAAACCCACCACCTGCGACATCGCCTTGCGGCGCGTGATCATGGTGAGGAAGGAGAGCAGCACCACGGCGAGCGCGATGCCGATGGAGTTGCGGGTGGCGGTGCTCGCGAGCGCCGAGATCGGCTGGGCGAGGCCGAAGGAGAACACCACCACCGCGAGCCCGACCAGCATGGTGACCGGGATGTTGAGCAGCGACTCGCTATCCCAGTAGACCTCGAGCCGCCGGATGAGTCGATGCAGCAGCCAGGGAAGGAACAGGACCTTGAGGGCGAGTGTGAGGGCTGCGGAAACGTACAGGTGCGGCTGGCGCATCCGCCACGCGAGCAGCAGCGTCGCAACCAGCAGCAGCGTTCCCTGCAGCGCCAGGAGATTGACGAGGTTCACGACGCGCCGCTGCGCAAGCATGGCGAAGGAGAGCAGCAGCAGCAGCGCCGCGCACATGTTGAGGAGCTGCAGGTCGAGCGACGTGCCGGCCATGCGTCAGGCTCCGAGCAGAAGGTGCACGAGGAGCCCGAGCACGGCGAACACGAAGGCGACCCCCAGAAACTCGGGCGCCCGAAACACGCGCAGTTTCGCCGAGACGGTCTCGATGAGTGCGAGCGCGCCGCCCACCACCAGGAGCTTCGCCGCGAGCAGCGGGATCGAGGCCAGGAGTGCCGCCGGCCCGCCGGCTCCCGTCGAGACGCCCCAGGGAACGAACAGCGCGAAGCCGATGCAGGCATAGTTGAAGAGCTTGAGCGCCGCCGCCCATTCCATCAGCGCGAGGTGGCGCGCCGAGTACTCGAGCAGCTGCGCCTCGTGGATCATGGTGAGCTCGAGGTGGGTGGCGGGATTGTCGATGGGGATGCGCGCATTCTCCGCGAGCAGCACCATGGTGAAGGCGATGGCGGTGAAGGCGAGGCTCGGGTAGAGCCCGACCGTCTGCGTGGCGAGGTTCTCGGTGATCGCCGGGAGTGCGGTAGTCGTCGAGATCAGCGAGGCGACGAAGATGACCATGAGGAGCGCGGGCTCGGCAAGGAACCCCACCATCATCTCGCGCCGTGCGCCGAGCGTCCCGAAGGCGGTGCCGACGTCGATCGCTGCGAGCGCCTGGAAGACCCGTGCCGTCGCAAGCAGACCCACGAGCGCGATCGCATCCGCCGCGATGGTGAGGGGCAGCCGCGTGCCCATCGAGGGAATGATCCCCGCCGCCAGCGTCATCGTGCCGAAGACCACGTAGGGGGTCAGGCGAAAGAGCGGTGAGGCGGTGTCCGCGATGACCGCTTCCTTGTGAAAGAGCTTGCGGATGCCGCGATACGGCAGCCATAAGCTCGGGGCGCTGCGGTTCTGCAGCCGGGCGCGGCATTGATTCACCCAGCCGACGAACAGCGGTGCTGCCGCGAGGGCCGCGACCACCTCGAGGACCTGGGCGATGAGGTCGATCGGCCTCATAGCACGAGCGCCAGCAACACGACGAGCGTCACGAAGCTATAGAGCAGGTAGGTCGCGATGCGCCCCTGCTGGAGCCAGGCCACGGTATCCGTCGCGCGCTGCACGAGGCTCCCGAGCGGCAGGTAAAGCCTCTGCCAGATGCGGTCGGCGACCGCGACGCTGTAGCGCGGCGCGCGGTCGAAGGGCGAGGGTAGCTCACGGGTGATGGCGAAGAAGCTGCCGAAGATGTGACGGATGGGCTGACCGAAGCCCTCCGCGGTGTCTTGCATGCGTGGCGTGAGCTCCCCGAAGCCGCAGTCCCAGGCGCGCACCGTGCGCCGATGGCCGTGATAGAAGAGCCGCACGGCGAGCGCCGTGACGATCACGATTGCCGCGATGGCGAGGAAGAACACGATCGGCGCGTAGGAGACCTGCCGTCCCGGAACGGGCGCGAGCAGCCACCAGGGCGAAGGCGGGCCCGGCGGTAGCGCCGCGCCGAGCTGCTTTGCCACCGGGCGCAGAGCACCGATGACATCGGTTGGCAGCAGTCCGAGCGCGACACACCCGAGGGCCAGCCACACGAGCCCGACGCGCTCCAGAACCCCCGCATCGTGCGCGCGCGCGAGCCCCGCCTCGCGCGGCCGGCCGAGGAAGGTCACGCCGTAGAACTTGACCATGACGTAGGCGGCGAGCGCGGCGGCGAGCACCAGGAGCGCTGCGCCAAGCGGCAGCAGCATGTTGATGAAGGGCCGCGGCACTTGGTGGGCGAAGAGAAACGCCTGCAGCAGCAGCCATTCCGAGACGAAGCCGTTGAGCGGTGGCAGGCCCGACATCGCGAGCGCTCCTACCAGGGTGAGCGCCGCGACCCAGGGCATGCGATGGATCAGGCCGCCGAGGCGCCCGAGGTTGCGCTCGCCGGTTGAATGCAGCACCGCCCCCGTGCCGAGAAACAGGAGGCTCTTGATGAAGGCGTGATTGAGGCTGTGATAAAGAGCTGCGATGAGGGCGAGGGCCGCGAGGGCGGACATCCCCGCGCCGCGGAACACGAGCGCCAAGCCGAGTGCGCTGAAGATGATGCCGAGGTTCTCAATGGACGAATAAGCGAGCAGGCGCTTCATGTCGGTCTGCACGGCGGCAAACACCGCGCCGAACAGCGCGGTGAACAGGCCGAGCGCAAGCGGCACGAGCCCCCACCACCATTGCTCGTGACCGAGCAGATCGAAGCTCACCCGCAGCACGCCGTACACCGCGGTCTTCAGCATCACGCCGCTCATGAGCGCCGACACCGGCGAGGGGGCCGCGGGGTGCGCTTCCGGCAGCCATACATGCAGCGGCACGAGTCCCGCCTTGGCCCCGAAGCCCGCGAGGGCGAGCAGGAAGGCGACGCTCGCCCACTGCGGCGAGAGATGTGCACCCCGCATGGCGTCGAAGGTGAACTGCCAGCTGCCGCCTTGCATGACGCCGAAGCTCAGCAGGATGGCGATGGCCCCGAGGTGGGCGATCAGCAGATACAGGAAGCCCGCACGGCGAATCTCGGGCAGCGCGTGCTGGGCGGTGACCAGGAAATAGGACGAGAGCGCCATCGTCTCCCACGCGACCATGAACGCGTAAGCGTCGTCGGCGAGCAGCACCAGACCCATGCTCGCGAGGAACACGTGGTACTGAAGGCACAGGAGCCCGGGCTGGGTTCCTTCGCCGCGGCGGAAGTACCCGGCCGCGAACACCGAGATTCCCGCCGACACGAGCCCGAGCAGCACGAGAAACACGCTGCTGAGCGCATCCTGGCGGACGTGCATCGGCAGGTCGGGCAATCCGATGAGCAGGGTGCGTTGCTCGACAGGGGCGGTGAGGCTCGCGAGCGCCACGAGCGCCAATGAGAGTCCGCACAGCGCCCCGAGCGGAAAGAGCGTGCGGCCGGCGAGCCCGATGCTTCTCGGACGCAGCAGGCCCGCGAGCCCGATCAGGCCCCACACCGCGAGCAGCGTCAGGCTGGCGGAGAGCGGCGAGTGGATCAGTAGTGTCACAGGTACTGCATGGAATACGCGTTGGATTATAATCAAAAGCGCCGCCGATGACACTCGCGCCGCGCGCGCTCGACTGCAAGGACATACCGTGACTCTCGAAGAGCGGACCGCAAGACTGACGATTCTGGTTGATCCTCGTAAGAAGGCGATTTTCGAGCGCTTGTGCGCGGAGGAAGACGCAACCCCTTCGCAGGTCGTCAGACGATTGATTCGGCGTTACATCGAGGAGCGCACCGGTCGGCCGTGGGCGCCGCGCGCGGAATCCGGTAAGTCAGCGTCCCGGGGCCCTGCCAGACGCGACCCATCCACCCCCGGTGCCCGGAGCACCACTCGCGGGCGCGCGTAGATGAAAGCGGACGCAGCGCGGAATCTGCTGGCCGACGCCGAAATCAATTAACGGAACAACTGCGATTTGCTATGGTGTCCGCAGCAAGAACAAGAGAGAGAACGCCCTCATGCGCCGCGTCCAGCAGATTTCGAGCGCCGTGCTACTCGCTTGGTGTCTGAGCGCCGGGGCGCAGTCGAATAGAGGCGTCACGGTCATCGACAATCCGGGCGGCGGCACGGTCGCCTATGCACAGATGCCGGCACAGCACACCTTGCAGGGCGCAATGAGCAAGGTGCTCCAGTATGTTCACGCGCGTTTTGGCGCACGGCCTGAAATCACTCACGTCATGCGAGGCTCGGACGGCAACTCGCTCGCCGTCATCTTCACCGTGAAGTCGCGCAAAGCAGGCAGCCCGGAAATTGCAGGTCTCGCACTGGTTGCCGTAGCGCCTTCCGCACCCGCCAAAGGCGCCGTATTGAGCGATCAGGCCGATCGTTTCCGCTCCACCGTGGGACCGATGCTGAAGCAATTGCAAGGGGGCGCGGGCCTCTCGGGGACGGGGAGCAGCGCCGCAGGGGCTGCGGGGTATGCGCCCGCGTCCACACCCGGATCGACGGAGGCAACGGCGCCCGCGAGCGCACCGTCCGTGGCGGAACCCTCCGCGGCTGTCAGTTCGCCGCCGGGCGGTGCGGCGGACGCTGCCGCGACGCCGGCCGCGGCGCTGCATCAGATGTCATTTCCGGACGGATCGGGCAGCATCGGCCTGCCTGATGGCTGGATCATCACGGGCGCACATGCCGGAGAGGTCACCGCCAAGGGTCCAGCGGGCGCCGGGCTGCATTTTGATTGGCCGATCCCGGCCCTCGATCCTAACGATCCCCGATCGCGAGGCTTGCGGCAAGGCGGCGCGGCCAGCCTCGTCATCATTGCGCATGACACCGATGCGGCCACTGCGTTCAAATCGGCCATCGCGCAGCTCTATCAAAAGCGCGGCGCGGCGCCGCCGACCATCGACATCGTCGACACGAAGCGCGTGGGCCCGCAGGAAAGCCTGTTGGTCGCCAATATCGGCGCGATCGACGGTCAAAGCCCGGCTCGATCCTTGGTCGACATCGGCATTGGCCCTGTGGACAACTTGGGCGGCTATACGATCTTTCTGTACACGATCAGCTTCCCGCAGCCAATCGCAGCGCAATCTCAGGCCATCGTCACGGCCATATTCCATAGCTACAAGGTCAACCCGGACGTAGCGGCGGCGGAAATCGGTGCCGACGCTCAGAAGGTCCAGCAGTTCACGGATAGCACGGTGGGCGACATGCGTCGCCGCCAGGATGCCCAAGATCGCCAGTTCCAAGCATTCGATAATGATCTGCTGGACCGCACCGTCATTCGTGACACCGACTTAAACGGACATGGAACGGTGTCCAACGACCTTGCGGATGCGTTGGTCGAAGCAAATCCCGACCGTTTCCAGGAAGTCCCGCCCAGTGAGTACGTCAAGGGCATCGATTACTAGACTCTTGCGCTCATCTGTCAGTCCAGCACGGCAAGCTCGGCTGATCGATTCTCGAGGCGCTCGGGATGAGCGCTGCGGCGTTGGCACGCAAGCTGAAGGTGCCGCGTCCGCCGACTGATTTCGGGACATCCGGAAAGTCTTCTTGCATTCGAACCAGTAGCTGCGCCGATTCAGCTTAGGCGGGGGCTGCATGCGGCGCTGATTGGTGGGACTTCCCACGCGGACGGCTGACTTTTTACCCGAATGGCTGATTCTACCGACCGACCCAAGGCGAAGTCACTGCGTCCCCTGCGGGCGCTGCTGCCATTTCTGGCACCGCACCGTTGGCTGCTCTTCTCGGCACTGCTCGCACTGCTGGTTGCCGCCGCGGCCCTGCTGGTCCTGCCGCTGCAGGTGCGGCAGGTGATCGACCACGCCCTGCGGAGCGGCAGCGTCCAGCTGATCGATCGCTACTTCTACGCCTTTCTGATCGTGGGCGCACTGCTCGGCGCCTTCGCGGCGCTGCGGCTGTACTTGGTCACGTGGCTCGGGGAACGCGTCGTCGCGGACCTGCGCGAGGCGGTCTACCGGCGCGTGGTGTGCATGGATCCGACCTTCTTCGAAATCACGCGCACCGGCGAGGTGCTGTCGCGTCTGACCGCAGACACCACGCTGGTGCAGGCCATCGCGGGCGTGAATCTGTCGATCACGCTGCGCTCGGGCCTCAACATGATCGGTGGTCTGGTGATGCTGGAGCTCACCAGTGCGCGCCTCACTGCGGTGCTCTTGATCCTGATCCCGCTCGTCATCGTACCGCTCATGACGGTCGGACGACGCGTGCGCCGGCTGTCGCGCGAGACTCAGGACCGCATCGCCGATACCAGCAGCGTGGTGGATGAGACGCTGAACGCCATCCAGACCGTGCAATCCTTCACGCTCGAGGAGCTCCTGAGCCGACGCTATGCCGATGCGGTCGAGCGCAGCTTCGCGGCGGCGATCCGCCGTACGCGGGTGCGCTCGGCGATGAGCGGTTTCGGCACCATGCTGGTGTTTGCCGGCATCACCTACGTCCTGTGGCTCGGAGCGCGGGCGGTGAGAGCGGATACGATGACGGGCGGTCAGCTCGGACAATTTCTCATCTATTCCATGATCATCGCCGCCTCCGCCGCCGCCCTGATGGAGATGTGGGGTGAGATGCAGCGGGCCGCGGGCGCCATGGAGCGCTTGTCGGAGCTGCTGGCGGCGCGGCCCGGTATCAGCGCGCCGGCGCAACCCGTGCATCTTACAACTCGTGCCGGCGGCCGCATCAGCTTCGAGCAGGTGAGCTTCCGCTATCCCTCACGGCCGGAGAGTTATGCGCTGCGCGACTACACGTTCGAGGTCAGCCCGGGGGAGACGGTGGCGATCGTGGGCCCCTCGGGCGCGGGCAAGAGTACGACGCTGCAGCTGTTGCTGCGCTTCTATGATCCCGAACAGGGACGCATCTGCATCGACGGTCATGACCTGCGCAGTCTCGACCCGCTGGAGCTGCGCCAACAGATCGGACTCGTGCCCCAGGAGACCGTGCTGTTCGGCGCGAGCGCCCGCGAAAACATCGGCTATGGTCGCCCCGGGGCGTCCGGCGCGGAAATCGAGGCTGCAGCATCTGCAGCCGCGGCCGATGAGTTCATCCGCGAGCTACCCGCCGGCTACGACACGTTTCTGGGCGAGCGCGGCACGCGCCTCTCCGGCGGCCAGCGCCAGCGGATCGCGATCGCGCGTGCAATTCTCAAAGACCCACCGATCCTGTTGCTCGATGAGGCCACGAGCGCGCTCGATGCCGAGTCCGAACGTCTGGTGCAGGCGGCGCTCGGGCGGCTCATGCGTGGGCGCACGACGCTCGTGATCGCTCACCGGCTCGCGACGGTGCTGAGGGCCGACCGCACCGTGGTGCTGCAATCGGGACGACTCATTGCCATCGGTACCCACACGGAGTTGCTGCGCACGAGCCCACTGTATGCTCGACTCGCAGCGCTACAGTTCGCGTCGGTGGAGATGCCTGCCGCCTCCGGCTCCTGAGCGCGTGGACCGGGTCAAGCGCAACTGTCACTTGATATCACGTGATGTCACGCGATATCACGCCATGGCACCTTCGGACTGTCCCAATGGGTGGGCAGCTGCATGCGCGTCATCAGCAGATCACTCGGAGCGCGCGTACACGGGAGAAATCGCGATCATGAGTGACCAGAGCGTCCGCATTGATCGACAGGGCGCTCGCCACCTGCACAGCATCCGCGAGCTTCAGTCGCAACGAGGCTCTCAGCCTGGCGGCACCCTCGGCGATGTCCGCGGTGAGATCGAGTACTTGCCAGGATTCGAGGATTCCTCGATAGCGTCGTGTCAGGGTCTCCTCGCCGGCCTGCAGCGGACCGGTGAGCACTTCCGCAATCGCGAGTGTGGTGACCGCGAATCGCACCGTGCCGTTACGATGTGCTTCAAAGAGGGGCGCGAAGCGCGCGGCGAAGCGCGGATGTTCTTCAAGGAAGTAAATGATGGGCGGCGAATCGACAAGAAGGAGTGCTCGCTCGGGGACACCCGCTAGGTCTAGCGGCTCCATTCGTCACGGAGCTCGCGAATCGTGCGGGAGCTCTCCTTTCCCCATAACCCACGACCCGATCCTTTGAGCAGCGAGAGAGGCTGCTGGCGAGCACCCGGATGAAACTCACTGAGTGGGACGAGTGCCGCCACTGGACGACCATGGCGGGTGATCACCGTGGAGCGTCCCTTCACCGCAGCATCCAGAAGATCCGGAAGTTGGTTGCGGGCCTCTTCCGCGCCCTTGGAGGGAATTTTGCTCATAAGAAAACCGTACGGCGCTGTACGGACTTTGTCAAGCGCGATTCATGGTAAGATTTCTAGCCCCTTTTCGCCGCGGGCGACCGCCTTTGCGCCCGTTCCTGCGCGCTGCGGCCGTATTTGTCGCCGTGGAACGCCAGCTACCGAGGCGCCTGAATTCTGCCAACCACAGCGATCCCGCAAACACCGAGCAAATGAGAGTGGGCACGCTCAGATCGAGATCGAGGTTTTTTCCAGTGCAAGCCACCGCCCAACAGGACGTTGCCGGGGGCATCGGCCCACGTGAGATTACTGGTCAGCGGAACGCACACCGCGGTGCCGATGCGACTGCGGTTGAGCGCGTTGGCCTGAACGACGACGACCAGCCGGCGGTATCCGGCTTCGGAGCCAGTGCACTCATCGAGGTCGGCCCACCCAGGGGCGCGCCGGTGCCTCTGGATGGCCAACGCGTCCCATGAGGCCCTTTGGCGACCGATTAGAGCGATGCTGTCAACGTCGTAGACTGCCGTCCGTTGTTGCACAAAGCGTCCGCGCACCCGGGGAGGGCGCTCATGAAACATCGTGGTGCGTTGTTAGTAGCGCTTGCGCCGATCGCTCTGGCGGGATGCTGGGGCGATGATGACGGCTATCCCGCGTCGATCTCCCCGCCGCCGGCGGGAACGTACGCCAACCTACAGGTGGTGGATACCTCCGTCGATGCACCACCCATGGATGTCATCCTCGACGGCAAGCCGTTCGTCACCGATCTTGATTACGGGCAAGGGACGGGGGAGCAGCCGATCGCGCCAGGCTCGCACAGCCTGTTAGTTCAGATTGAGACACCTGGCGCTCCAACTACGGTCATCGGACCGACCACGCTCGACACCACGGCGAACACGGACTACGTGGTGGCGGTCGAAGGTGGCGTCGGAAGCCTTCAGGCGCCTGGCCTGTCGCTACTAACTATCCCGCACCAGCTTGCGGTCGTTCCTCCCCAGTCCACTCGCATGCAAGTCCTGAATGCGTATAGCTCGCCCATCGCCGTGTATGTCTCGGCACCTGGAGCTGACTTCAGCTCCGCTACGCTGCTTGGAACAGCGCCTCCCGGGGGCTCCCTGGGTCCCGCCGTTGTGTCCTCCGGCCAGCTCTGGCTGGTGGATCCCGAATCGCCTTTCGGACCGAGCGGACCCATCACGCTCGAAGGAGGCACCGATCTGGTCTTCTCGGTGCTAGCCCCCGTCTTGGTGCCAGGGGTAGTGTTCTATGGACCTTGTTGTCAGTTTGCGGTGTCCGCGGTCGATGCCTTTGGCGACAACAGCTGGCCAAATATCGTTAGCCCGAGCCTGCGTGTCATCAACGATTCACCAGATGCTCCTGCGCTTGCGATCATCGAGAACGGCAATCTGACCGTCGTGCCGACGCTCGCCTACGAGGCATCCACGGACTATTGCTGTATAGGCCCTCCGCTCGCTGTCGTCGAACCCGGCGTGTACCGCTACGAGCTTGCTATCGCGCTGGCGAGCAACCCGAGCGACGTGCTCGCAAGTCAGGACGTCGACCTCAGGTCCGGCTTGTACACGGCGTACTCGCTATATGCGCTGGGCCCACTGGCGCTGATCTTCCCGTTCATCACGCGCGATGACTACCGCGGCTATTCGACCCAGGCGCGGCTGCGCATCATCCAGGGCGCGCCGTCGGCGCAGGTGGTTGATGTGTACCTCACGGCATCTGGAGCCGGAATCGCGGGCGCCGCGCCTACCTACTCCGCAATGCCGTTCGCGACGGATACGGGTTTCGTGAGCTATGTGGGAGGCACTTACGATCTGACAGTGACACTGGCGGGAAGCAAGTCACCCATCATCGGTCCCGTATCGGTCACGCTCAACAATGGTGGGGTCTACACGGCCGTCGCGCGCGATGCGCCAGGGGGCGGTGCGCCGTATGGACTCATCAAGCTCGACAATCTCTTGAACCCCCAGCCATACTGAGGAAAACGCTACGCCGATAGCGACAGGCAACCCTAGATCGTCAAAGATCGAATGGTGGGCGGTACTGGGATCGAACCAGTGGCCCCTGCCGTGTGAAACGGGGGTAAGGGGCTTACAGATCGACCATATGCGAGCCGGTTCCTCAATTG
>Ga0335074_10001677_pt1 | contig 29950 bp, 24 predicted proteins | sample Lox_Sample_23_FD_206715 | JGI IMG/M metagenome (GOLD analysis project Ga0335074, IMG submission 206715) | Soil microbial communities from Loxahatchee National Wildlife Refuge, Florida, United States - Lox_Sample_2.3 | ecosystem: Environmental > Terrestrial > Soil > Wetlands | place: USA... | reverse complement strand
CAAGTCCGTGGTCGTGCCGCCCGGCGCCTGGGCGGTGGGACGGACGCTGCGCGACGTGCGCGGCCGTGGTGTCGGCGTGACGTTCACCGGCATCCGCCGGCAGGGGATATTGGGACGCGAGCCGGGCAGCGATACGGTGCTGCGCGATGGCGACGTCGTGGTCCTCTACGGGCAGCCGGAAGAGCTCGAGCGTGCCGAGTCCGTGCTGCTTGCCGGATAGGGCCGGATCCGGGCTCCTGCCCGGGCGGCGGCCACCTTGCGCCATGCAATCCTGCTTCGCTGCAAGGCACCGCCTCGCCCCTGTACCCGGTCTCCCTGCTACCATTCGCGGCTTACGTGATCCGCAACGACATCCACTTTCCCTCGAAGCACGAAGCCCTGCGCGAGGACGTGCACGCGCTCGGCGCGCTCGTCGGGGAAATTCTGCTCGAGCAGGGCGGCCTGCAGCTCTTCGAGCTGGTGGAGCTCGACCGCCAGGCCGCCATCCGCCGCCGCAACGGCGACGAGCAGGCTCGTCTCGAGCTCACGTGTTCCGTCCGCGACCGGCCGCCACAGCTCGCCCGGGACCTGGTGCGTGCCTTCTCCATGTGGTTTCAGGCCGTGAACCTGGCGGAGAAAGTGCACCGCATCCGCCGCCGCCGCACGTATTTCCGCCAGGATAGCGGCCGCCCGCAGCCGTCCGGCGTGGAAGATGCCATTGCCACCCTGAAAAGCCGCGGTTTAGGCTTCGAGGAAGTGCTGTCGCTGCTCGCCAGCCTGCGCATCGAGCCCGTGTTCGCCGCGCATTCCATGGAATCGACCCGCCGCACGCTGCTGCGCAAGCAGCAGCGGGTCGCGCAGCACCTGCTCGACCGGCTCGACCCGCTGCTGACACCGCAGGATTCGCGCAATCTCTGGAGCAGCATCCGGATCGAGCTGACCACCGCCTGGCAGACCGAGGAGCTGCCGCGTGAGCGGCTGACCGTCGGCGATGAGCGCGAGCAGGCCCTCTTTTATCTGATCGAGATTCTCTATCGCGTGGTGCCCGCCTTCTACGAGGAGATCGCCCAGGCGCTCGAGAAGCGTTACGGCGTTCCCGCCGATTCCATCGAACTGCCGCCCATCGTGCGCTTCGGCTCCTGGGTCGGTGGCGATATGGACGGCAACCCGGACGTGCACGCCAAGACGATTCGTGAGACGCTCGCCCGGCAGCAGCAGAGGATCCTCAACAGCTATTTCGAGGACTGCGGCAGGCTCTCTCAAAGACTCTCCCAGAGCGCGGGACGCATCGCGGTATCCGCGGAGCTGACTCAGCGGATGGAGGACTACATGACGCTGGCGCCTGGCGCGCGCAGCATCACCCCGGCGCGTCACGACCGCATGCCGTATCGCGTATTTCTGGCGCAGATCGGCGAGCGGCTCCGCCTGGCCTACGAGGGACGCGCCAACGGCTACGAAAGCGCGCGCCAGTTCCGCGACGACGTCAAGCTCATCGCCGCAAGTCTCGCCGCCAACAAGGGCGCCAATGCCGGGCTGTTCTACATTCGCAGGCTCCTGCGCCGCATCGACACCTTCGGCTTCCACCTGGCCAGCCTCGACGTCCGCCAGCCCGCGGGAGTGCTCCACGAGAGCATCGCGCGTGGCATCGACGATCCGAGCTGGCTCGGACGTTCCGGCGCCGAGCGGCGCCGACTGCTCGCGCAGATGCTGGAGAAGGATGCGGGCCCAAGAGCCGAGCTCGACGCGCTCGGCAAGCGCAATCTCGCGGTCTTCGAGGCGTTCGCCCAGGCCAGGCATCGCTACGGACCGGGGGCCGTTGGTTATTTCATAGTCAGCGGGGCGCGCGGCGCCGATGATGTGCTCGCGGCCCTGACACTCGCGCGCTGGGCGTCGGTGTACGACAAGCGCACCGGCCAGGTCGCGCTCGACATCGCGCCTCAATTCGAGTCCCTGGACGCGTTGGAGCGCTGCGGTGACATCCTGGGCGAGCTCCTGAGCGAGCCCGTCTATCGGCGCCATCTCGAGGCTCACGACCGGCGCCAGTGTGTGTTGCTAGGCTACTCCGACAGCAACAAGGAGGCCGGACTGTGCGCATCGCGCTTTGCCATCGATCAGGCGCAGCGCGCGCTCGCGCAGATGCACGAACACGACGGCGAGAGATACATCGTGTTCCATGCGCGCGGTGGCAGCATCGCTCGCGGCGGCGGTCGCATCGATGCCCTGGTCAAAGCGGCTCCGCCAGGCGCCCTCAACGGGATCCTGCGCGTGCGCGAGCAGGGTGAGACGGTCAAGCAGGGCTATGGTCTGAGGCCGATCGCGATGCGGACGCTGGAGCGTGCCTTCAATGCCTTGAGCCTCGCGACCGTGTCGAGCCGCGAGGCCGCCGAGCAGGAAGCCGGCGCGCAGCGGCAGTCGGCGGCGCACCTCGAGTGCGCCGCGACATTGGCCGAGGCAAGCCGGGAGGCCTACCGGCAGCTCGTCTACGGCGACCGCGAGTTTCACGATTACTTCCGGGCCGTGACACCCATCGACGTCATCGAGCGGATGCAGGTCGGCTCGAGACCGGTGCACCGCGAGGACGGCCGCAGCATAGAGGGCCTGCTGCCGGTCCCGTGGGTGTTTGCCTGGACGCAGACGCGCCACATGCTGCCCGGCTGGTTCGGCGCGGGCAGCGGACTTACCGCCGCCATCGAGCGGCACGGGGCGGAGCGGATGCGCGCCGCGTACGCGGAGTGGTTCTTCCTGCGCAGCCTGATCGATGACGTGGAGGCGATGCTCGCGCGCGCCGATCTCGAGATCGCGGCCGCCTACGACGTGCTCGTGCCGGAGCCGCTGCGGCGATTCTCGGCCGCGATCGGCGCAGAGTACGAGAAGGCGCGCGAGCGCGTGCTGGCGCTCAAGGGCACCACGAGCCTCCTCGACGGCGAGCCCACGCTGCAGCGCTCCATCAGGCTGCGCAATCCCTATATCGATCCGATGAACCTGATGCAGGTGGACCTGTTGCAGCGCTGGCGCGCCGGCGGCCGCAGCGACCGCGATCTCTTCGAGGCGCTGCTCGCCAGCGCGGGCGGCATTGCGCAGGGGCTGCAGAGCATCGCCTGACAGCAAGCGGGAGCCAGATGAGCGACACCATCACGATCCGGCCGGCAAACCTCGACGACGTGCCCCTCGTGCTGGAATTCATCCGCGAGCTCGCGCGCTACGAGCGGCTGGAGCACGAGGTGGCGGCTTCCGAGGCGCAGTTGCGCGACGCGCTCTTCGGCGAGCGCCGTTATGCGGAGGTGGTGTTCGCCTGTCTCGGCGGCGAGCCCGTGGGCTTCGCCCTGTTCTTCCACAACTTCTCGACCTTCAAGGGTCGTCCGGGAATCTACCTGGAGGATCTCTTCGTGCGCCCGCAGGCCCGCGGCCGCGGCGTCGGCAGGCAGCTGCTCGCTCATCTCGCGCGCACGGCGGTGGAGCGCCGCTGCGCGCGGCTGGAATGGGCGGTGCTCGACTGGAACGAGCCCTCCATTGGCTTCTATCGCAGCCTCGGCGCCATTCCCATGGACGAGTGGACCCTCTTTCGCCTGACGGGCGAGTCCCTCGCGCTACTGGCCGGGAGCGCTCGCGCGGAGAGCTAACGGAGACTCCGGAGCCGGCGCGGGCGGGGGTGCCCCGGGCGGCGGCGCCAGCCCGTTGGAATAAATGACGCGTCCCTCGGGGTCGATGAAGATCGCATCGTACTGCGGCATGCGGTTGATGATGGCCAGCGTCTTCGCCGGGCCGAGCACGAAAGCCGTTTTCGACATGCCGTCGGTCTGGGTCGCGGTAGGCGCAATGATCGAAGCGCTGCGCACGAGCTGCGCGGAGTGTCCGGTGAACGGGCTGAGGATGTGATCGTAGCGCACCCCGTTCTGGACGAAGCCGCGGAAATAATCGCCGGAGGTGGAGACGGCTTCGTTCGTGATCGGCACCATCGTCACGATCTTGTTGAGATCCCACGGGTCCTTGATTGCGACCATCCAGGGCCGGCCCCTGCGATCCCCGAGGATGCGGGTATCGCCTCCGGCCGTCACGAGTGCGTGCCGGATGCCCATCGCCTGCAGGATGTAGATGCTCTGGTCGACGACATAGCCCTTGGCGATGCCGCCGAGGCCGATCGCCATGCCGGGCCGGGCGAAGCCGACGCTGTGATGGCGGTCATCGAGGATCAGCTGGCGCCAGCCGATAGTCGGTAAAAGGGCTTGGATCTGGGCATCGGTCGGATGGATGTGGCGCCGGAAGTCATAGAGCCGCCAGACGGACTCCATGGTGATGTCGAACGCGCCGTCGGTGATCCGGGAGTAATGCGTCGACAGCTTGATCAGGTCGTAGAGCTCCGGGCTCACCACCACCGGATGCTGCGCTCCATGCTCGTTGATTCGTGAGAGCTCGCTATCGGGTTTGAAGTCGCTCATCACATCGTCGACGTGATGCATCTCCGCCATGACCGCATCGATCGCGGCGTTGGCGTGCGTCGCATTGGTGTCCCACAGCTCGACGTAGATGCTCGTGGTCATCACCGATTCGTTGCGGGAATACCACGCTGCGTGGGCGGGTGACGGCGCAACGGCCAGACACAGGATGCAGCCGGCGAGCGCCGCAAACCGTCGCACGACCGCTGGCGCGCCGCCGATTCCGTCACTGCTTTTCATTGACCCCCCGGACGTCAGGCCGGGAAGAAGTCGATCGGCTTGGTCGCGGTGGTCGGATCGACCTTCTCCGGCTGGAAGCGGAACAGCATCACGCGCGCGACGATCTCGCGCTCGAGCGCGGGATCGTGCAGCTCGCTCGAGACGACTCGGCACCGCGTCACCTCACCGCCCGGAGCGATGGTGAACTGTATCACGAGCTTGCCCTGCAACATCGGGTTCATGCGCAGCGCACGCTCGTACAGGGCGTAGATCGCACCCTTGTTGCGGTCGAAGACCATCGCAATCTCCTCCTCCGAGCGGCCGGCGGCGCCGCCCCGGCCGTTGGACGGGGAGCCGGCGTTGAGGCCCGACTGCATGATGGAGGAGGTGACCCTGGCCGCATCCGTTCCGTGCAGCGACCCCGCGCCGCCGCCGAAGCCGCGGCTCATGGGCGCGGAGGTTATCCCGGCGCTCGCCTCACCTGCCCGCGAGGTGATGAGCGAGCGCTCGGCGTGGGATTCGGCGTGGACCGCGCCGGTCAGGTTTTTGGTCTCGTCCGGCGTATCCGACATCTGCTGGCGCAACGCGGCGAGCTGATCCTTGAATTTGTCGATGGAGCGTTCGGCACGCTCGCGCGCGAGGTCGGCGCGCTCCGGAGCAGGCCGGACGGCTTCCTTTGCAGCCGGCCGCGGCGTGACTCTGGGCTTCTCGATCTTCGGAGGCGGCGGGGGCTTCAATTTCTGCTCGATCATGATCCGCGCGAGCTGCGGCGGGACTTCCGTCTCCACGGCCGTCGGTTCGGGCGTCGGCAATAGCGGAATCGCCACTCCGAGGATCGCGACGATGATGAGCAGTGTGCGCAGAATGCGGCGAAAACGCCGGCTGGACTCGGGATCCCCGTCCCAAGCGAGCTCGTACACACGATGATAGGCGGCAAGGGCCATGGCAATCAGGACGATCTCAGCTCGGCGGCGGTCACCGCCTTTTCCTTTTCGAGCACGGCCAGCGCGATGTGGCTGTAGTCGGCTCCGGTGCAGGTCGACATGACCTTCTTCAACACCTCGTAGGGCAACGTCTTGTCCGCCATGATGGTCAGTTCGCGATGCGCGGGGTCCGCGCCGGTGGTCGTCGCCCCTACGACCTGCTGACTGTCCAGCGCGACCCGCAGCGAGGCGATCTCATCGCCGGCCTGCGCGAGAACCTGCGGCACCGTGGCTACGCGCTGACCCTGCACGTAGATATCGGTCTTCGTCACCGTCACTACCACCGTGGGGTGCGGCGACTGTTGCGCGATCGACTCCGGCAGGGGAATGGCCTTGGCGTTGTGGATCACCTCGACCTGGGTCGCGTACACCAGCAGGAATGCGACCATCACCGTGAGGATGTCGATGAAGGGAACCAGATTGAGCTCCGCATCGGCCCGATGGCGAACGTGATGCTGCGCCATCCGGCGCGCGCGATTGGACATGCTCATCGTGTCACCGGCGCGACCGGCGGCGCATCGCCGACGGAGATATCCGGAAAGAGCTCCGCCTGCACGGTGCTCAAGCCGCTGTTCGCCTCGAAGACGCGCACGTGATCCATCACCTGCACCAGGGTGTCGTAAGGCGTGTCCGGCTCGAGCAGGATGCTCGCCGCGGTCATGTTCGGGAAGCGGGCTTTGACCTGCTCCAGGTACTGCGTGAGCCCCGCATAGTCATAGCCCTGCGCGTTGTTGGGGAAAGTCGCGAGCGGCCCGCTGTTGCGGTCCGCGACCTGCAGCAGATCCTTGCGCACCATCACCTCCAGCACCAGGCCCGGCGGCGGCGCGCGGAAGTCCGACTGCGGCGCCGGCAGGTGCAGCTGCAGGATCACCGTATGGGAAAACACGGCGGTCATGAGCAGGAAGGTGACCAACACCGTGAAGATGTCGATCATCGACACGAGCATCAGTCCGGCGGACTTGCGCTGGTGCCTCAGGAGCTTGCGCGCCTGATAGGAGCGGCGCATCGGGGTCTCCTCGTCGGTTGCTGTGCGACGCGAGCTGCGGCCTTGATCAGGCCACGGCCGGGGTCGGAGCGCCGGCCCTGGCGGCGGGCTGCGCGGAAACCGTCGGCGCCTTGCGCTCGGTAATGGCGTTCAGGAACTTCACCGAGGCCATCTCGAGGCTGTCGATCAGCTCCGTGGTCTTGGTCTGCAGCACCGCGTGTACCAGCAGGAGCGGCACCGCCGTCATCAGGCCGAAAGCGGTGCAGTTCATCGCGACCGAGATGCTCGCCGACAGCAGGTTGGCCTTCTGCGCCGGGTCGATGGTGGCAACCGCCGCGAAGGCCCTGATGAGACCCATGACGGTGCCCAGCAGCCCCAGGAGAGTCGCGAGGTTGGCGAACGTGGCGATGTAGTGCGTCCGCTTCTCGAGGCGCGGCACGACTTCCATCATGCTTTCCTCCATCGCCTTCTCGATGTCATCGCGCCGGCGGGCCGACTGGACGCGCGCCAGGCCGTATTCGAGGATGTGCCCGACCAGGGTGTCGGACTTCTGGGTGACCTGCACGACCTGGCGGAAATTGCCCTGCGCGAGCAGCGGCACGATCTCGTTCCAGGTGCTGCGGTTGCGCGCCGCCATGTAGGTCAGGTAGATGTAGCGCTCGAGCGCGATTGCCGCGCCGATCACGAGCACGATGGCGATCGGGTACATGAAGTCCCCGCCGCCCTGAAAGAATCTGACGATCAAGCTCCACAGACCCATGTTGACACTCCGCTTGAAACCCGCCCCGAGGTCCGGCCGGTTGTCGGCCCGGACCCGCCCAAACTGACTGACGGCACCCCAAAAAGCTGCGATGCCCCTCGCACTTTCATCGGCTGAAAGTGGCCTGCGGCCCTTTCAGGGGACACGGCCCTGCGCCATGTCCGAGGCGCGGCCAAAAAGCGCGGTTTTTGCCCGCCAACACGACGCTCTGCGTCAGTGGCTGTCGCCAACTGGCGCCACCCGGGCCGCCGCCGGCGAGTCGAGCTGCCCGTAATACCGGATCTGGCGCTGAAACACCCCGCGGTCCACCGGCTGCAGCACATCGTCCAGCAGGCTGTCCGTGGGCTTGATCACACCGCCCGCGCCCAGGGAGTCTTTCCACGGGACGATGACCATCACCTTGGGCAGCTCCTTGTTGCCTGTGATGTCGGTCGCACCGAGAGCGACGCCCGCCGGGGTGCTTACCGGCGTGCTCGCATGCGAAGCCGCCGCCACGCGCGCCCTCTTATGCCGGCGTTGCGCCGGGTGAGCCGCCTTTGCCTGGTGCGCGGACGCCGCAGGCGTTTGTGTGGGTGCCGACGGCGTCGCGACCGACTGCGCCTGGACGTGGGGCGCAATAGCCAGCAGAGCGCCCAGCAGGAGCGGTATTGACGGGCGCATGTCAGTTCCTCGCCTGTGGTTGCGGCGTCGCAGCGGCCGTGGCCGGTGTGGGTGACCGGGCGCTCACGCCGGCCGCAGTTGCCGGGTGCGCGCCTGCGGACGGCTCCTTGATACCGGTGCGGTGCTGCAGCTCCGCGATCCACATGACGACCGGCTTGTCCTGACCGGCAAGCTTGCGATACTGCTCGAAGTCCCCGAGCGCGGCCGCCGGCTGGTCGAGATACAGATCGCGCAGCACTCCCCGGTCGCGATAGGCGGGCGCATATGTGGGATCTGCGGCGATCGCCCGCGCGTAGGATTGCGCCGCGTCCTGAAATCTGCCGCCGAGGCGCTGCGTGACGCCGAGCTCGGTCCATGCGAGCGCGCTGTGCGGGTCGCGCGCAACTGCCTGCTGCAAGGCGCGCGCCGCCGCATCGAGGTCACCGCTCTTGCGGTAGAGGATCCCGAGGTTCACGAGCGGCGTGCTGAACTGCGGGTACTGGCGGGCGAGGCTCGCGAGCTGCGCCTGCGCCGCGCCCTCATTGCCGGCGTGAGCCAGCGCCAGCGCCCGGTCGAATTCCTCCTGCGCCCCCGCGGGTACCGGCCGCGGACCCGGCTTGGCCGCAGCCGCCTGCGTGACGGCCGTCGCCGCGTGCGCGGGCTGCGCCGCCCGCTTCGGAGTGACGGAGCACGCCGACACGGCGACCAGCAGGGTCGCGCCGCAGAGGATCTCAATTGAGCGTCGTGACCACATCTGACATCAGCTCTGTCTTGCCATAGCGCGCCGGATCCAACTGCGCCAGCGCAGTGAAGCTCTTGCGCACCCACTGGTCGTATACGCCCTGGCTCGCCCGTGCCGCGTTCAGGCCGTACACCTTGATGGCTTGCTCCTCGAAGGGGAACACCTGGTCCTCGAGCAGGGAGTTGTATTCATCGAGCTCCTCGGCGGTCATGTGGCGCGGCCGCTCGGAGGCGAGCACATCCTGCGCCAGCCTCTGGTAGAGGCCCGCCATCTCGTAGGTCGCCGCCGTGGTAACCTCAGCCACGCCATATGCGGCGGCCAGCCGGTAGGCCGCCATTGCACGCTGCATCGCTCTGCGCTTGGCCTTCAGCGTCCGCACCAGCGGCAGAGTCAGGCGTATGGCGCGAAACTCGTCGCGCGGCTCGGCGGCGAGCGCCAATTGCGCCTTCGCGGCCAGATAGTGCGTCCGCGGCGTGCGCTGTGTACCGGCTTCCGCGTCCGCCCTGACGATCTCCCGATACCAGCGGTCACGGCCGGGCAGGTCGCCGCCCTTGACGGCATAGTCGGCCAGCCGCTGACGCTCTTCCTCCGCATCCGTGATGGGTGTTGGGTACTGGGCGATGAGCTTCTCGAGCACCGTCGTCGCCCGGGGAATGTCGTTCGCCCGCGCATACAGATCAGCCGCCCGGCGCAACGCCTCCTTCCTGACGGCCAGCGTCTGCGCCGGCTCCGCGGCGATCGTCTCGAACTGCTGCGCCGCCTGCATAGGCTGGTTGGCGCCGGCGTAAGCCACCGCCAGCTTGGCGTCGACATCGGTCGCGAGGGAGTGGTGAGGGAATCGCGCGCGAAAGTCCTGCAGCACCTGGACCGCTCGGCTCCACTCCTGCAGCCGGATGAGCTCGGCGGAGGCGTCGTAGAGCGCAGTCGCACATATGGTCGAGCTGGGCGCAACCTGCTCGACGCGCAGGAAGTCCTGAACGGCTCCGTCGCCATCGCCGGCCTGCCGCTTCGCAGCCCCCTGCCGGTACACGGACGCGGCGATGCGCTCCGTGAGGTCGGCGCTCATCTTCGGATCGGAAGCGACGAGCTGGCGTGCCTGGATGAAAGCAGGCTCCGCCGCGGCGAACCTGCCCTGGTTGTAGTCCGCCTCACCGATGATGGTCCAGGCTATGCGCCGCTTCGCCTCGTCGGCCGGAGGATTGCGCGCCAGCAGTATGCCGGCGATCTGCACCGCCCGCGGCAGGTCGCCCGCGGCAAACACCGCCTCATCGGCGCGTGTCAGCACGCCGGCGCTGTCCGGATGATCGGGATACGCCTGCGCGAATTTGACGCCGGAATCGATTGCGCGCCGCTTCAAGTCGGCCAGCGCGCTGCCGCTCAGCCCTTGTTCGGCCTTCTGATACGCCGTCAACGCAGCGTAGCCCGCGCTCTCCGACTGCGGGTTGCGCGGGTAGTCATACGCCGTGTGCTCGTACTCCGTCGCTGCCTGAGCGTAGTCCTGCGCAGCGTACAACGCGTCCGCAAGATGGTGATTCAATTCCGCCGCATCGGGCGCCGCAGGGAACGAGTCGAGGTACTCTCGATACCATCGCGCCGCCTCTGCGTAATCACGAACATCGTGAGTGTGCTGCGCCATCGCATGGTCATAGGTTGCCACGTCCCTGAGGTCGGTCTCGAGCTCCGCAACGACTTCGGGGTGATCGGCCCGCGCATGTGTGCGCCAATAAGCGGTGCCGAATCCATAGTGCACGACATAGTCCCGCTTCGCCTGGAAGACGAGCTGGCTGAACCCTCCCTTGGAGTAAGCTCGGATGGCTCGGGCCGCGAGGTCCGGAGCGGCGTCAGATTGCGGATTGCCGTCGACGTAGGACAGGTAAGTCGCGGCGGCGTCCTGGTAACGCTGCTTGGAGACGTAAAGGTCGCCGAGCCTCGAATAGAGGAGCGAGTCGTAAGGTCGGGCGCCGTAATGACCCACGAAGCGATCGATCGACTGTGCGCCGGAGTCCTCGGAGAACGTGATGCTCATGACGCGCAGCGAGTCCTCGACCAGCTCCCGATCCGCGCGCCGCAAGTCGGTCAGCGGGCGGACGCGGCCGTCCAATCCCAGCAACTCGATGTCGAGCAGCTTTGCGAATACCGGCAGGCTGTCCTCCGGCATGGCTTCTTTATAGAGCGACCATCCGCCCTTGTAGAGGCTCTGCACGTAATACTGCGACGACGCGCCGCGGGCGATCACCGCCGCATAAGCCTGCTGCGCCTCGGGGTAGCGGCGGCTCGAGAAGAGCAGCTCGCCGCGCCGGAACTGCACCTCGTCGATGTCAGCGGAATCGGGATAGCGCTGCACGATGAGGTCGAGAGTGTGCAGCGCCTGATCCGGCTGGCCCGTGGTGTCATAGGCCCGCGCGAGCTGATAGAGCACTTCGTCGTTGTGCGTGTAGTTGGGGTACACGGCAAGCAGCGTCGTATAGAGCTTGATCGCCTCGGCCCCGTGGACATCGATCGAAGAGAGCTCGCTCTCCATGCGCTGCAGCTCCCCGGCATCGAGGTTGAGGTCCCCCAGGCGGCGCAGCGCCTCGGCCCGCAGCCTGGGATCGGTGGCCTGCAGCGCGAGGAACTTGCGGTAGCTCGCCATCGCACTCGAGTCGGTGGCACTGACTGCCCCTGCCGTCACGAGCTGGGCGGGATGGGACTCGAGATCCTGAATGGTCGGCGGATTGGCGGGATCGCTTCCCCGCGGCTCGGCGACCGGACACAGCGCCAGGCAGGCGGCTACCACTGCAAGCAGTGCGAGTATCGGCCGGGCGGATCTCACGGCGGCGATCCTCCAGGGGAGGCATCCGGCCCCGGGACGGGCGGCGACGCCTTGCTGTTGCCGCCGGTGTGAGCCGCCTGGTCGTATATCGTCGCAAGTGCGAACTGCGCCTGGACGCGGTAGCCCTGCAACCGCTCCTTCTGCTGCTCGAGGTCGGCTACGGCCAGCTCCGCCAGAGCGTGGCTCTGAGCCGTCTCGGCCGCCGCGAGCCGCATCTGAAGTGCGCCGAGGCGCTGCTGCAGGGCGCTCACCCGTTCCGCGAAGCCACCGGTCTCGACCGGCAGTGCCTGTCGTCCGGTCTCGAGCTGACTCCACTGCCGTTGTGCCCGTGCCAACGCGACATCCAGGGTTCGCAGCTCCTTGCGCTCGCGCCACAGGCGCGCCGCGAACTCCTGGTCCATCTGATAGAGCAACACTCCACGGACCATGGCCAGACGCTCGCGCAGCTTGAAGTAAGCCGGCGTATCAGGGTCGTGGGCGAGCATCGCCTCGTCACGCTGCACCCGCGCCCATTGCGCCGCCTGGTCCGGTGGCGCAAGCGCCGCTACATCCCGCGTGCTCGCCACCTGCTCGAGGCGGGCCGCGAGCGCGACGCGATTCTGCTGCAGACTCTGCAGCTTGCCGGAAGTCAGCAGGCCATCGACCTTGGGCAGGCGCTCGGCGAAGGCCGTGTGTCGCGCCGCGATCATCTCCTGGAAGGCATCCATGCTCGTCGACCATTGTCCGAGCATGCGCCCCATGAGCTTCAGATCACGATAGTTCCTCAGCCCCTCCTGGAAGCCGGAACCGGCGAACACCGCATACAGATAGTGTGACTCCGCATCGTTCGGGACGTTGCCGAGCTGCCAGAACCAGCCGTAACCCAACCGATCCGGCAGCGCGTCATCATCGAGCGGGTCGTTGCCGACGTCGCCGGACTCGGCGGCATCGCTCTCGTGGGCGAGAAGCTCGGTGAGCAGGCTTCCGCCGCGGATGCGCGCAATGGCGCCATCGATCCGGTCAGACTCCTCGTCGTACGAGTGCAACGCGGTCCGGTAGTACTGCGCCGCCTGCCCCGGTGCTTTCAGCTCGACGAAGGCATATGGGACTGTCAGATCGGCCTCTTGGACCGATGGGTCCGACCCACCGCGGGACTGAAGTGCCAGCCACGGAGTGAGCGCGGCGCGGTAGTTACCGTCCGCCGCCTCCGCCCATCCGGCGGCGAGCAGCGCTTCGCTGGAGAAAGGTCCGTCGAGCCGCACCCGATCGAGCGCCTCTCGCGCCAGGGCAGGCTGTTTGGCCTGCATGTAAGCGAGGCCCAGCGCCAGATTGGCGCGGTCCTTGAGCGCCAGCATCTCGGGGGCGAGCGCGTACATGGTGCCGACGGAGGTGAGGACTGGCGCCGCTTCGGCCAACCTGTCCTGACGCACCAGCGCGATACCGAGGTTGAGTCGGGCGTAGGCTGTCCACCCCTGTTGCGAGCCGCGCCAATTCGCGAGCAACTGCGCCGCCCGGTCGAAGCGGCCTTCATGCATCCACACGTTGGCGAGCAGCAGCTCCTTCTGCGACTCGAGCTGCGGCGACAGCCGCTCGCTGATGCGGGTCAGATCCCGCTCCGCCTCCACATACCGTCCGCGGGAATAGAGCATCTGGCCGAGGTAGAGCCAGGCGCGATCGCGCACGCCCGTCGGCACATCGCTCGTCAGCAGCTCTTCGAAGGATCGGTCAGCACGTTCATACATCCCGAGCGAGAGATAGAGTCCGGCGAGCAACAGCTGCGCGTCGGCTTCGTGGTGCGGCAGTTTCTGCCAGTGGTCGTAGGCGAGGAGCCGCGTGGCCGCCTGGAAGTCCTTGCCCTGGTAGTAGTAGAAGAGCACATCGCCGTACGGCAGATCCCGGATGCGCACCTCGGGAAGCGCCTCCGGGTCGTGCAGGCGTGCCGCGGCAGGCGCCGCTGCCGCGAGCAGCGTCACGGCGGCAAGGACGCACAGGCGCGCCGAGCGGGCCAAGCGTTACTCCCAGCCCTTGATCCGGAATTGCGGCTGCAGCTTGCCTTGATCGTCGGTGATCGTGAGCTCGAGGTATCTGGCGCCGATGTCCTTCTGGAAGTCCAAGGTGGCGCCGCGCGTGTAGTCGAGGTCGTGCGGTCCCTTGCCGGTGAAGAAGGCCACGAGCTCGTGCTTGCCGACCTTCAGATTGCCGACATAGAGCCGCTGCACCCCGCCCTGTACCAGCGCGTGGGTCTCCCTGGGGGTATACAGATAGTTGGCAACCTCCTTGCCGTCTATCTTCAGTTGCACCGCGTCCAGGGCGAAGAACGTACCGGCGTCCATGGAGACGAACACGGCCACCTGGGTGTTGGCGGGGTAGAGCAGCTCCTGCTCGAGCACGAACAGATCGCGGTTGAGATCGAGGACGTCGCTTTTCAGCGACTGCACCTGCTCATCCACACCGCCGCCTGCGGGCTGGGCGGGAGCGGGTGGGGATGCGGCGGGCGGGGACGCAACGGCCGAAGCGGCGGTCTGTGCAAGGGCGGGACCCGCGGTCGCCTGCAGGGCCAGGAACCCGGCGAGCAACGCGACTCTGGCGGTCAGAGACCTGCCGGCCGGCCGGCGGGCCAACCAGCGTGCAAGGGGCGACGGAACATCGGGCATGGTAGCGGTCCGTTCATTCGGCAAGGAGCGTGCGCAGCTCATCCTCGCAGGCCCGGCGACTCGTTTCATTGAAGTCGCGCACTACCTGACGAATTTTTCCATCGCGATCGATCAACACCGTCATCGGCAGGTTGTCGACGTCATAGAGCCGGGCGACGGTCTTGGCCGGATCGAGCAGCAGCGGAAATGTGACACGCGTCCCGCGCGCGAAGCGCAGCGCCGCAGCCTGATCGTCGGACACCTCCACCCCGTAGATGCGCAGGCCCTGGGCCCGATAGCTGCCGAAATCCCGCTCCAGGGCCAGGAGCTGGGCCCGGCAGGCATCACAGTCGCTGCCCCAGAAAGAGACCACCACGACCTGACCGATGTGCTCGGACAGGCGCACGTTGGGTCCGGTCACGGCCCGTAGGGCGAAATCTGGCGCCGCGACCCCGGGTACGGCGTGAAATCGCGCGGCCGGGGTCGGCAGGGCCCACACGATCGCCAGCGCCGCGGCCAGCGCGCGCCAAGGCCGCAGCGCTCCGTTTTGTCGCTGACCGAGCATCTCAAACGATCGAGGGGAACGCGATGAGAGCGGCCTGGTCGCTCGGGGAGCCGAGCCCTTGCTGCGGGAAGAGCGTGCTGAACTGGCCCGCCACTCCCTGCAGCGCCATGTAGTTGAGGACCAGCATCTCGACCAGCTGCTCGACCGAGCTCGCGCCCGGGCTCGAAGTGCTCACGACTGCACCGTCGGAGGTGAAGTAACCGATCTGCTGGCTGGCCGCTCCGCCCACGGGCTGCGGCCGGCCCTTCGGGCTGTAGACGAGGAAGAAGGTGGACGCGACCGCCGAGGAGTCGCCCTGCCAGGCGAGCTTGTCGCGGCCCGCGGGCGTCGTATCGACCATGCTGCTCGAGGTGAGCGAGCCGTCGCTTATCACGTAGATCATGACGGGCTTGCCGAGACGCGCGGCGTACTCGAGCACGGCTCCGATCATCTGGCCTGCCTGGAAGTTGCGCGTCTCGCCGGTCGCCCGCGTGTTGTCGTGATAATCGAACCCGCTGAGCGCGATCGTGCCCGCGCCCGCGTAACCGTTTATCACGAGTTTCATGATCGAGGCCGTCATGGCGACGTCGGGATCGCTGAACTGCGCGGCGGTGAAGATCGGGGTCGCGCCGCCGACGATGTTCTGGTCCTGCGTGGGATCGAGATCCGACGGATTACCGAACGACGCCGCGTTGCTCGCGGCTTTCACGTAGCTGCAGCGCACCTGGTTTTTCAGTACACCGTCGTCGGCCAACTGCGTCGGGTCGGCGCTCGTGTAGAGCTGTACGCCCGGCGTGCTGCCGATCGGCTCGGTGAGAACCCCGGTGAAGGAGGCCGTAGGGTCGGCAGCGCTCGGGTTGTAAAGCGCGGTGCCGGCGCTGATGCGCTCCTGGGATTCCTGCACGCCCACCGAGAGCGCGGTGGCGCTGGCGCCGCCCGAGCTCACCAGACCGACGGCGTCGCTCGGCTGATCGATGACGCTCGGCTGCAGCGCGGAGTTGATGGCAACACCGCCGAGATCCGGCGGCGCGACGGAATTGCCGCCCGAGACCGTGGGCTCGGTGCCGACGAGGGTCAGCAGCGATCCGTTCGCGCCCACCTGCGCGATGCCGTACATGGGGTTGTGCGGATTGATGTCGGTATCGTTCTCCGACATCGCCGGGAACACCGCCCCGTTGACGCCGGCCGCCGTAGCGGCGCTGGCCACGGACGTGATGCCGCGCATGATCGCCCCATCCGAGTGCCAGAGGAGGCCGAGGACGCTGGTGGTGAAACCGCTCGCAGTCGGCACCATGTTGCCCGGAACGCCCATCTTGCCGTAGCCCGCGGCCGAGAGGAAATTCGCCTGGCCGCCCTGAACACCGACGATGACTTCAGAGCCGACGAGGTTCGCGCCGCCGGCGAGGTCGAAGCAGATGAACGGTATCAGGCCGGCGCCCTGACTGACGTTGCACTGGCTCGCCTGCAACAGCGCCTGGATGTCGCTGTCGAGAGGAATGGTCTGCCCGTTCGCCTTGCCGGGCTTGAGCAGCGAGGCGAGCCAGGCCGGCGCCATGATCATGCCCGTGGTGCCCATCAGGCCCGCGGACAGGAGCTCGCGGCGCGTGACCGGACGCCTGTGGTCGGCATGCAGGATCGGCTCGTGCAGGGCGTGCGGGCGGGGGAGCTTCTTTTTGATGAACATGGCGGATGATCTCCTGGTTCCGCGTTACTTCAGGGTGAGCGCGGCGCTGCCGAGCGCCGCCTGGCAGGCCGCCTCGGTGGCCGTGGCCACGGTCGCGGAGCTGCTCAGGGACGGGATCCGGTCGAGCAGCGCGCTCAGCTCGTTCTCGAGGGCCATGGCATATGTCGGATCGACGGTCGTACCGACGGCAAGCGCATTCACCAGCGGCGTGATCACCAGATTCTGGTTCGCGTTGTTGCCTGAGGTGCCGAAGAACGACGCGGATGAGCTGCCGCTGCCGATGCTGGCGTCGAGCCCGGTACCGAAGAATGCATCGCGATACTGCTGGTTGGTCACGAGCTCGCTGCAGTAAGCGCCGGCAAGCTGCGAGACCGCCGTCTGCTCCGAGGCGGTGAAGGCGGTGATCTGCGGTACCGCCGGCAGCGACTGCTCCACCGCCGCGTAGAGCGCCGAGACCACCGAGTCGCTGACAGGCACGCCGGTGACCACCGACATGGCGGCATTGACCTCCGCGAAGAGGTGCACTCCGAAGTCCGGCTGCTGCACGGTGCTGGTCACGACCGGGTTCGGCGGCACCGCCGGCTCGACGTACACATGTGACTGGTTGCCGAGCTGGTCGAAACTCAGGAAGAACATGTCGCTCGTCACCCCGATGTCGACGCCGATCACCGAGCCGACGCTCGAAAGGAGCTGGCCGTTCGCGGCCGTATAGGCCGAGCCGCCGATCGTCGTGTTCACGGTCGAGAACGACTGTCCGACCGACGGAATCGCGCCGTTGATGCCGATGCGGATGCCGGCGATCGGGATGTTCTGCGGCTGTGCATTGGCGGTAAGGCTGATGAACGTCGGGTCGTAGAAGAGATAGCTGTAGTTGTCGTACTGCATCGCCGTCATCATGATGTACGACTCCGGGATGTTGACGATGCTGCTCACGTCGAACAGCAGGAAATACTTCTGTCCGACGCCGGCGTTGTAATTCTGCAGCACCTGCGCGGGGGTGAGCGCGCCGTCGTGGATGGCGAGGAAACGGATCTCGCCCAGCCACTGCTTGTCACCCGTGGTCTCGTTGCCGAGCACCAGGGCGAAGGTGTCGTCCCAGTTGGCGAGCGAGCCGCCGCCGTTCGGGTCGACGTCGCCGGTGAACTGGCCATTCACGTATATCTTCTGTCCGTTGACCGGATCGTAAGTCAGCACGATGTGCTGCAGGGCGGCCTGGGCGAAGGTGCCGTTGACGTTGGTCAGAAGCGGGGTCCCGCCATTGGTGTCCGTCTTGCTGCTGCGGGTCCACGCCTCGTACTGCGAGGCATCCTGTCCCAGCGTGGCGTTGCGCTCCGTGTCGCTGCCCGAATAGCTCACGATGTTGGCAGCCGTCTGGGTCACGTTGGCCGGCGACGCCCAGACCTCGATCGAGTATTCACCGGTCGTCTGCACGAGCTGGGTGATCTTCTGGCTGGTGGTGGTCAGCGCCTGCGCCCGGCTGCCCGAGCCGAAGATGATTCCCCAGGCCTGGTCCCACGTCGTGTTGCCCGAAACGGTCAGATCCGACTCCGGGCTCACACCGCTGGTGTCATACGCGACGCTGCCGGTGCCCTCCTTGAACTCGTATTTCGCAATGGTGTCGGCATCGTAGCGGCTGCCTCCCGAGGCGATGATGCCCTGCTGCAGCATGAGCGCCTTCGAAATCACCAGCGTCGGGTCGACCGTGGTCACGGGAATCGTGTTGGCGTAAGCCGTGATGGCCGCCTGCATCTGCGCCGCGCTGCCCGGGCAGTCCGGAGCGCCGCCCGCCGTCGTCGGCCAGCAGTGGTGCGACTCGTCCGCCAGGCGCTCGACGAAGCGCGACGCGCCCGGGTCGTCCAGATCGATGTACTGCTGCGCGTAGGAGTAGGCCTGATTCGGATCGGAGCTCGCGAAATACGGCGACTGCGGCGTCGCGGAGTTGGGATCGTGGCACGCCGAACAGAACACCCGCAGGACCGGCGACCAGAGCAGCGTCTGGAACTGAGTCGAGTCGGCCGGGAACTGCTTGGTTCCGCCCACCGACTGCTCGGGCGGGGGTATCAACTGGATCTTCTCGGCAGCACCGGCGCCGCCGCCGATCCAGTTGGTGATCCAGGTGAGCATCGTGTCGGCGCAGGCCTGCGGCGAAGCGACCCAGCAGTTGTGCCCGCTGCCGACCTGCAATACCAGGGTCGACTGGCCGGGCTCCGAGGTGTTGACCAGCGGCAGGGCCGCCTGATAGGCCAGATTCACGTCATCGGAGCGCGCGAACTGCGGCGACTGTCCGCCTGCGTAGTGGCAGCCGCCGCAACGATCGGAGGAGCGGACGTTGTTCCACAGGCTGACCTCGAACGCCTGCACGTCCTTGGTCGCCGGCGCGGGTCCCGTGTAGTTACTGGTCGCGGCGGTGGCCGTCGGCTGGTTGACCGTGGTCGCGGGACCGCTCGGTCCGCAGGCGGCGAGCGCTGCGGAAAGTAGAAGGCCCATTGGCGCGGTGAGCCGCAGCGGGACCCGTGAAATGGTTTCGAGGCGCCTCATGGTGCTTGCCCTCCGGCGTGCCGGCTCAAGAGCCCGCACAGGCGGCAGCCGACTGCTGGAACACCTGCTTCAGGTCGTAATTGCTCTGTACGAAGAGCGCCTGGATACTGGTGACGGTCGCCTGATCGGTGCTGTTCACCGGCGACCGCATGCACACCGTCTGGAACACCTTCACGACCTGGCAATTGGCGAACGCCGTGGTGTTCTCCAGCTCCTGGCCGAGAGCTGCGGCGCCCTCGCCGCTGCCGGGCAGGCTCGAGGACCAGCCGAGGTCGGCATTGGGCCCCGTACGCCAGCGGTTCGACCAGCTGTCGTCAGGCGTGACGAAGCCCCAGGGGAAGTTCTGCGGGTTCTTCACGTACTTCGGCTGCACCTGCCCCTGCGTGTACACCATCTCGTTGGTGGTGGTGTTGAAGTCGTAGTAGGCGAAGGCCTGCGCCATCGGGTCCATGCCGCTGTGGCAGCCGGCGCAGTTGTCGAGGAACACCCGGCTGTCGCCGCCCGGGGAGCGCGCCACGTCCTGGCGGATGCGGTCGGTCGGCCGTGTGTTGTCCATGACCAGCTGCATGTCGTGGCAAAGGTAGTTCAGCATCGTGAAGCGGAACTGCGCCCGGTTCGTGCCCAGCACGAAGTAGGCGGCGGCGCCCGCCCGTGTCGTCCACACGCCCGAGACGCCCTGCGCGGGCGTGCCGTACGCCGCGGTCTGGGTGGTCTGAGTCAGCGCGGTCGAAAAGTCGACGCCGTTCGCCTCGGCCGTCGCGTAATGATCGTTATTGGCCGGAGAGACCGCCGGCAGGTTCGGCGCGTTGACCGTGTACAGGATGTTCGCCGACAGCACCGTGTTGAACGGAATGTCGTCCCGGATCATTCCGATCACGGTTGCCGTGTAGTCGTTGAACGGCACGAACGCGGACTGATTGCGGTTGGTCCACGGATTAATGAATTCCTTCAGCGTAACGTCGTAGAAATCCGGCGCGTACTGCGGGTTGGTGGCGATCGCCGCGGCGGCGACCAGCCCCGCCTGTCCCGGCTGGCTGATGATGTCGTTCGCCATCATCTGCAGCACGGTAGCGGACGGCGGCACACCGGCCAGACGCTCGTAGATGCGTCGCGCCTGCTCGTAGGGGCCCGCGAGAACGGGAGGCGCGGCTTGCGCCGCCAACAGTGCGAACACGCACGCGCTGCATGTGGCGCGCTGCGCGAGACCGTCGCGCCGACGTCTATTTTTCGATCGCTGCTTCATGGCACCCGTCACTCCCAAATGCCGCTGCATGGGAGGCACTATACAGGCTGCAAAAAGCCGAAACCAACGTCTCCGGGCGCAGACAGCATGGCTGTTTGATGTCACTTTCAAACCATCTCTGTCCACCACTGTCGCCGTCCGCGCTGTTGGCCGCGCCGACGCGCGCCAAAGTGCGAGTCGGTTCACGGCGGCGCACTGACATAAGAGGGCCTACTAGCGGCGCTCGGATCCGCGACCTGCCGGAAGCGTGACGGGATCGACACGGCCGCAAGAACGGCCGCGACGCGCCGGCAGGTTATGTTACGTTCGCCCGCGACCGGAGTTGGGCGCGAGGAGTCCGTCCGGAGTAGTTCGCATGAGCTTGCAGCGCGAAATCGTGACGCCGTTCTCACAAAGACCGCGACTCCGGGCGCCGGGCGGCGGCGCCTTGGTGGCGCTCGCCCTGTGCCTCGCCCTGATCCTCGGCGGCTGTGGCGGCGGCGGCGGCGGCACGGTCAATATCGCCAACAGCCAGGGGCCCGATCCAGGCACCGTCGACTACCCGATCTTCTACGTCAAGCGGACGATTCCCGAGACCGCGGACGGCGCCATAGTGCAGGACGACCTGCGCATGATGCGCGTGACGTATCCGTCAGCGAACCTCTACATGCGCTCCGCGGCGTCACCGTCCGCTCCGGAGACGAACATCACGGGGAGCATCACCGCTGGTGCCGACTATGACGTCAAGGATGTAGATGTGTCGGCGGACGGCACGAAGGTCGTGTTCGCAATGCGCGGACCCCTCACGGCGAACATGGACCCGGCGAAAGCCCCCTCCTGGCGCATCTACGAATACACCATCGCGACCAATACCCTGGCGCCGATGATCGATCCGTCGGCCGACACCGCTCCCGACACCGTGAACGATGTCTCGCCGCACTACCTTCCCGACGGCAGCATCGTCTTTTCCACGACACGCCAGAGAAACTCTCAGGCCGTGCTGATCAACGAGGGCAAGCCGGAATTCATCGCGGACGACGAGGCGCGCACCGAGCCGATCTTCGACCTGGAGGTCATCAGCCCGGACCGCACCACGACCGATCAGATCGAATTCAATCAGAGCCATGATCGCGATTCCACGGTGCTGGCGAACGGACGCATCCTCTTCACACGCTGGAACCATACCCCGGGCAAGGATCAGATGGATCTCTACACCATCAATCCCGATGGCACCGACCTCGAGCTCTACTACGGCGCCCAGAGTCACATGACCGGCACCGACGGCAGTGTCATCGAGTTCTCCCATCCGCGCGAAATGCAGGATGGCAACATCCTGGTGATAGCGCGGGAATATACCGACGTCGATTTCGGCGGCCAGCTCGAGATCATTGACGGCAACCAGTATGTCGAGAACACGCAACCGCTGCTGGCCGACGCCAGCCTCACCGGGCCCGCCCAGACGCCTGCCACGACGAACCAGGTGAGCACGCTCCCGGGCCCCTCCCCGGGAGGCCGATTCAACTCCGCGTGGCCGCTCTGGGACGGCACGGGACGCATCCTGGTGAGCTGGACCGAGTGCCGGCTGGCCGACAATGCCACGAATCCGCCGTCCGTCGTGCCTTGCACCGCGCAGGGGCTGGCGCAGCCCAACGCGCAGGCGGGACCGCCGCTCTACAGCCTGTGGATGTTCGATCCCGCCCAGAACACTTTCACTCCGATCATTACGCCGACCGAGGGAGTGATGATCACGGATGTCGCGGCCGCCCAGCCGCGCACGACGCCGACCATCATTCCGCCCATCACGCCGGACCCTGAGCTGCAGGCCGAGGGCGTGGGCGAGGTCGACATCAATAGCGTCTATGACTTCGATGGAGTCGACACTGCGCCCGGCGGCATCACCACCCTCTCGAGCGGCGCCACGCCGGCCAGCCAGCGCCCGGCTCGCTTCGTCCGCCTGGTCAAGGCGGTCTCGATCCCGGACCAGACCGTCGTCAATCTCGCGCCGGAGGCGTTCGGCGCGTCCGACTACATGCGCGAGATCATGGGCTATGCCCCCGTCGAGCCCGACGGCTCGGTGCTCGTCCAGGTTCCGGCCGATGTCGCCTTCGAGATCAACATCCTGGATGCGAACGGGCGGCGGCTGCCGGGCTTCCCCGAGCACAGCGACTGGCTGCAGGTGCGGGCGGGCGAGGTGCTCAAGTGCAACGGCTGCCATACGCCCCCGACGACCGCGAAGCCCTACTCCCACGGCCGCGACGGCCTGTTTCCCAGCGCCTATAGCGGCGGGACCGCCGGCGTGCCATTTCCGGACAGCGTCGCGACCTACCTGCCAACAGCCGGACAGACCATGGCTGAGGCGCGCGCGGCGGTTACCTGTCTCGGGAGCGACCTGTCCACGCCGCAGTGCAGCATGATGCCGAGCATCGATGTCTTCTACACGGATGTCTGGACCAACACCACGCTGGGCCTGACCGCCAATCCCGCGATTGCTTATCAATACTCCGCGATGCCGTCACCCGAGATCGCGCCGATCCCGACGGCCACCCCCGGGTGTGAGACCAGCTGGGCTTCGAACTGCCGCATCGTCATCAACTACCCGGAGCACATCGAACAGCTCTGGACGCAGACGCGGACCGACTCGGCCGGCAACCACACCTGTACCCAGGGCGGTTGCCACAGCCCGACGAACGCGGCCGGCGCCGCCGCCCAACCAGCCGGCAACCTGGATCTGTCGAACACGGCCTCCAACGCCGATCCGGACGAGCTGGTCTCGTACGTCGATCTGCTCTTTACTCACACCGTACCCGGGCCGCCGGACGCCAACGGCAACCCGACGACGATCACCGTGGGCCCCTTCCTCGACGCCGGCAGCGCCAACGGCCCGGACTCGAGCGCCTCGCTCGCGCTGTTCGCGCCCAACAGCGGCGACAGCATCCACGCGGGAATCCTGTCGCCCGCCGAGCTGCGCCTGATCTCCGAATGGCTCGACATCGGCGCACAGAATTACAACAACCCGTTCGATCCGAACGTGCCGACGAATTAGGGACCCGCTTGCGCAGCACCTCAACCGCCTTGCTCCTGCTGCTCGCCGTGCTCATGGCGCCCGCCGTGTGCAGCGCGCACCTGTTCGCACGTCACGCCCGCCGTTACGTGCAGGTGTTCGTCAAGACCCCGTATCTCGAGCTGCATACGGGGCCCGGCCGCGGCTATCCGGTATTCGACGTCGTCGCGCAAGGAGACAGCGTCATCGTGCTCTTCCGCCGCACGCAATGGCTCAAGGTTCGCACGCGCCGGGGCGTCGAGGGATGGGCGTCGGAAGATGACATGCTCAACACGGTACTCGCTGATGGCAAACCGCTGCCGTTGCGGATCGGAAATCGTGCCGGCTATACCTCGCACCGCTTCGAGGTGGGCGCCTTCGCCGGCGAGTACGGCGGCGCGAACTACGTCTCCGCCTATACCTCGCTGTCGTTCAACTCGCAGCTGGCGGTCGAGGCGGCTTTCGGCCAGTTCCTCGGCCGCTACTCCAACGGGGTGACCGCCGACATCGGTCTCACTCACGTGCCCATGCCGCAGTGGCGGCTGAGCCCCTTCCTGATGCTCGGCATCGGGGTATTGCACGTCGAGCCGAAAGCCACGCTCATTCAACCCTCGGACCGCACCGAGCAGACGGCATACGTGGGTGGCGGCATTCGCTACTACATCACCCGCAGCCTGTTCCTGCGGGCCGAATACAAGACTCATGTCGTAATCACGACGCAGAATCGAAATCAAGTGGAGGACGAATGGAAACTCGGGTTCGCGGTCTTCTTCTGACGGCGGCGGCGCTCATGACGCTGCCGCTGTTGCCCGGCTGCGCCACGGTGCATCGCTGGCGCGAGCACCGTGCCGAGGTGCGGGCAGCCAAGGAAGAGGCGCGCGCCGAGGCTGCGCAGGCGAGCCCGTCGGCAGGCAGCGACAGTGTCCCGCCCGGTGTGATCCAACCGCAGGTCGAGCGGAAGAAAGTGGTGGTGCCGAAGATCCGCAGCTCGAATTTCGAGCTCGGCGGCCATTACGGCGTGATGTCGATCGAGGACTTCGGCTCCCACCCCTCGTACGGGGCCGACCTCGCCTACCACATGACGGAGGACCTGTTCGTCAGGGCGGAGATCGGCCGCTCCACCGGTGGACTCACCAGCTTCGAGACGCTGAGCGGCGGCCTCCGGCTGTTGACCGAAGGTGAGAGGAAGTTCACGTATTACGATCTCGGACTCGGCTACAACTTCCTCCCGGGCGAGGCCTTCTTCGGCCGCAGCCGTGCCATGACGAGCTCCTTCTACGTCGTTGGCGGCGCGGGCGCCACCCAGTTCGCCGGTGACAAGAAATTCACCGTGACCGTCGGCGCCGGCTACCAGGTGCTGCCGTTCGACTGGATGGCGGTGCGCTTGGGCTTCGAGGATCACATGTTCAACACGGACCTGCTGGGCGCCGACAAGCTGACCAACAATCTCGAGGCAGGCCTCGGGATCAGTGCGTTTTTCTGAGGCTCGGAGGATACATCATGAGGAATCGAATCGCGGCGCTGGCCGCCATCCTGTTGCTCGCGCTGCCGGCCTGGGCCGGAGCCGCCGGCGACGTGCAGGCCCCCGGTTTCACGCTGCAGTCCGTCGACGGCAAGACGGTGACTCTCGGGCAGTTCAAGGGCGACGTGGTCATGATCAATTTCTGGGCGAGCTGGTGCGGCCCCTGCCGGCAGGAGATGCCGCTGCTCGATGACATCTACAAACAGTACAAGGATATGGGCTTCGTCCTGCTCGGCATCAACGTCGAGCCCGACGCGAGCAACGCCAACGGCTGGCTGAAGAAGACGCCGGTGAGCTATCCCATTCTCTACGACCCCAAGAGCGCCGTGAGTCAGCTCTATCAGGTGCAGGCCATGCCCACGACGGTGATCATCGACCGCCAGGGCATCGTGCGCTACGTGCACAACGGCTACCTGCCGGGTGACGAGAACCAGTACATGAACAGCATCCGCTCTCTGATCGTGCAGTAGGCCGCCATCATGCGCCCTTCCTTCTTTCGCACCATGGCAGTCGCGGCGGCGCTGCTGGTCGCGACCTCGGCGTGCTCGCCGATCGAGCCGTGGGTGAAGCCGTACGAGCGCGAGCACCTCGCCGATCCGATCATGGCGCTCGACCGCAACCCGATCTCGAGCGCCTACATCGACCACGTATTCGAGACCCGTGAGGGCGCGCGGGGCGCCACCGGTGCCGTCGGCGGCGGCTGCGGATGCAACTGAGGCTGATACGCCGCGGAGCATCTCGAGCCGCCCCGTGCGGCTGGTGCATTCGTGCCACGGTGGCGCTTTTGCTCGCGGGCGTTCCGGCGCTGGCCGGCGTGCTGCCTGAGGACAGCGTCGACGTGATGTACCACCGCTATCAGGGCGGCGGCATCACCGTCCAAGGCCCGTCGATCCTCGTCCAGAAGAGGCTCGGCGATCACTTCGCCGTCAACGCGCAGTACTACCAGGACATGATCTCGAGCGCGTCGATCGACGTGATGCTGTCCGCAAGCCCCTACAAGGAGACACGCACCCAAAAGAGCGCCGGCGCCGAGTACCTGCACGGCAAGACGACCTACAGCGCGGGATTCATCAACAGCGTGGAGCCTGACTACAAGGCCAACACCTCGTATTACTCGATCAGCCAGGACATGTTCGGCGACCTCACCACCGTCACGCTCAGCTACAGCCGCGGCTGGGACCAGATATTCCGCGACATCAAGGTGAACGGGCAGATCATCAACGACCCGACGTTTCACCAGCGGGCCGATCACCGCGTCTACGGCGTGAGCCTCAGCCAGATCCTGAGCCGCAATCTCATCGGCACGCTCAATTATCAGTTCTCCACCGACGAGGGCTATCTCGCGAGTCCGTACCGGTTGATCCGTTACGTCGATCCGAACAACCCCGTCGGCTACTCGCTCGCCACCCAGGTCTACCCCAACACGCGCACCATGGATGCCGCGTCGGTGTCGCTGAAGTACTACCTCAGCTATCGGGCGGCGCTCACCGGCAAGTACCGCTTCTTCACCGATTCCTGGGGCATCGTCGCGCATACGCTCCAGGTCGATTACGTGCAGCCGGTCTGGCGCCACTGGACGCTGGACGGCAATGTCCGCTACTACACCCAGGGCGCGGCCAGCTTCTACAGCGACCTCTTCCCCTACGCCAACTACTCCAACTACATGGCGCGCGACCGGGAGCTGGCGGAATTCCACAGCATCACCCTCGGCGCCGAGGCGTCGTACGCCTTCTCGATCCCACGCCTCACCTGGATACAGAAGAGCACGGCGACGCTCAGCTTCGATCGCATGATGATCCACTATCTCGATTATCGAAACGCGCTGTACTCGAAGTACGATCCCGGCGTGTTCAAGGCCGGCGCGGAGCCGCTCTACACGCTCGATGCCAATATCATTCAGGCGTACGTATCGATCTGGTACTGAACGCACGCTGAATGCAGCGCTGCCGGCGCCCGCGAGCCGCTCGTCGGCGCCGACTCCCTCCAGCCTCTCGATCTGCGGTAAGCTGCACCCAGTCCTTGCCGCCGGCTCCGGCTCGTCGGTGCCCGGCGACGGCATGGGGGAACTCAGGCATGTGTACCCGTACTCGCTTACTCACCACTCTCACTGGCGTCGCGCTCGCGTTCGCGGCCGTTGCCGCACACGCCCAGGCGCTGGAGGAAGGACGCCTCCTCCTCGCCACCCAGACGCTCAACGACATCCGCAACTCACGCGATCAGGGCATTCCCGACCGGCTGCTGGAGCGCGCTTACGGCATCGCGGTCATTCCCGATTTCACCAAGGTCGCCTTCTTCCTCGGTGGCTCGCGCGGGCACGGCGCGCTCGTGGTCAGGGACAGAACCGGTCACTTCACCGGCCCCATCTTCGTGACACTGACGGGCGGTAGCTTCGGGTTTCAATGGGGCGTGCAGAAGACCGACCTCGTCCTGGTCTTCACTTCCAGGAAAGGCATCGAGGGCATCACCGGCGGCAAGCTGACGCTGGGCGGTGACATCTCCGTGGCGGCGGGACCGGTTGGCCGTCAGGCCTCCGCTGCAACCGATCAGGCCTTCAACGCCGGCGTGTACTCGTACTCACAGACTCGCGGCATCTTCGCCGGAATCTCCCTAGCGGGCGCGGCGCTGACGATCGACGATTCCTCGGACGCGGAGCTCTACCATCGTCCGGGGCTTCTCGCATCCGACATCATCTCGGGCGCCGTGCGCACGGATGACGATGCAGCGCGACGCTTTCTGACCGCGATCGATGAGAGCGTCGGCCTGCAGCCGGCTTCGTCGGTGGCGAGCTCGGCGCCTGCCCAGCGGCCTGCCCCGCGGCCGAATCCGAACGGACCGCCAGCCCAGGCCTTCCCGCTGCAGGACAGCAATCCGGGCAGTAATCCTAATTAATGGCGCTGGATCCGGGCATTGCGCTGCGCAGTCCCTGCTCCGCGCAAGCCCGGGGTGTCCATCCATGGCCACCCGTGCGACGCATGCGTCGCACCCTGCCCGGCCCAGCGCTGCTTCGAGCAAAAAGCGTGGTTTTTGCTCGAAGCTCCGCCACTAGTTGAAGCACTGGATCCGGGCTCCTTGCCCGGCCCAGCGCGCCTCGAGCAAAAAACGTGGTTTTTGCTCGAGGCTCCGCCACCTGCGGCGGCGGGGCACGTCCATGTGCCTGTGAGTGGCGGTGCGCGTGGGGGTGATTTCGGCTACAACACCGCTCATGGCGTTGTTCGAGATTGTCATTGCGCTGCTCCTCGTGGGGGCGGTGCTGTCTCTCTGGGCCGACCGGCTGGGCGTTCCCTACCCGGCGCTGCTGGCGCTCGCGGGGGTCGCTCTCGCGCTGATTCCCCACACGCCTCGGGTCGTCCTCGATCCGCAGCTTGCGCTGGCACTCTTCGTGGCGCCGATACTTCTCGACGCCGCCTTCGACGCCTCACCGCGGGATCTGAAGCGCAACCTCGTCCCCGTGAGCGGCCTCGCAATCGGGGCGGTCGTGGTCACCATCCTCGCCGTCGCTGCGGTGATTCGCCACATCGTGCCCGGCATGAGCTGGCCTACCGCCATGACATTGGGGGCGATCGTTGCACCGCCCGATGCCTCCGCGGCGGTGGCCGTGTTGCGTCGCCTGCGGCCGCCACACCGCCTGGTGGTGATCCTCGAGGGCGAGAGCCTGTTCAACGATGCCAGCGCCCTGCTTGCCTACCGTATCGCGGCGACCGCGGCCGTGACGGGTGTCGTCGCGGGCTGGAGCGTGGTGCCGATTTTCCTGCTGACGTGCGGCGGCGGCGTGATCGCGGGAATCCTTCTGGCGCGCTTCTACATGTGGGCAGCGCGCGGCGTGCGGGATATTCCGATCGCCGTACTGCTGCAGTTCATCGGCACTTTCGCCGTGTGGCTGCTCGCGAACCGCCTCGGGCTCTCGGCCATCATTACGATGATCGCCTATGCCATGACGCTCGCGCGCCGGGTTCCGATGCGTACCGACGCGCGGCGCCGGATCTCCTCCTACGCGGTGTGGGATGTGGTGGTGTTCGTGTTGAATGTGCTGGCGTTCGTGCTCATCGGACTTCAGCTGCGCGGCATCCTTGCGCGCGTGCCTGATTCGCAATGGCACATCTATCTATTCTCCGGGGCGGCGGTATGCGTCACCTGCATCCTGGTACGCATCGTGTGGGTGATGTCCAGCAACACCTTCGCGCGCTGGAAAGTGCGCCGCTTCGGCTCGGGCCGCGGGCGGCCGTTGACCATGCCGACGGCGGGCGGCGGTCTCGTGGTCTCATGGTGCGGGATGCGGGGCGTCGTCACCTTGGCGGCTGCCATGGCTCTGCCGGACGGCTCGGCCGGCCCGGCTTTTCCATACCGTGACCTGATCCTCTTCTGCGCCTTCGCCGTAGTGCTGGTCACTCTGATCGTGCAGGGCATGACTCTCCGCCCGCTGATAGCGTGGGTCGGGCTGAAGGACGACGGCACCGTGGACCTGGAAGTGCGCCTGGCAAGAGTGGAGACCGCCCGCGCGGCGCTCAAGGCTCTCGACGGCCCGCACCCCTCCCCCTCGCTCGAGACGCTGCGCCGCGAGTACGAGGCCCGCATCCGCCTGGACGAGGGTGAGCCGCAAGAGGCCCCGGCGTTGCACGGCGGCGCTACCCTGGCCGAGGCGCTTCGGCAGGCGGTGACCGCTCAGCGCCGCGCCCTGGTAGACCTGCGGGCCCGTGCCATCATCGGTGACGATGCCTTCCACATGGCGGAGGAGGAGCTCGACCTCCTGGAGCTGACGGCCGACGAGCGGGTCAGGCCCGAGACCTGATTCCGCTGCGCCAAAGGAGAGATGGGATTCAGCGGCGCAATACGGCAAAGTGGACCCCGTGAACGAAGCCGCAGCAAGCATGAGCCGGGCAAGCGCCGCCGGCCGCACCGCCGTCTCGGTACTGGCCGCGATCAGCTTCTGCCATCTGCTGAACGACATGATGCAGTCGCTGCTGCCGGCGCTTTATCCGATGCTGAAGAGTTCGTACGCCCTGACCTTCGGGGAGATCGGAATCCTCACCTTCACCTACCAGATCACCGCCTCGCTCCTGCAGCCGGTCATCGGCCGGTATTGCGACAGCAAGCCGCGGCCGTATTCGCTCGCCACCGGCATGGGCTTCACCCTGGCCGGCCTCGCCATGCTGGCCTCGGCGCGTACCTATCCGCTGCTCCTCCTGGCAGCGGCGATGATCGGTACGGGCTCCTCCGTCTTCCACCCGGAGTCCTCGCG